>Ga0299912_10004359_pt1 | contig 11601 bp, 9 predicted proteins | sample RVTome_2_FD_207667 | JGI IMG/M metagenome (GOLD analysis project Ga0299912, IMG submission 207667) | Soil microbial communities from uranium-contaminated site in the Upper Colorado River Basin, Wyoming, United States - RVT95D214 (version 2) ... | reverse complement strand
CCGTTCATTACAAATAACTGTCTTTACCTTTTGTAGGGCTTTGATGTCTTTAAGCGGATTCTCTTTTACCCCAACCAGATCTGCTGCTTTGCCTACCTCAATAGTTCCCAGGGTTCCTTCGAGCCCGAGCATTTCGGCTGCATGACGGGTAGCGGCTGTAAGAGCCTCGCTCTCCTTAGCCCCCCAAAATTCAACCAAATATTCAAGCTCCTTGGCTAGACCTCCATGGAGTCCATCGGTTCCCACTGCGAATTTGGCGCCACTACAAATGACAGCGGACATTCGCTCTGCCACAGCATCACGCCATCGTCCATAGCTTTCAGAGCTTTCCCGTGTTCTTACCCGGAACCTTTCTTCTGCAAAAAATGGGCTGGCAGTCAAAACAATCCAGCGGTTTAATTTAACCAGATGATCGATCTGTTTATCCGTAATGAAATAACCATGCTCGATTGAGTCGACTCCAACTTCAAGGCACTCACCGAGGCTGATGCCTCCGATACAGTGGGCCGCCGTCCGCAATCCGGCGCGGTGAGCCTCCTGCACCGCAACGGAGATTTCTTCTTTAGAAAAACAGCCATGTATTTCTCCCTCGTCGCGAATGGCCGGTGTCGTAAAAATCTTGATTGGGTCGGCCCCAGCCTTTATGTTTTCCCTTACTGCCCGGCGGACCTCCTCGGGTCCATCAAAGGGATAGGCAACCACGCCATGTGCATGGCTGGCCCGGATTCCTCGAGTCGCAACGAAGAGGCGGGGGCCCGACAGTCGACCGGACTCGATAGCTCTTTAAAGGAAAAAGAGATTGAGGCCATCCACCTTTGTTTCACCCAGGAGGTGCAAAGTGAATATAGCACAAGGGATCTTTCCTTTCCAACTCATTACCGAGTAGGGGCGCCCGGCGGCTCGGCTGAGCTCGCCGAAGTCTGGGCGCCCGATGGGCCCGCCTCCAAATTGCGGAATGCCGATTGCGGAATGCGGATTGCAAAAGAAAACCCAAAAAATCCGAAATCCGAAATCCGAAATCCGAAATAAATGAGCCGATGCTTTTTTCGCGAAACGCCCTTGCTTGCGGGCCACAAGCTTGCTTTTACCCAAAAAAGAGAATCCCAAAAGTGAAGCGGGCCAAGCGGACCTCAATCCGCCATCAAAAAAATAGAAACCTCGTTGGCCCTGATAAACAGGGATGATAGAATGAGTTGGCAAAAACAATCTATCACCAACGAGGTGAAAGCATTATGGCCCAAGGCGTTCTTCCCTACAAGTACGAAGAAGAGAGAAGCAGTACGGGAATGACGGCCCTCGCAGGGCTTCCGATCTATCTTGACCTGGCATCGGTCTTGGGGGTTGGCGATTGTATCCGCGCTCATGTCCATGTGAGAAAATCGGGTCAGGGATGGACAGACGAGCAGGCCGTTCTCTCTTTGATGCTGCTCAACCTTGCTGGGGGAGACTGTATCGACGACATCCGGATTCTGGAAAAGGATGAAGGTTTCTGCAAGGTGTTGGGTCGGGTGGAAATGAAGGGCCTCAGCCGTCAGCAAAGGAGGGCGATGGAGAGGCGGTGGAGAAAAGAGCGTCACCGGTCGGTCCCTTCTCCCTCGGCTTTATTCCGCTACCTGGGAGCCTTCCATGGTCCTGGGAAAGGGATGAAACGGGAACCGGGCAAAGCCTTCATTCCTGCACCCCATGAGCATCTCCAAGGACTCAGGAGGGTGAACCAGGAGTTTGTGGCTTCCATCCAGAGGCGTCATCCTGAGAGGGGGGCTACTTTGGACACCGACGCCACTCTGGTCGAAACACAAAAGAAAGACGCCTTCTTCAGCTATCAGGGATATAAAGCCTATCAGCCCTTCAACGTTTGGTGGGCGGAGCAAGAGGTGGTCCTTCACCCCGAGTTCAGAGACGGGAACGTCCCGGCAGGGTATGAACAGCTCCGGGTATTCCAAGAGGCCCTCGACATGCTTCCGGAAGGGGTCAGGAAAGTGTATCTTCGTTCTGATACCGCAGGCTATGAGCATAAACTTTTACGATACTGTGAGAAAGGAGAAAACCAACGTTTTGGCAGGATCGAGTTCGCCATCGGCGTGGATGTGACGAAAGAGTTCAAGAAGGCCGTTGCCGAAGTTGAGGAATCGGAAGGGAAGCCCTTGCTGAAAGAAATCAAGGGGGAAATGAGGAAGAGGAGAGCAGAGTGGCCCGAAGTCTGCTTCGTTCCCAATGCCATTGCCCGAAGCAAGAACGATTCGGTCTACCGGTATCTGGCCATCCGTGAGCGCTTAGAACAACCGGAACTTCCGGGAATGGAGGGGCACGTCGAGTTGCCCTTTCCCACCATGAGGATGGAGAAGAAACGTTACAAGGTCTTCGGCATTGTAACGAACCGGGATCTGGAAGGGAATGAATGGATCAACTGGTTGCACAAGCGCTGCGGCAAGAGTGAAGAAGCTCATTGCATCATGAAAGAAGACCTGGCGGGAGGGAAGCTGCCTTCGTCGGAGTTTGGGGAAAACGCGGCCTGGTGGTGGATTATGATCCTCGCTTTCAACCTCAACTCGGCCATGAAGCAGCTGGTGCTTCAGGGATCATGGGTAGCTCAAAGGATGAAGGCCATCCGGTTTTCCCTGCTTAGGCTGCCCGGACGGGTCATGAACCATGCGCGCGGACTCATCGTCCGGCTCGTGAAGAATCACCCCTCCTTAGCGGTATTGGTGAATGCACGGCAGCGTATCATGGAACTTGACTAGGCACCATCCGGGTAGGCTCTAGCGACACGCTCAGAAGCCGAGAGACGAACGGTGCTGGCAAGAGGCTGGGAAGGAGGGCTTTGTCCAAAATTGCCCACCAGGAGGGCTTCAGACAACATCTGGATGACAAAAATCGCCGAAGGTCTCCTTTAAAAGCTTTTTTCCGCTAATTTCTGTTCGAGCCCGCCCTTGCCAGGTTCTGTCGCGGACCAGGCATGGGGAGACGGTGGATTTAGGGCATTAATATCCCTTGACTAGCAATAACAGCCCCGCTAAAATCCGGCGAGAGTAACACTTTATTAAACAAATCAAGCGAAGGAGGTGGGGATCTTGGCAAAGCAGTCCGAGTGGCCACGAGAAACGACCTTCATGTCAGAAGTGGCCAGGATGGGCCGACTAATAGTCGGTCGGATTCTTCCGGGGAGTGACCTGGTAACCGGCATCGAGGAGATCTGCAAGAAGCACGAGGTGCGCCAGGCGATGATCATCGGGACCATCGGCAGCGTGGTCAACCCCAAGTTCGAGTGGGCGTCGACCGTGGAGGAGCGGCCTGGGACGGGACATACCTCTTCGCGGTCGATTGAGGGCGCCGGAAGCCTCATCAGCGGCCAGGGGCTAGTGTGCCGGAACGAGGACGGCAGCGAGTTGGATGTTCACCTCCACTGCACCATCACCGATCCCAGCGGAGCAGTCTATGGGGGTCATTTCCCCAAGGGAACGATACCGGTGCTTTCCACCACCGACGTGACGTTGATAGAGATCACCGGCGTGAAGCTGGTCCGCCGGCCGCACCCAATCACGACGAAGATGTTCACCTTTGTCGAGCCCGAGTAGGGCGTAAAGCCGAGAAAGGAGCGCTGCAGATGCCGATGGACACCGCCAAATTGGTCGAGGGGCTTCGGGAATACTGGGAATCCGACCACTGGAAGAGGTTCCTGCACTTTCTGTTGGAGAAGGACGGGGAGCGCATCCACCACATCCACCACTGGGTGGACACCTGCATCCACCCCGAGTCGATGATGATCGCTCTGCAGTACTACTTCGCCAGGCAGGGCTGGGAGATCGATAGGGAGGTGGATACCTTCGTCCTGTCTCCCAAGGACTGTGGGACTCTCCATGGAGTGTGCGCGAAGGGGCTTCCGCACTTCGACTTCAACTGGCACTACAAGGCAGGAGTACCAATCGCCCCCTCCGGCCCCGAGGTTTCCAAGAACCCCTGTGAGGGCTGGGGCGTGTCCTACATGAAGAAGTTTTACTCACAGTTCAACTTCCGGCCGGTGGGTGCGAAAGAGGAAGAGGCTATCGAGGCCTGGACCCGATCGGCGCAATGGGAGAGGGCCTATGCCCACTGCGAGGACCCCAGGGTGGTCCACGTCCACGTCAACGTTCTGAGCTCGATCCACCCGGAGGCGTGGATACCGGCAGCGCTGAGAACTTTTAAACGAGAGGGATGGACGTTGTGGGACTACCAGCCCTGCGTATATGATGTTCGTGGAGTGGAGACGGGCAAAGTGGTCTTCATGCTGTCCTACCCGCAGCAGATCTTCGACATTTGCTGGCAGCATGATCCCGAAGTGATCATCGCGCCGAGCCCCAGGGACTTCAGCCGGCCTGGATACCCCGGGTTCGACATCCGGACGCAGGACGATCTACCAGCCTTCCTGGCCAAGGATGACTACGTGAAGATACCGAGATCGGCTCTGCGGGAGGCCGTGTTGTAAAACTCGCGGCAGCATCTCGCAGCGGAGATTGGAGGCCCTGTCGGTGTAAGTCCGTGACGCTCAGCGTCCGGACTCGGTTGCGGACTAAGTTTGGGTGGCAGATAGCGATGCCGACATCAACGGTAGGGTGCTAGTATAAGGTTCAACTGGGACCAGTACGAGATCAAGATCAAGCCTTGGTGTCGTTGATTCCCAAGCAGTAAGAGCCTACCGGGAAACTGGGGACGAGAGGGTGAAGGAAATCAAGATTGGCAGAGAACAATCGCTTACCTACGAGGCGCCGCAGCCGTGGAGGCGGTTCGCCAGGCTGCTCGTGGATGAGCAAAGTGTACCGGAGACCTTCTGCGACCTAGGTGACTATCTTTATCTCAGGTGGTGCCGGCTGCACCTTCCACGTACATCCGACTTCGGCGGAAATCTGCTATATCCTCGAGGGCCAGCTGGTCGCGACGGTAGAAGGGGAGGAGCATCTCCTTGCCGCTGGCGAGGCGATCTATATTCCGGTCGGCCTAGAACGCCGCGCGGAAAACCGAACCGAGGTAGCCTGCCGTTTCGTTGCCGTCCATGTCGGCCCGGCTGAAGAGGTGCGAGCCATACGCACCACCTGGAAGCCGGCTGAAAACCAGAGTGAGGTGGGACTTTGCGAGTATTGATAACGGGCGGCGCCGGCTACATCGGGTCCAACCTGGCGCGAAGGCTGCTGGCCGAAGGAAACGAGGTGATTCTGTTCGACAACCTATCCTCGTCCCTTCCTAGGAACCTGCTGGACCTGGCTGGCCGGGTGAAGCTGGTAGCCGGCGATATCCTGGATCTCAGCCATTTACTGCGCGTTGCCAGGGACAACCAGGTCCAGCGGATCGTCCACACGGCTGCCGTGGTGAGCGTCCCGGCCTCCATGGAACGGCCGCTGTACACGGCCAAGGTAAACATAGAGGGAAGCCTGAACGTCTTTGAGACCGCTCGGCTCTCTGGTATTGACCGGGTCGTGGACATCTCTTCGGCGGAAGCCTACGGGACCTTCCAGCAGGACCCGGCTCCGGAGGAGCACCCCCTGAACTCCACCACGCCCTATGGGATCACCAAGGCCGCCGTCGAGAGGTTCGGCACCCACTACAGCGATCAGCACGGGATCCACTATGTGGCTGCCCGCATCAGCTACGCCTACGGAGTCGGGCACCCGCGCCCAACACTACCCAAGCCCTGGATGGAGGATGCCCTAGCCGGCCGCCGCACCGTGGTGGCTCGAGGCGGCGACCAACGGATCGACTTCACCTGCGTGGAAGACACAATCGAGGGGCTGCGGCTGGTGCTGGAGGCAGCGCATCTCGAGCATAGAGCCTACAACATCGCTTCGGGCCGCGCCGTCACCCTGCGGGAGGCTGCCGCGGAGATCAAAAAGCTGGTTCCCGAGTGGGAGTACGAGATCGGTCCGGGCCTGCCGGAGCAGTCTCCGGGCTATGTTGCTCCACTCAAGGGTAGCCTGGACATCACCCGGGCCGCTCGTGAGCTCGGATACCGACCGAAGTACGACCTGACCACCGGTTTTCGCAGATACCTGGAGCGCTTGAGAGAGGACATGGCAGCCAACGATCGGTAGACATCAGATCAGAAAGGGGGGATATCTATGCCTCACCTATCCGCAAATGGTGTCCAGTTGTACTACCAGTCGACCGGTGATGGGTTCCCCCTGGTCTTCTGCCACGAGTTTGCTGGCGACTATCGCGGGTGGGATCCCCAAGTCGGCTTCTTCGCCCGCTTGTATCGTTGCATCACATACAACCACCGTGGCTACCCACCCTCTAGTGTGCCGGAGGCACCGGAAGCATACTCCCAGGAGATTCTGATTGAGGATCTACGAAGTCTCCTAAGCCACCTTGGCATCGATCGCACCCACCTGATTGGCTTCTCCCTTGGAGCCAACGTGGTCTTAAACTTCGCCCTGCAATATCCAGAATCGTGCGAGAGCATCGTGGTCACGGCTTGCGGCGCCGGATCCACCGACCGCAGCTCCTTCGAACAGCGGATGGCAGAGACCGTTGAGTTACTCAGCAGCAAGGGTATGCGAGCCCTCGCCGAGAGGTACGCGGAAAATCCGACTCGGGTTCAGCTTAAACGTAAGGATCCCGCGGGATGGGCGCGGTTCCGCGAGCGACTGGCCGAGCACTCGGCCCTGGGTTCCTCCCTGATGATTCAAGGCGTCATGCTGCGGCGGCCAATCATCTTCTCCCTGGAGGAGCAATTGACCCGGCTACGCGTCCCCACGCTGCTCATTGTCGGGGATGAGGACGAGAACTGCATGGATACCTCCGTCTTCATGAAGCGAAAGATCCCTTCCGCCGACCTGCTGATGATCCCCGGGAGTGGACATACCGTGAATCTGGAAGAGCCAACCCTCTTCAACCAGATGGTGTCGAGGTTCTTGCACAGCGTGGAAAGGAAGACCTCCAAAAGTTGGTGAAGCGCCCGGATGGGAGGGGAAGTTGTTCGTCCAGGGAAGTGAGCCAGGTTGTAGGAAGGGGAGGGAAATGTAATCGGCAAATGTATCCTGTCAGTAATTTGATCAAAAAAACGCAAACAGAGAAGGAGGACAAAATGAAACCCTTAGGCCGAGTCAATGTTGTTCTTGTAGCCTTCATGATCGCCGCGCTATTGTCTGGAGCCGACCGTACCGCAAATGCCGCGTCGGCAACCTACCCGGACAAGTCCCGGTCAGTCACATACGTCTGTCCCTACCCGGAAGGTGGGTCGGCGTCAGTGTCCGGCAGGATTATATGTGCGATGCTCGAGAAGGAGATGGGCATCCCCGTAGAACTCGTCATCAAGTCCGGGGCCGGCGGACAAGTCGGCGTCACGGAGCTCGCCCGATCCAAACCGGATGGGTACACCATCGGGTTGATCGTCTTTCCGACGGTTATTACGACCTACAATGACCCAGACCGCAAGGCCATCTTTTCGCGCAAGAGCTTCGACCTGCTGGTCTCGCATATGAAAGATCCCGGGGTTATAGCCGTGAAGGCAGATAGCCCCTACAAGACCCTGAAGGAGTTCATGGATGCGGCCAAGGCCAAGCCGGGGTCGATTCGAACCACCACGGCGGGTGTCTTGAGCGACGACCATATCGCTGCCATGAAGGCCCAGCACGTTGGCGGGGTGAAGTTCGCCGTCGTCCACTTCGCCGGAGCGGCTCCCGCCCGGACCGCGGTGCTCGGCGGGCACGTGGAGGCTTTTTTCGGAAACGCGAGCGAGATCCTCGGGCAGGTCAGGGGTGGCCAGATGAGGATCCTGGCCGTTATGGACGATAAGCGAAGTAAGTTCTACCCAGATGTCCAGACGGCGGAGGAGCAGGGCTATCCGATAATCTCTGGCGTCCAGCAGGGAGTCGCCATGCCGGCAGGGTCTCCCAAGGAAGCCCGCGACTTCCTTGCCGCGGCCTTCAAGCGGGTCGTTACCAGCAACGAGTTCGCGGACCGGATGGAAAAGGTCGCGTTAGCCACATTGTACCTGGATCCGCAAGCGTACTCTGCCTTTTGGTCGGAGTACGAGAAGGGGATCGTGAAGTGGATCAATATAGGTAAACAACAACAGAAGTAGGCGGGTCATCCTCATGAGCATGAAGCGTCCCTACCAGATCACCGGAGTGGTATTCCTCATCCTGGCGGCTTTCATCGCCTGGGAATCGCTGGAGCTGCAGTTCTACAGCTACATAGGCCCGGGGCCGGGATTCTTCCCCTTCTGGCTCGCCCTGGTCTTAGGGACGTTGGCGGTCCTTATGATCCTCCAGGCCACGTTCCGGCGCACGGACCCGATGCCAGCGGACTTCTTCGCCAGCCGGGCCGGCTACCTGCGGGTAGGAGCAATCGTGCTGGCATTGACTGCCACAACGGCCCTGATGAAAGTTTTGGGCTTTCAGCTGACCATGCTGGGGATCATCATTTTCTTACTGTTTGCCCTTGGACGGCCTAGTCTGGTCGTGACCCTGCTGGTGTCCGTGGCTGGAAGTTTCGGTTGTTTCTACCTGTTTAATCGATTGTTGAGGGTCCCGTTGCCGACGGCTTTTTTCGGTTTTTAACCGCATCCTGCAGGGGGTACATTGGAAAGTCTGCAACTGTTGTTAGACGGGTTTGGGACTGCTCTTCAGCCGACCTACCTATTGTACGCACTAGTGGGTTGCACGCTGGGGACGCTCATCGGAGTGCTCCCAGGAATTGGGCCCGCTGCCGGGACCGCCATGCTCATTCCCGCCACGGTAGGCATGAATCCCACGCCGGCGATTATCATGCTGGCCGCCATATACTACGGCGCCATGTATGGAGGCACAATTACCTCCGTGCTCATCAATACGCCCGGTGAAGCGGCCTCGGCGATCACCTGCCTGGAAGGGTATCAAATGGCCAGGAAGGGACGGGGAGGAGCCGCGTTGGCAATCTCAGCGATCGGTTCCTTCATCGGGGGAACCATTGCCACCATGGGTCTCGTACTGGTGGCCCTGCCTCTGACCCGCTTCGCCCTCAAGTTTGGCCCTCCGGAGTTTTTCGCTCTGATGCTGGTGGGTCTGTCGCTCGTGACCGGTCTAGCCGGGCGTTCGTTGATTCGGGCCCTCCTATCTGCGGTACTGGGCCTGCTCATCGCGCAGATAGGGATCGATCTCGTACTGGGCGCGCCGCGTTTCACCTTCGGGCAAATGGAACTCCTGGATGGATTCGGAATTGTCCCGGTGGTGATGGGCCTCTTCGGTATTGCAGAGATTATGATCAACGCCGAGTCTCCATCGCAGAACGTCTTCACCACAAAGATGACCACGCTTATCCCAACGCGGAAGGACCTGAAAGATTCCGCGTTACCGATCGCCCGGGGCACAGGGGTTGGGTTTCTCCTGGGATTAATCCCCGGGGTAGGAGCGATCGTCCCTACCTTCATGTCGTATGCGGTAGAGAAGCGGATGTCTAAGACTCCGGAGCGGTTTGGAACTGGCATGATCGCGGGCGTGGCGGGCCCCGAAACGGCCAACAATGCTTACGCCAACGCGGCGCTGATTCCTCTGTTCACCCTGGGCATCCCGGGTTCTCCGACCACCGCGGTCATGATGGGCGCCTTAATGATGAACGGCGTCTTCCCCGGTCCAACCCTTTTCCAGGAACACGGCCATCTCGTCTGGACCGTCATAGCCAGCCTCTACATCGGAAACATCATGTTGTTGATCCTAAACCTTCCACTCATCCCGATGTGGGTGGCCATCTTGAAGATCCCCTATTCAGTTCTGTCTGTGCTGGTGCTCGTTTTCTGCGTGATTGGGGTGTACAGTCTGAACAATAGTGTCTTCGATATTGGCGTGACGCTCGGCTTCGGTCTCCTGGGCTACGCCTTCCGGAAACTAGACATTCCCCTGGCGCCGCTGGTCCTAACCATGATCCTGGGGCCGTTGATGGAAACTGGGCTGCGCCAGTCCTTGGAAATGTCCCAAGGAGACATATCGATTCTCTTCACTAGGCCGCTCTCGGGGACATTGCTCGTGATCGCGCTGCTGGTGATCGCAACCTCCACCTTCCGGGCCTTCTCGGCGGTGAAGGGCGAGACCCAGGTCTGAGTGACCGGTTTGGAAGTCATCCTATTCAGGATTGGTTTCGCCGTCAACCTCCTGCCCCGGGTGCGCGCGATTGGTGTGGGAAACATTGGATATGGCATGGGTTACAATTTGCTGACGGCGGGCTTCAAAGTGGTAGCCTACGACATCTGCTCTGAGCCGCTCGTGGCCTTGTGGGAAGAAGGGGGAATCATCGCCCCCAAGCGTTGGTTCCTCTTGACCGACAGCCCATCGTTGCCTCTGTCAAGAAGACGCACCGCTTGGTAGTCGTCGATGAGGCCTATTTAAACTGCGGCATCCAGAGCGAGCTGATGGCCATCGTGGCTGAGGAAGCCTTCTCTTATTTAGAAGCTGCTCCCAAGCGACTGGGTAATCCCAATGTCCCGGTCCCTTTCCCGCCCACGTGCGAGGAGTGGGTCATTCCTGGTAAAGAAGCCATAGCCTGCGCCATCAGGGAAGTTGCCGGGAAAAGGAAGAGCAGGCCTTGAAATACTTGCATGGGTCAACTGCCAATCCATCGGTTATCCTTAGGTTGGAACTGCTCTATTCTCTTATTCCAACGGTGGGTCTCCGAGCCTTGAACCAGGGGAAAATGGCGGTCAGCAATAAAAATCCAGACGCTGCTAAAGCCACCAAACAAATAGGCCGCTCCGCAAAAATGATAAATTCGCCCTGGGACATGATCAACGATTGGCGCAGCGCATTCTCCAGGAGAGGACATAAGATAAAAGCCAAGATCAGCGGCGCCCCCTCGTATCGAAATTTTTTCATCAGGTAGCCCACGATCCCGAAAATCAACATTAAATAAACGTCTCCCGGGTTATTTTCGATGCTATAGGAACCAATGAGGCATAAAAATAGGATGACCGGGAAGAGATAAACGTAGGGGACCAGGACGACCCTTACCCACATACCGATCAAGGGTAGATTCAACACTAAGAGCATCGCATTGCCCAAATACATGCTGGCCACCACTCCCCAGAATAAATCGGGCTTCTGGGAAATCAGCAGCGGGCCCGGCCGAAGCCCATGGATAATAAAGGCCCCCAATAAGATCGCAATGGCTGGAGTCGCCGGGATCCCTAAGGTAAGCAGGGGAATGAACGCGGATTGGGCCGCTGCGTTGTTCGCCGTTTCCGGCCCCGCAATCCCTTCGATCATACCCGTTCCGAATTTTTCAGGATGTTTGTGAACCCTCTTTTCTACTGCATAGGAGGTAAAGGAAGCGATAATCGGTCCCGCTCCCGGGAGAAGGCCCAAGAAAAATCCGATTAAAGTTCCCCGGAAGATGGGCCTGATAGAATTGGACCAGTCATTCCAGGTGGGGAGGAGATTTTTAACATTTTTCTCGTAAACTTCAACCCTTACGGTCTTTTCCAGGTTCAATAAGACTTCAGAAATTCCAAAAATACCCATGACCAGAGGAACCAGGGGAATCCCATCGAGGAGGTATCGGATTCCCATGGTAAACCGGGGAAATCCCGAGATGGTATCGACTCCGACCATCCCCAAAAGTAACCCCAGAGCAGCCATCATTAACGCCTTCAGGATCGGGCCG
>Ga0299912_10004358_pt1 | contig 11601 bp, 13 predicted proteins | sample RVTome_2_FD_207667 | JGI IMG/M metagenome (GOLD analysis project Ga0299912, IMG submission 207667) | Soil microbial communities from uranium-contaminated site in the Upper Colorado River Basin, Wyoming, United States - RVT95D214 (version 2) ... | reverse complement strand
ACAGCCACCTATTTCCACTGGGTCCAATTACGTTTCCAAGTTGGCCCATTCTCTTTCACTCATTGGCTAGGTTGGATAGGAGCCCTATTCATAGCATTTTACACACCAATATACTATGTATTGAAGCGAAGAAACCCGAAACTAGTTAAAACACTCATCAAAATCCATGTATTTGGCAACCTACTTGGTGTCATGTTGATATCAATACATTATGCCCAACAGATGGGTAGGCCAGCAGAATTTTATCCGGAGTTAGGAACAGGATTAACATTGTATATTGTAATGTTTATACTGGTAGCTACAGGTTTCCTTCACAGATTTGGGCTGTTAGAAAAATTAGGGAGATATCGTAAATTTCTACCTCATCAAAATAGGTTTTTACATATTGCTATAACTTTAACCTTCTATATCGTTGTAATTGTCCACGTACTTCGAAACGTGGGTATTTTATAGGCATCTTTCATCTTTTTCTTGAAACCACCCAGAGGCACGCGCGTTAAACGCTTTATTTCAAGCTTATTGGTTGGGGATTTAGGTCTGTTATGGATGATTTTATGGAATCAACTGTTTCTTTGTTCACCGTTACGATGCCCGCTTCCCATGTGATACCTGCAGTAGCATTTTGCGTAAAGTTCATCGATGAAACAACCGCCAGCAAATCATCAATGATGACTATTTTAGCGTGTAAATTCGTGTCATGTAATATTATTATCCCTGCCTTCACAAGCAACTCGTGAAGCTTCTTCACATGAGGATTATTAGAACTACGAGTTACTACAACAACCGTTCTACCATTCCTCCGTGCTGTGATCAATAATTTTGTGGGCATACTCGGATCAATAAACGGATTAACTACAATTATCGTGTTGAAGGCATGTGTGATGATAAATTTGGTAAATGTATCTAAATAATGGCCTTCAAGGAAGAAATGTTCATTTTCCAGTGAAATTTCAGGTTTTTCTAGTTTTACCCATGATTCAGTTGAAGTGATTATATCAGGATATTTTGGAGCGGATTTTTCAAAATACTCTGGGTATTCCCACTCTTCTGGAGGCTCAGCCCATTCATCAATGTGTTCCTCAAAGTAATTGTAATCAGCCTCCAATTCAGCCCGTACTCTATATTTACCTGATTCTTCTAGAATGACATCGCCTTCTTGGATCAGTTCACCCAATAAAATGTGAAGGTCAGTCCATTGATACAAAATGGTTTGGTTTAAAATTGATTCTATTTCTTGGAATGTTCTAGCCCCCCAATTAACAATCGCTTTAATAACTTCCCCTTTTTCTGTGAAAAGATGTTTTATGTCTCTTGGAGCCATCACATGATAGTAGAGTATTCAAATTAAACAATTATGCAAAGATTAAAAACCAATATCTTTCCCCCATGCGCACCCAATACAAGAATAAAAAAATTCAAAGATATTTACATTGGTTTGAATTAGTCATATAGTTTTCAAGTCGAGGCGTGTCGGTGCTTCGCCTTCCCCACCGATTCATTTTGCTCGTCGTCGGCAGTCAATTCTGCGTAATACCTCCTCCACACTAAATAATATATAATATTTTACTACCAGAACGCGAGGCTACGCCTCGCTTTGTTCTTCTTAATCGATTTTCTTGAAATGAAAGACTACATTTAGAGAGCAACTGTGGTATGTTTTTTTATATTTAATATTATATTGATACTTCATGTCAGATTCACCGGAATGGATGAAAAATCCTGAGGCCCTTAAACATTTTAAAGAATCATTGGAAAAATCGGGCATACCTCTTGAAATAACTGCATTAAATTATTTAAGAGATAAAGAATATCGAAGTAACTCATTATATTATTCAGACTACTTGCATGGTGAAATCGACCCAAAAGAAAGGACGTTGAGAGAACTTGATGTATATGCATATAAAACTATACATAGTTTCAACATTGATTCCTGTAGTGTAGAATTCAATATTAATTTGTTTTTAGAATGTAAAAGTTGGGATAATTGCTCCATAGTATTTTTCGAAAGAGATAATAAACGAGTAATGTCTTTTCCCCTCATTTATCAAGGAAAAAAAATGCTACTTTCTTCCTTCAAAGACTACAGTATACCTTTCGTTGTTAAAAATCACGCCGAAGTAAATACAAAAGAACATACCATTATTCATAATAAATCTTTAATTCATGACGCCTCTAACCAACTTTCTGCGGCGTGTAATTACATGTTTAAGCGAAAAAAACAAAATATTTTTCCATTTAAACAATTATATGAAAAATACCAAAAAATCCATCCATTATGTGATAAAAAAATCATCATGGATACTTACACGGAAAAAGAAATAATTAACGAAATACCAATTTTTAATTTAACTTGTGCATATAATATACTTGTTCTGGATAATAAGAATGAAATAATAAAAGCAGAGTTTGACCCAAACTCTAGTACAATCAGCAATTTAGATCTTGAAAAATTTGTACTGTATCCAATTTTACCTCAGAAAGTAGACTCTTATGACGAGCTAATTGGAAGTCAATTTGAAATTCCGATATTCATAACCAATGTAAACAATTTAGGTGAATGCATTTCTTGTATTGAGACAGGTTTTATGAAAACTGCAAAGCAAACCGAACAAATTCTCATAAATCATCCCCACAATTTAGCAGATATGATACTGGATGAGGTCTTCAATATCTAATCCCCTTTATTATCTTTAAATACAAATTATATTAAATCGTTGTTTTCCCTGTATTAATTAATTTCATTTATTCATCCTTTTTACATATAATGTAATTACAACTTCTGTTTTATTTTTTAGAAGTTTATTGAATTCCAATTCATTTTTTCTATTTTGTTCAAATAATGCATACTCTTCTATAGGTATTTCATTTATAATTCCTATTATCATTTCCTTATTTATTGCTACTTTTGATTGTGATAAGACGTCAACAACCAAATTATACATCGTAGTTTTTATAATTGCTATATTGAACCCATCATTTGATATTTTCTTTATGTTAAGTTTTCTTGCACTCATTATTATTCTACTCTCCCCATGCTAATTAACAAGTCACTCATCGATGAAGTGAAAAAATTTAGCAAAATTTTACCCTCACTAGATTTTGATTTCATAATGCTTGATTCAATTCTACCAAATCCAACTTTCTCATCGATTATATTAGCCATCATCGCAGAGGCACCGTCTGATACAGTGGAAATCGTTTTATTTTTTACCTTGTCGTAAAGAAGATGAGATAAATTTTCTAACTTTTCTTCATTGCTTTTATCCGATATAACTTCAGAATAAATTCCTCCATAAAATTCTCTGTTGTTGTATACATGCTGACATGTACCAATAACAAGTTTGTACTGAGGATAAATTATTGAAAGGCCAGTAAATGCTGAATTTAATAATCTGTCAGTGTTATCGCGTTTGACAACCGGTCTATATATCCTAGTAGGAAGTGGCCTCCTACCTTTCACTCTTCTAGTATGTGTGCTAACTTGATGCATTTTCCCTTTTTTTGATCTTCTTATATGAGATCGTACTCTGGTTCTATATCCCATCAATATTAAGATCTTAAAATGTAAATATTAATTTTTCTTAATAATATAACTAAAATGGATTTGACTCCTAGAATTACTGAAAAAGAAGGAAATTGAGAGCTGAAACCAGACTATCTTAGTACTTAGACCCCATTATCCGTCGGGTAACCATTATATGGGGTACAGCTCCATGTATCCTGTCTTGCTGAGCAAAACAGCCGTCAGGAGGCTCATGCTGGAGAAGCAGGGGGTGGTGTCCCATCAGGGTCAGGTGGACAAGGACTCCATATTCAGGGCCGTGGACGGCCTCGGCTGCATCCAGATCGACACCATCAACGTCCTGGAGAGAGCCCAGTACCTCACCCTCTGGACCAGACTCGGCCCCTACGACAAAAGCCTCCTAGACCACCTAGCCTACAATGACAGGCTCCTCTTCGAGCACTGGGCCCACGCGGCCAGCTACATCCCCCTCAGAGACTACAGGTACTACGTCCACTCCATGGAGGAGAGGAGGAGCGAGATGGAGGCAAGGTTCAGCCGCCGCACAGGCAAGGACCCCGACCTCATAGACACCGTCCTGAACAGGGTACGGGACGAGGGGCCCCTCGGCTCAAGCGACTTCGAGGGCCCCAAGCGGAAGGGCGGCTGGTGGAACTGGAAGCCCGCCAAGACGGCCCTGGAGCTCCTCCTCGGCGCAGGCACCCTCCTGGTCCACCACAGGAACAACTTCCAACGGTACTACGACCTCGCAGAGAACGTCCTACCCCCGTGGGTGGACGCCACGCCTCCCACAGACGACGAGAGGGTGGACTTCTTCATCCTTAGAACCCTGGGCGCCCTAGGGGCCGTGAAGGCGAGCGACATCAGGGAGTACTACCAACACTGGTCAGTAAAGCTGGGCAGAACCATCAAGCAATTGGAGGAAAGCCTGCAGCGGCTGGCCACCGAGGGGAAGGTAGAAGCCGTCAGTCTGGAAGACGGGAAGACGGAGCACCACCTACTCGCCTCCGACCATGAAGACGCCCAGCGGCTCCAAGACGACTGGGGCTTCGACGGGGTGCGCCTCCTCAACTACTTCGACAACCTCATGTGGAACCGCGGCAGGGTCCACACCCTATTCGGGTTCCAGCCCAAGCTGGAGGTCTACCTCCCCCCAGAGCAGAGGACCTACGGCTACTACCACCTGCCCGTCCTCTACGGCGACAGATTGGTGGCCCGCCTTGAGCCCAAGATGCTGCGGTCCGAAGACAAGCTCATCGTCCGGGGCTACTGGCCTGAGGAGGGCTTCAAACCCACCGACGAATACGAGGACAAGCTCGGGAAAACCCTGGAGTCCCTAGCCCGCTTCAACGGCGCCGACAGAGTAGAATGGACGGCCCAGGCTACTTCTTAGGCCAGCCCGTGACCTGCGTCTTCAACTGGGGCTCGCCCTTCACCTTGCCCAGGACCTCCATTGCCAGCTCCACGTTGTCCTTGGGGCCCTCCAGCAGGAAGATCTTGCAGCCCTCCGCGCCGTCGATGCCGCCAGCCGCGATCGGCACAGCGTCCACGCCGAACAGAAGCCTCATGGCCTCCATCTCCGTGATGACCTGGCCGTGTACCACAATGATGCCGCACTTCCAGCCCATGCAGTGGTCTATGACCTCGGTGCCCATCATGTTCTGCAGGTTGTCCAGCGGCCCCGGGACCAGCTTCTCCAGGCCCGCCGGTATTATGAGCTGGATGCCGTTCCTGACGATGTGGCCCCACGCGGCCCCTATGGTGCCTCCGCCCGCGCCAGCCAGGAGAATGCCCGCTGCGCCGAAGGAGTCTATGGCGTTGGCGCCCTTGATGAATACGTCGCCGGGCCCCATCCTCGACAGGTAGGGCACAAGCTCCGCCGTGCTGCACTCCTTCAGCTTCCCCTTATCGAACACGTAGTGGCTGTACCTACCCTCCGCCTTGGTTATGTTGAGGCCGGTCGCCGTCACGACGCCCGCCGTGAACATCCCCTTGTCCGGTATCTCCTTCTGCATCAGCTCCTCGGCCACGTAGGCCGTGGTTGTGCTTGTGGCTATGATTAGGACACCCTCCTGGTACGCCTTCTGCACCGGCTCCATGCAGCTTATCGCCTTGGCTATGAGCCTCTTGCCCTCGGCCGGGGTGAGAACTACCTGCGCCTTCACGTCTGTCCCTCGGATAACTATGCATGAGAACCGGGCTTTAAATAAAAAGGTAGCTAAAGACGGGGCCCGGCGCCCCCTGTAATACCCTAAGACTGGAGCTCCTACACGATATTACGCTGCGGCTCTGACGCTGATCCATATTAGAGGTACGAGCTAAGAGACCCCTACCCCCGGCGACACATTTACACTAAAGGATAAACCTGGCCGCCTCTATACGGCGCCCTCGGCCAGGGCCTCCGCGAAGATCTTCCCGAACCCGGTGAGGCTGATGACCTTCATCTTGCTCCCCTTCTCCGCGTCCACCAGGCCCTTCATCTCCAGCCGCGCCACGATCCTGCTGAACCTGTTCCGGAGGGTGCTGTTGGCCGCCTTGTACCCGAACCACCGGATTATGTCGCTGATGCTCTCCGCCTCGCCGCCGTTCTCGCGGAGCAGAACCATGAGCTTCTTCTCCCGGGCCCACTCCTTCTCCTCGTGCTTGCTGCTGGGCTCAAGCCTGTACCCCGGCAGCTGTATCTCCAGGGGGTCCCTGCTGGGCTGCTCACGCGCCCGCCTGAACCACTTATCGAACTCGGGCGTGCCCGGCTCACCGTTCACGTACCAGCCGGGCTCCGCGTTGGGGACGCTGTAGACGCGGGCGTTCCTGAACATGAGGGCTATGGTGAGGGCTATACCCGTGGCAGTGTCCGTGGTGCTGGTGATGTCTATGAGGGCCTCCTCCCCCGCCTCCCTCGCCTGGTTCATTATCCCGTAGACCGTGCGGAAGACGCTGCGCTGATCCACGGGGTTATAAGGCACCATTATGGGGTCAAGTATCTCCAGCTTCTCCCGCAGCTCATCGGCGTTCACCTTGCTCATGTAGGCGAACAGGTTGCTGCCCGCCTCAGCCCCGATGTCACTGTAGAGTAGGTACAGCTTGGTGATCCCGTGAACCTTGCTCCAGTACCTGATGCCGTCGAAGGCGCGACGGTAGTGTTGTCCCACGAGGCAGACTATGATGGTCAAACGGGTCACCTAGATGATTGCGTCATTCCCTGATTAACCAGTGGCGCGTAGAATATATAAAAATTGGTGAATGGAGCCGGGTCCACGACTATCATTCCTTTGAATTGGGACAATCTCAGGTGCGCCGACGTTATCGTGACCATTCATCCACTCAGACTTACAGGTATTAGAAGCCAAACAATTACCAATATATAGAACGATCGTGGATAGTGTATTCATCTAACTGTAGTGTACTCCATCGGAGACGCACACTATAAAGGTTGCAAGAAAAATGAAGGTCACTGTATACTCTTTACCCGACTGCCCCAAATGCGACAAGCTCAAGGAGTACCTAAAGAAGCGTGGGGTCGACTTCGACGCCCGCTGGTTCGACACCGATGCGCAGACCGAGTTCATAATGATGAACATGTTCGGCAACCCGCCCATCATCACGGCGGGCTCCGCCGTGAGGCCCTCCGAGGAGATGTTCGAGGGCTACACCCTGAGGGAGGACAAGGTCGCGGAGGTACTGGAGAATGGCTAAGCTCAGGGACCTACCCCCATACCAGCGCAGGATAGAGGAGTTCTTCACCGAGAACATGTACATGGGGATGCCCATGGTCCACACCACGGACGGGTACCTGGTGCCTTGGGAGAAGACCAGGATCACCGACATGCTGGAGCTGGAGACTACGCTGGCGGAGAAGATGTTCGACATCCCCGCCATCAGCGAGTCCACAGCCGAGAAGATCGCTGACGAGGTGGAGCGGCGCATCAAGCTGACGAAGCCCAGGTTCGTCTCGGGGCCCATGGTGAGGGAGATAACCAACAACATCCTCCTGGAGTGGAGCCACGAGGTCCCCGAGTTCGGCATCTACAGGAACCTATTGACCAGGGTCGGGGCCCCCGTCTACGACGCGTACCAGATCGACACGGGGGGCGGCTTCGAGTCCAAGGAGAACGCCAACCTCCAGCCCAACCCCGAGACGGTGCACAAGAAAAAGGCGGACATGCTCAGCAAGGAGCAGTACCTGCTCCTCATGGACCCGAAGCTGGCCACGGCCCACCACCAGGGCGACATCCACATACACACCCTGGAGTACTTCGGCAGCCGCCCCTTCTGCCAGGACTGGGACCTCCGCTACTTCCTCTACTACGGGCTGATCCCGGACGGCAGCGGCTTCAGGAGCAGCGTCGCGGGCCCGGCTAAGCAGCCCGAGGTGGCCATACTGCATAGCGTCAAGGTGCTGGCGGCGGGCCAGACCAACTTCAGCGGCGGCCAGGGCTTCATGTACTACACCCTGTTCCTGGCCCCGTTCATGCGGGGGCTGCCCTACAAGGAGGTGAAGCAGCTGGCCCAGATGATGTTCTACGAGCTGACGCAGACCTACGTGACCAGGGGCGGCCAGCTGGTGTTCAGCAACATCCAGCTCCCCATGGGGGTCCCCAAGATATGGCGGGACGTGCCCGTGGTGATGCAGGGCAGAATAGGGCCCGACACCTACGGCGACTACGAGGACGAGGTGCAGATGTTCTTCCGCGCCATCAACGAGGTGGCCCTGGAGGGAGACTACTGGGGCAAGCCGTTCAACTTCCCCAAGAACGAGAACTACGTGTCCCCCGAGTTCTTCAAGCCCGAGTACGACGACCTGTGGCTCCTCGTGCACGAGGCGGTGAGCAAGTTCGGGGCACCCTACTTCGACAACATGCTGCCAGCGTACCGCGGCTACGGCAACGGCATAAGCTGCTACCAGTGCTGCGCCTACCAGTTCGCGAATACGCCGGAGACGGACCCCAAGTTCTACGAGAAGCTGTACTTCCAGGACGGCCAGCACTTCAGCATGGGGGGCTGGCAGGTGGTGAGCATCAACATGCCCAGGCTCGCGTACCGCGCCAACGGCGACTACGATAAGCTGCTGGAGGCGGCCAAGGAGAACATGAGGCTGGCCATGGGCGTCTTCGACGCCAAGCGGAAGTGGATGGACAAGACCATAGGCGGCGGCATGGTGCCCTTCGCCACCCAGACGCCCAGGGACCCCAGGACAGGCAAGAAGGGGCCCCCAGCCGTGGACTTCAGCGAGCTTGTGAACGTCATCGGCGTCGTGGGCATCAACGAGATGGTGCAGCACTTCACGGGCGGCCAGCTCCACGAGACCGACGACGCGGTGCGCCTCGCCGTAAAGCTGCTCCTGGACATGGAGAAGTTCAGGAAGGGCCTGGAGATGAGGAGCGGCTGGAAGGTGATGCTGGCCAGGACACCGGCCGAGTCCACGGCCCAGACCTTCGCCGTCGCCGACCTGCTCCACCCAGAGTACAGGACCATGGCCAGGGGCATGATCAAGGGCGACCTCAGCAGCATAGACGGCGTCCCAAGCAAGCGCGACCTCCCCATATACTACACCAACGGCACACACACCTACGTCGGCGCCAAGGTGCCCCTGGGGAAACGGATCGACATAGAGCACAAGTTCTTCCCCATCCTCAGCGGAGGCAACATATTCCACGCCTGGATCGGCGAGAGCGCCTCGGACCCGGAGGCCCTGTACAAGCTGACGCAGCGCATCTGCCGCAACAGCCAGATAGGGTACTTCGCTTATACGAAGGACCTGACAGTGTGCAGCGCCTGCGCCAGCACCAACGCCGGGATGCTGAAAAGCTGCCCCACCTGCGGCAGCGAGAACGTGCGGTACTGGAGCAGGATCACGGGGTACTACACGGACGTGACGGGGTGGAACGAGGGCAAGCGCCAGGAGCTCATGGACAGGTACAGGGTAACCGTCTAATACAAAATTTCTTTTATACGCTTCTGAAAGATATTACTCGTGCCTAAACCCGCCAAGGAGGTCTTCATCAGCATAGAGCTAGGGGCACACGTCTCCTCATTAGAGATTAATCACAAACATCGCAGATGGATAAATAAAATGGCAGAGAACCTGCTCCAGAACATCCGTCGGCGAACGAATAAGACAGAACCAGATACCTAGACACTAAATAGAAAAATATAACATATCTAACCTCTACCGCTACGCTCACCCGGAAGGCTATCGGTCAACCTACACCTTGGTCGAGTTCAGTGGGTACGGCATCTGCCCGGTGATACTCGACCTTATGTCTCACAAGGAATACGATAGAATTTTCGGGTACGTCTAAGTAATTTTTATAACAGACTCCACGAGAGCCCTTAGCTTATCATTGCTCACCCCAGTGTAGACGATGGCTCCGTCCTCGTCGTAGATGATCTTGTCGGACGCCTCAAGGTAGTCAAGCACCCGTTTATAGGTCTGGTACTGGACCTTCCTGGGCAGGCTCCTCCACAGCTGCATACGGGTCGGGTAGTCCTCCGCGTCGATGATGGCCTTCTCAATCATCAGTATTGTGTCCAGTTGGGGCTCGTGCAGAACCTTCATCACATTCCAACAAAACACACAATTATATAAACTTATACAATTAATGAACTTGTCCCAGCATCTCTAACTGACTAAACGGATATATATTACGATTGATATCTATTGTAATACGTGATGCTCTGTGACTGAGGCCATAAGCCTCCGCCTACCGGAGGACACCGTCAAAAAGCTGAACGAGCTATCCGATCGGGAAGGAAAGGACAGGTCAGCCCTAATCAGGGAGCTCCTGGACAAAGGCATCAAGGAAAAGAACCTTGAAAACGCCCTTGAGCTATACCGCCAGGGAGATGCGACAGGGTGGAGGGCGGCCCAACTCGCAGGGGTCTCCCTCTGGAGCTTCTACAGGTTCTTGGAGGAGAGGGGCGTCCTCCTCCAGTACTCCGAGGCCGACCTTGAACGCGACCTTGAAGCCCTCAGAGAGGATTAGACATGCCGGTGGTCTCCGACAGCAGCCCCCTCATCTGGCTCGCCAAGGCAGGCAGGATCAGGCTACTACAAGAACTATTTGAGGAAGTTCTTGTTCCCTCTGAGGTCTACAACGAGGTCGTGTCTGAGGGGCTCAAGGCGGGGTTCAGCGACACCCTCGCCGTGGAGGAGGCCGTGAAAGAAGGCTGGATGAAGGTCGTGAGCCTCGCGGCTAACGACGAGGAGACGTCCAGCCGTATCAGTGTGGGCGCCAAGGAGATACACCTAGGCGAAGCCCAAGCAATAGCCTTCGCTAGAAGCACGGGGGAGACGCTGCTCATGGACGAGTCGAGCGGTAGAACCTTAGCTGAGGCACTGGGTGTCAGAGTCAGGGGAACCCTCTTCGTGGTCTTGAGGTCTCTGAGACGAGGGCACTTGAGTAAACGGGAGGCCAAGGACATGATCTCGGGAATGGTTTCCAAAGGGTTCAGATTAGAGCCGAGGCTACTCACCAAGGTTCTGGAAGAAATCGAAAGGTTCCAGAGCTAGTTGAAACCTGTTTCTTAGTTTACATAAGAACATATGAATCCCATAGTCAGCCTGAGGGGCTACGCGGCTGCGCCGCGGGCCGCCCAGCATCCGCGTGGGGGATGACGCCCAAGGAGTACATGGACGTCGCCAACGACGAGGTCATGGTCATCGCCCAGATAGAGACCATGGAGGCCGTGAACAACGTAGACAAAATCGTCAAGGTGGAGGGCGTAGACGCCACATTCATCGGGCCCAGCGACCTCTCAGCCAGCATGGGGTACAGGGGCCAGTTCTGGCACCCAGAGGTTGTGAAGGCCATGGACAGGGTGCTGAAGGCGTGCAAGGCGTCCAAGGTCGCCCCAGGCATAGCCTTTGGGAAGAACGCGGAGCACTGCCGCGAGCTGATTGACAAAGGCTACAGGTTCATAGGCGTCGGCTCGGACACGGGCTTCATGGCCTCCGGGATCGCGGAGACCCTCAAGCGGGTCAAAGCCTAACCCCTTAAAACCCTTGCTCGTCAACCGAGGAGCAGGCGGTCACCCAAGGTTGATGTCCACGCCGCGGCGTCCCTAACACCATATACTAT
>Ga0299912_10004357_pt1 | contig 11605 bp, 11 predicted proteins | sample RVTome_2_FD_207667 | JGI IMG/M metagenome (GOLD analysis project Ga0299912, IMG submission 207667) | Soil microbial communities from uranium-contaminated site in the Upper Colorado River Basin, Wyoming, United States - RVT95D214 (version 2) ... | reverse complement strand
TCGTCATACTTTTTCCGAGGCGCCTTGAGGTTCGTTTGCATAGGTGCTTTTGTTCTCTCGCACCTGCCCCAACCTGTCCACCAAATAGGGGGAACCCCAGCGGTGATGGAAGCCTAGGTCACAAACCTTGGCTCATACACCGGCCCGAAGCCGTGCTTCCACAGCAACTCCATGAACTTCGCGATACCGCGCTTTTCATCCGCGCCGAGGTGATAGTGGATGTGCCAGCCGAGATAATCCTTCCGGAATGCGTAGTCGTATTCGGGCCGCTCGCGAATGATGGTTTCCAGCGTCTCCAACCCAAATTTCTGGGCCGAGCAGAGGCGGCGCCGCAACGCGGCGTTCTCGATGCCGCGACGCAGCACCCAGACCGCAAAGACAAACGGCAGCCCGGTCAACTCATACCACGCGGCGCCCAGGTCCAAAAGCTCGTGCTCGTGCGGCCCACGCAGGAGATCGAGCGCCTGATTGCCAATCAACATCGCAAAGTCCGGCAGCTTCCGGGGATCGTAGGTTTCGAGCGGCCTGAACTCAGGCTTCACGCCGCGCTCGGCCAGCAGCACGCGCAGGAGTTGGACGCTTGCCAATGAAGCCGGGTCGCAATGCACTTCACGCGCCTCGGCCAGCGGTTTGCGGTGCGCCAGCAAAATGCTCTGCACCTCGCCCAGCGACGCGATGGCGACGCCGTCCAACACGTCATAGCGGTCTTTCAGCAGGGCCTCCGTGACGCTGAGCATCGCCGCGTCGAGTTCGTCGCGCTCGAGCATCTGCGCCAGCCGGGCGGGTGTGTCGAAAATCACCTCGCCCTCGATGCCGCGCGTGAGCGGGACGGCATTGAGATAACACACCGAGCCGACCCGGAACGGCGCAAGCGAGTGTCCGAAACTGCTCTCACGCTGGCGTTGGGCGGCGCGTTGCTCGCGCTCGAAACGCCGCGCCAGTTCCTCCGCTGATTCCGGCGCAGCCATGCGAAGTCTGGGTGTGTCATCTGACATGCGCGAAGATTTTAATGCAAAGACGCAAAGGCGCAAAGCTACAAAGAACAGTCCCTAAAGGAATGCTGTAGCGGCTGTCTATGACCGCCGAACGACGGCGCTCGCAGAGCGCCGCTACAATGCGTTCAAACCACGACTGTGTGTTAATGGCCGTGCGCAAGCACCGGCATCTAGATGTCGCCCCGACGGGGCTGGAGGTTTGAGAAAATCGCGGGGCGACAAAGATTCTGCTCCGGTCCGCCTTTGCCTCCGGCTACGGCGCGACCGCGCCGAAACGAAGTGAAGGCGGGACGGAGCTAAGTGAAGCGCGCAATGATCGGAGATCACTTCTCCGAAGTTTCAATCATCTTCACACTTCTCGCGCTCCACCATTCGTCCTTGTCCAGTTTATGCCGACGCAGTTCAACCTGCCATTTGGAGTGAATCATCGCGCCGTACTTGTTTTGCGAGTCCACCTCTAGTCGTACGTGGGCGAGATTGTCGTCCTTCTCGTCGTAGATAATTTGGGCGATGGTTTCAAACTTCGCGCTTGATGGGGAAACTAGTTCATTTTTTATCGCTCGTTCGGCAGCCTCAAACTTTGGAGCGTCCCGTTTGTCCGAGGCATGAATATACTGTCCGCCCATAGACCAGTCGGCGTCTCGCCTCTCCCTCAAAGCCATCAAACCGCCCCACAATAACAAGCCTAGCACGCAGCCCGTGCTTATCAGCGAAACGAGGCTGGTTTGAAATTTCCAAATGCCAACACGCATTCCCGCCCTCTTCCGTGCTACGAGACAGACAATCAAATAAACCAGCCCGTAGACGAAGAGAAGCGGGGCTGCCATTGAAAGAAGAAACACGAAAGGCAGGTTCAACCTGAACAGGAAACCGCTGCTGAAGAACAAAACGACCGCAACGACAAGAATGATTAAGCCGGTAATCCATCGTGGCTTTGACCACTTCGGCGGTTTTGCCGATTTCGGAACAACAAACCCTTGGTTGCAGCCGGGGCAGATAACAGGTTGTTCAATTAATTCTTCGGGAATCTCGATGTGTTGGTCACACGCGGGACACGAAATCTTGAGGTAGGATTCCTCCATGTCATCCGTTCCGGTTGGAAGGGGTTCGCCGGCCATGCTGACGAGGTTAATGCCGACCAAGTGATGGTCAAGCAGCCATTTCGATTAACAACACACCCAGCATTGTTCGCGCTTGCAGCACCGTGTCAGCAACGCCGTTTTTCAGTCTTCGAATACCGACTGTCCCACTCGGCGCAAAGGTCATTCACCAATTCCCAATAAGCTTGGAAGGTTTCAACGGCTATTTGGTGCTGCCCGTAAAGTTCAGGTATCAACTTCTCCAAATCCAAAGGCGGAATCACCTTGTAAGTATAGGCGATACCGGAATCTGTCCTTTCCCGATCGAAAAAAGGCGTCAAACCAAAGTCGAAATGTGCTCGAAATCGATGCTGAAGCCGATGCCTAAAATTGCGCGTCACACTTTTGAATTGCTCAGAGTTGAGCCGCTCGACCTTTTCTTTGAAGCGTGGGAAGCATTTCCAATTCGATCCAACTTTGTCGAAGAGCTTGAAATCAATCCGATCATCTGGCGGCAGATCATCTTTCCAGTTGGAGTTCGTTAGCTTGTTTGACTGATGCAGCAAATGCACAGCCGCGAATACGAAATGGTTCTTCAGGGAATATGGGCGGCCAACTGAGAGTTCCAAATGCGGATCGGCATACTCCCAGAGCAACCCCATGCGCTCGCTCTCTCCGTGCTTTTGCGCGACTTCAACCCAAGCTTGGGCGTGCGCGACATTCAGCAGAAATCGATTCACCTCCCCTATCAGGCCACGCGTGAAATCGTCGGCCATGGAAATGAAAACCATGCTTTGAGAATACCGGGTGCGCTTCGGCAAATTGTAGTCTGAGTGCCTTATCACCCGACTTCTGTTGGTTTGGTCGGCATTCCGTTTCAGGCTGGCCCAAAACCCCGCAAACACTTGCTGCATTTGCTGATCGTCAATCATTCACGCCGTCGCCAGATTATCTTCCAATACTTTGGATTTGCTCCCGACCAGTCGGGATTCAGCTTCATCGGCCGTCTGCAAAGACTCCGCAAGGACCTTGATCGGTTCGTAGAAAGTATTCCGTTGCACCGGCGTGCGGCCGGCTTCGCGGATGGCTTTGATCATGTCCGCTTCGGTCTGCAATTGCGGCGAGGTCGCACCGGCCATGTGGAAGATGTGTTCCTCGATGATCGTCCCGTGCAGGTCGTCCGCGCCGTAGCTCAACGCCACTTGCGCCAGCTTCAGTCCCATGCCCACCCAGTAGGCGGTGATGTGATCGAAGTTGTCGAGGTAGATGCGGCTCACGGCGATGGTGCGCAACGCGTCGAAGCCCGTGGGCGGCGTCTTCACCGGGATGTCGTTGTTCTCCGGCTGATAGGGCAACGGCACAAAACCGACGAAGCCCTTCATCTCGTCCTGCAACGACCGCAATTGCCGCAGATGATCCACGCGGTCGGCAAGCGATTCGACGTGGCCAAACAACATCGTGCAGGTGCTGCGTCCGCCCAGCTTGTGCCAGGTGCGGTGAACGTCCAGATATTCCTCGGCGGATTCCTTGCCCTTGGCGATGGCGCTGCGGACTTCCGGTCGAAAGATTTCCGCGCCGCCACCGGTCAGCGAGTCGAGTCCGGCGTCCTTCAATTCGCGCAAGGTCTGCTCGACTGTTTTCTTCGCGAGCCAGGCGAGGTGCAGGATTTCAATCGCCGTGAAGCATTTCAATTGCAGCCGTTGGGTAGGGCGCGCAGTCCCCTGCGCGCCGGCCGGCGGGCAAGGGACTGCCCGCCCTACCATTTCACCGTTGAGCGCACTTAACGCCTTCAACATTTCCGTGTAGTAACTGAATGGCAGCGAGGGGTGTAGTCCGCCGACGATGTGCAGTTCCGTGATGCCGAGCGCGAGCGCCTCGCGCGCCTTTTCGACCATCTGCGGGATGGTCAGCTCGAAACCGTCCGCGTCGCGTTTCTTCCGCGCAAATGAGCAGAACTGGCAGGAGAGGATGCAGTAGTTCGAGTAGTTGATGTAGCGATTGATGATGTAGCTGGCGTGATTGCCGACCTTCTTCTGTCGTGCGAGATCGGCGATGGCCCCGATGGCGTTCAGGTCTTTGGATTCGAACAACCGCAGCGCGTCGGCTTCGGAAATGCGTTCGCGGGCGGCGACCTTGTCGTAAAGGTCGCGCAGCTCGCTGCGTTGGACGAAGAAATTCACGCACCAAGAGAAGTAGCAGAACACAGGCAGCTTGGCAAAACGAGAGGCGACAGGTTGCCAGAAAAGGGGCGGGCGGCTAACTTCCCGCAGGCATGATCCGGCTGGCGCTATTTGACGTGGACGGGACGCTGATTCGCACGAACGGTGCGGGCATGGCGGCCTTCGCCCGCACGCTGGCTTCGGAGTTCGGCGTCCGCGATTGCGCCGAGCGCATCCGGTTCGGCGGACGCACGGACGTGTCGCTCGTGCGCGAGCTTTTTGCGTTGGGCCGGATCGAGCCAAGTGCGGAAAACTTCCGACGCTTCTTCGACTGTTACGTGTTCTGGCTCGATCATCTCCTTGCGCAAAGCCGGGGCGGGGTCATCCCTGGCGTCTGGCCGCTGATCCGTGAACTGCAAAGTCTGCTGTCGCCGCCGCTGCTCGGGTTGCTGACGGGCAACATTCGGCTGGGCGCGGAAATCAAACTGCGCCACTTCAACCTCTGGGAAGTCTTTCGGATAGGTGCGTTCGGTGACGAGCACGAGGACCGGAATCGAATCGCTGTGGTTGCCCGTGAACGCGCCAGCCGCATTCTGAAAACCGAGCGGCGCGGCGATCAAATCCTGGTGGTCGGCGACACGCCGCACGACATCCGTTGCGGCCGGGCCATCGGGGCCAGGGTGCTGGCGGTCGCCACCGGAGGCGCGACCATGGAACAGTTGCAGGCGCAGCAGCCGGACTGGCTGGTGCGGGATTTGGGGGAAATTGGCGCGGCGGAAGTGTGTGGTGGCCGTTGAAACCGAACAACCAGGTTGGGGAGCACACGCCGCTGGCGTGTACTGTCCGGCGGCTCGCCGGACAGGTCCAACCACACTGTTCTTCCCCGCACCTACCGATCAGGTGAAGTCCCAGCCGCTACAGACGCGCGAGGTAGGGTATTTTCGGCGGGCCGCGCGCGCTCCCCAGTTCAATTCAGTTTTTCGGGTCGAAACCATGCATTGTTGCGGCGCGTCGTCGGCCATGCTTCCTCCGAGCTGACGATTCAACGATTCGACGATGCAGCGCACGTTCAATGCCGATGCGGCCCGCCGCCGCAACAGCAGCCGCAGCCGCCGGAGTGCGAACCGCTCGACGTGGCGCAGCAGGCGTCGGAGGACTCCGCGGCTCCAGCGGAAGCGAAGACGGAGAGTCTCTTCTCCAGCTTGGCGGATCCGCAGCGGGGGCATTTCGTCCCCTTCCAATCACTGGAGCGAACGAGGATTTCGCTCTCTTGTCCGCACTTCCGGCAATGAAACTCGTAAATCGGCATGTGGGTAGAATAGTCTGCGTCGGGGAAATCTCAAGTGTTTGCTCGCCGGCGCGTGCTCAAGACTCACCGCGCATGGCTCGGGCAAACTCGGCGCGCAGTTCGGCAGACAAGGCCATACCTGCCGGCGGAGACCGAAGGAACAGCACGCCCCCCAAATCGCGCAGTGGGCCAAAGATCCGCACAGGGTCAGTGCAGTCCAGCCGGGAAAGCAATTCCGTGAATGGTACCTTGTGCTGGGCAGCCAGCAGCATCGCCAACACCTGCGCTGCGCGTTCCCAGTCGAGATGACGTAACCGCCAACACCGTCGGAAGGCGCGCCACGAACCGTTGACCAATCTGGGCCCGGATAACAACACGTCCGCAATCATTCGCACGCCGGTGCGCATCGTGTCCGGGTGTAACGGATTCACGTTGGAGACCATCCCGACGCCGGGCAAGTAAAAGGAATAGACTTTGTCCGTGACTGTCCCAGTGCCGACCTTGAACTCAGTCAGGTCCTCACGATTCACTCGTGCGTTGGCGAGAAAGAGCAGCACAACGACACCAAGTGCAGGCCAACGATAGGCGTCTGCATCCCAATGTAACAGCCAATCGAATCCGAACAAAATCACGACATAGACCATCCAAAACGTGATCGTCAGCACCACGGCGGCGGCCAGGAGCAACCCTAAACAACCCAGCAAGCTCAAGTTGGCCTCTTTGGCTGCCTTTCGTCGAAGCCATGCGCCGACCAATTGCTGATTCATGCCCCGCCTCCGCCTAAACGTGGAACTTGAACAACAACACATCGCCGTCTTTGACAACGTAATCGCGGCCTTCGATGCGATAGTGGCCGGTCTCGCGCGCGTGGCCCACCGAGCCGGCCTTCGCCAAATCTTCCCAGTTCACCGTCTCGGCCTTGATGAAACCCCGCTCGAAATCGGTATGGACGTGTCCCGCGGCCTTCACGGCCGGCGTGCCGGCAGGGACGGTCCAAGCGCGCACCTCCTTTTCGTTGAACGTGAAGAAGGTCCGCAGGCCGAGCAGTTGGTAGGTGGCGCGGATGAGTGCGTCGGCGCCCGTCTCCTTCACGCCCAACTCGGCGAGGTATTGCTTCGCTTCCTCTGGTGCGAGGTCGGCGAGATCGCTTTCCAGTTGGGCGCAGACGACCACGGTCTCGCAGGCGTGATGCGTGCGGGCGTAGTCGCGGACTTTCGCGATGTGCGGACTGGCGTCGGCGGCAGCGAGTTCCCCCTCTTTCACGTTCGCGGCAAAGATGGTGGGCTTGTCGGTAAGCAAGGGGCAGTTTCTCGTCAGCTCATGCTCTTCCTTGAACAGCCCGGCCGTGTTGGCGGGCTTGCCAGCGTTGAGATGGGCCTCGAGTTTGTCCAGGACGTGGTTCTCGGCAAGGGCGTGTTTGTCGCCGCCCTTGATTTCCTTGCTGATCTTCTCGCGCCGGCGGCGGACAGCTTCGAGGTCGGCGATCACCAATTCGGTGGTGACGATCTCAATGTCGCGCACCGGGTCAATGCTGCCCGTGACGTGGACGATGTCCGGGTCTTCGAAGCACCGGACGACGTGCACGATGGCGTCCACTTCACGGATGTGGCTGAGGAATTTGTTGCCCAGGCCCTCGCCCTGCGACGCGCCCTTCACCAGACCGGCAATGTCGAAGAACTCGATCGTGGTGGGGATGCGCGCCGGCACTTTGACGACCTGCGCAAGCTGCTCCAAGCGTGCGTCGGGCACGGAAACGACCCCGAGGTTGGGTTCGATGGTGCAGAAGGGGTAATTCTCGGCGGGCGCCTTGTGGGCGCGGATGACGCCGTTGAACAGGGTGGATTTCCCGACGTTGGGCAAACCGATGATGCCGGCCTTGAGCATGGGGACAGTTTAGCCGCCAAAAGGCGCAAAGGACACAAAGAAAATCCCTGTGTTCTTTCGCGGCTAGATTCGTGAGTCCTTCTCTACCCCTTCGCGAACGGTCTTCTTGAACTTATCAATGCCTTGGTCAAATGCGGCGGCTATGGGCAGCACCGACTTCATGCGGATGCGGCGTTTGAACTTCTTCAGATTCTCCTCGGCAATCGGTTCATCCATTTTGTTGGCGGCGACCAGACGCGGTTTCTTCAGCAAGGCCGGGTCGTAAAGGCCCAACTCGCTGAGGAGTTGCTTGTAATCGTCCCACGGCGCGCGGTTGTCCGCGCCGGCCATGTCGAGCAACAGGACGAGGATTTTGCAGCGCTCAATGTGACGCAAGAACGCGTGGCCGAGGCCGACGTTGCGGTGCGCGCCTTCGATCAGCCCGGGCACGTCGCACACCGTCAGGCGGTGGAAATCCTTGTATTCAACGATGCCGATTTGCGGGTGCAGTGTGGTAAACGGATACGGCGCAATCTTCGGTCGCGCGTGCGAGATGGCCTTGAGCAGGGTGGATTTGCCGGCGTTTGGATAACCGACCAAACCAACATCGGCGATGATCCGCAACTCCAACAGGAAATCGCCTTCCTCGCCCGGCTCGCCCGGCTGGGCGAAGCGCGGCGCTTGTCGGCGGGCCGTGGCGAAGTTGCGATTGCCCAGGCCACCACGACCACCCTGGCACAACACGAACTGCTGGCCGTGTTCGGTGAGATCAACAACCAATTCGCCTTTTGCCGTGGCGTGAGTTGACCCCGGCGAATCTTCCTTCGACAGATCAATCTCCTCGGCTATCGCGCTTCCCGAGTGGCGAATCAACGGACGTTTGCCGGTGCCGGTTTTCAATACCGACTTTTTGTCCTGATCCTCGTTCTCGTCCTCGTCCTCGGTTCGGGTGAACGTCGGCAGCCGCCATACCAACGTACCGCAGGGAACTTTGACGATCAGGTCTTTGCCGGCGTGACCGTCCATGCCTTTGCCCATGCCGTTCCCGCCGTTTTTGGCGATGAGCCGCGGCTCGTAGTATTGGGCGATGAGATTGTTGAGGTCGTGGTCGGCCTGAAGGATCACGTTACCGCCGCGCCCGCCGTTGCCGCCGTCCGGGCCGCCTTTGGGACGATACTTCTCACGCCGGAAAGCCACGCAGCCTTTGCCGCCGTGGCCCGCGCGCGCGTAGATTCTGATCTCGTCAACAAACATGTGATCTACCTCGTAATCCCGCTCCCATTAGTGATCTCAATCTCCCGCCAACCGATCAAGATCAAGAACTAGATTACGATCAAGAAGATCGAAACAAAAAAGGCGAGGCCGCAGCCCCGCCTGAAACCTGTTTGCGAGCGCTAGTTCTTGGCGGCTTCGGCCTCGATGTTTACCCGCTTGCCCTGCCTGTCGAACCGCACCTTGCCGTCTGCGAGGGCGAACAGAGTCCAGTCCCGGCCCGTGCCGACGTTGTTGCCCGCGACGAACTTGGTGCCGTGCTGCCGGATGATGATGCTGCCGGCGGTGACAAATTCGCCGCCAAACGCTTTCACGCCCAGCCGTTTGCTGACGCTGTCACGTCCATTGCGGACGCTGCCTTGACCTTTCTTGTGTGCCATACGACTAAACCTTTATCTCTTTGATTTTCACGACCGTCAACTCCTGCCGATGCCCGATCATCTTGCGGTAGCCCTTGCGGCGCTTCATCTTGAACGCGAGTTTCTTGTCGCCGCGCTTGTGTTTCACCACGTCGGCCACCACGCTGGCGCTGGCCACGGTGGGAGTGCCCACGCTGACTTTACCATCGTTGTTCACCAAAAGCACGCGGTCAAAAGTGACGGGCTGCCCGGCCGCGACGGCCAAGCGCTCGATTTCCACGGTGTCGCCCGCGGCCACACGATACTGTTTGCTGCCAGTTTCCAATACGGCGTACATAGCTTTTCCCCGAAAAGGGGGGAGATGACATCAAAAACGCCCGCTTCTGTCAACGCCGCATTTGGGAAGATTTCGGGCAAAACTGGCGCGCAGGCGGGCAAATCGGCCCCTGAAAGCCCTGATAAATCGCTTGACGGCCTGATGGCCAGCCCGTAGCTTACGCCCCGATGAATCTGAATGCGCTGCAAGTTGTTGTCGTGGCTGTCGCTGCTGCCGGCGACGCCGTCGGTACTTGTTGCGCCTGATGGTAATTTCAACAAGAACCCACGGCTGGTCGCAGTCGTGGGTTTTTTGTTTAATCCGCGGCCGCCAGTCACAACCCAGGCACGAAACATGAGCAAGACAACCAATGCAGCAAAACCCAAACAGAAGAGCGCCGAAAGGCGCGGCCAGGTCGGCCCGTCCATGCGCGGCTGTGAAATCCTGGTCGCGGCAATGGAGCGGGAGGGCGTGGACACCATTTTCGCCTACCCCGGCGGGGCGAGCATGGAAGTGCACCAGGCACTGACGAAGTCGAGGCAAATCCGCACATTCCTGCCCCGACATGAACAGGGCGGGGCGTTCGCCGCAGGCGGCTACGGGCGCGCGACGGGCAAAGCTGGCGTTTGCATGGCCACCAGCGGGCCCGGCGCCACCAACCTCATCAGCGGCATTGCGGACGCCTACATGGATTCGGTGCCGCTGGTCGCCATCAGCGGCCAGGTCGCCACGCACATGATTGGCAAGAGCGCGTTTCAGGAGACCGACATGTTCGGCCTGACGCTCCCGATCGTGAAACACAGCTACCTGGTCACCAACGTCAACGATCTCGCGCGGATCGTGAAGGAGGCGTTCTACCTCGCGCAGACCGGCCGGCCCGGGCCGGTGGTCATTGATCTCCCTAAGAATGTGCAGCAGGAGCGCACCCAGCCGGTCTTCCCGGACGAGGTGCAGTTGCGCGGGTATGACCCCAGCCCGCATGCCAGCGAGCTGGAACTGAACGAGGTCATCGGTTTGATCGAGACGTCGGAGCGGCCCGTGCTCTACATCGGCGGAGGCATCATCACCGCCAACGCCGCGCGCGAACTGCGGGAATTCGTCGAGCACACGCAAATCCCGGTGGTCTCGACGCTTATGGGCTGCGGCGCGTTTCCGGAAACGCATCCGCTTTCGCTCAAGTGGTTGGGCATGCATGGCACGCCTTATGGCAACTGGGCCGTGAACGGCGAACTCAAGAAGGACGGCGACAAGGTTACCCAGGTCGCGCCGGGCGCCGACCTGTTGCTGGCGCTGGGCGTGCGGTTCGATGACCGGGTGACGGGCAACGTGAAGAAATTCTGCGAGCACGGCACCATCGTGCATATTGACATTGACTCGTCCGAGATCAACAAGAACAAGCCGGCCAACCTGGCGCTCATCAGCGACGTGAAGTATGCGCTGCACCGCCTCAATGCGATGCTGCGGAAACGGCCCCTCACGAAACGATTTGCCAAGTGGCACAAACAGATCGCCGCGTGGAAGGAAAAGGCCCCGCTCAAATACAGCATCTCGCAGGAGGCGCTGCGGTCACACCATGTCCGCGACTTTGTGGGCGGCGACGTGGACCAGGTCATCTTGCAGCAATACGTCATCGAGCAACTCTACGAACTGACGAAAGGCGACGCGATTCTCACCACCGGCGTGGGCCAGCACCAGATGTGGACGGGGCAATACTACAAATTCACCCAGCCGCGCCAGTTTATCACCAGCGCGGGCTTAGGCGCGATGGGCTTCGGCTACCCCGCGGCGCTCGGGGTGAAAGTGGCCCGGCCCAACAAGCAGGTCGTTGATGTTGATGGCGACGGTTCGTTCCTGATGAACATCCATGAATTGGCCACGGCGCATATCGAGAAGATCGCCGCCAAGGCCGTCATCTTGAACAACCAGCATCTGGGCATGGTGGTGCAATGGGAAGACCGCTTCTACGGCGGCAACCGCGGCCACACCTACCTCGGCGACCCGAGAAACCCGCACCGGGTTTATCCCGATTTCATCACGATGGCGCACAGCTTCGGCGTGAAAGCCGAGCGCGTGGTGTTCAAACGCGATCTGCGCGCCGCGATGGAGCGGATGCTCGAATCCAACGAGCCATACGTGTTGGATGTCATCGTGCCCTACACGGAGCACGTGATGCCGTTCATTCCCGCGGGCCGGACGGTCGCCGAGATGATGTTCGAGAAGTGATCAGGCATTCAAACGGTTCAGACCGGGCGACGCAGGCTTGTCGCCCGGTTT
>Ga0299912_10004355_pt1 | contig 11608 bp, 8 predicted proteins | sample RVTome_2_FD_207667 | JGI IMG/M metagenome (GOLD analysis project Ga0299912, IMG submission 207667) | Soil microbial communities from uranium-contaminated site in the Upper Colorado River Basin, Wyoming, United States - RVT95D214 (version 2) ... | reverse complement strand
CACCACCTCCCAGAAGTGCGTGCGGGCCGGCGGCAAGCACAACGATCTGGAAAACGTCGGCTACACCCGCCGCCACCACACCTTCTTCGAGATGCTGGGCAACTTCTCCTTCGGCGACTACTTCAAGGAGCGGGCGATCCCGCTTGCCTGGGAGCTGCTCACCAAGGACTTCGCCCTCGACAAGAAGCGCCTCGTCATCACGGTCTACAAGGACGACGAGGAAGCCTTCCAGATCTGGAAGAAGCTGACGGGCTTCGGCTCCGACAAGATCATCCGCATCGCCACATCCGACAACTTCTGGCAGATGGGCGACACGGGCCCGTGCGGCCCGTGCTCGGAGATCTTCTGGGATCACGGCGACAAGATCGCCGGCGGCCCGCCCGGCTCGGCCGACGCCGACGGCGACCGCTTCGTCGAGATCTGGAACCTCGTGTTCATGCAGTACGAGCAGCTCGCGCCCGGCGAGCGCATCGACCTTCCCAAGCATTCGGTCGACACCGGCATGGGGCTCGAGCGCATCGCTGCCGTGCTGCAGGGCGTGCACGACAACTACGACATCGACCTGTTCAAGGCGCTGATCGCGGCGTCCGTGGCAGCGACCGGCGTTCCCGCCACGGGAGAGCACAAGGCCTCGCACAGGGTGATCGCCGATCACCTGCGGGCGACGAGCTTTTTGATCGCCGACGGCGTGCTGCCCTCCAACGAAGGCCGCGGCTACGTGCTTCGCCGCATCATGCGCCGCGCCATGCGCCACGCGCACCTGCTCGGCGCCAGCGAGCCCCTCATGTATCGCCTCGTGCCGGCGCTCATCCATGAGATGGGCGACACCTACCACGAGCTGCAGCGCGCCCAGCCGCTGATCACCGAGACGCTGCATCTGGAAGAGACACGCTTCAAGAAGACGCTGGAGAAGGGCTTGGGCCTGCTCGCCGAGGCGTCCGGCACCTTGAAAAAGGGCGACGTGCTGGCGGGCGAGACCGCCTTCAAGCTCTACGACACGTTCGGCTTCCCCCTCGATCTCACCGAGGACGCGCTGCGTGCGCGCGGTATCGCCGTCGACACGGATGCGTTCAACGCCGCGATGGAGCGCCAGAAGGCGGAGGCGCGCAAGGCCTGGAAGGGATCGGGCGAGGCGGCGACCGAGGCGATCTGGTTCGAGGTCAAGGAGAAGATCGGCGCCACCGAGTTCCTCGGCTACGACACGGAGACGGCGGCGGGCGAGATCGCGGCGTTGATCAAGGACGGCAAGGAAGCCAAAAGCCTGAAAGCCGGCGACGAAGGCGCGATCATCGTCAACCAGACGCCGTTCTACGGCGAGTCCGGCGGACAGGTTGGCGATAAAGGCCTCATCCGCGGGCTTAAGGGCGCGTTGTTCCGCGTCACCGACACCCAGAAGAAGGCCGGCGGCCTGTTCGTGCATCTGGGGAGCGTCGAGAAGGGCAGCTTCAAGACGGGCGATGCCGTCGACCTCGAGGTTGACCACGCGCGGCGCTCGGCGACGCGCGCCAACCATTCCGCGACGCACCTCTTGCACGAGGCGTTGCGCCAGGTGCTGGGCCCGCACGTCGCCCAGAAGGGCTCGCTCGTTTCCCCCGGCCGGCTGCGCTTTGACTTCTCGCACACCAAGCCGATGTCGGCCGAGGAGATCGCCACGGTGGAGGCGCTCGCCAACGCCATCGTGCTGCAGAACGCGCCCGTCGAGACGCGCCTCATGGCGCTTGAGGACGCGATGCAATCCGGCGCCATGGCCCTGTTCGGTGAGAAGTACGGCGACGAGGTGCGCGTCGTGTCGATGGGCGAGGGGGCAACTGGGGCAAATAAAGCCTGGTCGGTCGAGCTGTGCGGCGGCACGCACGTTGGGCGCACGGGCGATATCGGCATCGTGAAAGTCATCGCCGAAACGGCGAGCGCGTCTGGCGTGCGGCGCATCGAGGCGCTCACCGCCGATGCGGCGCGCGCCTACCTCTCCGAGCAGGAGACACGGCTCAGGGAGATCGCGGCGGCGCTGCACGTGCGGCCCGAGGATGCGGCCGAGCGCGTCAAGGCGCTCGTCGAGGAAAGAAAGCAGCTCGAGCGCCAGCTCGCCGAGGCGAAAAAGCAGCTCGCACTTGGCGGTGGAGCGACGGCGAACGGAGCCGCTGCCGATGCCGTCCGCGTCGTCGGCAAGGTGCGGTTGCTGGCGCGCACCGTGCAGGGCCTCAATCCAAAAGACCTGCGCGGCCTCATCGACGACGGCAAGAAACAGGTCGGCTCCGGCATCGTCGCCATCGTTGGCGTGACCGAGGACGGCAAGGCCGGGCTCGCCGTCGGCGTCACCGACGATCTGACCAAGACGTTCAACGCCGTCGATCTCGTCAAGGCCGGTGCCGAAGCGCTCGGCGGCAAGGGCGGCGGCGGTCGCCCCGACATGGCGCAAGCCGGCGGGCCCGACGGCTCGCGCGCCGATGCGGCGTTGCAGGCGATCGAGGCGCGGCTCAGCACGGCTGCGTGAGAATTCCGCGGGGGTGCGCGCACGGCGCGCCTCAAAGTCGGGATGATTCTGTTATTGATCGCTCGATACGCTGCGGGACGCTCCGCTGCGCGGCCGTGGGCATGAGAAGGCGATGACGGAAGGTCCGGATTTCACCATCTACCGCGACGCGATGATCGTGCTCGCGACGGCCGCCGTCCTCGTGCCTATCGGCCAGCGCTTCAAGCTCAGCCCCATTCTCGGCTTCCTCATCGCCGGAGCCGTGCTGGGCCCCCACGGGCTCGGCGCGCTGACGGGTTACGCGCCGCCGCTGAGCTGGATCACGGTGTCGGAGGAGAAGGGCCTCGGCGCCATCGCCGAGCTGGGCGTCGTCTTCCTCTTGTTCCTCATCGGGCTGGAGCTGTCCTTCAAGCGACTCATCACCATGCGCCGCCTCGTCTTTGGGCTCGGCTCGCTGCAGGTGGGGATCTCGGCCGTCGTCATCGGCGTCATCGCCGCGCTGTTCGGCGCCGGCCCCGGCGCCGCGGTCATCATCGGTATCAGCCTCGCGCTGTCCTCGACCGCCGTCGTCATCGAAGTCCTGTCGCGGGGGCACCGGCTCGCGACGGGCACCGGGCGAACATCCTTCGCCATCCTTCTGCTGCAGGACCTGGCGGTCGTCCCGCTCCTCTTCCTCGTCAATATTCTCGGGCCGGAGAGCCACGGCAGCCTCCTCGGCGGCCTGCTGCAGGCCTTCGTGCAGGCGATCTTCGTCATCGGTGCGATCGCCCTCGTCGGCTCGGCGCTGCTGCGGCCGCTGTTCCGCCTTGTCGCCTCAGCCGACTCGACGGAACTGTTCGTCGCCGCCGCGCTGCTCGTTGCGGTGGGCAGCGGCCTGTTGACCGCCGCCGCGGGACTGTCGATGGCGCTCGGCGCTTTCGTCGCTGGACTGCTACTGGCAGAGACGGAGTATCACCGCGCAATCGAGGCAACGATTGATCCGTTCAAGGGTCTGCTGCTCGGAGTGTTCTTTTTTTCCGTGGGCATGAGCCTCGACCTGGCGGGGCTCGTCGCCAACCCGCTTCCGATCCTGGCCGGCATCGTCGGGCTGATCGCCATCAAGGCCGGCGTGCTGACGGGCCTGCTGCGGCTATTCCGCATCCCTTGGCCGGCGACCATCGAGACGGCGCTGCTGCTTGGCCCCGGCGGCGAGTTCGCCTTCATCGTCGTCGGCCTCGCCATCGTGAAGAATATCGTCGAGCCCGACATGGGCGGGATCGTGCTCGCCATCACCTCGTTCTCGATGGTGCTGGTGCCGGCGCTCGACTACCTCGGGCGCCGCTTGGCAAAGAAGGTCGTCGCGCAGCAGGAGCCGAACCCCGTCGTCATGGTGCAGCCGCCGCAAGAGCGCGTCGACGCCATTGTTATCGGCTGCGGACGTGTCGGCCGTCTCGTATCCGAGATGCTCACGCGTCACGCCGTGAAGCACATCATCGTCGAAAAGGATCCGGGCGCCGTGGCGCGCTCCCGCGCCGAAGGCCTGCCCGTATATTTCGGCGACGCCAAGAACCCGCAGTTCCTCAGGCGCTGCGGCGTCATGCAGGCCAAGGGCGTGGTCATCACCATCAACAAGCCGTCCGCCGTCGGCGAGATCGTCACCGCCGTGCGCGAGCTGCGCGACGACATTCTGATCGTGGCGCGCGCCCGCGACGCCGAGCACGCGCGCCATCTATACAAGCAGAACGTCTCCGACGCCGTGCCCGAGACAATCGAAGCGAGCCTACAGTTGTCGGAGGCGACGCTCGTCGGTCTTGGCGTGCCGGCCGGCCCTGTCATCGCCTCGATCCACGAGAAGCGCGACGAGTTCCGCGAGGCGCTGCAGGGAGCGGCGGGGCGGCCGACGCGGGGCTTGCGCGCTAGCCAATTGAAGCGATCCAAGTAGCGGCCGCGATTTCCGCTTGGCCTCAGTCGGGCTTGCTGCGCACGGCGCGACCGATGCGGTTCGTCCAGATGCCGCCGGCAAATCGATCGGGCAGCTCGGAGAGCTGCTTCACGTCATCAATGCCGCTGCTGCCGTAGCCGCCGTCGTAGGCCCCGAGGACGAAGACCTGCACGCCGGCCTTGTTCATGCGTTGCAGGAAGCGGTCGGGCCACCCCCACGCCCAATGCGCCACATTCACCGGGATCATCATGAAGCCCTGCCGGCAGGCGTCCGGCACGTGCCCCGACCAGCCGAGCAGCAGATAGCGCAGCAGGCAATCCTTCAGCGATTTGTTCGATCCGACCGGAATGGACGCAAGCCGTGCGTGCAGCGCATCGATGGGGCGCTTGCCGCCGTAGGCCATCAGGCGCGCCTGCGATTGCGGCGCGAGTTGCGCGAGTTGCGTGGCAAGCAGTTCGCCCTCGGCCGGATCGTTGCTCTTCACGTTGACCAGGAAGCGCTTGTCGGGAAAGGCCGCGAGCACCTCTTCCAGCGACGGCATCAGCCCGACGCCTTTCCCGCGGAACGGATGCGTGACGCCCCCGTCGGCCGTGTACCCGTAGCCGACGTCGAGCGCTTTCAGCTCGGCCAGCGTGTGCTCGCGCGTCACACCCTTGCCTTCGGTGCGGCATTCGAGGCGCCAGTCGTGGAACACGGCGAATTGCCCGTCGGTCGTCGGCTGCACGTCGAACTCGACGACGTCGGCGCCGGCGCGGAAGGCGGCGTCCATCGACGCGAGCGTGTTCTCCAGAAATGGGTGCTCGGGCGGGTTCATGCGCTCGGCCGTGCACGTCTCGGCGTCGAGCCCCTCGTGCGAGAAGGTCTGCGCCAGCCCGCGATGCGCGAGCAGCACCATGGGCCCGCTCGGCGACGTGGTTAAGAGCGAGCTGTTGTTGAGGTAGACGAACGCGGCGAACAGGGTGACGGCGGCCAGGGTAACGACGGCGAACCTTTTCATCGCGGCTCCCTCTTGGGGCTTGCTCGAGCGGCACACCTGCACCCCAAAGCGGCCGACGGATGGCGCGCCCGGCGGTTTGTCCTGACCGTTCCGACGATTGCCGCTTTTGGCTGCCATTGATATTGGGCATGGGCGGCGTCCGCTCAGTTACAGGGAAATCACAACAATGCGCACGATCCTCCGTTCAATCTCCGCTCTTGGCCTGACCGCTGTGGCGGGCCTGGCCGTCGTCGCGCTCGCCGCCGCGGCGCCGGCGCGCGCCGCCCACGTGCAGGTCGGCGTGCTGACCTGCACCGTCTACGGAGGGCCCGGTTTCGTTTTCGGCTCGAGCAAGGATCTCGACTGCACCTTGTCGGGTCCCCACATCCGCGATCACTACTACGGTTCGATCGACAAGTTCGGCATCGATCTCGGCTTCACCGCCAGGAGCAAGATCGTGTGGGCGGTGTTCGCGCCGACGGACGATATCGGCCCCGGCGCGCTCGCTGGCAACTACGGCGGCGTATCGGCCGAGGCGACCGTGGGGCTTGGCGTCGGCGCCAATGCGCTGCTTGGCGGCTCGCACAACTCGATCGCGCTGCAGCCCTTGAGTGTGCAGGCTCAGGAGGGGCTCAATATCGCAGTCGGCATCTCCGAGCTGCGGCTGCGCCAAGATCGGTGAACGGTACCGTGCGACCCCGCAAGATCATTCGCCCGGCTTGAGCCATCAAGCGGCCTTTGCCATCTCCGCCTGCAGGTTCTGGTCGATCTTGTCGAGAAAGCCGGTGGTCGAGAGCCAACGCTGCCGATCGCCGACCAGCAGCGCCAGATCCTTGGTCATGTAGCCCGACTCGACCGTCCGCACGCACACCCGCTCCAGCGCGGAAGCGAACTGCGCCAGCGCCTCGTTGCCGTCGAGCTTGGCCCGATGCGCCAGGCCGCGCGTCCAGGCGAAGATGGAGGCGATGGAGTTGGTCGAGGTTTCCTTGCCCTTCTGGTGCTCGCGATAGTGGCGTGTCACCGTGCCGTGCGCGGCCTCCGCCTCGACGGTCTTGCCGTCGGGCGTCATCAGCACGCTAGTCATCAGGCCGAGCGACCCGAAGCCCTGCGCGACGATGTCGGACTGCACGTCGCCGTCGTAGTTCTTCATCGCCCACACGTAGCCGCCCGACCATTTGAGCGCGGAGGCAACCATGTCGTCGATCAGGCGGTGCTCGTAGGTGAGCTTGCGCTTCTTGAACTCCTCGGCGAACTCGGCGTCGAACACCTCCTGGAACAGATCCTTAAAGCGCCCGTCGTAGGCCTTGAGGATCGTGTTCTTGGTCGACAGGTAGGTCGGATAGTTGCGATTGAGCGCATAGTTGAAGGTGGCGCGGGCGAACTCGCGGATCGAGTCGTCGAGATTGTACATGGCCATGGCGACGCCGCTTCCCGGCGACTTGAAGACTTCCCGCTCGATCACCTCGCCGTCCTCGCCGGTGAACTTGATCGTCAGCGTGCCCTTGCCGGGGAAGCGGAAGTCGGTGGCGCGGTACTGATCGCCGTAGGCATGGCGGCCGATGACGATGGGCTGCGTCCAGCCCGGCACCAGGCGGGGCACGTTGCGGCAGATGATGGGCTCGCGGAAGATGACGCCGCCAAGGATGTTGCGGATCGTGCCGTTGGGGCTCTTCCACATTTCCTTGAGGTTGAACTCTTTGACCCGCGCCTCGTCGGGCGTGATGGTCGCGCACTTGACCCCGACGCCGTGCTTCTTGATGGCGTTGGCCGCGTCGATGGTCACCTGATCGTTGGTCTTGTCGCGGTTCTCGATCGACAGGTCGTAGTATTCGAGGGGCAGGTCGAGATAGGGATGGATGAGCTTGTCTTTGATGAGCTTCCAGATGATACGGGTCATCTCGTCGCCGTCGAGCTCGACGACGGTGCCGGTCACCTTGATCTTCTGCATACGGGCCTCAGTTAGGGGGCGCGACTTGACTTCATTGGCACCATATCCGCGGTGTTGCGCCGCAACAAGAGAGCAAAGGCGACGCACTTGAGCCCGACCATCGGCATTGGAATTGACGCGCAAGGTCGGCGCCTACCGCTCGTGTTTGGGCTGGGCCCGAACGTCGCCGACGTGGTCCGTGCCTGTCACGAGAGGACTATCGACGTCGGGCTCAAGGAGCTGGCCATCGATGGTCTCGATCGCGCATCGCTCGAGCCGGTGCTCACCTATTGCGCCGAGGAGCGCTGCATCGCCGACGCGGCGACCTGCCCAGGCTGCGCCAAGCGGCTCGAGGCCGAGGGGATAACGAGCTTTGATCGCTTCGCCGCCCGCTATCGCGAGATCGTCATCGGAGACGGGGCTGTTCGCATCGCCGGCGCGGGCGAGGACGTGCTGCACGTCGGCAGCCTGGAGGAGCTCGCCAGCTCGTGGGCCGGAGAGCGCTACTGGTTCTGGGCGCGCCGCGTACTGCGCAAGCTGCGCCACGGCATCCGCCGCTCGAGCCTATACGGGTCGGCATTCGCCGGCGAGGGGGAGACCCCGGCGATTATTCTCATGGAGCCACAGCTCGCCGACAACGTCGGCATGGTGGCCCGCGCCATGGCCAATTTCGGCCTCGACAACTTGCGGCTCATTGCGCCGCGCGACGGCTGGCCGAACGAGAAGGCGCGCATCGCGGCCTCGGGCGCCAACTACGTCATCGACGATGCCGCGGATTTCCCCACGCTCGACGCCGCGATCAGCGATCTCAACTGGCTCGCCGCCACGACGGCGCGCCAACGCGATCTCAGAAAGCCGGTGCTGACGCCGATCGAAGCCGTGGCCGAGATGCGCGCCCGCATCGCCCGGGGCGAGCGCTGCGGCGTGCTGTTCGGGCGCGAGCGCAGCGGATTGGAGACCTTGGAGGTGGCGAATGCCGACGCGCTCGTCATGATCCCCGTCAACACGCGCTTTGCCTCGCTCAACCTGGCGCAGGCCGTGCTGATCCTCGGTTATGAATGGATGCGCACGAGCGAGGGCCAAAGCCTCGGCCGGGTGACGACTTACGAGACGCCGATCGAGCCCGGGCTGAACCTCGGCGACGACCGCCCGGCGACCAAGGAGGAGCTGGTCGGCTTCTTCGACCACCTCGAGGCGGAGCTCGATCGCCTGGGTTTCTTTAATCCGCCGCACAAACGTGCAACGGTCGTGCGTAATTTGCGCACCATGTTCTCGCGCATGGGCGCGACGGAGCAAGAAGTACGCACCCTCCGTGGTATTGTTGCAACGCTTGCAAAGGGCAAGGGACATGCCCGCAAGCCGCCAACGTAGCCGCCATGATCTGGCCAAGTTTTGGGCTGAGCGATGCCGCTCAAGAGGGCCGAATTCTGCTCCACGATCGTGCCCACGATCGTTTGCGAGAAGCAATAGTAACAAGATAACAACGCAAGGACAGTTGCAGGAGATGCGGATCATGAGACGGGCGGGGAGGACTTGGGCGTGCGTGGCATTGCTGACCGCGGGTCTGGCGGTGGCGCCCGCCGATGCGCAGGAGCTCAGTGAGAAGGCTGCGCGCGCATTTATGGAATACGCGTGGTCGCTGACGCCTGAGGCGTTCACAAAGCCGAACGGCGAGACCGTTCAGATCGACAAGACGAAGCGGGACGAGGTGATGATTCCGCTCGACGTCGCGCGCGAGGTGATCCGCGCCGGACGTCTGTCGGCGCACGCGCAGGTATGCGAGCTGGCGCAAGAGCAGGCGGACAATCACAACTCCTTGATGCGGCGGCAGTCGCAGAGCAAGAAGTGGACCCCGCAGCAGATGGTGTACATCAACCAGCTGCACCTGACGGTGGTGATGTTGCTCACGGGCCGCATCAAGCTGGTCGAGCAGGGCGACGACAAGAAGGTCGTCGTCGAGGAAGGCGCCAAGGCCGCGCAGACCTGCACCGCCGAACAGAAGGAGAAGGTCAAGGAGCTGATCGCCGCCTACGTGAAGACGGGCCCGGCGTTGGCTTCGAGCAGTCCTGCGGGCCCGCCGGCCGAAACCGCGAGCCAGCCGACCGCCGCGGCACCTGTCCAGAAACAGTGAAAATGGGCGGGTTGGCCTCCGGGAGCGTCAGCTACCGGTTGACGGCGCTCCCCGCTACAGGTATTTAGCGATCGCAACGCGGGCCACGGGTCAGTGGCCCGCGTTTTATTGCGCACCCGCGGCAGCGCTCCTAGTGGCGCTGCCTGTCGGTTCCCGAGGCTGGATAAGCCTCGGCGGACACAGGAGGGGGCGCTCCACGTAGCAATCAACCGCTGGAGTGCTGTTACATGACCAAGCGCATTCGCGCCAAGCACAAGATCGATCGCCGCCTCGGCGAGAACATTTGGGGACGCCCCAAGAGCCCGCTCAACCGCCGCGAGTCGCGGCCCGGTCAGCACGGCGAGCGCCGCGTCCAGAAGCTGTCCGACTATGGCCAGCAGCTCAAGGCCAAGCAGAAGCTCAAAGGCTATTACGCCAACCTCAACGAGCGCCAGTTCCAGCGCATCTACGCGGAGGCCGTCCGCCTCAAGGGCTCGACGTCGGAGCACGTCATCGGGCTTCTCGAGCGCCGTCTCGATGCCATCATCTACCGCGCCAAGTTCGTCCCCACGGTGTTTGCCGCCCGCCAGTTCGTCAGCCACGGCCACGTGCTGGTCAACGGCCGCCGCGTCACGGTGCCGAGCTATCGTTGCAAGGTCGGCGACGCGATCGAGGTGAAGGAGAAGTCGCGGCAGCTTCCGCTGGTTCTGGAGGCGATCAAGAGCCCGGAGCGCGACGTCCCCGATTACATCGAGGCCGACCACAACAAGATGGCGGCGAAGTTCGTTCGCGTGCCGGCGCTGTCCGATGTGCCCTACCCGGTGCACATGGAGCCGAACCTGGTCGTCGAGTTCTACTCGCGCTAAACGCCGACTTCAGCGTCTTCCCGGAAAGGCCTCCACGCGGGGGCCTTTTCCATTTCGAGCTTCGCAACCGAGCCCGACTTTACGTCAGGCGGCGATCAGCACCTCGTCGAGCGGGCGCCGTGCCGCGTGGGGCGGCATCGCGACGCCTTCTTTCAGATAGCCGAAGCGGCTCAGGAGCTGGGGCGTGCGCCCCGGCGCGGCCAGGCTCGCCAGCTTCGGGCGGAGGCCAACGACCTCGATCGGCTGGTTGAGGAAGGCGTTGACCAGCCCGTGCATGGTGAGCGTGTGCAGCACCGCCGCCAGGGCGCGGCCGGTCGCGATCCATTCGGCGCGCGTATCACCCTGCGTGGCGAACACGCCCAGCAGCGGTGCCCCAAGCACGCTCGGCCGGTCCATGCGCGCGACCGCACTGCCCATATCGAAGACACGGAACAGCGTTGCCGCCGCGCGCGTCGCCCAGTCGGGGAAACCGAAGCCGGGACCGGCGAGGCCATCGCCAGCCGATGAGGTCAGCGGATGCATCCACGAGGCGAGCTCCTGGCGGAACGCCGGATCGGCGAACTGGATGTGGTCGGCATCGACGACGAGCTCGGCCACGGCATCCTTAATCGCCGCATTGTCGAACAGGGTCAGCTCGACGCCGTACGGGCGCGCCGTCTCGCGCATCAGGGTCTGCACGCCGGCCGGCACCGCCGTGTCGGCATAGGGGCGCCGGACGGTGCGGCGGCTGGAGATCGCGTGCAGCATCTTGCGGTCGATGGGTCCGCCTGAGGGCTGCGGAGAAAGCGCGACGCGAGCGATGACGTCCGGCGCATCGAGCTGCGGCAGCGGTAACAGCTCCCCGCCGAGCCCAAAGGCGCGCAACGCGGCGAGCAGTGTTTCCGCCGCCGCCGCGCACGAAATGGTCATCTCGCGGTCGTGCGGGTCGACCATGCGCAGAGCCCGGCTCATGTCGGCGACGACGTCGACGTGATGGTCGCTGAGCACGAAGCGCCACGGCTGCGTGTTGTGCCCGGAAGGCGCGAGCACGGCGTAGCGCACCAGAAAGGCCAGCTTCTCGCGCGGGGTTCCGCTCGCCGGAAAGGCGTCCGGGTCGATTAGCCAGGCTGTCTCGGAGGCAACTGTGTCGGACATGGCAGCGGTCCTCTTGCAGGTGCATACGGGGATCCTTCTTAGCCCGTAATCCGTATTCCTTGAGGAAGTCTTGAGTGACACGCTTGCCTAAGCTGACACTACGAGCGCGGCCGCGCCGAGGAGAAGAAGGGCAGCAAGAGGTTTCGTCAGCATTGCGCCGAAGGGGGCGAGCTTCTCGATCAGCACCAGGATCGAAAGACCCGC
>Ga0299912_10004354_pt1 | contig 11608 bp, 10 predicted proteins | sample RVTome_2_FD_207667 | JGI IMG/M metagenome (GOLD analysis project Ga0299912, IMG submission 207667) | Soil microbial communities from uranium-contaminated site in the Upper Colorado River Basin, Wyoming, United States - RVT95D214 (version 2) ... | reverse complement strand
GCGGGCGTGGCCTATGTCCGCATGCCGTCGCTGGTGCGCGGGCTCGACTATTACCGCCACACCGCCTTCGAATTCGTGACCGACCGGCTGGGCGCGCAGGGCACCGTGCTCGGCGGCGGGCGCTATGACGGGCTGATCGAGACGCTGGGCGGCCACCACACCCCGGCGGTCGGCTGGGCGGCGGGCATCGAGCGGCTGGCGATGCTGGTGGGAGAGGCGAAAGAGACGCATCTGGAAGTTGCGATCGTTGCGGAAAACGTCGCCCGAGAGGCAGAAGCATCTGCCTTGGTGGCCCGCTTCCGGCGGGCTGGGTTCAGCGCGGAGGCATATGTTACTGGCAGTCCGCGCAAGCGATATGACCGTGCGCGAAAGGCGACCCCAGCGATAGTGATTTCGCTTGATATTCGCGACGGAGAGAAGAGCTATAGTCTTGGTGTGCTCGATCTCGAATACGGGAGGGCGGACCTTGCCAAGAAGATCGTTGCTCCCGAGTTCCACTGGTGAGTAGCATTGTATTCTCATGGCTTAGTCACCCTGAACTTGTTTCAGGGTCCATTTCTCCTAACGGAAAACCATGCCCGGAGGCGCGATGGATGCTGAACCAAGTTCAGCATGACGGTGCGGGTAGAGTTGATTGCGTCATCCCCGCGAAAGCGGGGACCCAGCCCCCACCGCTGCGGCTGGGGATAGGGCCGGAGATGGGTTCCCGCTTTCGCGGGAATGACGGGGTTTGTTCGATTGGGCAGCCGGCATGTCGGTAAGCGACACCCGCCTTGCCCAGCTCGCGGCGCGCTTTGCCGAGTTGGAGGCGCGCCTTGCCTCGGGCACGCTGGAAGGCGCGGAGTTCGTGGCCGCGAGCCGCGACTATGCCGAGCTGGAGCCGGTGGCGAAAGTGGCGGCGGAAGTATCCTCCATGCGCGGCGAGCTGGCGGAACTTTCCTGTCTGGACGAAGCCGATCCGGAAATGCGCGCACTGGCCGAAGAGGAAGTGGCGCGGCTGAAGGCGCAATTGCCCGAGGCCGAGCACCGTCTGGCCGTGGCCATGCTGCCGCGCGATTCGGCCGATACGCGCCCGGCGATGCTGGAAATCCGCGCCGGCACCGGGGGCGATGAAGCCGCGCTGTTCGCTGCCGACCTGTTCCGCATGTATGAACGCTATGCGGCCGAGCAGGGCTGGCGGGTGGAAGTGATCAGCGCCAGTGCCAGCGACATCGGCGGCTTCAAGGAAGTGGTGGCGAATATTGCCGGGCAGGGCGTGTTCGCCAAGCTGAAGTTCGAAAGCGGCGTGCACCGGGTGCAGCGCGTGCCCGTTACCGAAAGCGGCGGGCGCATCCATACTTCCGCCGCCACTGTCGCCGTGCTGCCCGAACCGGACGAAGTGGATGTCCAGATCGAGGACAAGGATCTGAAGATCGACATCTATCGCGCATCCGGCGCCGGCGGGCAGCACGTCAACACCACCGATTCGGCGGTGCGTATCACCCACTTGCCCAGCGGGCTTGTCGTTGTCTGCCAGGATGAGCGCAGCCAGCACAAGAACAAGGCCAAGGCGATGCAGGTGCTGCGCGCGCGGCTGTATGAGAAAATGCGCGAGGAAGCGCATGGCGTGGAAGCCGAAGCGCGCAAGGCCATGGTCGGCTCGGGCGACCGCTCCGAACGCATCCGCACCTATAACTTCCCGCAAGGCCGGGTGACTGACCACCGCATCAACCTGACACTGCATCGCCTGCCGGAAATTCTTGAAGGGCCGGGCCTGGGCGAGCTGATCGACGCGCTGATCGCCGAAGACCAGGCGAAGCGGCTGGCGGCGATGGATGAGTGAGGCAAGGGGGGTGCGTGGCTCCTTCGGCTGGCAGTTGGCAACAGCCGCTCTGGACATCCTTCGAAAAGCTCAGGCTGAGCGGGTTTTGCGCCGATCTCCGCTCGTGCTGAGCTTGTCGAAGCACGCGTGCAAGCTGTGACTGTTTCCGAGGCCCTGCGCGAAGCTGCTGCATCGCTTGCTTCCGCCTCTGACACTCCCCGCCTCGATGCCGAACTGCTGATGGCGCAGGCGCTGGGGGTGACTCGGTCTGAACTGCTCCTGCGCCATATGGGCGGCGAGGTGCCTTCGGGCTTCGCGCCTCTGCTCGAACGCCGGCAGGCGCATGAGCCGGTTGCCTATATCTTGGGGCATCAGGAATTCTTCGGGCTGGATTTCCGGGTTTCTCCGGCGGTGCTCATTCCGCGCGCCGACAGCGAAGTGCTGGTGGAACGCGCGCTGGCGGCCTGCCCCGATGCGCGGCGCGTGCTCGATTGCGGCACGGGTTCGGGCGCGCTCCTGCTGGCGGTGCTGGCGCATCTGCCGCAAGCACAGGGGGTGGGCATCGATCGCTCGGCTGCCGCGCTGGCGGTCGCGCAGGACAATGCCGGGCGGCTGGGCCTGGCCGAAAGGGCGCTTCTGCTGCCCGCCGATTGGGATGTACCCGGCTGGGACGAAGCGATCGGTGGACCATTCGATCTGATTCTAGCCAATCCGCCCTATGTCGAATCGGAGGCGGAACTGGCCCCTGCGGTGCGCGATCATGAGCCTGCTGGCGCGTTGTTCGCGGGGCCGGAAGGGCTGGATGCCTATCGCGTGCTGGTGCCGCGATTGCCTGGCTTGCTGGCGCCTGCAGGCCGGGCGCTGGTCGAGATCGGAGCCGCCCAGGCCGAAGCGGTGGAGGCCATCGCACGGCGCGCGGGGCTGGCGGCGCAATTGCATCGTGATCTGGGTGGCCGGCCCCGGGTTCTGGAGTTGTCAATGCGGCCTTGAGTTTTCGCTTGGCTTTTTGCGTTGCAACACCTAAATGCCATTTCAGGCCAGCCCATGGATGCACGCTCCCATAAGGCAGGCCGAACCCCAGTATTTGCAGGCGGGCATGGCGGTCAGCGCCTTGTGCTATGGCAGATGCCGGGGCAGCGAGTCCGTTAAAGGACCGTGGGGGGAGCGGCATGCGGCACGCCGAATGGACGGGTCCATTGGCGGCCGGGGTTATTTTAAGGAAAAATTATCCTTGAGCAGCAATCGTGGGAACAACCGCAGGCGTGGCCGCGGTAGCAGTCGTCAGCAGGGTGGTCAGCAGGGTGGTCAGCAGGTTAATCGTATCGATAGCCGGGCACGTGGCAATGCGCCGCAACTGCTCGAAAAGTACAGGAAGCTGGCGCAAGATGCACATCTGAACGGGGATCGCGTAACGGGAGAATATTACCTCCAGTTCGCCGATCACTATTTCCGGGTCATTGCCGATACCAGGCAGCGCCAGGAAGAAACGCGGCAGCGTCGCGATGAACGCTGGCAGGACGGTGGCGAAGGCCAGCGCGATGATGGTGAGGATGCCGGCGAATACGGCGCCTATGCCCCTGATCGGGATGACCGCGGTGAACGCGATCACTGGAACGAAAACGACCAGGAAGGCGATGCCGCCGAAGACATGCGCGGCGGTGATTCGCAGCGGACCGCCTTTGCGTCGGAATCGAATCCCTTCCTGCGGGAGGGCCGTCCCGCACGAGGTCCCAAGCCGCGCAGGCCGCGCCGCGAAACGCGCGACAGCGACGAAGGCAAGGCCGATGGCGAAAGCGGAGGCGAACAAGCCGGTTCGCGCGAAGCGAGCGTCGGGCTCGATCCGGCGATACTGCCGCCTTCCATCTCCGCCAGTGACTCCATCTCCGCCAGTGACAATGCGGGCGAAGAGGCAGGCGTGAAAAAGCCCGCGCCCAGAACGCGCCGGCGCAGCACGCGCAGCACCGCGACTCCGCCCACCGATGATGCGGGTGAATCGCTGCAGGTGGTGAGCTGACAGACCTGATTTTCCAGCCGGGAAAGGATCGGCACGGCTTCGCTTGCCTCTTTCCCGGCTAGCCGCCAAAAGCGGCGCGGATGGACGCTTTCCGCAAATCCCTGTCGCATCTTTTTTTCGCGCATCCCCGGTGGTGCGCGCTTGGCCTTGGTGCCATCGCGGCTTGCGGTTTCCAGCCGCTGGGGCTCTGGCCGCTCACGATGCTGGCTGTTGCGGGGCTGATCGAACTGACCGCCAGGGCGGAAAGCCGGAAACAGGCGGCGCTGATCGGATGGCTGTTCGGGCTGTCGCATTTCACTATCGGCGATAACTGGATCGCCCTGGCCTTCACTTACCAGACAAACATGCCGCAATGGCTCGGCGGAGTGGCCGTGGTGCTGCTTTCGCTGTATCTTGCCGTTTATCCGATGCTGGCCACGCTTGGGGCATGGCTGCTCACGCGCGCCGCGGGCGATTGCCGCCGGACGCTGCTGCTTGCCTTTGCCGGCTGCTGGATCGTGACGGAATGGATGCGCGGCTGGGTGTTCACCGGCTTTGCCTGGAACCCACTGGCCATGGCGGCACTGGGACCGTTCGATCGACCCGGGCTGGCGGCGGTTGTGCCGTGGCTCGGCACTTATGGCCTGTCCGGTCTGGTCGTGCTGCTGGCCGGTTGCTGGCTGCTGGCGCTGATTCGCCTTCCGCGAATCGACAGTGTCTTTGCCTTGTTCCTGATCACGCCGGCGGCGCTGCTCCAGTTGCCGGCGCTTTCCGGCAAGCCGGAGGATGGGAGGCTGGCCTTCACGCTGGTACAGCCCGACATCCGCCAGGAAGTGCTTGATGATCCGACCCTCTACGAAACCCATTTCGTCAAGACCGCGCGGCTGAGCCAGCCGCGGCATCCGGAGCTGCGGCGTATCGTCCTGTGGCCGGAATCCGGTGTGCCGGACTATCTGCGCGACGGCTATCCGTCCTACCTTTACCGGCAGATGACTTATGCGTCGGACCCGGTGCTGGCGCGGGAGCGGATCGGGCGGGTGATCGGCCCGCAAGGGCTTCTGCTGACAGGCGCCGTCGACCTTGTGATGGAAGACGGGCAGATCACAGCGGCGCGCAATGTCATCACCGCCATCGACGGTAAGGGTGCGATTCGGGCCGGCTATGCCAAGGCGCATCTGGTGCCTTACGGCGAATATCTGCCGATGCGCTGGCTGCTGGAGCCGCTGGGCGCCTCGCGGCTGGTGGCGGGCGCGCTGGATTTCTGGCCCGGCCCGGGGCCGCGCAGCTATGATTTCGGCCCCTGGGGCAAGGCCGGCATGCAGATCTGCTACGAGATCGTGTTCTCGGGTGAGGTGGTCGATCGCGGCGACCGGCCGGACTATATCTTCAACCCGTCCAACGACGGGTGGTTCGGCAGCTGGGGGCCGCCACAGCATGTGGCGCAGGCGCGGATGCGGGCGATCGAGGAAGGCCTGCCGGTCCTGCGCGCGACCACGACCGGGATCAGCGCCGTCATCGATGCCAACGGCATCGTGCGTCAGCATATCGGCCGCCGCCAGCCGGGAAGGATGGATGGCGTGATTCCGCCCGCACATGCGCCGACCCTGTTCGCGCGGATGGGCAACGTGTTGCCGCTTTGCTGGGCGGGCCTGTTAATTCTGATTGCATCAGTTCTTGCCATACGGCGCCGCCGAGGCTAGAGCGCGTAGCCATCACATAAAGATTTCTTTATATCAGGATATCAGGACAGCCATGCGTAACGATTATCTCTTCACTTCCGAGAGTGTTTCCGAAGGTCATCCGGATAAGGTTTCGGACCAGATTTCGGATGCCATTGTCGATCTTTTTCTGTCGAAGGACCCGCAGGCACGCATTGCCTGTGAAACGCTGACCACCACCCAGCTCGTTGTGCTGGCAGGTGAAATCCGCTGCAAGGGCGTCTATGAAAACGACGCCTGGGCACCCGGCGCGAAGGAAGAGATCGAAGCCGCCGTCCGCAACACGGTCAAGGAAATCGGCTACGAGCAGGACGGCTTCCACTGGCAGACGCTCCGCTTCGAAAACAATCTTCACGGCCAGTCAGCCCATATCGCGCAGGGTGTCGACGCTGCGGGCAACAAGGATGAAGGCGCTGGTGACCAGGGCATCATGTTCGGCTTCGCCTGTGACGAAACGCCGGACCTCATGCCCGCCACGCTCTACTATTCGCACAAGATCCTTGAGCGCATGGCCGCTGACCGTCATTCCGGCGCCGCCCCTTTCCTCGAACCCGACACCAAGAGCCAGGTGACGCTGCGCTTCGAGAACGGCAAGCCCGTCGCCTGCACCGCCATCGTTGTCTCCACCCAGCACGCGCCGGGCTATGACAAGGGCGAGAAGGAAGCCGAACTTCACGCCTATGTGAAGAAGGTCGTGGCGGATGTCATCCCCGCCGCCCTGCTGTCGGACGCCACCGCCTATCACATCAACCCGACCGGCAGCTTCGAAATCGGCGGCCCGGACGGAGACGCCGGCCTCACCGGCCGCAAGATCATTGTCGACACCTATGGCGGTGCCGCCCCGCATGGCGGCGGCGCGTTCAGCGGCAAGGATCCGACCAAGGTTGACCGCTCGGCGGCCTATGTCACCCGCTATCTCGCCAAGAATGTTGTAGCCGCCGGCCTCGCCAAGCGCTGCACCATCCAGGTGGCCTATGCCATCGGTGTGTCGGAACCGCTTTCGCTCTATGTCGATACCCATGGCACCGGCACGGTCGCCGACGATAAGCTCGAAGCCGCCATCGCCAAGGTCGCCAAGGAAAAGCTCGGTGGCCTGACCCCGCGCGGCATCCGTGAAAGTCTGAGCCTCAACAAGCCTATCTATCGTCGGACGGCGGCCTATGGCCACTTCGGCCGCAAGCCGGAAGGCGATTTCTTCCCTTGGGAACGCACCGACCTCGTCGGGGATCTGAAAGCGGCCCTGGCCTGAAAAAGTCCATGCGGGACGGCTGACCTTGTGTCAGCCGTTCCATTTCAGCAAATGCGATTGGCAGCTGTGGCAGTCGCTGCTGCCGAAGCCTTTCAGGCTGGGCAGGAAAACGCCCGATCCGATCAGGCTTTCCGCGATGGCGCACTCCGACCCGCCTTCAAGCGCGACAGCGTATAGCTGCCGCGCGATCGCCGTCAGGTGATCGACATGCCAGTGCAGCTTCTTGTCGTGCCGGAAATGACGGCGCAGCCGGGCGCGGATGCCGCCCGGGCCATAGGCGCTGCCGGCATAGGCATACCAGCCACCATCCAGCACATGGCGCGCGTGCTTGTGCGTGAAGCCGGCCGGCGTGGCGAAATGCATCAGCAGCAGATAGGCGCCCTTGCCGACGGGCGCTGCGTCGACAGTTTCCGCATCGATCGCGCGAATCGGCTGTGGCAGCCATTCAAGGCTTCCGAGGAGGGGTGGCACAGGCATGGCAGCCAGTTAACGGCCTTGCCGCAAACTGCGAAGCCTTTCCGCGCCCGCCAGGTTTTCATGCCTTCTCATACCAAAGTGCCGGGATGCCGACGCATCGCACTTTGGAAATGCTCAAGCGCCGCTCGGGCATAACCAATACTCGATGAGTCGCGCTCATCGAGTATTGGCATCAGCCTCACCGGAACCGGAAACCGGCGTCCGGCTTACTTCGCCAGTTCGGCCTCGATCGTGGCGACCAGACCGGCATCGTCGGGCGTGGTGCCCGGAGCGAAGCGGGCAACGACCTTGCCATTCTTGCCGATCACGAACTTCTCGAAGTTCCACAGCACTTCGGGATCTTCGGTGGGCGTCATGCCAAAGCCTTTCAGGCGCTCGCGGAATTCCACGGCCGGACCTTTCTTTTCGGGCATGGCTTCGGTGAGTGCGGCATAAAGAGGTTGCTTGCCGGCACCCGTCACATCCGCCTTGGAGAACAAGGGGAAGGACACGCCGTAATTCGTGGTGCAGAACTCCACGATCTCCTCATGCGTGCCGGGCTCCTGCGCGCCGAAATCGTTGGCCGGAAAGCCCAGCACCTCTAAACCCTTGTCCTTGTACTTCCTGTAAAGCGCTTCGAGCCCTTCGTACTGCGGGGTCAGGCCGCATTTGGATGCGACGTTCACCACCAGCAGAACATTGCCGGCATGGTTGGCCAGCTTGTCCGCGCTGCCGTCGATACGGGTCAGCGGGATTTCGGCGATATTGGCAGTCATCGGTATTCTCCCTCGTCTCTGTCTTAGGCAATGTAATGGGCTGTGGTCTTTTTCTTCACTTCCCCGGCGGTGACGTCGGGGGCCAGTGCGGTCAGCCTGAACGGACTGGCATGATCGGGCCGCTGGAAAACGCACAGATCGGTGACGATCATGTCGACCACATTCCTGCCGGTGAGCGGCAGCGTGCATTCGGGGATGAATTTCGGGCTGCCATCCCTGGCGGTATGTTCCATCACCACGATGATCTTCTTGACGCCGGCAACAAGGTCCATGGCGCCGCCCATGCCCTTGATCATCTTGCCGGGGATCATCCAGTTCGCGATATCGCCCTTTTCCGAAATCTCCATGGCGCCCAGTACGGCCACGTCGATATGGCCGCCACGGATCATGGCAAAGCTCTGCGCGCTGTCGAAATAGGCGGAATGCGGCAGCTCGCTGATCGTCTGCTTGCCGGCATTGATCAGATCGGGATCGACTTCATCCTCATAGGGGAACGGCCCGATGCCGAGCATGCCGTTTTCCGATTGCAGGGTAACGGTGATGCCCTGCGGGACATGGTTCGCCACCAGCGTCGGGATCCCGATACCAAGGTTTACGTAAAAGCCGTCCTGCAATTCCTGCGCGGCGCGGGCAGCCATTTCATCGCGGTTCCACGGCATGTCAGGCGGCTTCCCTTTCGCGCCCATCGCGCGCTCTTGTCGTGCGGAACTCGATCTTCTTGTCGTAGGGCGCGCCCACGATCATGCGCTGGACATAGATGCCGGGCAGGTGGATGCAATCGGGATCAAGAGCGCCCTTGGGCACCACTTCTTCCACCTCCACGACGCAGACCTTGCCGCAAGTGGCGGCGGGCACATTGAAGTTGCGCGCCGTCTTGCGGAACACGACATTGCCGGTTTCGTCCGCCTTCCAGGCTTTCACCAGTGCAAGGTCGGCGAAGATGCCGCGCTCCAGGATATATTCCTGCCCGTCGAAGACCTTCACTTCCTTGCCTTCGGCCACCAGCGTGCCGACGCCGGTCCTGGTGTAGAAGCCGGGAATGCCGGCACCGCCTGCGCGCATGCGCTCGGCCAGCGTGCCTTGCGGGCAGAATTCCACTTCCAGTTCGCCGGAAAGATACTGCCGCTCGAACTCCTTGTTTTCGCCCACATAGGAAGCGATCATCTTGTTCACCTGACGTGTGCGCAGCAGTTTGCCGATGCCTTCATTGTCGATGCCGGCATTGTTGGAAGCAAAAGTCAGATCCTTTACCCCGCTGTCGCGCACGGCATCGAGCAGGCGTTCGGGAATGCCGCAAAGGCCGAAGCCGCCCGAGGCAATCAGCATGCCATCAAACAACAGGCCATCAAGCGCAGCGGCGGCATCGGGATAAAGCTTGTTCATGAGCGCGGGTTGCTCCGTCTCTGGCGAGGGTCTACGCCGCATGGCTGTGTTGCAGCGCAACGCGAACGTCAATCCCGATAGCGCAAGCTGCCGGCCGAGGTCCAGTTCCGGAATTTCTCCCGGCCCGGCTTGCGCCGATGCGATAGATGTGAATCATGGTGCAAATTCCGAATGGCCGTAATATTGGGTAAGCAGCACAGAGAGGAACCATTCATGCGATCGATACTTGTCAATGCCGACCGAAGTTCAGGGTCGGATGCCCGGGTTGAAACCGCCCTTTCGCTCGCCAGGGCGATGGGCGGCCATGTCAGTGTGCTCGTCGATACGCCGGTGGCGCGCTATATCTCGATGGACCCGTTGGGCGGCAGCTACGTCGCAACTGATGCGCTGAACCAGGCCATGGCGGAAGACGACGCCGCGGCCAGCCGGATCGAAGCCAGGCTTCAGGGGCAGGACGTTCCTTTCAATATCATCCGCAGCGAAGCCGAACCGGTCGAAGCGCTCGGCTCGGCTGCCCGGCTGGCGGACATCGTCGTGCTTTCGCGCGGGAACGGGCTTGCTGGCGGAGTTGCGCTGACGTCTCGCACGCCTGTACTGGTCATATCCGAAGGCAAGGCGCTGTCCATGCCGCTTTCCAAGGTCTGCATTGCCTGGGATGGCGGCGATGAAGCCGCGCTGGCCCTGCGCGGCGTCGTGCCGCTTTTGAAGGGAGGCGTTTCGGTGGAAGTGCTGACGGTTGCGGAAAAGCTGCGCGGCTTCCCGACAACCGATGCGCTACGCTATCTGTCGCGTCATGGCGTGTCGGCCGAACTGCGCGAGCTTGAGCGCAAGGGCTCCACGGAAGAGACGCTGGCCAGGGCGGCGGCGCAGGCCGGCGCGGATCTGCTGGTCATGGGCGCCTATGGCCACAGCCGCATGCGCGAATACCTTTTCGGCGGGGTGACGCGCTATTTCCTTGAGGAAAGCGAAGGGCCCGCCCTGTTGCTGGCGCATTGATCGCGGCGCACAATCCTTGATGTTGCAATGCAGCGCAACTGTGGAAGAGCACGGCCATTTTGCGTATGGCTCGACACAGGGCGCGGAAAATTTCTGTTAATTTTCAGTTCATAGCCATGAGTCGCAACGGAAGTTGCGTTTTGCGCAACCAACTATGAGCTTTTCGCACTTGCGAAAAAACCGGTCTTCACGCATATCGAGAGTGCCTTTCAGGCATCCTCTCCCAAAAACTTCCATAGCCCGGCCGGCAACGGCCGGGCTTTTTTTCGCGTTCGCAAGTGTGTTTGCAATGCGACGGTTGAGTTCCTAGCTTGCATGTGTGTCTCGCAAGGGGCTGGCAATCCGGGAGCAGGCGAATGGCCGACGCAAGCGCGAATGAAGAGGAAAAGACGGTGCGGTTGCAGGTTGCGGCCGCGCGTCAGGAAGAAAGCGGCCACGGTATTGCGCGCTTGCCCAGGACGGCCATGGCCACGCTGGGCGTGACGGAAGGCGATGTGCTGGAAATCACGGGGAAGCGCATCACTGTCGCCAGAGCGGTCCATGCCTATCCCGAGGATGAAGGGCTCGAAGTGATCCGGCTGGACGGGTTGCAGCGCGGCAATGCCGAAGTCGGCTCGGGCGAGCATGTTACCGTGAAGAAGGTTGAAACGCGCCCGGCCCAGCGCGTGGTCTTCGCCCCTGCAAATCGCGACATGCGTCTGCAGGGTCCCGCACAGGCATTGAAGCGCAATTTCTTCGGTCGTCCGCTGCTTGCCGGAGACCTTGTCGCCACTGCGGGCCAGCAGCAGGTGCGCGATATTCCGCCACAGCTCGCGCGCATGTTCAACGCGCCGGCCTATGCGCTCACGCAAATCCGCCTGACAGTGGTTGCGACAACGCCCAAGGGCATCGTCCATATCGACGAAGATACCGAAGTCGAGTTGCGTGAGGAATTCGAGGAAGCGCAAGGGCTGCGTGGCGATATCAATTACGATGACGTGGGCGGTATGGGCGATACGATTCGCCAGCTGCGCGAAATGGTCGAATTGCCGCTGCGCTATCCGGAGCTGTTCACGCGCCTTGGCGTCGATCCGCCGCGCGGCGTTTTGCTGCACGGTCCGCCGGGCACCGGCAAGACACGGCTCGCGCAGGCGGTCGCCAATGAAAGCGACGCGCATTTCCTGTCGATCAACGGCCCGGAAATCATGGGTTCGGCCTATGGCGAAAGCGAAAGGGCGCTGCGCGAGGTTTTCGAGG
>Ga0299912_10004353_pt1 | contig 11608 bp, 10 predicted proteins | sample RVTome_2_FD_207667 | JGI IMG/M metagenome (GOLD analysis project Ga0299912, IMG submission 207667) | Soil microbial communities from uranium-contaminated site in the Upper Colorado River Basin, Wyoming, United States - RVT95D214 (version 2) ... | reverse complement strand
ACCGCCCCTCTGGGGGCTCCGGTCGCTACGCTCCCTCCACCCCCAGAGGGGCTGCTGGGTAACTTGAGCCATGGTTGCTTTAAACCAACCCTCTCATAAAAAGTGTCTCACTTTTGGGGGCACCTCAGGTCCACCGACCCTTAGTACATGATTTCATAATTATAGTAACGTGTTCATCCCCCCTCACCCCAACCCTCTCCCCCCGCAGGGGGGAGAGGGAGAAAACAGTTTTCCCAAGTTTTGTTATGGAAGCATTAAGACTGCCATATTTATCCCCTCTCCCCCAATGGGGGAGAGGGTTAGGGTGAGGGGGAAAACTCTTTCGTTATCCTATTAAAATACGTTACCGAATTTATGGACGGTTGTACTTAGGCTCCTCCCCCAAATCATCTCACCAGCCCCAGCAATCCCCAGGCCCCGGCCTGGGTCAGATATAAGGCCGAGAAGGTGAGGCCGGCCATGAGGAGGGAGGTGGCGTATAAGACGCGGACCGCCTGGCGGTAATGGGCCGCGGTCAGGGGGGTGCCGGGGTCGCCGAGGCAGGGTTTATTGACCACCTGGCCGAAGTAGGTGCTGGGTCCTCCCAGTTGCACCCCCAGGGCCCCGGCCATGGCGGCTTCGGGCCAACCGGCGTTGGGGCTGCTGGCATTGCCCGCATCCCGGCGGAGAATCCGCCAGACCCCCCGGGGGTCCAGGCCCACCACCCCGGCGGCCAGGACCATGAGGAGGGCGGTCAAGCGGGCTGGGAGGAAGTTGAGGAGATCGTCGGCCCGGGCCGCCATCTTCCCGAACTTGCCGTAACGATAGGTTTTATACCCCACCATGCTGTCCATGGTATTGGCGGCCTTATAAAGGAAAAGCCCCGGCAGGCCCAGCAGCAGGGTGAAAAACATGGGGGCCACCACGCCGTCCACCAGATTTTCCGCCACGGTTTCCAGGACCGCGCGCCGGATTTCCTCGGGATGGAGATGCGCGGTTTCCCGGCCCACTATCCGGGCCAGCCTCTTCCTGGCCAGAGAATGGTTGCCCCGGGCCAGGGCATCTTCCACCCGGCGGCTTTCGTAATGCAGGCTGCGGGTGGCAAAGCCCGCGTAGAGAAAGTAAGTAAGGAGCGCGGACCCGGCCACGGCCGGGAGAAAGACCGCGGCCCCCAGGATCCCCAGGACCAGGGCCAGGGTGGTCCCCATCACCGCCAGCCAAAAAAGCGCTCCCGCGGCCACCCGGGACCGGTACAGGACCTCTTCCCAGTAATCAATGACCCGGCCCAGGAGCCGGATGGGATGGGGCCAGTGGGGCGGGTCCCCCAGCAGAAGATCCAGCAGGTAACCGAAGAGAAAAGGCCAGGCCAGCTTCACGCTTCGCTCCTAGATGGTATGTATGGAAAGGTCTTTTGAGGGAGGGGGGCAGGGAAACCACCGGCGGGACGCCTGTGGCTACCGGCCCCTGGCCCTCCCCCCACCAACTCTACCTCAAGAAATGCTCCAAGGCGTTAAGGAGCCGCTGGTTTTCCTCCCGGCGGCGCACCGCGACGCGAAAGAACCTCTCATCCAGGCCCCGAAAATTGCCGGCGTCCCGGATGACGATTTTATGGGCCAGCAGTTCTTTTTGCAACCGGGCCGCGGTCCAATCCGGCCGGGTAAGTTTGACCAGCAGGTAATTCACCGCGCTGGGAAAGGGTTGCAGGCCCGGCAAGGAAGAAAGCCCCTGAAGGAGAAATTCCCGCTCCTGGCCGACCAGGGTCCGGGATCGGGCCATGTAATCGAGGTCCTGGAGGCAGGCCCGGCCCGCGGCCTGGGCCGGGGTGCCCACCGACCAGGGCTCCTGGACCGCGGCCAGGAGCTTAATGATTTCAGGGGCCGCCAGGAGATACCCCAGGCGCATCCCGGGAATGGCGAAGAACTTGGTAAAGGAGCGCAGGATCAGGACGCGGGGAAACCGGGCCAGGTGGGGCTTCAAGGAGGCCTCTTCCACGAAATCGATGAAGGCCTCATCCAGGAGGAGGTAGGCTCCCGCGGCATCCAGGGCTGCGGCCGACTCCAACAAAAAATCCGGCGGCAGCAGGGCCCCGCTGGGGCTGGCGGGGTTGGCCAGAAAAACCAGGTCCGTGCCCTGAGGGTCCAGGGGCTGATCCAGGGTGAATTTTTGGGCCTCGGTGGTGACCTGAAACTCCACCGGCACCTGGGCCACCTTTAGGGCGTGCTCATATTCGCTGAAGGCCGGGGCCACAATGAGCGCCTGCTTAGGTTTGAGGGCCCGGGCCGCCAGGTAAATCAGTTCCGTGGAGCCGTTTCCCACTAGAATTTGTTCCGGCGTCAGGCGGTGATAGGCCGCCAGGTCCTTTCTCAACTCCAGGCAGCGGCGGTCCGGGTAATGGACCATCTCCCTCAAAGATTGCTGGACGGCCCCGGCAATTCCCGGGGGAAATCCCAGGGGATTGATATTGGCGGAGAAATCCAGGAGTTCGCTGAGGTCCAGCCCCAAGGTGCGGGCCAGGTGGTAGACGTCGCCCCCGTGCTCCGGGGTCTTTTCAGGTAACGTGGACATCTTCCTCATTTCTGAATCAGGGCCCGAATCCGGGCCAGATCGAGATGGCGCCGCATCAGGTCCGCCAGGCGGTCCAGTTGGGCCTCCTGAAAGTCTTTGAAGGATAATCCCGGGGAGTCCGTCCCTCCCTGGCTGCGGGTCTGAGTTATCTTCGCCAAAAAACTCCGGCGAAAGGCGTCATTATCAAAGAGACCGTGGAGGTAAGTGCCCCAGACGCGGCGGTTCGGACTGACCCAGCCGTCTTTTACCTGCACGGGCCTATTGTTCCGGGTCGTGATTTCAAAGGCGGCCTGCCCGTCGCCACGTGGTTCGGTTACTCCCATGTGGATTTCATAAGCCTCGATGGTCAGCCCCTCACCCCCGGCCCCAGGCATACGGGCCTGGACCTGGGTGGTGGTCTTGGCCCCGGCCATGGTGGTGATTAACGGCAACAGGCCCAGGCCGGTCTCTGTCCGAGGCGGCCCCTCCACGCCCAGGGGGTCCCGGACTTCCTGCCCCAAAATCTGGTAGCCCCCGCAAATGCCCACGAGATGGCCGCCATTACGGGCGTATGCCTGAATTTGTGAGAAAAGGCCGGTCTCCTGGAGATAGAGGAGGTCGCTGATGGTGTTCTTGGTCCCGGGCAGGATGAGCAGGTCCAGGCCGGTAAGGGAATCCCGGTGGTCCAGATAACGCAGGCTCACCGAGGGTTCCTGCTCCAGGGGGTCGAAATCGGTGTAGTTGGAGATGTGGGGCAGGCGCACCACTCCCGCCCGCAGGGAGTCGGCCCCCGTCCACGAACCTGAGGCCCGCTTGCGCCCCAAGGCGACGCTGTCCTCCTCCGGGAGGACCAGATCCGGCGCATAGGGTATTACTCCCAGAACCGGCCGCCGGGTGCGCTTCTCAATGATCTTCTCCCCTTCCTTAAAGAGCGCCGGGTCCCCCCGGAACTTGTTGATGATGAAGCCGGCAAGCAAGCGGCGCTCCCCGGGGGTCAAGAGATGAAAAGAGCCGATGGTGGCCGCAAAGACCCCGCCCCGGTCGATGTCCGCCACCAGTAAGACCGCGGCCCCGGCCTTCTTGGCCATGTTGAAGTTCACCAGGTCGTTTTTCTTCAGGTTCAGTTCCACCGCGCTGCCGGCCCCTTCCAGGATGATGAGTTCGTATTCCCGGCTCAGACGGCGGTAGCTCTCCATCACTTTCCGCACCAGGCGGGGCTTGTGGCGGTAATATTCCTGGGCCGAAAAGTTGCCGTAGACCCGGCCCTGGACGATGACCTGAGAACCCACTTCACTGCTGGGCTTAAGCAAGATGGGGTTCATGTCCACGTGGGGCGTAAGGCCCGCGGCCTGGGCCTGCACCACCTGGGCCCGGCCCATCTCCCCGCCCTCCGGGGTAATGAAGCTGTTCAAGGCCATATTCTGGGCCTTGAAAGGCGCCACCCGGACACCCTCCTGGCGGAAGACGCGGCAGAGCCCGGCCACCATGATGCTTTTGCCCACGTCCGAGCCGGAGCCCAAAATCATTAAAGCGCGGTATTTCATAAATATGTGGTGGGTGTTGAGGGGAGGGCCGGGGGAAAGCGATTCCCCCGCCCTCCCCTCAAACTCCCCTCCCAACCCCCTATACCTAAGTTCTCATTCTTCGGTCCCGGCCTCGCTCACCTCGTACTTATTCAGATAACCCCGGGGGGTAATCATGTATGGGCCGTAAGTAAAGGTCTGGGAATTGCCCACCATGATGATGGTTTGCATGTCCACCGGATGCTCCAGCATATTGTCCAAGGTGGTAATCACCACCTCCTGGCCTTCCCGCATGGCCCGGGAGACGATGCCCACCGGGGTGGCCGGGTCTTTGGCCTTGAGCAATAAGTCCCGGACCGCGCCCAACTGCCAGTTCCGCTTCTTGCTTTTAGGGTTGTAGAGGACGATGACCAAATCCCCTGCCGCGGCCAGCTCCACCCGCTTTTGGATAATCTCCCAGGGGGTCAGAAGGTCGCTCAGGGAGATGACCGCGAAATCGTGCATCAACGGCGCCCCTAAGAGGGCCGCGGCCGCGGCCAAAGCCGGCACTCCGGGAATCACCTCCAGGTGCAAATCCACCTCTTCTACCCCTTCTGGTGGACCCACCTTCAGGCCCCGGGCCGCGCAAATCTCCAGGACCAGCCCGGCCATGCCGTAGATGCCTGCGTCCCCGCTGGAGACCAGGGCCACCCGCTCCCCGGCCCGGGCCCGGTCAATGGCCGCCTGGCAGCGTTTGACCTCCGCCTTCATGCCTGAGGCCAGCACCTCCTGGTGGCTCAACAGGGGCGCCAAGAGATCGATATAAGTCCGGTAACCCGCCACCACCTGGGCCGCGTCCAGGGCGGCTTTGGCCTGGGGGATGATATAGTCCGGGAAACCGGGCCCCAGGCTCACCACCGTCAGGCGACCCGGGCCACGGCCAGGGTGGCGTTGGCCCCCTTGGTCTTGGCCAGTACCAGCTCCACGCCCCCGGCTTTTAAGGCCGCGGCTTCGCTGACGCTCTCCACTCCCAGATGGCGGGCCACTTGCGGCGAGGGATGGGGCACAGTCATTTTTTGCAGTTCTTCCGCGGTAAACCATAGAAATTCCACTCCTAGCCGGGCGGCGGCTTCTCGCAGGCCGGGTTCTTGCTTTTTGGCCTCAATGGTGGCCAGGGCCTTCAGGGAGGTGAGGGAGAGCCTTTCCTGCCTGAAGGTATCCTGAATAAACTCCAGGATTTCCCGGGCCGGGGTGCCTTTGTGGCAGCCCATGCCGGCCACCAAATTCCGTGGGCGGAGAATCAGCCACCCGGGAGGCCAGGCCCGCTCCCGGAAACCCACGTAAACCCCGGGGCCTGCGGCGGCCAGGGCCGTCTCCAGGTCTTTTTCCTCCAGGAAAAGGCCGAAATGCCCTTCCACCAGATCGGTTAGATAGCCATCCGGGTCCACCAGCCGGACGGGCCGCCCCGAGAGCAGGGCCATGCTTACCTGGCGCACCGCGTCCAGATTTTCGATAAGCAAACCCCGCGCGGCAGCCAGGGAATCCAGGGCCGGCAGCCCCTGGACGTCGGTGGCGGTGGTGATCACCGGGGTGCCCTTAAGAATTTGCGCCACCTGCCGGGCCAGGTCGTTGGCCCCCCCCAGGTGCCCGGAGAGCAGACTGATGGCAAATTGCCCCGCCTCATCCACCACCACCACCCCGGGGTCCGAGTCTTTGCCCTGAAGATAGGGCGCAATACTCCGCACCACGATGCCCGCGGCCATGACGCAGACCAGGCTTTCGCCCCTATCGAAGGCTTCCTGAAAAACAGGGGCCAGTTGGTCAAAGGCGTTGACTTCGGGGGCATCCCCGGCCTGGCTCCGGGGGAGCCAGCATTGGGCTCCGGGCAACTCCAGGCAGAGCCGCCGGGCCGGGGCGGCCCCCCGGGGAGTGAGGGCCAACACCCTAATCGGTTTCGCCGGGGCGGAAGCCATGAGCAAAACTCTTGTCATATAGTTTAGACTGGGCCTTAAGGCTCCCTTCCCGGGCGGCCAGGGCCGGGCCCACCAAAATCAAAGCCTGGCGCTCGATTCCGGCCTCTTTAACCCTGGCGGCGATATCGGCCAGGGTGCCCCGGATGATCTGCTGGTCCGGCCAGCTTACCCGGTAGGCCACCACCGCCGGGGCCTCCGGGCCGTAAGCCGGAATAAGTTCCGCCACCACCTTCTCAATCAGCTTGACGCTGAGATAGATGACCAGGGTGGCCCCAGGCCGGGCCAGCTCCCTCAGGGCTTCCCGTTCCGGCACCGGGGTGCGCCCGGCTGCCCGGGTCAAAATGACCGTCTGGGTGACCTCCGGCAGGGTGAGTTCCTGGGCCAGGGCCGCGGCCGCGGCGGCCGCGGCAGTGACCCCGGGGATCACCAAACAAGGGATCTCCTCTTTTTCCAGGATTTCCAGTTGCTCCTGCATGGCGCTGAACAGGGCGGTATCCCCGGAGTGGACCCGGACCACCCGTTTCCCGGCCCGGTGGGCCTCGATGATCCCGGCAACGATCCGCTTCAGGTCCAGGGGGGCGGTGTCAACCAGTTCCGCCTCCGGCCTGGCCCAACCCAGGAGCGCTTCGGACACCAGGGAGCCGGCATAAAAGACGACATCCGCCCGGGCCAGGGCCCGTTGCCCTTTCACCGTGATCAGCTCCGGGGCGCCCGGCCCGGCTCCTAAAAAAATGACGGGAAAACTATCTGCCATTTAATCTTCTTTCTGTTAGTGGCACAGGCTTCCAGCCTGTGCAGGCGCAGACTAAACATCCATGAACCACAAATGTTTTACCCGCGAGAATGAAAAATCCCCCCTACCCCCCTTTAGAAAAGGGGGGTTTTTAATAGTCCCCCTTTATTAAACGGGTTATTATACTTGACATACCCATGAAAGGGGGATAGCATGGTTAGTAAAGAGTATCTTGAAAACCTATGGTTCGTCATGCATCATTCGGACGAGCCGGGGAGGTTAACAATGATGGTGACATGCTATCTTGATGAAAGCGGAACTGATTCTCAATCCTCTCAAGCCGTAGTCGCTGGCTTTTTATTAAACAAAAATAATTATTTAAAGTTTGATGATAATTGGAATCATTTATTAAACAAACATCATATAGAACCACCCTTGCATATGAATGAGTTTGGTCAACATGGACGACACCGGGACATTGATTATCCCGAAAGGGCTCTATTATTTACAGATATAGCTAATTTAATAAATGATTATAAAATACATAGTGTAGCAGCAAGGCTAAAAAGTATTGAATTTAAAAATATTGTAGATGGAAAAATAAGAAAACATATGGGTGTTTATGGTATGTGTTTTATGCTTGCTGCCCATTTAGTATTTATTACAGCAAATCAACAAAACTATTATGATAATATTTCATTTTTAATAGAACAAGGAAATAAACACTGTGGGCATATTTTAAAAGCACATCATATGATGACAAAGATACAAAAAGTAGGTACATTACCAATCCATGTTGGGACTCTTGCATTTGATGTTAAAGATATATTTACATTGCAAGCCTCCGATGTAATAGCTTGGGGAATAAATAGAAGAGACAGTAAAAGGGGGCTTGATAACGGTTTTGAGCCTATTGCAAAAATATTTAAAAAAGCCCATAACGAACATCCTTTTAATGATGAGTTATTAAAAGCTTTTAATGATGCAATATTGTCATAGTTTCCGTTTAGTTTTGGCAATTTTAGATATTGCATCTTCAAAATTTTTTTTTGCATCGGGATTATCAATCTGTTCGGCTTTTTCAATAAACCGATCAGACTGCTCTTTGTCGTCGGGCTTGGGCTTACTCTTTCTCGGGGTCATTCATGGTCCCCTCTGGTTTAATGAGTCGTTTGATAGGTGAGCCTCTTACCTACCACGCCACAAAGGAGTTTTTCGGCGCGTTCATGGTCATCAAAGCCGTTGGCAATGCGCTTGTTGTAGCGGAAATCAAATTCCGCCAGATACCTGTGAAGGTGATGTTTCTTACAATGTTGATATACACCCTTCATACCACGTTTAAAGATGGAGAAAAAGCCCTCCACGGTATTGGTATGAATAGTGGGATCAGCAAGAGAAACATATTTCCCTTGGCTATGCTGGACACTGCCATGCTCCGCAAAATGTTCATTCAAGAATCTATACTGCCCGGCATCATCGGTCATAACCCTGGCTTCATGCGCGATATTCTCTTTCAAGATCGGGATAATGTACGCAGCCTTGAGACTGTCAACCACCATGCTCCGGGCTTCGCCGGATTCCCGGTCAACAAGGGAAAGAATCTTGCGCTTGTGGGCATACCCGCGGCGCTTGGGCATACCGACTTCATTCCCGAGAAAAGTTTCGTCAACCTCAACGGTGCCGCCATTGGAGCCAAAGGGAGCCAATTCGCCTTCCCGCATGGCTTCACGGATACGGTGTCCCATGAACCAAGCAGTCTTGAGAGTCACCCCAAGGGTTCTATAAAGCTGGTGGCTGCTAATACCCTTCTTAGATGCAGCTAACAGGTAAATGGCCTGGAGCCAAAGGCGCATAGGAACATGACTATCTTCAAAGATGGTCCCGATTTTCACGGTAAAAGGCTTGCGGCAAACATAGCACTTATAAGTGCCTATCCGGGTACTCTTGCCGTTCATTTTGCCAATGCGCTCTTTACCGCCGCACTTAGGACAAACAGGACCGTCTGGCCAAATCCGAGCCTCAACGAAGGCGTAGGCGGCTTCTTCGTTGTGAAAGTGGGGGGCGGAAATGATTGACTTACCCATGGCTATCTCCTTGTTAAGAATACTATAACCATTGAGGTTGGGTATGTCAAGTATAAAATCACCTTATTAAAGGGGGATTTAGGGGGATTTTTGTTTTCACGGTCCCATGATGGCCGGTAATGATCCACACCGGGTTCAGGGCTTGCAGGTAAGCGCCGCCCGCCAGGGGCCGGGAACGGCTCACCTGGAGTTGCACCACCTCCATCTCCCAACCCGCTTCCGAGAGAACCGCCCGGGCCGTCTCCAGGGTGTCCAGGAGGGTGGCGGTGAGCACCACCCGGCCGCCAGGGTCCAAACGGCCCAAGACTTCTTTTAAGATGCCCGCCAAATCCCGGCCGCCGCCGCCGATGAAGACCCGCTGGGGGGCGGGAAGACCGGCCAGGCACTCCGGGGCGTGGCCGCAAACCACTTCCAAATTGGCAACCCCGAACTTTTCCCCGTTGGCCTCGATCTGGGCGGCCCGGTCCCGGTCCTGCTCCACCGCGATGATTTTGCCTCCGGGGATCAGTAGGCTGGCCTCCAGGCCCACGGAACCGCAGCCCGCGCCCACGTCCCACAGGACCAGACCGGGGTATAGCTCCAGCTTGGCCAGGGCCACGGCCCGGACTTCGGTCTTGGTGATGAGGCCCCCCTGGTGGGCCAGGGCCTCTTCCGGCAGCCCCAGATGTAAACGGGCCGCTGGCGGCGGCGCAGACACGCCTTGAGAAAGGTCTTTGATTGTCTCGGCTGCGGTCAGGATCACCACCATATTCAAGGGGGAAAACTCCCGCTCCCGGACTTCTTGAGGGCTGAGCCGGGTGAGACGCTCCGTTTCCTGGCCCAGGTCCTCCAACACGCACAGCCTGGCCTCGCCTAGGCCTCGCTCCAACAGCAGCCGGGCAATGGCCCCGGGGGTGTGCTCCGGGTCGGTATAGACGATCAACTTGTCGGCCCGGTTTAGGGCTTCTTCCAGGACTTCCCAGGTGCGGCCGTGGAGGCTGATGATCCGGGCGTCCTGCCAGGCTATCTTTAAGCGGGCGCACGCGGCCTGGACCGCGGTGATATTGGGGTGCACCACCACCCGGTCCGCGCCCAGGAGCTTCACCACCAGGGGTGCCACCCCGTAAAAGTTGGGGTCCCCGGAGGCCAGCACCACCACCCGTTTAGCCGCGGCCAGGGCCGGGATTTGGGCGAGGGTGGCCTCCGGGTCTTTCCCCAGGGTAATTTTCTGGGCCGGATGCTCCGGGAAATACCCCAGGAGACGCCGTCCCCCCACCAGCACCTGGGCCTCCCGGATGATTTCTAAAGCCCGGGGCGTCAGGTCCTCCGGGGACATGCCTAGACCTACTACGTGTACGGGGATCATATCAATAGCCTTCAGCAGTGGGGCGGGCCTCCGTGCCCGCCTTCCCGATGGCGGCCAGGGACGGCCGCCCTACCAGATATTGCCGCCAAATAACAGCTGGGGGCGGCTGCCCTACATTATTCCTTCTGCGTCTTTGCGCCTTTGCGTCTTGGCGTGAGATTCTTTCCTTTAGTTGCGATTACCCTGACTCCCGCCCCGCCAAAGAGGCTCCCCGGCAAAATCCAGGATCACCGCGGCCAGGCCCGGCCCGGGACCGGCATAATCACGCAAGGCCGCGAACATCCGGGTGCCCACCTCCGTCACCACCGGCCGCGCCTGGGCCGCCAGCAAGATTTCCAAGGCCTGCCGGGCGGTGTTGGCCCGGGATATTTCCCGGGCGAGTCCGGAGTCCCCGGTTTTTTCCCCGGTTAAGCGGCCCAGTTCTTTCAGATTGGCCAAACCTCGGGAGGCATGGGTATGGCCGAAGCCCTGGGCGATTTTCAGGGCCTTGCCGAAAAAGGCCGCGACCGTGATCTCCGAAAATTTGAGGTTTGCCGCAGTCTTCAAAGCAAAGCGCACATAATCCCCCATCTGCACGAAGGCCTCTTCCGGCAGTTCCGGCAGCAGGGTCTGCATGTGGGACTCGCTTTTGCCCCCGGTGCTGAAGACAATTTTTCGTATCCCTAAGGCCTGGGCCACCCGCAGGCTGGCGGCGATGGTGGCCCGGTAAGCCGCGTGGGAAAAGGGCTTCACCAACCCGGTGGTCCCCAGAATGGAGATGCCCCCCAAAATTCCCAGGCGGGGGTTCAGGGTGTGGCGGGCCATTTCCTCCCCCCGGGGGACGAAGATTTCCACCCCCAGGCGCAGGGGCTTTCCCGGAAAAACCTCTTCCCAAACCGTGTGCAAACTGCGGCGGATCATCTTACGGGGCACGGGGTTGATGGCGGGCTCGCCCACGTTCAGGGCCAGCCCGGGTTTGGTCACCCGGCCCACCCCTTCCCCTGCCTGGAAAAGAACTTCCTCTTTGCTGCCGGGATCAGGCAGCAGCCAGACCCGGGCGCTGATCTCTGCCCCGTTGGTCACGTCCGGGTCGTCCCCCGCGTCCTTGATCACCGCGGCGTGGCCCCTGGTCCCCTTGCGTCCATGGGAGTGCAGGGGGATGGCCAGGCTGCCGCCGCCGGGCAAATCCACCTCCACCGTCTCCGGGCAAGGCAGTTCCAGCAGCTCCCGCAAGGCTCCTTGCACAGCGGCCGCGGCCGCGGTGCCGGTGGAAAAGCCCTGGCGCAGCTCCTTCCGGGGGCGAGGGGGCTTTTCCATCTCCAAAAAATCAGGGGAATCTTGGTTTTTCAAAATCTTAGCATAATTGGCGCGTAAGACGCGCCCTACCATTAACCCCATGCAAGGGATTGGGGGAGGGGGTTTGGGGGAGGGGGTAAGGGCCCACGGCCCGTACCCCCCACCCCCCCAAC
>Ga0299912_10004352_pt1 | contig 11613 bp, 2 predicted proteins | sample RVTome_2_FD_207667 | JGI IMG/M metagenome (GOLD analysis project Ga0299912, IMG submission 207667) | Soil microbial communities from uranium-contaminated site in the Upper Colorado River Basin, Wyoming, United States - RVT95D214 (version 2) ... | reverse complement strand
GTCCGTTTCATTATCCGGATCGATATTCGAATCTACTTGGGTACACGAAGTGTTGTCCCATTTCCACTCTTCCATGGCTGCATTTGGCGGTCTTATGACGAATCTGAAGTCGGTCTCTGAAATGCGAATGGGGCTGGAAATATCAGGAATATTACTGAAACTACCGCATTGTAACGAGCTGTCGCCGGTACCGCGTACGACCTTATAGGCATAGATACGACCGAATTTGTATTCTGAATTAATCACGAGGACCTGGTCGCTGTTCTGGTAGGGAACCATAGCTATATTTTGAGGACTCTCTTTTGAATCAAGTTCTGTGGTCCAAGAAGTTACGAATTCAGCATCTACCTGTTGGTCGGCGGAATATATTCTCAATGTATCCCCTGCCCTGCCAGCAACATAAATTCTATTTGTGCTTCCGGTGCGCGCCACCAGGATTTCTTGGTTAATCACGCCGGTCATCTGCGCTATGGTGGAAGCGCTACCGGCCGCTATCGTTCCATCGGTAATATTGCAGGTTTTCACACGAGTATTATTTGCGGCATTCCTGTACACCAAATCAAATTTAGTGTCATCTATGAGATAAATGTCGAAGACAGCGGGGGTTTCTCCGGGGACTAGAGTGGATTCTCCCGACCATGTGATGTTATCTATACTGGACTGATAGTAAATGTCTGCAGTACCTCTGGTGTAGATTAGAAAATAGCGGGAGCCGTTGTAGAAGACGACTCTCTTCCTGTTGTTTTGCCAGCCAGGACTGACATTCGAGAGAACAGTGGAGATTCCAGCCACGGCTTCCTGAGCGGATATGATCCCTAGTAAAATGAACGAAAAGACCACCAGGAAGATAGATTTCATGCCTCTCCGTTCACCCATGACTCTGTCCTCCTAACTTATCGCCAAACCTTTTAAGTTCTTGACCCACACGGCCCACGGCCGGCGGCCCGAAGCCTCGCATTTCAGGGGCGATAAAGGTGTATACATGGTTAACCAGTGCTGATAGCAGCAAGATGTGTGCCATTACCTAAATATTCATATAACTCTATGTAAACATTAGTACTTTATGAGAATAGGAGAGCAATTTTCAGCCAATTTGTGCCAAATTTTGTACATCTATTCAATCATTTCAAGGCGGCTACGTGAATGAGAAGGGAATTGAGGGGAAAAAACGTCCGAGGTGTGCCACGCTGGAGAATCGCTACGCCTAAACCTTGTTATTTGTTACTCGTTATTGGTTATTAGTTTCAGGAACTTATTTTTGTCCGCCGGTCTTTAAAAAGAATTACCAAATAACTTATAACGATTCGCTAATAACCCACGTGAAGTCGCGTCGTTGGATCTCCAAACAGAATCCAGGTCTTTCTGATATCCACGTCAGAAACGGATGATTTTGCTCGGGCCGCCGCCTCGCCCAGAGGAATTGAGGTGTTACCAAAAAACGAAAACACAGTCTGCATTTCTTAATGTATGTTTATCCCAAATTCAGAGGTCATCGGTAAATAGGTTATTCGTTATTAATTACTCTCCGTGCAACGGCAACAAATTTAGCTTGACATGTTAAATATAGTATAGATATTATATAGCATGTGGCGGATCGAAGAACATCGGCGGGTCGACAAGCAAGTGCCCTCCATCCCGAAGGAGATTCTGAAACGGTATGAGAAATGGAAAGACATCGCTGCAATTTCTGGTCCACCCGGGCTACGTTTGATAAAGGGATTTCATGACGAAGCCCTGTCGGGCGAGTGGCAAGGCTACCGCTCCTCCCGGCTTGGCTTGCAATGGCGGGTGATCTACCGGGTTATTCCAAGAGAGCTTTTGTTCCAAGTTGCTTCGATCACCGCCCATGACTATCGGAGGTCTTAAATGAGTGAGTATCGTCCTGCAAAGAAACGAATTAGGGTTTCGGTTGGCGAGTCTGTACGAATCATTCGTGAACTTCAGGAGTTAAGCCAAAATCAACTATCTCAGCTTACAGGTATTCCCCAGGCTACGATCTCAGCACTCGAAAATGATCGAGTCCGCCTTGGGGTGGAGCGCGCGAAAGTTCTGGCTCGGGCCCTGAAGTGTCACCCAGGTGTTCTGGTCTTCCCCGGTTGGGAACTTCGTGACGAAGTGGCGGCATAACCTTTCGTTTCGCCAGACTTGCACACAGCCCGCCGCTAAACTTTCTACTGTAAGTTATCTGTTTATTCACCGCTAATTGTTGGTGGCCTGTTATCTCTGTCCGATGTCCAAGAACGATTGCCCATTCTGGATGGCTATGGCGGAATGCTGCCGAATACGCTATTCGCTATGTGCTACTCTATAGTTGTTACTTACTCGTTATCGGTTATTCGTTATTAGTGATTCCTTTTATCTTACCGGCCTTAAAGGGTTTACCTAATAACTAATAACGATTCACTAATAACGTATAAGAAAAGGACTACTCAGTCCTCGTTACTTAGTCCTCATCACTTCAGTTTCGTGGATGGATCCCCAAACAGAATCCAGGTCTTTCTGATATCCTGATCTGAAACCGAAGCCTTCGCTCTCGCGGTCGCTTCCCCCAGAGTAATTGGATCTCTCCCAAAGAGAAGTTTTATGAGTTCTTTATTCATCACCGCCTGCTTATCAGGCTCTGTCAAACCCGAAGAGGTCCAAACCGCTATTGCACCGCCCCCCTTTGCCTTGATGAGCGCCTCTCCCAAAGTCTCAGAATAAGGATCCTGAAAGTAACCATTCAGACAGGTCATGTTGACAAAGAAAGGAAGACGCATCCCATTGATAAGTCCTTCAGCGTCCTCCGAGGTAAATATGTTCCCCCTCCAGATCTCTATTGAACCATGACCAATAAAGTTAACCAACAAGGGACCTTGATTGATCCCTCGGAGAAGTTCTCCCTTGGCCTGTGAATCACTGCTAAACTGACCCCGATAGATCTTCCTTACCACCAGAGAAGAAGGAAGGAGACCCCATATCTCCTCACTCGCTCCCTCAAAGTTGAAATCATCGGAGTTATCCACACGATCTGCTACAAGTAAAGCTTCTTTCTTGTTACTCGACTTCTCATAGCCAATTATTTTCGAAACAACTACGGTCGCCTCCTCTGGCGTCTGAACCGGAATTCTCCCTACGGCCATCTCTGGCAATGCATCCCCATTGAGATCTACAAACCAATCATCCGAAGCTGTCTCAAGATACTGCGTATCAATCAGCTTTGTCGGCACGAAGTCAAGATCTCCAAGACCAAAATAGTTCTTTGGATCAAAACTCGCATCACCCACCAATAACACAAACCTCGGAGCCCTCCTCCAATTGGCTTTTGCTGATGCTAAAAAGTCCTTGATCGCTTTGGAACTCTTATTCCCAAAGCTAAACTCATCATAAAGGTCTTCTACATCTATGAGAGCCACCTTCAACCCTTTAGATTCACGAAGTTTCCTCAAGGGCTGAAGACTCTCAAGAAAGTCTCTATGACTAATCATCACTAAATCATACCCATCTTTGCTCTGGTGCCACGAGGAAGGCTGATTGGGGGTGATTCCTTCCGGGGTCTTTACCCTCTCCTCTGTTAAGGCCAATAGAGTCCTCTGTCCACTCCCTGGCACCCCGAAGCTTACCGCATAACTTCCCTCTCGGAACTGCACCCTCCCCAAAACTTCAATCACCTCAGTCGGTTCGGTGATATCAAAAACCCGAATCCCCAAATTCCCAAATCCCTCAATTGAGCGTTGCTCCCCTCCCTGTGCCGTAAACCTTAAACCGTTATCATCTGCCCTGTAGGTATGCCAGTAGGTTAACCGAATGTTATCAACAAGGCTTACATCCATCTCTCCACTCTGTGGAATGAGTGTTACTAAATTGTCACCCTCAAGAAGAAGTGACTGGGGAACTTCTACCTGGAACAACCCCCTAGACTGCCCCTCAAAGACCGCCTCTCCTACCTCTTCTTTGTTAAGCAATACCTTCACCCGATGAGAGCTATTCGTCGCCCCCTGAAGCTCTACCTCCAGCAACGCATCCTCTGAAGTGGCTAAGTCAAGGTGCTTGACTTCCAGAAGCTGATCCACTCCAGCCCCATAGACCACTGCCCCAAAGAAGTTCTCCTCCTCCCCATTCTTTATCGCTGGAAGATAGATCCACCGATCCTTTACCTCCACCGTATAAGGAAAACTCGATGAGACTATTCGACCACCCTGACTATGAGACGATTCGACTCTTTTCCCAGGTTTAAACCCCTCAACCAACCAGTAAACCCTCGTATCGGTAGAGGGTGTGTCCAAGCCCACCCCGTAAAACTCAATCGCATCCCGGGGACCAAACTTCCCATCTTTTCCACCTATCACACGAATGGGTTGCTCTCTCCCTTCAGCAAAGAGCTGAAGATGCCGAGGATTTGCTCTTGATGAAAGACCCGCTGCGACCAGCTCGGGCTGAGTAACTCTGTACCATCCCTCTTCTTTCACGAAAAGCTTCACAGCAGGGCGACTGGCCAAATACTGCTGGGCTTGAGGATCGGGAACAGAGTTCCCTCGAGGAGCGGCCCTGCGGGCCTTGAGGTTGGAGGCTTTAACTGTTAATGGCCGATGGCCTATAGCCGATCGCTTATTACCTAACTTTTGTTTGAAATCCTGAATCCTCCAGAAATCTCGGTACCGATCCTGAAGTTTCATCCCTCGCTCGCTCAGAAGCTCTGGTCTTTGTTTATCTGGAATGGGTTCACGAGAAAAAATGGGCGTCACTGGACCATGCATGGTGTGGGTCCCATTCAGGTCTATATCTTTAAGCCAGTAGTGAATAGCCGACCGCTCCGCTTGAGGAGCGCTGCGCTCGAGGAGCGCTTCGCTTGAGGCGAAAGACTCTTTACCCTCAAGTCCCGCCACTTGCGGGACGGTCCTCGAGGCCAAAGGCCGGTCCTTGAGCGTTAGCGGTCCTTGAACATCAGCTATCGCTGAGTTATCCCACCAATGATAATGATGCCCTGCTCCCAATGCCGTTCGTGATCCAGCAAGAAAAGCAGAGCCCGCCACAGGCTCGGGAGTCAAACGAACAAGCTGACTATTCTCCTCACGGTAGATATGAAATCCTAAGTTATCCACCTCAAAACTCGTGCGCCACTGGAGCAGAACTCCACCCTCATAAGCCGTTGCGTTAAAGGTTTTGAGTTTTACTGCTGTGGGCCCTGCCGACCCTTCAGTCCCCAATGTGATGAATGCGAGAGGATTGCTCTGGTTATTGTATTCAGTCTGAATCCAGCAGGCGTCACGGGCAACAGTCGAAATGCGGGCTTCATCGATAAAACCATAATAATAATTATCCCCAAAACCAAACCTTACTCTCGAACCCACAACTTCTGATATGTTCCCTGTGGTGGGTGCGGTGGCATCTACCATCCCATTACGATATGCTATCGCATTGGCGCCATCGTATGTGAATGCAAGGTGATACCATGTAAGGAGGGGCGAGAGATCATCAGCACCTGGCCAGGGCGGACTAGGGGTATTTATAGAAAAACGAGCGCTATAATCTGCATTCCAATCATTATAAAAATAATACTGAGTGCCCTTTCCGACAATACTGGCATACCACTGGGGCCCTCTGATCTCTTGCAGCGCTACCCATGCTTCCAGTGTTATTCGGGTAGTTCCGGTAATATTTAACTCTGCATCACTCCCACAATCGATATAGTCATCTGTCCCATCAAACGATTGACCGTAACCAATCTTCCCATTCACTTGGAGAGGCACATAGCCTGGAGTACCCTGTCCCCCCTGTCCGTGATTGGTATATTGCGTGCTGTCCTTATATTCGCCCGCAGTCCCATTACCACTCTCCTTCATATGCCACACCCCGACATAATTGGAATCCCAAACCCCAGTTGGATTCTCTGTGGGAGAAGTGATTCCAGCATTTCCGTAGTAGATATAAATGTCGGTTCCTGTCGGGCACAGATTGAATAAGGGGTCGACCTTTACCCAAGCGATCAGTGTTCCCGTTGAACCGTCGTATTTCTCAATTTCATGGGGTAACTGAGTTACTTCGGTTGAATCCCTAAAGATGATGTCCCCACCGTCGGATCTGTAGACATGCCCACTATTTGCTACCGTCTTCAGCTTGTCCTTGTCGGCTTGCAGCCAATTCGTCGTATCGATCAGAACGGGAAAATTGGATGGACCGGAGGCGCCACAGCTTGCTCCCTTGCCTGAACAGTTCAGAGTGATCTTCCTCTTATACTCAAACTTGCCGTCAACATACTCGTCCGCCCCGATGTCCCAGGCAGAACCATAGCCCCGGCTATGACCGTCAATGTCATCTGAGAAGGCTAAATTAGGATCAGAAGACAAATTGGTTCCTTGGTTCATAGCGTTGGTGTCGCTCGAGGCAAGATGAAAGTCTGCTGCCCCCACAAACGAAACCGTCTTGCCCTGCAACGCTACTTGAGGAGAAGTATTATCTTGTGAAAGGTTCGTTTGTGAATAGGCTAGGGTGACGCCTCCGGCAAAGTAGTAGTTTGTAGCTGCTCCCTGAACCAAGTTATTCGCAAGTCTAAAACTCCCAGAACCGTGACCGTCCAACTCAATCCCCACATTGTCACTATTCACTATCGTGTTGTTATAGAGAGTTACGTTGCTAGTACCGGCGGTCCATTCGTGAAAAAAACCAGCCCCCCAGTTGTACATGATGTTGTTCCACGCCTTCAAAGCTCCTCCGAAACTAGTCTGGACAACCGCGGCAGCCCACCAATCCCCCGTACCCCCGGCTGTATGCCGAAGAATATTGTGACTTACTCTTACCTCTGCGGTCGCTGATGCGGGCCTCATTTCAATGCCTGCGGGTCGTTGGCCGCCGCCTTTGACCGCTGTATTTTCAATCTGTAACCCAGTCACTCTGACATACTCGTCTTGGATCCAGAGGAGCCCATTAAAAGGACGAGAGCCAACCAGTCGGTACTTTCCAGTATCCCACTGTCCATTATGCCGCTGACTCGTGCCGACTTCAGAGGGAAGGTAAGGAGTATAAACATTAATGTAGTTATTGGCTCCTGTGGTCCAGCCGTCGATGGTAACCGCTGTGGAATCCTGCCCATCACCATAGCAGGCCACATTCATGATGGTATTGGCAGTGACAAGATTGATCGACGGATTGACATCATTTTCTACCGGTTCGGTAATGTTAGGATTTTCGGTTTGGCTCTGCCAGTTGGCCAGTGAGGTGTAAGCGCGGTAGATCGCCCAATCATTGTCTTTCGCCTGTGTCGCTGTGGGGGTACCTCCGTCCTTATTCTTGACCGTGTACTGCGTCGATGAAGTACGGCCATGAACGAAGGCAAGCGAATCGATCGTGCCGTTGTTGTCAGAATCGTACTGGATGACGTCGCCCATGCCGATATTATTGGATAAGCCACTGTCGAATGTGGCTGTTGATCCGGAAATCGTCAATCCGTTGCTCGTGGACGTGATTGGATGAACAGCGATAGTCACACCGATACGAACCTCGGGGGTCGTCGCACTCAGGATAAACGTGCTCGGATCCTCTGAAGCGGCATTGAGCTGACGCCTCAGCGAGCGCAGTCTCGTTCCACTTGAAGTTCCCCCCGAGTTGCCCTCGATAGCATTGGTATAGTTCGTCGGGTTTGTGGTCGCACTTACGCCAGTTCGTCGCCACCCTGCCACTGCCAGCCAAAGGTAATCCTTTGCCCCACCCGTCGGCGTGAGCGGGGGTGGGTCAATTGTCTGACCGGCGATGGTGTATGAGATGGCCGCAGCCTCCGGTGGTTGTATACCTGGGTCTTTAGCCCCGGAAATCCGATAGGAATTGTGGGCTGCCAGGACGCTGAGGTTGGTGGTGACTGTGATACTTGCCCCCTCACTTCCATCGGCCTGCCGATATGCTCCGGCAACAGCGAGATGAAACGTGCCAGTTTCGGCGTCCTGCTCGAAGAATTCCGTCCAACCTGTTGGCCAACTGACGTCAACCGCAGTGCTCCCACTACCGATGAAACCGGAAAACAGGGCGATGAGCAGATCGCCAACCTGGATGCCGGTCGGGAGATTGACCGTGTGGCTTGTCGAAGTCGCCGTCGTGGCGGATGTAGTACTGGCTTGAACAACTGGAAAATTCGAACCACTTGCCAAAGCAGTACCCGTGATACCCACACTGCGGTAAAGAGGGATGGCCGCTCCCGGTGGGGGTACGCTGTCAAAAACTCCGCAGTCATCAAAATAGATATCGATGTCGTGGTCGCCCCAATTATATGTGGTAGTCCCAAAATCAGTCGATTGGAAACTGGCGAGGGTAACCCCTGTAAATGTATTCTGGTGGACTTGAGCTCCATCATAATACGCAGTAAGAACAGGATTAGCTCCAGAATTATCTATTTCCACCATTAATTCATGGAAATTCCCATCACCTACAGCAAAAACGGTCGTACCAACGCTATCATAAAGAGTCGAACCAGCATCTATTACGAAAACACCAATCTCTTTGGTCGTGCCATCAATTAATAGGCCAGCGCTAGGCCCCCATGGAGCATTATCCGTCGAGTTTAAATAGAGTAAGTACCAATATCCATATCCAAATTCGTAAGTCATATTGTCTATGCGGAAATTTGCATGAAGAACGATCTTGTTTGTTCCCGGGAAACTGGTTTGGTTAAAGTAACAGGTATTTTCGTAGCCATCATAACTATTAGTATGAAAATCAAAATGCCACGCGTACGTGCCTGAGGCCTTTACTGTGCTTTGCACAACGTTAATATCGGGAGTTCCACCAGATCTTGTTCCGTCAAAACCAGCCTTGTTGCCCGATTCAAAACCATCGCTGCGGAGAAGGGCAGCTTCAACAGCACTAGGTGCGATCAAAACCAAGTACAGGAATGTAATGACGATAGCTCTTAAGAAAAGGAGCATCTTATGTTTCTTAGTATTTCTCCTATTCTTCATGTACTAAACTCCTTCAAATGGAATTTTGGCTTTGCCACACAACTTAGTTAGACCGTTTCCCATTTGCTTTTAGTCCTCACCACTAAGTCTTCGCTACTCGGACCTCATTACTTGAGTCTTGTTGTTGGATCTCCAAACAGGACCCAAGTCTTTCGGATATCCTGATCTGAAACCGAGGCCTTGGCTCTGACTGTCGCTTCTCCCAGGGTTAAGGACTCCCTGCCAAAGAGAAGCTTGATCAATTCCTTGTTCATCACCGCCTGCTGGTCCGGCTCGGTCAATCCAGATGAGGTCCAAACCGCTATGGCTCCCCCGCTCTGAGCCTTCATGAGCGACTCCGCCATCGTCTCTGAATAGGGATCTTGAAAGTAACCATTCAAACACGTCATGTTCACAAAGAATGGAAGACCCTTATTGATCAGGTCTTCCGCATCCTCTGAGGTAAAGATCCCTCTCCAGATCTCTATCGACCCATGACCTATAAAGTTCACCAACAAAGGCCCTTGATTGATCCCACTGACAAGCTCTGTCTTGGCCTGCTCATCACTGCTAAACTCACCCCGATAGATCTTCCTCACCATCAAAGATGATGGAAGAAGACCCCTTAGCTCCTCACTGGCCCCCTCAAAATCAAACCCATCATTGATGTCAGACACCAAGAGGGCCTCTCGCTTCTTGCTCGACCTCTCATAGCCCACGATCTTCGAAACAACTACCGCTGCCTCCTCTTTTGTCTGTACCGGCAACCTCCCAATCGCTATCTCCGGAAGCCCATCCCCATTGAGATCCACAAACCAATCATCCGAGGCTGTCTCAAGATACTGGGTATCAATCAGCTTCGTCGGTACAAAATCAAGATCTCCAAGACCAAAATAGTTCTTTGGATCAAAAGAAGCATCCCCCACCAAGAGCACAAACCTCGGGGGCTTGCTCCACTGCTTCTTGGCCAAACTCAGAAAATCCCTCAATGCGTGTGGACTCCTATGACCAAAGCTAAACTCATCATAAAGATCCTCTACATCAATGAGAGCCACCCTATAGCCCTGGGATTCCCGGAGCCGTTTGAGTGGCTGAAGGCTACTAAAGAAATCTCGATGAGAGATGATGATCAGCCCGTACCCACCCTTCTCCTGATGCCATGCGGAAGGATGATTAGAGACTATCTCAACAGGATTCTTCACTCTGCCCTCAGAGAGTGCTAATAGAGTTCGCTCACCATGACCAGGGACCCTGAAGCTTACGGCATAGCTCCCCTTCTGAGACTCCACCTTTCCAAGGACTTCAATCACCTCATTTGAATCGGTGATATCAAATACCCTGATGTCTGATTGGCTGAAACCATCAATTGAAACCCCACTTCCTCCTCGAGCCCTGAGCCTCAGGCCGTTGTCGTCTGCCGTGCAGGTATGCCAGTAAGTTAACCGAATGGTATCCACGAGGCTCACATCCATCTCTCCACCCTGGGGAATGAAACTCACCAGGTTCTCACCTTCCTCAAGCGCTGACTGCGATACCGGCAGGCTCACGAACCCACGGCTCGGGCCCTCAAAGACGATTTCTCCAACCTCTTCATCATTGAGATATACCTTCACCCGATGTGAGCCCTCTGTTGCTCCCTGAAGAACAACTTCGAGTAAAGCATCCTCTGTTGCAGCCCGGTCAAGACGGCGAACCTCCAAAACCTGATCCACCCGCCCCCCATAGACCACTGCCCCAAAGAAGTTCTCCTCTTCCCCATTCTTTATGGCTGGAAGATAGATCCACCGATCCTTCTTCTCCACCGTATAGGGGAAGCTCGATACGACTATTCGACTACCCTGACTACGAGACAATTCGACTCTTCTCCCTGGCTTGAACCCCTCCACCAACCAGTAAACCCTCGTATCCGTCGAGGGCGTATCCAATCCCACCCCATAAAACTCTATGGCATCCCCCGGCCCAAACCTTCCATCCTTCCCACCGATCACACCAATGGGCTGCTCTCTGCCCTCGGCAAAGAGTTGGAGATACCGGGGATCCACCCTTGGCGAAAAACCCGCTGCCACAAGCTCAGGCTGACTCACCTGATACCATCCCTCTTCCCGCACAAAGAGTTTCATTGCAGGACGACTGGCTAAAAATTGCTGCATCAGAAGATCGCCCTTCGAGCTTGGGGAACGAGGAGTCCGACTCAAAGGTTGGAGGTTGGAGGAACGGCCTCCGGCCTTTAGGTTTGAGGCTCCCCTAATTCCTGATGACTGATTACCGATGACTGATGACTTCTGTCTCAGCTTCTCTTTGAGCTCTCTCACCTTCCAATAATGGTGGTACCTCTCCTCTAACTTCATCCCGAGCTCACTCAATAGCTCAGGTCTGAACTTATTTGGAAGGGGCTCTTTGGAGAATACTGGGGTCACAGGACCATGCATGGTCTCCTTGCCACCGAGGTCTATGTCTTTAAGCCAATATTTTAGAGTGGCAAGTGACGAGGGTCGAGTGTCGAGTGTTGGGAAATCCCACCAGGAGTAATGACGTCCGGCTCTCAGAGTTAGGCGGGATCCTGCAAGCAGAGCTGAACCTGCCACAGGCTCAGGCGTCAGCCTTACAAGCTGACCCTTCTCTTCACGATAAACATGGAACCCGAGGTTGTCCACCTCATGACCGGTCTTCCACTCAAGCAGTGTCCCCTCAGGATAACGAGTCGCCTTGA
>Ga0299912_10004350_pt1 | contig 11615 bp, 16 predicted proteins | sample RVTome_2_FD_207667 | JGI IMG/M metagenome (GOLD analysis project Ga0299912, IMG submission 207667) | Soil microbial communities from uranium-contaminated site in the Upper Colorado River Basin, Wyoming, United States - RVT95D214 (version 2) ... | reverse complement strand
TTTCAGCATTCTGCAGTTTCTGTTCGATTTCTTTGGCATCTTTTAAACTCTTTTCGATATCCTCGGTTCGCTTGTTCATAACCTTCATTAGTGGCTTCAGAGCAAAATACCACAGCACGCCAACCACGATGCCAAAGTTAACCAACTGGGCGATTAATAATTTCCAATCAATGTGAAATGTCTTGACGAGTTCGTCCATAAATTTTATTGATCTAATTAATAAGTCGCGCCGCCGCACAGTTCTGTCTTCCTTTTTGTCATCGCGAGCCCGAACTCTGATGAGGGCGTGGCGATCCAACGAAGTCGTCCTGAGCGGATGCGAAGGATCCCTGTTGCTCTTCATAGATGAAACCCTTCACTTCGTTCAGGGCGGTGCTACGCACCGGATTGCTTCGTCAGCTTCACTACGTTCAGCTTCCTCGCAATGACAGAGGAAAAAGCGGCGCTAACGCAAAACGACTTGTTAATCTGCTTACACCAGATGGCTTATCAATAGACAAACCATCTGAACGTAAAGAGATTACTTGATTCCGAAGGCAATAACCAACGCGTAAATAGCGATAGCTTCAGCAAAAGCAGCGGCCAGAAGCATCGGGACTAAAATCTTACCGGCTGATTCCGGATTGCGGCCGATTGATTCCATGGCTTTGGAACCGATTTTGCCGATGGCCAGGGCCGGTCCGATACTGCCGATACCGATGGCCAGGGCTTTGGCTAGCATGGTGAGATCCATTTTAAATCCTTTCAATGGTTTATTTGCTACTCGACATGTTTATTTTTAATTTATTGTCGGTGCATCTAAACCTTATTTATAAATTTCTAATGACGAATTACTAATTTCTAATTAATGCCAAATATTCTAATGTCTAATTGATCATTTAAGAATTGGGTCATTGGGATTTGATTAGGAATTAGAAATTATTAATTAGTAATTTGAATAATTAGTGTTCTTCCTGAGTACTAGCAATGGTAAAGTAAACAAGTGTCAACATTGCAAAAATCAACGCCTGAATAATACCAACAATAATTTCCAAAAATATAAACGGGATAGGCACCACAAACGCGAAAATCAAAGCCATGGAAGACAACAGAACTTCACCGGCGAAAATATTACCGAATAAACGAAAGGACAGTGAGGCCACCTTGGCCACCTCGCCAATAATCTCAATTATACCAACAAAGAATTTAACCGGATTGACGATGGCGATTGACGGCTCTTTTTTGACTTTGCCAGGAATATGCGCCAAGGCGCGGATGTTCACGAATTTATTAAAATATTTCCATAGACCAACCGTCAATATGCCGAACAAATTTGATCCGATCACCGCAAAGATAGCCAGCGCCAAGGTCGTATTCAGGTCTGAAGTTCCCCCGCGGAAAAACGGCACGAAAATTGATTCCTGCGCACCCCGCTCAATAAAACCGACCGAGCCGATGCCCGGCAACAATCCCAGCCAGTTGTTCAATAATATAAAAATAAAAATCCCGAAAACAATCGGGAATATCTTTTGAGTTTTTCTGCGGTCACCAGTCACCGAGTCGGCCATGTTCATGGCGCCTTCCAAAATTATTTCAAAGGCGTTTTGAATACCGCGTGGAATTTTTTTTATGCTTTTTCTGATGACGATGGCTATCAGCACAACCAGGACGACTACCACCCATGAATTGATCAGCGTGTTGGTGACCGTAAACTTGCCGATGTGGAAAATCGGCTCGGCGTATAGGGTTACTTCGGACGTAACCTCTGAATTTGCGTTATTTGTTGCTGCTTCGCTCATTATGATGCTCTTTTTCTTTTTTTTCTTTATTCTCCCGCTCAATTTGCCTGATGTATTTACTGGCCACAATGACAATACCTATACAGGAAATAACAAACGCCACGCTGGTCAAACCGAGATAATACCATGGGGAACTGTCGTTCTTTTCATCCAGATATCTCCCCAGGAAAAGTGCCGCCACAATGGGAACGACAATCCAACCAGTTACTTCGGCAAAAACAGTCATGGCTGGTTGCCACCAGGCTTTATCGGATTTTTCATCCTTATCTTCTTCCATATTTAGATTATAAAAGCACTCCCTGAAGCTGTAGAGGGGGTCTTATGTAGTAAGACCAACACCCAAGCTACATTATCCACCAAGCTACATTATCCACTTTGCGCCTCTATTTTAGGAGATTTTGCATAAAAAAGCAAGCCTTTCATTTTTCAGTAAGGCGTGTAATATGTTTCGCTAATATTAGCTACAAATCATTGAATCTTGCTTCGATCAACTGAAGCTATCTTAGCCTTTACACAAACAAAATAAACACCATAGGCGCCGAATAGCAGACTTAAGACAATAAAGTCAGCCGGAATAATCCGATAATGTTTATCGGGTGGCAAGCCAGCGGCGCAGGAACACATTGCAGTATAACTCATTTTCTGTATAACTAATGGCGTCCCCCACCCGACCTTAGTGCTACCATAGACCGAACAACATTCCGGCTCTACCAGTTTGGCAGTCAAAGAAAATACTAACCCGAGAGTGGCTATCAGTATTAATATCCAGCCAATCTTTTTTCTCATTGATAAATAATAGTTACTCCTCCTTTGGCCTCTCCAGCTCCAACGGCTCTACTCCCCCGCCTTTGCCCGAAATCTTAAGCACATCCTTGTCGACTTTCTTGAATTCTTTATACGCCGTGTTGTAGGTATTGACCGTGGTGCCCAGCTGCACACCGAGTTTTTTCATGAATTCATCATAACCGGTGATATGTTTGCCCAACAGCTCAACGTTTTTGCGGATCTCCTTGGCCGATTCTTCGATCTTCATAGCTCGCAGGCCTTCCATGACCGTCTGTAGATATGCTAGAAATGAAGTCGGCGAAACAATGATGACATGATATTTGCTGGCCGCCCGCTGGATTAAATTTTCTGTCTCCTCGGTAATCGCTCCGACTTTATTTACCAGCAAGTCATAATAAATCGCTTCTGATGGTATAAACATAAAAGCAAAATCCGTCGTATCCTCATTGGGACGGATGTACTTAGCAGTTTCCTGTATTCGCATCTTCAAATCACTGACAAATACTTTTTCCAGATTCTTCTTTTCGTTTGGATCGTGTGTTTCGACCAGACGATTATAATTTTCCAGGCTGAACTTGGAGTCCACCGGTATTAATTTATCTTTCACTTTTACCACCGCGTCAACGATTTCCCCGTCCTTGAATTTGTACTGCTCCTGATACGATCCGGGTGGTAACACATTCTTTAGCAAGGTATTTAAAAAATACTCTCCGACCATCCCCCGCTGTTTGGGATTCTGCAGGATATCCTGTAAATTCTGCAGCTGGTCGGAAAAATTCAGCACCTGCTTATTCGTCTCGTCAAGTTTAGTCAAGCGCTCGGTCACATCGCGAACAATTTTGTTTGTTTCCCCGACATGCTCACGGAACGCCTGAGCCGACTCTGTCATTTTCGAATCCAGAACTCGGGTGATCTCCGTGCTTTTTTCATTCAACTGGCCAACGCGTTCCTCCAACCGGACCATTTTTTCGTGAAATTCCTTGGCTGCGCTACTTTCCCCACCTCGTCTGGTGTTAAGAAAAATCATAATAATACCAATGAGAATCAGCGCGCCTAAAATAATGGTGATGTAGTTCATATGAGTATATTGTAGCTTAAACGGGATGCCGAAACAAGTTCGGCATGAGAGGGTATAAAAACCCTCATCCTGAACTTGTTTCAGGATCTCGAAAATCATACCACCCCGCCGCCAAATCATCAAATGCAGGATTCATCAATCTAACCAGGTTAATTTTCCATTGTCGGTGCCAATTTTTTAATTGTTTCTCACGCATAACAGCCTCAATGGCAAGTGAAAACTCTTCATAATAAACAAGTTTGTCGATATTATAACGACTCGTAAATCCCTTTACTGTTTTATTCTTATGTTGCCATATCCTATATTCTAAATTGCGAGTGGTGCCAACATACAACACGGTATTACGTTTATTTATCATTATGTATACATAATATTTCCTCATACTAAAAACCTTCCGTTTACGGGGAAGGTTTTCTATATGTAGTAATGTTATACTTTTAACTTGAAAAAGGTAACGGCATTCTGGGTGGTTCGCTCAACCACCTCATCATACGGCAGGCCCTTGATTTCCGCAATCCGGGCAGCCACATAGCGCACGTAAACCGGCTCGTTACGTTTGCCCCGCACGATCTGCGGCGCCAGATATGGACAATCGGTTTCCACCATAATCCGCTCCAGCGGCGTCTTTTTGACCACTTCCGCCAAGGCGGCCGTTTTTGGATAGGTAATAATTCCGGTGAATGAAATCATCAAACCCGCCTCTAAAAGCTTTTTGGCGTCCTCCCAGTTGCCCGTATAGCAATGCACCACGGCTTTGGAAAACGAAGCTTCCGTCAAAATCGTGGTTACATCGCCATAGGCCGGATGCATATCGTTCTGCTCTCCGCGGCAGTGGACTATGACAGGCAAATCCAATTTTTTCGCCAGCTCAATCTGTTTTAAAAAAGCCCACTTTTGTTTGGTTTTGAATTCAGTTACGCTCACGCCTTCAGGCTGGTGAAAATAATCCGGGCCGCACTCCCCGATAGCCACCACGCCAGGTTGCTTGGTCAATTTCTCATAAGCTTCGGAGTTAAACTCTTCCCGCCGGGTAGTAAAAGAAAGCTCCGCTTCATCAACATCCATTTTAAACAGATGCAAGGGATGCAGTCCCACGGCCGCGTACATCGTCCCTGGATATTTTTTACATAGCTCAACCGCCCGCTGGCTTGTAGAATATTGCGAACCGACATTAATCACCTTCATTCCCTCGTTCTGAATCCGCCCAACCACTTCGTCTAAATCGTCCTTGTACGCAGCAAAATTCAAATGAGCATGAGTATCAATCAACATAGTAAAAATTTTTGTATTATTTTAGACAAGGGTCTGGATCCATAAAACGATACTAAATCCCAATCTCGTCCCGCATCATGCGACCTTGAGCGAAGTCGAAAGGGAGCAATGGTGCGGGGTCAATTAAATTGGACATTATTGATGAAACACTTATTTATCAAATAAGAGTATCCGGATTAAAAGGCGTTCCGGATTTAATCGCCGCCGGAATAAGCGGTGTCAAAACCTTGGCCAAGGTAATCAGCAAATCCGCAAAGCGGGAGTTGTCTATGGCTTCATTGATTGCCGGTGAAATCTGAAAATGGCTCATGACAAAAAGTATGACGCCCAGCACCAAAGCGCCTTCTACAAAGCCAAGCAAGGCACCGGCCAAACGGTTGGCTGACGAGGCAAAGGGTATGAAGCGGATAATCTTGAAGCCCTGATCTATCATATGCACCATCCAGCCAATCAGCCGACTGGTTACCAAAAAAACAACGACAAAAGCCAGAACTTTGGCCACTTCCTCCTTGAGCAAGAAAAACTGGAAAAAAGGCGCGATTTTATCGTACAAACTTCCGGCCGCCATCACGCCGACCACCACTCCCAACAGTGCGCCCAAGGTGTGGATCAGACCGAAATAAAATCCCGCCCCCACAAAGCCAAAGAATAGAACTAACAGGATGATGTCTAAAATAGGCATATATTTTTTAATTATCAATATGCGCGCGTTTGTCGTGCCGAGCGAAGCCGAGGCACCTCTGTCGCCATCCTATTACACTGTAACAGAGATGTCTCACTACGTTCGACATGACCATTAGGATTATGGCATGTACAAAAGGACAAACGCGCAATTACATATTTAAATTATTAAATTCGTTTAAACAGCGGCTCGCCCTTGGTGATCTTTTGCGAATTCAGACTGCCGATAATAATCTTGGCAGTTTTGGGCATAAAAGGATCAAGGCAACCAGCAACAACCATTAATGAATTGGCTAACATGCTGAGTACTAACTCAAGCTCATGTTTTTTCTGAGCATTTTTAGCCAGATCCCAAGGCTTATGTTCATCAATATACAAATTAAGTTCAGCAACGCTACCGCGTATGGCCTTGAGAGCAAAATCAAACTTAAGCGCCTCCATTGATTCATTCACCAGATCTTCCAGACCAACGGGAATTACTGGCGCATCTTTTTGGGGAATGCTTCCCTGGCAATACTGTTCTATCATATTTAAGATGCGGCTGACCAGATTACCGAGGTTGTTGGCCAGGTCAGCATTGTATCTCTCTTTAAACCGGCTCCAGCCGATATCTCCGTCCGAGCCAAAAGTAGTGGCACTCATCAGCAAATAGCGGGTGGCATCCACGCCGTATTTTTGGGTCAAATCTTCAGGAGCAATAACATTACCGACCGATTTGCTCATTTTCTGTCCGTCAATCATGAAGTAACCGTGAATGAACAGTTCTTTCGGCAGCTCTAAATCCAGCGACAATAACATAGCCGGCCAGATGGTAGCATGGACCCGGAGGATATCCCGGCTCATCAGCTCCATATCCGGCGGCCAGAAATCCGGGGCATTCCTCGAATCGCCATTCCAACCCAGCCCAGTAAGATAATTCAAAAAAGCGTCAGCCCAGACATAGGTCGTATGACTTCTATCCCAGGGCAGCTCCACGCCCCATTTGACGTTTTGGCGGGAAAAAGAAACATCCGTCACCTGATTTTTAAAAAAACCGAGCATTTCATTCTTGCGCTCAATGGGCCGGATGCGCAATTCATCATTTTTTATTTTTTCCAGAACCTGGTCCGCGTATTTTGACAGTTTGAACATATAACTCTCTTCATGCATCACCTGCGGAGCAAGGCCATGATCCGGACATTTACCGTCAACTAAATCTTTGGCATTTTTGTATTGCTCGCATCTTGGACAATACAATCCTTCATATTTCCCCAGATAAATGTCACCCTTTTTATACATATATTCCAAAGCCGTCTGCACCGCCACAATATGCTCGTGCTCGGTCGTCCGGATAAAACGGTCATAATGGATGTTCATTACTTTCCAGGAAGCTTTGAACTGCTCTGCCACTCCGTCTACAAACTCCTGGGGGTCCAGATTGGCCTCATCGGCAATCCGCTCGATATTGGCGCCGTGCTCGTCAGTGCCGGTCAGGAAAAAAACATTATTGTCGCCGATTTTATTACGCCAATACCGGGCTAGCACATCCGCGGCAATGGTCGTATAAGCATGGCCGATGTGCGGCCTGTTATTCACGTAATATATTGGAGTGGTGATATAAAATTTCTTGGACATAGACGCTTTCAGTATACCGTGAAATGTCTACTTTTTCAAACCACTTAATGCAAAGTTGGGGGCGAAGGGAAAAATAATATCTGGAATGAGATCCTGAAACAAGTTCAGGATGAGGGTATAAGTATAATAAAAACTCCTCATGCCGAACTTGTTTCGGCATCCCCTGGTTCATACCATTCTTCTGCCAAATCATTAAATGAAGGATTCATACCTTTAATGAGATTTATCTTCCACTCCCTATGCCAGTTCTTTAATTGTTTTTCTCGTGCAAAGGCCTCAATGGCAAGAAGAAATTCTTCATAATAGACCAATTTGGTAATATTGTATCGGCTAGTAAACCCTTTTAATACTTTATGTTTATGCTCCCAGACGCGATATTCTAGGTTTCGAGTGGTGCCGATATAAAAAACTGTATCGTATTTATTAGCCATTATATACACATAATATCGTCTCATAAAAAAACCTTCCACATCCAGGGAAGATTTTTACTTTATTATCGTCAATATTCTACTACTCTACTACAAAAAATCCCTGTTGACAAAAAAAGAACGCCCCATGAAAAAGGCGTTCAATTTTTAGGAAGATGGCTTTTATTCCTAAACTTAAATAATTTGACAATAAATACAACGATGACAAATATAATTCCTGCTGCATAAGACAGTATTACAAATATTTCACCCATTGCTCCTCCTTTTTAAAAGAGCCATTTCACCTTGCTATATTTTATATCGAAATAAATAATTTTACAATCACAGAAAAGGGCGCCTAAATAAATCAGGCACCCGTTGAAACATTAATCGTGTTCTGTGCAATATTTAGCATCATTTCGTAGAATCAATTGGAGGTTTCTGGCGCAACCAACAGACGGCATGGATAATGAACCAAATGACAATAGCTAACCCCCCCCCTATAAAAAACACACTTACTAAAAAATTATCAAACATTATACCCTCCATTTTTGAAAAAGAACACGTTTTATCAATTATAAAACAATCATAATTTTCGCGCCACCGCCACCGCAAACTCACCCTTAATTTCATCATTCTTTACTTTGTCTAAAACTTCTGAGGCGTTACCGCGATATATGGTCTCAAACTTCTTGGTTAATTCCCGACCAACAACGATTTGACGTTCTGGCTCCAAAACATCAACCAGCGATTCAAGTGTCTTGGCAATGCGATACGGGGATTCATAAAAAATAACGGTTTGCTCTGATTCTTTGATTTGATTAAACAGCGACTGCCGGCCTTTCTTATGGGGTAAAAAACCCAAAAAAACGAATTTATCAGTGGGCAAGCCGGCCACTGAAGCCAGCGTCGTCACTGCTGCCGCGCCCGGTATGGGAACAATCTGAACAGCAGCGCCTAATTGTTTAACGACTTCAGCCACCAAAACGCCGCCGGGGTCGGATATCGCCGGCGTCCCGGCGTCGGAGACCAGGGCTAAATTTTTCCCCTGCCGCAGTAACTCAATAATATAATCTATTTTTTGCAAACGCGAATGTTGATGATAGCTGATCAGCGATTTTTTTATGCCAAAATGATTCAAGAGCTGCAAGGTGTGTCTGGTGTCCTCACATAAAACAAAATCGACCTCCTTTAAAATACGGAGGCCGCGCTGGGTCATATCCTCAAGATTGCCGATAGGTGTGGCGACCACATATAAAACACCCATAGTGATGCTTTAGGCTTCCAAGCGGTCTTCGCTATCCTCTTTCATGGCAAAAAGATCCTCAGCAAAGACTTTTATAATCAGGGTCAAAGGAATGGCCAAAAGTATGCCGACGATACCGGCGATCTTGCCGCCGATTAACATGACAACAATTACCACCAGTGGGTTTAAGCCCACGGTTTTTTGCATAACCTTTGGCACCAGCAGATGATTCTCCAGTTGCTGAATGATGATATACCAAACGGCCACCATCATTCCTTTGATAAAGCTATCGGTGGTTAAGGCGATAAACACCGCCGGAATGCCCCCTAGGAACGGCCCGATATAAGGAATGAACTCGGTCAACCCGGCCCAGAGTGCTAGAACCAGGGAATATTTAACGCCGAGAATCAGCAGGCCGATATAGGATAGGACGCCTATAATCAAACATAAAATCAACTGACCTTTAAGCCACAGTTGCAGTCGTTCCTGCGAACGATTGACCTGCTGAAAAACGTAGGGCTGGTATTTCAAAGGGGTGACGGAGCGGATAAACTGCCGCACAGCATTCTCTTCCAAGAGCGCATAAAAAGTGATAACCAGTATTACGATGAAGGAAAAAAATCCACCGAAGACCCCGACTAGAGCCGAAAAAGCCCCGGCCGTAGTCTGAGCCAGATTGGCCTGCAATGATTGCAGGGCTGACTCAAGATTATTAAGCAGCGTCTGCTGAGCGGAAAATTCCCTGAAATGCTGGAAGTCACTAACCACGCGATTGTAATAAGTGGGAAAATTCTTGGCGATATCACTGATCTCCTTGGCCATGGGTGGAATCAGCAGCATGATGATCATAACAAACGCGCCCAAAAACAGAATATAAATCATGACCGTCGCTAAAATCCTGGGCACTTTTCGACGCTGCAAGGCGTTAACCCAGGGATTCAAAGCGCTGGCTAAAACAATTGATATTACCAAGAGTAAAATAACGTCCTTCAGCAGATAAATAACGGCAAAAGCCAGTAGAATAATGATTATCCGGAAAATAGTGGCCGTGGAAATATTGATAGTTAGGCTTTTCTCCTTGTTTTCCATATGCTATCAGTATACAACAGCAATTATAAGTTTAAAAGGCCATGAAGCTCATTCTTTTTCTTGAACGGGCCGATCAGAGAAAGATTAATTTTCTTGGTGACCACTAATTCGTTGGCTACCTTTTTTATCTCTGCCAATTTAACTTTTTCTAAAAGCTCCAGTTGTTTGGCCGGCGTTAGCATTTTGTCGGTCAAAAGCTCCTGTTTGGAAAACCAGGAAGCCACATGATCAGAGGTTTCCAAATCCAAAATTAATTTTCCTTTGAGGAAGTCCTTGGCTTTACGCAGCTCGGAGGTCGTAACATCCCCTCTCTTAATTTTTTTCAATTCCTTCAAAATCTCGACAATGGCCTCTTTCAGGCGTGACTTATCCAAGCCGGCCTGGATCATGAGGTTACCTGTATCCTGATAGACATTAACCTGGGCGAGGACAAAATAACACAAGCCCTTTTTCTCACGAATGGAAGTAAATAACCTAGAACTCTTGCTGCCGCCTAAAATCACTCCCAACAAATACAAGGCGTATAACCGTTTATCAAAATAGTCATACGACGGAAACCCCAAACACAGCTGGACCTGCTCGGTATCCTTAAACTTCAATGACAGCTGGGGAGCTTTCTGTTTAATCACTATGCTCGGAAATTTTTTGATTGTCTGCTTATTTTTTGCCTGACCAAAATATTTTTTTATTAAATTTAAAAGTTTCGCGTCCTGACGCCCGGCCACGGCCACCAGCATATTCTTCGGCTGGTAATAATAATGATGATATTTCATGATATCCTCCCGGGTAACTGACTTTATCACCTCTTTGGGTCCGGCAATATGCCAGCCCAGGGGGTGATCCCCGTACATCGTCTGCTCGAACAAATCCTCGGCAAACATCAGGGGATTATCCTCGTACATGTTGATTTCTTCCACAATCACCCCTCGCTCCCGTTCAATCTCTTTGGCTTCAAACAATGAATTAAAAAGCATGTCCGAGAGCATTTCCAGAGCCAGCTCGGCTTTTTCATAATTTGCTTTAATGTAGTAACCAGTGTGATCTTTGGAAGTGAAGGCGTTGTACTCCGCGCCAATGCCATCCAGTTCCTTGGAAATATCCAAGCTGGTCGGCCGTTTCTTCGTCCCTTTAAACAACAGGTGTTCCACAAAATGCGATACGCCGTTTATTTTCCGTTTCTCGTACCGCGAACCGACCTTAACCAGCACCAAAGCCGTCATGGCCTTGGTCTCATGCATCGGCGCCACGATGACCCGCAGGCCATTTTTTAGTGTATATTTTTTGAACATGTTAATTTTTATATTAATCTTTCCCGCCCATCACGGAGTAATCGTAGGAAAATTGAGATGCTGAAACAAGTTCAGCATGAGGGTTCTTCTCACCACCTCATCCCGAACCGTAGTCCCGGCGAATGCCGGGATCAATTTCGGGATCCCAAAGATATTCTTCGACTAACCTTTAAAACAATTTTTCAAATAATCAATTAACTCTCCAATGGCAATCCTCTCCTGCTTCATGGTATCCCGATCGCGGACAGTAACTTTTTTATCTTCCAGTGAATCAAAGTCTACAGTTACGCAATATGGCGTGCCAATCTCATCCTGCCGGCGATAACGTCGGCCAATGGAAGCCACATCATCATACGCAGTCATGAAATGCGGCTG
>Ga0299912_10004349_pt1 | contig 11616 bp, 13 predicted proteins | sample RVTome_2_FD_207667 | JGI IMG/M metagenome (GOLD analysis project Ga0299912, IMG submission 207667) | Soil microbial communities from uranium-contaminated site in the Upper Colorado River Basin, Wyoming, United States - RVT95D214 (version 2) ... | reverse complement strand
TTCGGTGTATCAACACCACTTGTTTGAACGTAAAGGATATGTTTTTTCTTTGCCATCGTTAACCTCCTATTTTTTCTTTTTGATAAAAAATCTCAAACCTTCATCAGTTTTCTCTATCTCAAGTATTTTCTGCCCGGTCCGCTTCGCCCAAGCCTTGAGGTCCTCCTCGGCAGCAGAGTCATCCGCCAATACCTCCAAGGTCTCACCAACAGCAAGTTTATCCATTTCTTCCTTGGTTCGTATGACTGGCATTGGACAGTAAAGACCTATGCAATCTAAGATTTGATGAGTCCGCTCCCGTGAATTAGAATCTATCATTCTTCAAACCTCTTACAACCTAATTTCCACTCCAAGTGACACTAACCCTTAATCTCAGTCCCACAATGAGGACACACCCTTTTATCTCGGGGCAGAGGCTCTCGGCACTTCGGACAGTAGAATATAGTCACCTGACAAGTCTGGCAGTACGGGAAATCCGCCTCCATTACTTCCTGGTCACAATAGGGACAGAAAAGATGTTCCTTCTTCGCTTTTCGTTTTGTCGTCACTTGTTCCCTCCTTTCTTCTTCTTACTCAGGTAGTCCTTTATAGCTTTGTTCAAAGCTTGGGCGCCCAGATTGGAGCAGTGAAATTTCTGCTTGGGTAATCCCTCTAGCTCATCAGCTACTGAGCGTGGAGTGATTTTCATCGCCTCCTCCAACGTTTTGCCTTTAGCCATCTCGCTCACCATGCTGGAAACAGCAATAGCGGCTCCGCAGCCAAAAGTCTTGAATTTAACGTCCTCAAGGCGGTCGTCCTTGACCTTAATATAGAAGGTCATCATGTCCCCGCATACCGGATTACCTACCTCGCCGACGCCATCGGGGTTTTCAATTTCCCCGACGTTACGAGGATTCATGAAGTGGTCCATAACCTTCTTACTATAGACTGGCATGTTATTTGCCTCCTTTGACTGTCTTACTGAACTTGGCGTAAAGCGGCGACATCTGCCGCAGCCTGTCGACAATGGGCGGCATGGCCTCCAGAACGTAATCTATATCTTCGTCAGTATTATCTATGCCAAGGGTGAAGAGGACAGAGCCCTGGGCTATTTCGTGAGATAGTCCCATAGCGATGAGCACATGGGAAGCTTTAAGTGCCCGGGAGGTACACGCTGACCCGCTGGACACAGCAATTCCCCTGCTATTCAGCAACATGAGCATGGACTCGCCTTCAATAAATTCCACGCAGAAGCTGGCGTGTCCGGGCAAGCGGTTCTGCGGGTGCCCTGTTACGACTACGCGTTCAATTCTGCCGGGTAGCTCTTTAAGCAGACGGTCACGCAGCGGTGTTAAGCGCTTTATCCGGTCTGTCATGTGAATCTTAGCCAGTTCTGCCGCTTTCCCCAAACCGACGATAGCCGGGACATTCTCGGTACCGGCACGCCGACCTTCTTCCTGGATACCGCCGTCAAGAAGCGGCATAATCCGCACTCCTTTTCTTATCCACAACGCCCCGACCCCCTTGGGGCCATAGAACTGGTTCCCGGCCAGGCTCAAAGCATCTATTCCCAGTTCCACCACCTTAACGGGCGTTGTCCCTGCTGTAGCCACGGCGTCAGTATGGAAGGGAATGTTTCGCTCCCTGGTTATCCTCGCTAGCTCCTGGATAGGCTCAATGGTGCCCACCTCGCCATTGGCGTGCATGACGGATACCAATACAGTATCCTTTCTGAGACTCCGGCGCAAATCATCCGGGTTAACCACACCATATTTGTCCACCGGGATTTCGCTAACCTCGAAGCCCCATTTTGCCAGCGTCCTTGCCGAGTGCAGTACAGAGAAATGCTCGATAGCAGAAACTGCCACGTGCTTGCCCTTGTTTTGCTGGGCTAGCGCTAGCCCTTTCACGGCAAAATTATTGCTTTCTGTGCCACTGCCAGTGAAAATCATTTCATCGGCATTAGCCCCGATAAGTGCCGCCACCTGTTCGCGAGCAGACGCAACAGCCTCACGGGCACCATCTCCCCAATCGTGGAGCGAAGACGGGTTACCAAAGACATCACCTAGATAGGGCAGCATTGCTTCACGCACTTCAGGAAGAAGCGGTGTGGTAGCTGCGTTGTCTAAATAGACCTTTCTCACGTTAACACCTCCTCAACGTGACTTCCCAAGCTCACGGATATACCTGGTTACCATCATCATCCTCCAGAATGATAGCATTCTCAGGACAGCTTTTGGCTGCCTCTATCAGAATCTCTTCATCAACAGAGCCAGAGTCGAGAACTACAACCTTATTCTGGTCATCAAGCTTGAAGACCGTGGGGGCGATAGCCACGCAATTGCTGACCCCAATACATGATTCTCTATCTACCTTCACCTTCATTTCTCATCTCACACAAGCGTTTTCAACTCAAAGACGCTATTTTGGGGTCAACTCTCCCAATCTCCAGCATTTTGTCCACAGCCCTTCTGGCTCGGACTCGAATATCTTCGGTCACTCTCACCTCAGGAGCCATGTCCTGTAGAGCCCACAGCACTTTTTCCAGGGTAATCTTCTTCATATTCGGGCAGACTGCCTTTTGGGAGGCAGCAATGAACTTCTTGTCGGGATTCTCCTTGCTGAGCCGGTGGATGATGCCGACCTCTGTACCCACGATTATCACTTTGGCATCCGTCTGTCTAGCGAATCTACACATGCCGCCGGTGCTGAGCACTTCATCGGCCAGAGCAATTACCTCCGGTCGGCATTCTGGATGAACGATTACCTTGGCACCTGGATGCTCAACTTTCTTATCGATGATATTTTCTGCCTGTATTTTGACGTGTGTCGGGCAAAAGCCGGGCCAGAGTATCATCTCCTTATCAACCTTGGTGGAGATATAGTGACCCAGGTACTGATCGGGAACGAACAGTACCTTATCCGTTTCCAAGCTCTCGATAACCTTCACGGCGTTAGCTGAGGTACAGCAGACATCGGACTCAGCCTTTACATCGGCCGACGAGTTGATATAGCAAACCACAGCAGCATCCGGAACTTCCCTCTTCTTCGCTATCAAGCTTTCAGCAGTAATCATATTCGCCATGGGACAGTCGGCGTTGATATCGGGAAGCAGGACCTTCTTATCCGGACAGAGAATAGAGGCTGTCTCGGCCATAAAATGAACCCCGCAGAATACAATCACCTCCGCGTCTGTCTTAGATGCATTTTGACTCAATTCGAGGGAGTCACCAACGAAGTCAGCCAAATCCTGCACTTCACCTCGTTGGTAGTTATGGGCGAGGATAATAGCACCCCTTCGGCGTTTGAGGCGTACAATCTCTCCGGCCAATTCGGCATTGCGCTCCATAATTTGTGACACATCAGGTTTATTCATATCTGGACCTGCCGGTCTGTTCGTTGGCGGTTAGAATTCCGACCAGAAGCCTCGTCTATGCAATTCACCCACTAGTATAATCACCGGATAATGGAAAAGTCATAAAATGAGGGCAGTAAAAGTTACAAAGTTATGTCATTTTTGTTGATCAGCTTATATGAAAAAGGGGCACACCTCTTCAGCTAGAGCGTCTACAAAATATGCCCCCAAACTTCGTTCCACTACTCCTCCCTTTCGATTACTTTCGCCAAGTTGCCCATTTCACTTAGAGGCTTCATAATATTACGAGGAGCTCGGGAACCTTCGACGCCTCCAAAGTTCTAATCCGCGCATCACCTCCTTTCTTATTAGACAATGTTACACTCAGAAACAGCTTCCGTCTGTGACTTTCGTCACTCTCGGCACACCTACAAAATGTCATAGTTTTGTAACATTTTGTATGGATATTTTATGACTTCTCCATAGCCGACACACTATAATTTCAATCAGAATGTGTGCATGGCATCCAGCGGTATCGCCACCATATCGTCCAAGCCCAGAACCTGGTTGGAGTAAGGAAACTGGGAACATATTTCTAAGAGTAGGAATCTGATGGGTCTACGATGGGAACTGCATGAAAGACAAAAAATGGATGTGAAGTCTCATACCTAGTGCGGTTCGGCATATCCTGAAACAGAGGAGGTGAAGAAATGTGAGGCTGAGCGGCAAAACAGCAATTGTGACTGGGGCCCGAAGAGGAATAGGGCGGGCTATTGCGTTAGCTCTGGTCAGAGAAGGAGCCAACGTGGTTGTGAGTGACATAAGCCAGGAGGACTGCCAAAAGGTCGTTGATGAGATAGAGGCAATGGGGAGGCAAGCGTTGGCACTCAAGTGTGATGTCAGCTCCAGCGGCGACGTCGATGATATGGTCAAGAGAACACTGGCAGAGTTTGGTAGAGTCGACATTTTGGTAAACAATGCGGGAATCATGAATTTTAAGCCGCTCCTGGAGCTTACGGATGAAGACTGGGACAGGACTTTAAACGTAAATCTCAAGGGTCAGTTTCTCTGTGCTCGGTCTGCAGCCAGAGAGATGGTCAAGAACAAGTGGGGGCGCATTATTAACATCGCCTCGATCTCTTCCGGAGGATGTGGCATTGCCTTTCCTCTGATAGCTCATTACACGGCATCGAAAGGTGGTGTCATAGCTCTCACCGAAGCACTCGCACTGGAGCTTACTCCCAAGGGTATAAATGTGAACGCAATTTGCCCTGGGGCGATAGATACAGACATGGCAAAAGGAGTCAAGGAAAGCGGCCAGTTGTTGGCCCAGGTGCTGGCGAGAATTCCGAAAGGAAGACTGGGACGACCGGAGGAGATTGCCAGCCTTGCCGTTTTTCTGGCGTCTGGGGAGTCCGATTATATAAGCGGAGCTGCCATTGTTATTGATGGTGGGTGGCTGACAACATAACCCATTGATTGGTGTCGCCCGTCCACCTGAAAACATGGGCGTCGGGGGTGTTTTATGATATTCGAGCGGATTAAATCAGCGGGCATAGCCCACAATTCCTATCTTATCGGTTCTGGCAGTGCCGCTGCAGTGATTGATCCACGCCGTGATTGCCAGGTTTACGTAGACTATGCTCAAGAAAAAGGGCTGAGAATCAAGTATATCTTTGAGACCCACCGCAATGAAGACTATGTGATTGGTTCCGTTGAGCTGAATAATATCACCGGCGCCGGAATTTACCATGGACCGGGACTTCATTGGAAATACGGCAACACATTAAGGGACGGGCAGCAATTCCGCATGGGCGGCCTCAGTCTAACTGCCATCCACACCCCGGGCCACACTGACGAGAGCATGTCCTACGCCATAGCCGACCTGTCTACTGGCGAGGCCATGGTAATGGTCTTCACCGGCGATGCGCTGTTCGTGAATGACGTAGGACGGACTGACCTATATGGACCAAGAGAGGTATCAAGACTGGCATCAAACCTATACGACAGTATTTTCAATAAGCTTCTGCCGCTGGGTGACGGTACCATCCTTTGCCCGGCTCATGGCGCTGGCTCGGTCTGCGGGTTGCATATCGCCAACCGGGACGAAAGCACCATCGGCATAGAAAGAATTCAAAGCCCCGTACTTCAGATAAAAGATAAACATGAGTTTGTAAAATACAAGTTAGCTGAAAAGCCGGAAAGGCCGCACTACTTCCGCCAGATGGAAAAACTCAACCTGGAGGGGCCGCCACTTCTCGGATGCCTGCCGTTGCCATCCCCGCTTACCGCGGCTGAATTCAGACAGGAAACAGACAAGGGAGCAGTGGTGGTTGATACTAGTGAGCCAGCTGCTTTCGGCGGGGCACACATCAAGGGTGCCTACAGCATCTGGCTGGAAGGTCTCCCCATCTTCGGCGGCTGGGTGCTGCCATACGACAAACCCATCTTGCTCATTCTGGAAGACCAGTCTCACCTGGAAAGAGCGGTGCGTTACCTGATTCGTGCTGGCTACGACCGGATTATTGGCTACCTCAGGGACGGCACCGAGGGCTGGTATAATGCTGGATTGCCCACTGAAAGCCTGCCGCTGCTTTCGGTACACCAGCTCAAAGATATGCTTGACCGGCGTGAAGAGCTGCTGGTATTGGATGCTCGGGGGCAGGACGAATGGGAATCAGGACACATAGCAGGTGCTCTTCACATATATGTTGGAGACCTTGAGCAGAGACTGGCAGAGATCCCCAAAGGCAAACTGATAGCGGTAATCTGCACTGTGGGACACCTTGCCGGGCTCGGTGCCAGCATCTTGCTTCGCGCTGGCTATCCGAGTGTTTACAACGTCCTCGGCAGCGTAAGGGCATGGGTAGCTGCTGGTTTTCCTGTCACCGCCGATGAAGCTTCTAATCACTAGGCAAATGGAGGTCCATAAGAGTATGAAGAAATATGATGTCATCGTCATCGGTTCAGGGTGCGGAATTAATGTTGTCGACGAAGCCCTAGCCCATGGTCTAAGCGTGGCACTTGTGGATAAAGGCCCACTTGGAGGTACCTGTGCCAATCTAGGCTGTATACCCTCCAAGATGCTCATATTCGCTGCTGACAGAATAGCCGATATAGAGGAAGCCAAAAAGCTGGGCATTGAAGCCGCGATAAGAGATGTTGATTTCGGTTTCATTATGGAGCGTATGAGGCAATCCCTACGTGAGAATCAAGAACACATGAGGCAGGCACTCTCCCACCTAGAAAATCTAGACTTCTATGAAGGCGAAGGACACTTTGTTGATGGCTACATCATCGAGGTCAACGGCGAAAGAATAAAGGGGAATAAGATCTTCATCGCCTCTGGCTCGCGCCCCTTTATACCGCCAATAAAAGGTCTGGAAGGCCTGGGCTATCTTACCAACGAGACAGTGCTGCAACTGAAGGAGCGCCCAAATAGTCTTATCGTCATCGGTGGTGGCTATATTGCAGTGGAATATGGCCACTTTTTTGCCGCCATGGGAACCAGGGTGACCATTCTGGAGATGGCAGACCGGCTCGTCCTTGCTGAAGAACCGGAAATATCGCAGGTTTTGAAGAATGAACTAGGTCGGCGCATAGATGTCTACACTGGAGTCCAAGCTGAGGAGGTGAAGAGCAATGGACACGATGTAACCGTTGTTGTAAAGGATTTACAGGGTGGTGGGCATAAGGAATTCACGGCACAGAAAATCCTGGTGGCCGTCGGCAGAAAGTCTAATGCCGACCTGTTAAAGGTAGAAAATACTGGTGTTGAGGTTGATAAAAGGGGCTTCATCCAGGTTAATGAATACCTTGAAACCACCAAGAAGAACATATATGCCGTGGGGGATATCAACGGCCAGCAGATGTTCACGCATGTGGCCAACGTAGAAGCGTCGCTTGCTGCCGATAATGCCATCCACGGCAACAAGAAAAAGATGGACTACGGCGCTGCTCCCCATGCTGTCTACACCCACCCCCAGATTGCATCCGTAGGAATGACTGAGGAGACTGCCAGGAAATCTCACAAGGTTCTAATCGGCAAGGCCAAGTACTCAGACGTGGCTCAAGGTGAAGCCATGATGGAGGAAATTGGCTTCGCCAAAGCGGTTGTGGATGCGGTTAACGGCAAGCTGCTGGGATTTCACATCATCGGCCCCTATGCGCCTATTCTGATTCAGGAAGCGATAAATGCCATGGCGTCCGGCGCTGGCATTGACCAGATACGAACAAGCATGCATATCCACCCCTCTATTACCGAGCTAATACCTCAGGCGTTAGGCAGCGTAAAGAACACAACTCCCTGAATACCTAGACAAGAGACAGAGCCGCCTGAGCATGACAGAGACAGTCATCCTTGCTCTTCGTCCTGCCCTCTTTTCTTTTGAGATCTGTATCGGATATCCAATAAGGCGAGTTACCCGCCTTCTTTCTTCTCCTCAGCATAAAAGCCCTTGAGTCGCTCTGCCATTTCCCTCAGGTGCTTGTCGACAAGATAATTGACGGCGCTCTTAGGATAGGTGCCATTCTTCCGCCTCTCGCCCGCCGGTATGCCCGTCAATATTTCAATTCCCTCGTCGATGGTTCTGGCTGAGTAGATATGGAACTGACCTCGCCCGACCGCATCAACCACTTCATCGCGCAGCATGAGATTTCTGAGATTCTGGTGGGGTATTAACACCCCCTGGTCACCATTGAGTCCTTTAGCCTGGCATACCTTAAAGAAGCCTTCTATCTTCTGATTAACGCCGCCTATGGGCTGAATCTCACCTTTCTGGTTCACCGAGCCAGTCACAGCTATGCCCTGTCTTATCGGGATATCTGAAAGGCTGGAGAGAATGGCATACAGCTCGGCTGAGGAGGCACTGTCTCCCTCCACTCCTTCGTAAGACTGCTCAAAGCATAGACTGGCGGATAGAGAAAGCGGCTTGTCCTGGGCATACTTCCAGCCCAGGTATCCGCTCAGAATCATAACCCCTTTATTGTGAATCGGACCGCTAAGCTGCGACTCCCGCTCTATATTTATTACGCCACCGCGTCCCAGAAAAGTCTTGGCAGTAATCCTTGACGGCTTGCCAAAGACGATGTCTCCCAGGGCGTAGATGCTCAAACCATTTACCTGGCCGACCACCTCGCCCTCAGCATCTATCATGATGATGCCGCGATTTATCATGTCTCGAATTCGTTCGTCGAGAAGGTTATGCCTGAACAGCCTTTCCTCGATGGCCTTCTGCACGTGACTGGCCGAGATGAACCTGGCATTATCCCGCGAGGCCCAGTAGTTGGCTTCCTCGATCCAGTCCTTGACCTGGGCAAACCTCGAAGACAGTCGCTCCTGGTCAGCCACTATCCTGGCAGAATACTCGATGATCTTAGCCACACCGCCGGGGTCGAAATGCCTGGCTTCGCATTCCTCACAACACCCGGACAAAAAGGCGGCATAGGCCAGCATGTTATCTTTTGTTCTTTCAATCTCAAAGTCAAAATCAGCTTTGACCTTGAATATTTCCCAGAAATCTTCGTCATACATGGACAACAATTGGTAAAGCACGGGGTCGCCAATAAGTACCACCTTTACTTTTATCGGCATCGGTTCCGGTCTCAGGCCCTGAGGCGCGATGAGCCCGAACTGTTCAAAGGGGTCTTCTATTTTGACTTCTCTATTCCTGATTGCCCGCTTAAGTGCTGGCCAGACGCCAGGGTTCATCAGCACGTCATTCACGTTCAGCAGCACGTAGCCGCCGTTGGCCCTGCTGAGAGCACCTGCTTTCAGCATAGTGTGGTCGCTGAGATACCCCCCGAAGAGGAATCGCCGCTCAATCTTGCCGAACATATTGCCGAAATTCGGATTGCCCTCAACAACCACCGGAGGACCTTTGGCTCCGTCGTTATCCACAAAGACGTTGACCTGGAATGGGAGGAAGGGGTCTCTTCCCCCGAGAACCTGACTCAACGGGACTCCGAACATGGGATGTGCCGGTTCTTCAGTTCCCTTGAAGAGTTCGAGGTTATCGAGTATATAAGCTTTGAGGCCGGTAAGATACTGAGTTAACTTCAGCCAATTGGGATATTGCTCAAACAATGAGCCAAATAGGCCAGACACGGTATACTCGCCAATGTCCTTATCCACCTTCTGTAATCGCTCCATGGCCTTCGTTTGCACGTTGCCCGCGGCTTCAAAGCTTGCTTTCAGTTTCTTACGTAACTCAGCTTGCCTGGACTCGAGTTGTTTCCTGGTATCTTCGTCGAGAGCAAGGTATTCCTGTTCCTGCATGGGATGGTCCTCTTTCATGGGAATCAAGGCTGGCCCGGCGGGAGTCATTTGGAAGATGAAGCCCTGACGGCGAGCATCGCTGGATATCTCTTCAAATAACTTCTGCTGCCCAGCCTGTGCTTCTTCAACTGTCTTTTGTTTCTGGTTCTTATACTCCTCGCTCGAAAAGGCTTGTCCCAGTCCTTGGCGGATCTTGTTAAGCAGATCAATAATCTCTTCACGAAATACTTTGCCCTTACCCCGAGGTAAACTGACTATCTGAGGATTATCAGGTTCTTTGAAATTATGGAGGTAACACCAGTCGTCCAAGTCAAAGGTTTCTCCCCGACCTTCTCGTTCCTTGATAACTCTCTCGATATATGCCTTCACCATGCTCGTCTTTCCAGTTCCGGTGAGACCGGCAACATAGATGTTATACCCGGCGTTAGTCATATTTATGCCGAACTCCACTGCCCGCGTTGCTCGCTCCTGACCAATAAATTCCCGGAGCGGGGCCAAATCTTTGGTGCACTCAAAATCGAAAATCTTGGGATCGCATCCCCAGCGAAGCTTATCGACCGGTACTTCATACTTCTTGATTTTCATGACTCTCCTTTCAGGCGCAAGCAGATCGTGCTTCACCTAGGCCAAATCTTTCTTCTTCTCTTCGTACTCCTCTTTGCTTATCTCACCCCGAGCATATCTCTTTTTGAGCATTTCCAGAGCCGAGTCTGCCTTTGAGGAACCTGAACGTTTTGATTCATCGGACCTACGGACAGCGGCTACTATTGCCCAAATGATTAGTCCCAGGAAAATTACCCAGAAAATGGGCATTAACCACATCCAGCCGAAGCCGGTCATCATCCCCGGCCACATCATTCCCCAGTCACCGTCGCGCCACCCCGAAATTGCTCCAAGGACAAAGGGGAGGACAATGATGGCGCCAAGCAGTACACCTCCAATAACTAAAGCTATCTTGACATCTTTGCTCATGATTCACCTCCATTAGCAATGACTAACAAATCTGCCATCGGAATGGGCATAATCATATCCACCAAGGGCCAAACCTCGTCCGAATCGGAAATCATCTCTAGCAAATCTGACACTCTAGAGATAGAACAAAGACCGACTTCGAGGAACATGACGCCGACCTTTTTGTTTAAACTTTCCGCTTGCCATGAAACAATTCACTTCCAGCACCAGGGTACACTATACGCTCTGATTTGGGAGTACGTGCAGTCACCTCGGGCCATATTCCACTCTGCGGCTCCGATCCCTCGAACGTTATCTGTGATGGTGCTCTATCTCTCATTTGAGGTTCTTTTCTGATATTAACCCCCACCACGTTGTGCGAAAACTCGATAGGGATGCCATTTGGGTCATGGGCATAGATCGAGTGAATAAATCCGTGGTCAATTACATCTGATACGGGAAAACCTGCTGCCTCAAGCTTGTCCTTCAGCGACCACAGATCCTCTTCCGTTTCAACACCAAAGGAGACATGGTCAAAGATGAAAGGGCCTCTTACCGGGCGGCCATGTTCTTTGTTTGCTACCGGCTTAACCCCAGTCCACTCGAAGAAGGCAATAAGATCACTTTCCGAAATCTGGAAGAAATAGTGCCGGTATCCCGGCTGCCCCAATCCGGCAACCAGGCGCATACCCAGCAGGTCTCGCCAGAAACGTATGGTCCTATCCATATCCCCCGTAGCCATAGCCAGGTGATTCACTCCATTGAACCTAGACATTTGTATGTTCCTCCTAGCGCCGCTGCGCAGCCCGGTCACTATCCCTTAACTTTTTCACTTAACCGTGGGAGTGATGCTTGGCTGAAGATCCCTCACAGCACCCTGGCTCTCCCGGGTGGCCGCAGCAGTTCTGCCTGCGCCATATCTTGACAAAATTATTGCGAAACACCAGTTTCAGTTTCCTTCCCAAGGGCATAGGCACTGACATATTCGTAAAAAACGCTTTTGCTGTTGGCATATTACGACCTCCTAAAAGTCATTCTCATTCGTTTACCAGGG
>Ga0299912_10004348_pt1 | contig 11617 bp, 7 predicted proteins | sample RVTome_2_FD_207667 | JGI IMG/M metagenome (GOLD analysis project Ga0299912, IMG submission 207667) | Soil microbial communities from uranium-contaminated site in the Upper Colorado River Basin, Wyoming, United States - RVT95D214 (version 2) ... | reverse complement strand
CGCGGTTCACGCTACCCAGACCGCGCCGCCGTCTGCCTTGGCGCTGCCGATTCCCGGCCCGCACCGCGCCCCTTTCTGTTGACACTCCAAAATACGGAGTGTTAGTTTACCGCCGCTACCGGCCACTCCGGTGTCGCTTGTCCCTATTCTCCGAGGTACCCGCAGGAGGGTCATGATGAAGAGAATGCTCTTGGTGATCGCGCTGTCGATGCTCTTGGCCACGGGAGCACTCGCGCAGGGCAATACCTGCATCGGGATGTTCACCGACGCCACGGTGAGCGTCTGCAGTGCCGGCACCACGCAGTACGTAATCACGTCGGTGCATTTCTACGCCATCCTCGATGAGGCCGCGATTCCTAGCATCAGCGCCGCCGAGTTCAAGGTGACCAACTGGCCGGTCGCGGGAGCGCAGGGCCTCATTACCTATGCTTGGAACACCCCGTTGGTCCTCGGCGAGCCGAGCACCGACGTCGCCTTCGCCTTCAATCCCCCTCTGAGCGCCCCCCATGCCTATATCGGCCGGGTGGACTTCTTCCCGATCGATGGCGCCTGGATCGGCAGCGACCACCTGATGCAGATTGCCGCCGGGAATGGGCAGGATGGCATCTGGGTCGTCTATAACAACGAAACGAAGTACGGGGTGGGCACCGGCACCTTCAAGTTCAATGGCACGCAGGCCTGTGACTGCCCGCCAACCGCGACCGAAGAGCGGACCTGGGGCGCGATCAAGGCTCTCTACTAGAAGTAGTAGTTCGCCAGCTCGACCCGATCGCCTGCGGCAAGACCTCGCGACGGCCTTCCCCGCCCCGCTGCAGCGGGATGGGGAGGGCCGTCTCCTTTCCCTGCCTGCCTCCGCGGCTGGACAGCGCGCTTCCCCGGTGCTAACTTTCGCCATCCCTGGGCGCCCGCGGCCTGCCACCCTGCTGGATGCGATCCTCTCAGCCTCATCCTCGACCGGAGGGATCCGTGCAGTTTCGCACTCTGCGCATCGCCCTCGGTGCTGCTTGTTTCGCCACGCTACTACCTGCCGCCGCCAGCGCGCAGAACGGTCTGCCGCCCGCCGGCCGCTTGCTCGCCAGTGACGCCGCGGGTCTGACCCTGGAGCTCAGCTTCACGGCGGACAGCCTGCGTGCCACGGCTGAGGGCGTCCTGCTCGCGCTGCCCGGCTGCGCCCTCGAGAGCGCGGCGGCGGCCGGGCCGACGGCGGCCGGAGCGCCTCTGTTGCCGCGCTGGCGCGGGCAGGTGGCCTTGCCCCCGGGCAGCGAGGCGCGGCTGAGTTGGCAGCTTCTGGCCAGCGAGGCGCTGGCCGGCGAGCCGCTGCCCTTTCCGACTCTGAGCCCCGGCCCCACCGAGGACGCGCCGCCCATCGAGCGGCTCGAGCGCGACGCTGCCGCCTTCGCCCAGAGCTATCCGCTCGGGGTGCGCCTGGGTGCTCGCCGCCAACTTCGCGACCTCTGGGTGCAGGAACTCATCGTCGAACCAGTAGGCTGGGACCCGGTGCGCGGCCTGCGCCTCGCCACAGCCCTGCGCGTGACCCTTAGCTTCCGACCGGCGGCGAGGCAGGCCGGGCGGGCGCCAGCCGGGGAGCCCCTGCGGGCACCGGACCCGCTCTTCGCGCCCGTCTACGCGAGCGCCCTGCTCAATGCCGAAGCGGCCGGAGCGGCCGAGGCGGGCGGGGCGGCTGCGGCCGGTGGTTGGGCGCGGCGCCAGCCCGCCGCCGCCCCGCGGGGGCCGCGCGCGGGAAGCGCGCAGCCCAGCCTCAAGCTGCTGACCGCCACCGACGGCCTCTACGGCGTGGCGGGCGCCGAGCTCGCCGCCTGGGACATCGCCCTGGGCACGCCGCTGGCCGAGATCGCCCTCTGGCGGCAGCGCTTCGCCTGGAGTCCGGCCGGCGAACCCGAGTTCACGCAGATTCCCGAGCCGCGCTACTTCATCGACCGCGACGGCGATACGCTGCTCGACGCCGACGACACCCTCGTCTTCCTGGGCAGCCGCCTGCGCCACGCCGCCGACAGCCCCGATGCCATCGAGGCCTATGGCCGCGCGGCGGCTTACTTCGCCGGCCGGGCGCCGGCCCTCGCCAGCGAGATGAGCGTCGAGACGGCCTGGAGCGAGGGCGGGAGCTGGACCGTCCCCACGGACTTCCTGCGCCGGCGCACCGACTGGGGCGAGAGCTTCTTCCTCGCCAACCCGCCCTCCCTGCTCTACGACACCGCCAACGAGATCTGGCGCACCAACCTCTACTACTTCCCGCAGCCGACCCAGGCGCAGAGCTTCACGCTCACTCTGCCGCTGGCCAGCCCGGGCGCTCTGGCGGGCAGCGAGGCCACGCTCCGGCTGCACTTCCAGGGCACGCACAACACGACGACCGCACGGATCTTCGACATCGAGATCGTGAACGGCGGCGGCACCACCGTCCTGCCCCAGTGCAGCTTTGCCCTCGCACAGGCCATCGACTACAGCGCCACCGTGCCCGCGGGCGCCCTCGCCGACGGGGACAACAGCCTGCGCGTGCGGCGCAGCAATGCGGGGTGGACGGCCGTGATCCAGGACTGGGAGCTGCTCTACCGTTCCCGCTTCGTCGCCGACCAGGACTCGCTGGCCTTCGACGCCGAGGGCTTCAGCGGTCCGGCCGAGCTGCGCGTGACGGGGCTCAGCGGCCCCTGGCCGGGTTGGCAGCTCCTGCGCCTGGGCCCCGCGGGGACGCCCCCCGTGCGCCTGCTGCTCGGGGCCGCGAATCAGAGCGGCAGCGCCGGCGACTACCAGCTCGCCATCCGCGACCTGCTCGCCGGCGACGAGCGCTGGCTGCTGGCCGACGAGAGCGCACTGCGCGCACCGACCCTCGCCGCCGCGGCGCCGCTGGACCTGCTCGACGAGACGGCGCCCTGCGACGTGCTGGCCATCTGCAACGAGGACTTCCTGGCCGGCATGCAGCGCTGGGCGGACTGGCGCGGCGACCAGGGCTATCGCGTGCGCCTCCTCGGTAGCGAGACGGTCTGGGACGCCTTTGGCGGCGGCGCCCGCGGCGCCGTCCCCCTGCAGAGCGCGGCGCGCTTCGCCTACCAGCAGTGGGGCACGGCGGCGCTGCTGCTCGTCGGCGACGGCAACAAGGATGCGCGCACGGTCAACCCCTTTGCGATGCCCAACTTCATGCCCGTCGTGCTGCGGCAGGAGGACGTGCTCGGCTCCTTCGAGCTGGTCGCCATCGAGGAGTGGGTGGCCAAGTTCAGCCCGGACGCCTGGCCGGCGCTGCTCGTGGGGCGCCTGCCGGTGGGCAACAGCACCGAGCTGAGCACCCTGCTCGACAAGATCGAGTGCTACGAGACCTACAGCGCGGACGGCGGTTGCGCTGGCGACGGCGACTGGCGGGGGAACTTTCTCCACGTCGCCGACGACTGCTGGGTCTGGGAGGACTACTACGCGCCCTTCGAGTGCCAGGAGCACGAGTTGCAGTTCGAGGTCGGGCAGGAGGAGGCGCGCCGCTTCGTCGAGACGGAGACCCTCACCCGCGACTTCCGCCCCCGGCCCTTCTACCTGTCGGCGCTCACGGATCCCTGGTTCGCCGAGCATCCGGACGCCATCCTCTCGTACGTGCAGAGCAACCTGCGGCCCATCCTGGCGGCCGTCTTCACGGATTCGCTCAGCCAGGGCTGGGGCTTCGTCAGCGTGCAGAGCCACGCCAACCGCAATCAGCTCGGCCATGAGGAGTACTTCAAGACCAACTTCGGCGCCGACGACCACCTGATGCTGACGAACGTGAACCGCCCCTTCGTCTGGGCGCTCTTCGGCTGCCACGGCAACACCTTCGCTACGCAGAATGAAGCCAGCGTGGCGGCCGGCGACTGCATGGGCGAGAAGCTGCTCTTCCTGCCCGCAGGCAAGGGCGCCGTGGCCAGCTACGCGAGCGAGGGCTACGAGTACCTCTTTCCCAACATTGAGCTGGAGCGGCAGCTCATCCAGCTCCTCTTCAGCACGAACCCGGCGCCGGGTGCCGCCGCCGACTGGCGGCTGGGCACGCTGCAGCTCGCCAGCGAGCTGCGCTACGGCCAGTACTATTCGAGCTATCGCTACAACCTGCTCGGAGACCCGCTCACCCGCATCGATCGCTCGCCGCCGCGCCTGCGTCTCTTCGCAGGCCGCACGGAGCTCGCCGACGGCGACTTCATCCCCGTCATGGCGCCCGGCGATACGCTGCCGCTCACGGCGCTGGTTCTCGACGAGACGCGCCAGACCACGCCGCTGCTCAGCGACCAGTTCGGCTCCCTCGCTACCGAACTCGCGGCGGCCTGGCTGCCCATCCACGCCGACTCGGCGCTGCTGGACAGCCTGCTCGCCGAGACGGACACCACCTTCAGCGCGCTCGCGGTGCCGGTGGACAGTGTGCTCGCCGCGGCCGGTCAGGGCGCGCGCGGCTGGCTGCTCACGGCGCGGGCGGGCTATGCGCCCGCGCGCGACTATCTGGCGGTCACGACCCGCGATCAAGCCGGCCGCGAGGGTCGCTTCACGCTGTGGGCGGCCAAGTTGATCGACGTCTTCACCGCCAGCGGCGACAGCCTGCGCGACGGCCAGTGGATCCGCGGCGCCGGCCGCCTGCACCTGCGCATCCGCGTGCCCTCGCCGATCTTCCAGCCGGAGGGCTTTGCCCTCTGGGAGGACGGCGCCCTGCGCGCCGACGTCGGCGCCGTCTTTGCCGGGGACGACCCGGACACCACCGTCTTTCACATGGACCTCGACTACGCCTGGAGCCCCGGCGAGCACGGCCTCGAGGTCCGCTACGACGGCGAGCACTACGACGATATCCGCCTGGTCGTGGACGGCCGCGCCCGCCTGCTGGAAGGGCTCGTCTTCCCCAATCCCTTCCGCGTCGCCACCAGCTTCCGCTACAGCTTGACCGGCGGCGTGCGCGCGGGCAGCCTGTCGATCTACACGTTGAGCGGCCGGCGCATCCACCACCAGCGCCTGAGCGACCTGGACGAGGGCGAGACGCGCTGGCTGACCTGGGACGGCAGGGACGACCGCGGCGATCCCGTCGCCAACGGTGTCTACCTGCTGCGCCTCGTCTTCACCGATCTCAGCGGCGACGAGCTCGTCTGGGAGGACAAGGTCGTGAGGATGCGCTGATGGGCGAGGAGCTGCTGAACAGCCTGCGCCGCTTGGTCACCGAGCAGGCCAATCCCGCCACGGCGGACCTGGACAGCCTGGACGCGCTCGGCATCGTTCAGCGGCTGAACGCCGAGGATGCCCAGGTGGCCGCCGCCGTCGCCGCGGCCCTGCCCGCCGTGGCCCAGGTGGCGGAGATGGCCGCGGCCAGCTTTGCCGCGGGCGGCCGCCTCTTCTACGTCGGTGCCGGCACCAGCGGCCGCCTGGGTGTGCTCGACGCCGCCGAGTGCCCGCCCACCTTCGGCTCCGCGCCCTGGCAGGTGGTGGGGATCATCGCCGGCGGCGACGCGAGCCTCAGGCGCAGCACCGAAGGCGTGGAGGACGATGCCGCCGCGGGCGGCGCCGACCTGGCGGCCTTGGACCCGGGTCCGGCCGACACCGTGGTGGGGATCAGCGCCAGCCACCGGACGCCCTACACGGTGGCCGCCGTCGAGGAGGCGATCCGCCGGGGCTGCCGCACGGCCTTCATCACCGCCAATCCCGCCGTCGCCGTGCCGGGCGAGCTGGTCATCCGTCTCCTCGTCGGGCCGGAAGCCCTGGCCGGCTCGACGCGTCTGAAGGCCGGCAGTGCCCAGAAGCTCGTGCTGAACATGATCAGCACGGCGGCCTGGGTGCTGGCGGGCAAGGTCTACGGCAACCGCATGGTGGACCTGCAGGCGACGAGCGCCAAGCTCATCGAGCGCAGCCGCGGCCTGCTGATGGAACTGGCGGGCCTCGACTACGCGACCGCGACCGCGCTGCTCGAGGCGGCCGGCGGCAGCGTGAAAACCGCGCTGATGATGCAGCTCGGGGGGTGCCCGCGCGCCGAGGCCGAGGCGCGGCTGGCCGCCGCGGCGGGGCAACTGCGCCGGGCCCTGGCGGCCGCGCCGCCGGCCGCGGAAGCGCCGCCGCCGCCGCGATCCTGACTTGCCGCTCCGGATTGACAGTGCCGGTGAGCGCATGTACTTTGAAACCCTTGTCTCGCCCTCAGCCGGCGGCGAGGGCGGTGCGCCGCGGTGGACGCGGTCCACATCCAGCCGTTCGAGGTTCGCCATGCAGTCCATCGAGAAGGCCCTTCCCGGCAGCGGCCGCCGCGGCCGCTTCTACGCCACGAGCATGTCCCGTCTCGGCACCGAAACCGCCTTCGAGGTGCTCGCCAAGGCGAAAGCCCTGGAGGCCCAGGGGCGGCAGATCGTCCACCTGGAGATCGGCGAGCCGGATTTTGCGACGCCGAGCTTCATCATCGACGCCGCCGTGGCGGCGCTGCGCAGCGGCGACACGCACTACGTGGCCTCGGCGGGCATCCCCGCGGTGCGCGAGGTCTTCGCCGACTACATCGCCCGCACGCGCGGCGTGAAGGTGGACCCGGGACAGATCGTCATCACGCCGGGCGCCAAGCCGATCATGTTCTACACGATTCTGGCCTGCGTGGAGCCGGGCGACGAGGTGCTCTATCCCAACCCGGGCTTCCCCATCTACGAGTCGATGATCAACTTCGTGGGCGCCAAGGCCGTGCCCATCCCGCTGCTCGAATCCACCGGCTTCGGCATGGATATCCAGCGCATCAAGGACGCGATTACTCCAGCCACTCGGCTCATTATCCTCAATTCGCCGCAGAATCCCACGGGCGGCGTGCTGAGCACCGATGAGCTGGCGGCCATCGCCGCGATCGCCCGCGACAACGACCTGCTCGTCCTCGCCGACGAGATCTACAGCCGCATCCTCTACGAAGGCGAGCACCGCAGCCTCTACGCGCTGCCGGGTATGGCCGAGCGCACGGTGCTCCTCGATGGCCACTCCAAGACCTACGCGATGACGGGCTGGCGCCTGGGCTACGGCGTCTTCCCGCTGCACCTGGCCGAGCGCGTGGCCAAGCTCGTCACCAACAGCGCGAGCTGCACGGCGGCCTTCACCCAGAAGGCCGGCGCCGCCGCGCTGACCGGGCCGCAGGCGGAGGTGACGGCGATGGTGGCCGCCTTCAAGGAGCGGCGCAACGTCATCGTGGCCGGTCTCAATCAGCTGCCGGGCTTCAGCTGCCTCAGCCCCAAGGGCGCCTTCTACGTCTTCCCGAGCATCAAGGAGACGGGCTGGAAGTCCAAGCCGCTGGCGGACGCCCTGCTCGAGGAGGCCGGCGTCGCCGTGCTCTCGGGCACGGCCTTCGGCGCCTACGGCGAAGGTTACATCCGCCTGTCCTACGCCAACTCCGTGGAGAACATCCGCCTGGCCCTGGAGCGCATGCGCGCCACCCTCGAGCGGATCCTCTAGGTCGGGAGGCATGGGCCGCTACAGCCAGGCAGACCTGCTCGTCATCACCCTGGGCGGCAACGCCGTCCTGCCGGTGGGTAGCTCCGGCACCATCGACGAGCAGTTCGCCACCACGCGCCGCTCGATGGCGCCGGTGGCGGCCCTCATCCGGTCGGGCGTGCGCGTCGTGCTCAGCCACGGCAACGGACCGGTGGTGGGCAACATCGTGCTGCGCAACGAGGCGGCCAAGGCCCAGATCCCGCCCATGCCGCTCTTCATCTGCGGCGCCGACAGCCAGGGCGGCATCGGCTTCATGCTCCAGAACGCCCTGCGCAACGAGCTGCACCTGATCGGCGACCGGCGGCCGGTGGCCACCGTGGTCACGCAGGTGGAGGTGGATCCGGCCGACCCCGCCTTCGCCGATCCGACCAAGCCCATCGGTCCCTTCTACGGCGCCGAGGAGGCGGCCGCGCTCACCGCCGAGAAGGGCTGGGTGATGAAGGAGGACGCCGGCCGCGGCATCCGCCGCGTCGTGGCCAGCCCCGAGCCCAAGCATATCGTGGAGATCGACTCCATCCGCCGCCTCGTGGAGAGCGGCGTGGTCGTCATCGCCGCCGGCGGCGGCGGCATTCCCGTGCGCCGCAATCGCGAGGGGCTGCTCAAGGGCATCGACGCGGTGATCGACAAGGACTTCGCCGCCGCCGAGCTGGCCCGCGAACTGGGCGCCAACGTGCTGATCTTCGTCACCGGCGTCGCCCAGGTCGCGGTCGGCTACCGCACCCCGGCCCAGCGCGAGCTGGGAGAGATCGACCTCGCCGAGCTCAGGCGCCACCAGGCGGCGGGCGAGTTCCCCGCCGGCAGCATGGGTCCCAAGATGGAGGCCGCGGCGCGCTTTCTCGCGCACGGCGGCAAGGAAGTGCTGGTCTGCGCGCCGGAGAACCTGAGCGAGGCACTAGCCGGCGCGGGCGGCACGCGCATCGTGCTCTAAACTGCGCCCGGGAGGCGACATGTCGACACGCCGGTGGCGCCGCGGCGCCCTCCTTTTCGCCGGCCTGGGCCTGCTCGGCCTGGGCCTCGGCGCCTGCGGCAAGAAGAGCGACCAGGCGCAGGCGCCCGGCGGCCTGCGCGTGGGCATGGTCTTCGACATCGGCGGCAAGGGCGACCGCTCCTTCAACGACTCCGCCTACCGCGGTCTGGCGCAGGCCGAGGCCGAGCTGGGCGTTCAGGCCGTGGAGTTCGAGCCCGGGCAGGACTCGGACCGCGAGCAGGGCCTGCGCCGCCTGGCCGAGCGCGGATTCGACCTGATCATCGGGGTTGGGTTCCTCTTCGCGGACTCCATCGACAAGGTCGCCGCGGACTTCCCGGCGACCCACTTCGCCATCGTCGACGGCCGCGTCGAGGGGCGGCCCAACGTGGCCAGTCTCCTGTTCCGCGAGGAGGAAGGCTCGTTTCTGGTCGGCGCCCTGGCTGCGCTCGCCTCGCAGACGGGGACCCTCGGCTTCGTCGGCGGCATGGAGGTGGCGCTGATCAAGCGCTTCGAGGCGGGCTACCGGGCCGGCGCCCTGGCCGTGCGCCCAGGCACCAAGGTGCTGGTCGGCTACGCCGGCGTCACGCCTAGCGCCTTCGCCGATCCGGTCAAGGGCAAGGAGTTGGCCCTGTCGCAGATCGGCCGCGGCGCCGACGTCATCTTCCACGCCGCCGGCACCACGGGCAACGGCGTCATCGAGGCGGCGCGCGAGAAGGGCGTCTTCGCGATCGGCGTCGACTCCAATCAGAACCACATGGCGCCGGGCACCATGCTCACCAGCATGGAGAAGCGCGTCGACCGCGCCGTCTTCGCCACGATCCGCGCGCTCAAGGAGGGCCGCTTCGCCGGCGGCGTTCAGGAGTTCGGCCTCGACTCCGGTGGCGTCGGCTACAGCCTGGACGAGCACAACGCCGCGCTCTTGACGCCCGCGCTGCGGGCGACGGCGGACTCGCTCGCCGCCGAGATCATTGCCGGCCGCCTGCGCGTGCCGCGGGAGTAGCTTGGCTCCCCACGTCGCGCTCGAGCAGCTCTCGCGCGCCTTCGGCGCCGTGGCCGCCGTCCAGGACGTCTCCCTCGACTTCGCGCCGGGGCGACTCTACGCCCTCGTGGGCGAGAACGGGGCCGGCAAGACCACGCTGATGCGGCTCCTGTTCGGGATGCTGCGCCCGGACGCCGGCCGCATCCTGATCAACGGTGAGCCGGTGCGCCTCCGGAGCAGCCAGGACGCCATCGCCCGCGGCCTGGGCATGGTGCACCAGCACTTCATGCTCGTGGATACCCTGAGCGCCGCCGAGAACCTCGTGCTCGGCGTCGAGCCGGGCAGCCGCCTGCGCCTGGACCGCGCCGCGGCGCGGGCGGCGCTGGCCGAGAGCGCGGGGCGCCTGGCCCTCAGCTTCGATCCCGATCAACCGGCCGAAGCGCTCAGCGTGGGCCAGGCTCAGATGCTCGAGATCCTCAAGGTGCTCTACCGCGGCGCCGAGTTCCTCATCCTCGACGAGCCCACCGGCGTGCTCAGCCCGCAGGAGGCGGACTTCCTGTTCGCGCTGCTCGGCCGCCTCAAGGCCGAGGGCAAGACGATCGTCCTCATCACGCACAAGCTCGACGAGGTGCTGGCCCTGGCCGACACGGTGGACGTCATGCGCCGCGGCCGCCACGTCGGGCGCCTGGAGCGCGGCGAGGCCGACGCCGCCGGCCTCGCCCGCCTGATGGTGGGCCGCGAGGTGCTCCTGCGCGTCGACAAGAGCGAGCGGGCACCGGGCCCGCTGCGCCTCGCCCTGCGCGGCGTCGCGCTCGCGCGGCGGCCGGGTGTGGCGCCGCTGGCGGCCATCGACCTGGATCTGCACGCGGGGGAGATCCTCGGGCTGGCCGGGGTGCAGGGGAACGGCCAGCGCGAGCTGGCGGAGATCGTGACCGGCCTGCGCCAGCCCGACGCCGGCCTGCTCAGCCTGGACGGCGAGCGGCTCCCGCCGTTGACCCCCCGGCGCGCCCGCACCCTGGGCATCCGCACCGTCCCGGAAGACCGCCAGCGGAGCGGCCTCGTGCTCGCGATGAGCCTGCGCGAGAACCTCATCCTCGGCCAGGAGGGCGACGCTCCCCTCAGCCGCGCGGGCTGGTTTCGACCCGCCCAGGTGGACGCCCTGGCCCAGCGTCGCATCGCGGCCTACGACCTGCGAGTCGACTCCCTCGCGCAACCGGCGGCCGAGCTTTCCGGCGGCAACCAGCAGAAGCTGGTCCTGGCCCGCGAGCTGGACGCCGGCCCGCGCGTGCTCGTGGCCGCCCAGCCCACGCGCGGCGTGGACGTGGGGGCCATCGAGGCCATCCACCGCCAACTGCTCGCGCTGCGCGAGCAGGGGCTGGCCATCCTGCTCATCTCGGCCGAGCTGCCCGAGCTGCTCTCGCTCAGCGACCGGATCGCCGTGCTCTACAAGGGCCGCCTCGTGGCTGTCTTTCCCGCCGCGGCCGTGGATGCGGCCGAGCTGGGCCTGTGGATGACCGGAGCGAAGGGGGCGGCGCATGCCTGAGCGCGCGCGCCTTCGCAAACTCCTGCAGGCTGGCTGGGGTACCCTCTGGCCGCCGGGGTTGGCCCTCGCGCTAGGTCTGGCCGCGAGTGCGCTCATCGTGGCCGCCATCGGCGAGTCGCCGGCCGCCGTGCTGCCCCTGCTCTTCCGCCAGGGTCTGGGTTCGGCGGATGGCTTCGCCCGCGTCCTCTTCGACGCCACGCCGCTCATCCTGGTCGGCCTCAGCGTAGCCTGGGCCTTCCGGGCCGGGCTCTTCAACATCGGCGCCGAGGGCCAGCTCTACATCGGCGCCTTCTGCGCTGCCGCCCTCGCCCTCGCCCTGCCCGGGGCGCCGCGCTGGCTGGCCCTGCCCGCGGCCGTGGCCGCCGCCGCCCTCGGCGGCGCGCTCTGGGGCGCCATCCCGGGCTGGCTGCGCGCCCGCTTCGGCGTCCACGAAGTGATCAACACGATCATGCTCAACTTCATTGCCGTGGGCCTGACGGGCTACCTCGTCGAACGCTACCTGAAAGAGCCCGGCCAGATGATCCCCCACACGCCGCGGATCGCGGCCGCCTACCACCTGCACCCCTTCGCCGAGAGCGCGGCCGGCCGGGGGCTGGGCCTCTCGCCGGCCAACCCCCTCGGCCCCTCCCTCCTCATCGCCCTCGCCGCCGCCCTGGCGGTCTGGGCCCTCTTGCGCTGGAGCGTC
>Ga0299912_10004347_pt1 | contig 11617 bp, 9 predicted proteins | sample RVTome_2_FD_207667 | JGI IMG/M metagenome (GOLD analysis project Ga0299912, IMG submission 207667) | Soil microbial communities from uranium-contaminated site in the Upper Colorado River Basin, Wyoming, United States - RVT95D214 (version 2) ... | reverse complement strand
CCTGGAAAAAGGCAATGTGGCCCAGCAGATTTTCTGGTACACGGCCTTTGTCCCGGGTATGGTTGCCCCGGGCCCGACCGTCAACAAAGACGGGACACCCAAATGGCGCCTTGCCCCCTCCCCCCATGGGGTCTACTGGAAAGAGGGGATGAAACTGGGCTATCAGGATGCCGGGTCCTGGACGTTCTTCAAGCAAACACCGGTGGAGCGTATCAAGGCCGCCTGGCTTTATGCGCAGTTTTGTGTAGCCAAGACCACGTCGCTGAAAAAGTCCCACGTGGGTCTGACCTTCATTCGCGACAGCGATATCCGGCACAAGTCCTTTACTGAGCGCGCCCCGAAACTCGGCGGGCTGGTGGAGTTCTACCGCAGCCCGGCCCGTGTTGCCAATACACCGACCGGCACCAATGTGCCCGATTATCCGAAGATGGCCCAGTTGTGGTGGCAAAACATCGGGGAAGCGTCTTCCGGCGCGATTTCCGTTGACAAGGCCATGGACAATCTGGCTAAAGAGCAGGACGCCGTCATGGAACGTATTGAACGTTCGGGTGTTCAGGGAAATAAAGGTCCGAAGCTGAATCCCTGTGTTGACGAAAAGACTTATCTGGGCAGACCGGGTGGAGTGGCACCACAGGCTAAGCTCGCCAATGAGAAGCCTAAAGGTGAAACGGTTGATTACGACAAACTCATTAACGCCTGGCGCGCGGGTAAGGCAAGATAGTCGTTTGGTCGTAACCTATTGAACTTTTTAACTTTAATCATTTTTTAAGGATAAAAAAGGCGGCCTAATCAGCCGCCTTTTTTTTTAAAAACCCAGACCCTTTTCAGGGCAAGGAGGAGCAGATGGAGATGGATAGAACCATGTCTGTTGAACCTGAGAAAGAAAGAATCGGATGGATTGACCTGGCCCGATTTATGGCCATGTCGCTGGTTTTTTATGGTCACTTCATCGAGCGGGTCATGATGCTGAAAAATCCGGCTGCCGCTGCCCAGTATAAATTCATCTATTCATTTCACATGCTGTTGTTCTTTGTTTTGGCGGGCTATGTTGTCCGGGAGAATACCATTGAATTCAGTTTTAGAAAATATTTAAAACACCGATTTATATCCCGCCTCCTTCCCTTCCTTTTTTTTACCGTCCTATTTATGCTGTTGCCCATTTTCTTTTCCGGGGACTTTTTCCAACTAAAACTGCCCAGTGTCCAAGGCTATATCGGAGGACTCATTGCAACGGTCTTTGGACTCCCCATGTTTTGTGTTCCGTCGTGGTTTATTCTTATGATTTTTTCGGTTGAACTGGTCCATTATGGTGCGTTCCGATTTTTAAAATCCTCCAATTTAAAAATATTGATCGGCGCCGTTTTCTTTTACGTGGCTGGATACTGGCTTAATTTGCAATTGGACCTAGTTAATCTGATGAAAGGAAGGTTGATCGGATGGAATTATCTATTCATCCATGAAGCAATCACCATGTATGCCTTCTATCTGCTGGGGATTTATTTGAGGCGTAAAAAGTTCCTGATGGACCAGGTATCGCCAAAGATAGTCATCCCCGGTGCGATCATAACGTTTTTGATTGTACTGTTCACCTATAACTTAAATAATGGGCCTTTCAACTTTAATTATTTTAATTCCGTCGTGATTATGTTCTCATCACACGGAAACTTCTTTTGGTTTCCTATTACGGCGGTTGTGGGCTGCTTCTTTATTCTTTTTCTAGCCAAAATCACACCATCCCAGAAGACGATCGTTTGGATGGGGCAAAACACCCTAATTCTAATGTGCCTGAACGGCATTTTCTATCATTACATTAATCCCAGGATGGCGAAATGGGTCGTAACCAATCTTTCCGGTTCCTTCTTAACCATATCGGGGGTGGGTTGTCTGATGACCGTGGCAAGTCTGGCTGTTTGTATCCCTCTCATTTACCTTTTCAATAAATTCGTCCCCCAGCTCGTCGGAAAACCGAAAATGAATGGGCCGTGGCTAAGGAATCTCATCTGATCCTAAAAGAAGGTAAAAATCACAATGAGTTACTAATCAGTCCATTCCTCCCTTTACAAAAGGGAGGAATTTCCCCTCTTTGGAAAAGAGAGGTTAGGGGAAACATCTAACCATTTGATTTCTTTGGTAGTGGGGGCAGGATTTGAACCTTCCGCCTTCGGGTTATGAGTGTGATTAAGGGCTATATTGTCAATTCTTATCAACTGGTACCAATATATATTTATTAAGATATTTTAAACTGTTATATGATTTTAAGTCGATATAAATTTTTATTTACTGTTATTGAAAAATAGGAGCGATGGACACCAGCATATGGATTTAAATAAAAAAATAAATCACAGAGATGATTTTTCTTGATTTTGGGTTACAATATTCCGATAATAGAGACCAGTAGAAATCAAATCAGTTACTTCCCTCAAGGTACCCCCCGCAAGGGGTGGCCCGTGAGGTGCGGGGCCACGTAAGTGGCCCCAGCTTTTTTATGACCAAACTCCGAACCTATATTTATGTTGATGGTTTTAATTTTTATTATCGATCCTTAAAAGGGACACCTTACAAATGGCTTGATTTAAAAAAACTTTTCACATCCCTCCTTGGCCATCAAAACCAAATTCTTAAAATCAAATATTTCACCACGATGGTTTCCGGAAAATATGAGCCGGAAAAGCCAAATCGCCAGATGAATTATATTAGGGCTCTTGAACAGTATATACCGGAAATCTCAGTCTATTATGGAATGTTTTTAAGCCATCCGACAAAAATGCCTCTGGCTGATACAAAAGAATTCAAATTGGTAGAGGTAATAAAGACTGAGGAAAAAGGATCGGATGTTAATCTGGCAGTCCATTTGTTGAATGATTCATGGTTGAATGCCTACGACTGTGCGGTGATCTTATCAAATGATAGCGATTTATCGGAGGCTATCCATCTCGTAAAAGAAGAACATCATAAAATTATTGGTATTGCCACACCAGTTGAAAATCCATCCATAGAATTAATTAAATACGCCAATTTTATTAAACGTATTCGAAAAAATATATTGGTCGCTTCACAATTACCAAACCCTATTCCTGGAACAAGAATATTCAAACCAGAGACTTGGTGATCCTGGAATAAATCATTTTCTGACTCTTTCCTTTTCTTTGACAATGTCTTAAATCTAGGTTATTTCTTGCTGTCCTTTTAGATTTTTTCTCCTTTCCCGCCCAACCTATAACCAGGGGAATGATGGAAGAAATTAAACCAGGGGCCATCCTTAAAGGGCCGAATTGGCCGGAACCGGTCGAAGTCAAACTCTTCGACGATTTCGCGGAGAGTATGTCCATATTGTCGGTGCCACAACCCTTCCCTTAACTCATATTGACCTGATCATCCCCAGAAATGAATTCCCTTTTCCCCCTCCTTCCACCGAACCAAACCTTTTTCGAGAAAAATCTTGGAAAGCCTTTTTAGCCCTGGAAGCCCGGCGTTACCGTTTTGCCTCCATTTACGATCCTCTCCTGGCCATTAACCCTGGCTGCCCTAAGAAAGGCGATAATAAAGCAAAGGGATTATGAACAGAAGCACGGGGCCGAAATAAAAGCAAGACAAGATAGAGAAATGGAAAGAGTGATCAAGAAGAAGTTCGACAAGCTACTACCTAAAATCGGGGATGGCGAACGACTAATTTCGGCCGCAAATCGTTTTCTTGAGATGGCGACAAAAGAAGCGGTCCTAATGGAAGAGAATCCGGATTGAAAATAATGATGGTCATGAACAGAGGTAAAAACTTCACAAATATACATTAAAAAAATAAAAGCTAATAATAACGATTAGAAATGGTAATAACATATGCAACAAAAATGCCTTACCGCCGAAAACTATAAAAAACAAATCCCTTGCGAGGCAGTGGCATGGTTCATTTTACATATTTATTGCTGTTAGGCGCCTGTCGGGAACGGAATGTTATATTTGATATTTCCTCTTGATCGTTCTTCTATGTCTACAAGTTGATTGCCTCGTGGCTTTATTAAGCCGTCATAAACCATTTTCTTGTACAATAGCAGTGCTTCAGAGTATTTTCGGTACTGTTCTGAATCTTTGCTGAATTTTTCTTCCTGTGCGAGGAGCAACTGCATTTGCTTAGATACCTTTTCAATCATATGAAACTCCTTGTGTGCAGGAACAACCTCAAATTATTTTTTTGGATGTAATCTGTCAACAAGAAATAGTATGACCGAATTAAATCCCGCCTTTGTATATTATTACTGTAATTATCGATCTTAAGTTTCAAGTCCTTTTCCAAAGCTTCGATATTGATGGGGCGACTGTGTGACTTCCACCTATTATTGTTACTCAAAATATCGGCAATTTCCTCAGCTCTCTTTTCCTTTTGTTCAAGTGTGACTTGCTGACCAACCAAAGTGGTATCAGTCTGATGTTGGGTCCAGTTCTTGAATTTATACTTAACAAGCCATTTTTTTAAGAGATCGATTGTCAGTTCCTTCGCTTGTTCATACCCTCTCAGTTCCGCTAAATCCATTTCTTTAAGAATTAGAAACTCCGCCTGTGTTAGCTCGTTATTCTTTGCCTTCTCGACCAGCTCCTTGACCTTGTCCAAATAGCCTAAAGCCGCAACTAATTTTCCCTCTTTGTTTTGAACCTGGGGATCAATTGGGCCAAGAACGCCGAAGTAGTCCATATGGATGCTGTCACCACTCATGCAAAATATCGTCCCTGCACTATATGCATAATCTGGAACAACAAAGTGGACCTCATTATAATGATGCCGAATAATATTAACGTGCCTCTCTACCGAAATTGCCGAACCACCTGGAGTTGTTAGCAATATGAATAATGAATCATGTTTCTTCGGATCGGAAGCAAGTTCTTCAATTATGCGCAGAAACATTCCTTCCGTACCGTCAATAATAGGACCAAAAAAGGATATCACGTCGGAGTTGAAATGATTCTCAAGTTGACCTAATCGGTCATTTAGCAGGCTTTTAATAGTATCATCTACGGGTAATTTCATCTAAAGTCCTTTCCCAACAGGCTCAAAACTCCGAAATATCCGCCTCAGTTAGTCTACCCTGCTTTAGATTACTACTTTAAATATACATTTTTTACCAAAATCAGTCAATGATGGCATAGGAAAAAGTCTATTTACCTAAAGTTCTATTTACAAATTATTGTATTTGTTCATCCTGGGTCAAACCGACCAAGACAAATTTCTTTAATTCTAAAAAATCATCGGTGGTCATATTGCCACATTCTCAAATGTTGATTGATAATCCGTTGCGCTCAGCACGGTGTCGTAAAGGCCGATGTCTTCGCTTTCATGTTTGTTGATGCCGGTATAGCTCAAGCTGGAATCCTCATACCGTTTGAATTTATAGACGGCATCGTTCATCAATGCGCTGTTAAACACACCAAGACTTACAAGCAATTCAAAATCTTTCACGGACAAACCCGTGACTTTCTTAAAAAGTCCCGGTTCAAGTTGCGTGATGACATCTTTGAGGCACCGTTCCCGGTAATCGGTCAAATACATGAACACCGGCACACGGGTGGCGAATTTGATGAGTTTTTCTTGAATCTGTTTTCGCAGACTCTTATATTCTTTCTCTTCGTCGGTAAGTTCTTTCTTCTCTTTGGCGGAAAGCTCTCTGTCATTGGCTTCCTTTTTGGTCTTTTTTACGGCCCCCGACTTGTTGATGATGGTTTCTATCTCCTGGTTGAGATTACGAAACCCTTCAATGCTCATGAGCGCATCCATGGCATCCTTGCTGGCCATCAGACGCTGCAAGGTGCTGTTATCCACATTCACCAGCAAGGCGCTTTCCCAGCGCCGCGCCAGCAAGGTTGCAGTCGTCGTGGTCAAGGCCATATCCAAAATGCCAGCGGCATCGATCTCCTTCATGGAACTGCCGTCATAGGCCAGTACGGGTAAAAAGCTGATAAACTCTTCAACCTTTTTTTCAGGATTTGACTCATCGACATTCAACCGGCAACTGTAATCGGCGATTTGTCGTAGTGCCCTATCCGGTGCAAAGTCAAAAACATAACATTCCTCTTTGATAATTTGCTCCCGGTTTGGCGAGGTGCTGTCCGGATTCTTGATGGTCCAAGGTGATTGGACGCGGAATGCGGCCTGGAAGTACGTCTCCGGACTGGACGAATTACGCAGCATGAGAATGCCGGACCACGGTTTGACCGTAACCCCGGTGGTCAGTTTCCCGCAGGAAAGGGTGATCGTTCTGGTTTTTAGGGGGTCGTCCATTGCATCCTGTACGGGCGGCAATGCTGCAACACCGATTCCGGCACCCCTGCCCGCGGCCACAATCACACGGTAGTCATGATAAAACCTGTTCTGTCTCTTCGCCAATAGGTTACGCATGGCATGGCAGGAGGCAACACTGGGCAGGAACCAGAAAGTATGCGATAAGATATTCAGCAGGCGGGCGTCCGAAAAAGGCATTGGCGGTTTTTTAGCGCCCAGTTTCAGGTTGTCGATAGTGGTTTCTTGAAATGCCCCCCGGATTAAATTCAGCCACTTCTGCACCTCATCCTGATAGGTGAACTTCGCTTTATCCCCAACACCCGAAGCGAAAAAGAAGACATTCAGATCAAACTCGTCAAACTCCCCCTGCATGGCGATTTCGCGGATCGAATCCGGCAGTTGATAGGTCAGAAGCACCATACGAGGCAGTGCGGCGTAGGGATTGTCCTCACTGTCCCATTCCTGTTTGGCCCGCTGTTCATCAGAATAGGTCCAGTTGAAAATCTGCTCCTCAATAAACTCGCCTGATGCGATGGCCCGGAAGGGCGTGCCGGAAAGATAGAGATAGCCGTCCGTCGTGATCGGCATGATTTTTTCGTTGAAATCCTCAATGCCTACGCCCTCTCCGAACTCGATTTCCTTTTTGTCTTCCGCTTCAAAAAGGTCCTTGGCATTTTCGCGCCAGGCCCCATAGTGATACTCATCAAGAATAACGCAATCCCAGTTGGTTGTATGAACCCATTCGTTCTTGGTCTTAATACCACCCGTACTTCTATTTTTACCAAGATAATCCTGAAAGGACCCGAAACAGACGAAGGGCTTCTTCTTATCTGCATCCTCATAGGTCAGGCCACCAGGGGAAATAAACAGCCAGCCCTTGAAATCAATATGGCCTTTCAGATCCTCTTCCCATGCGTTTTGAACTGCCGGCTTGAAAGTTAGCACCAGCACTTTGCGCCAGTTCATTATCTTTGCAAGCTGATAGGCGGCAAAGGTCTTGCCGAAACGCATTTTTGCGTTCCAAAGGAAGTGTGGGGTCTTGTCTGAGTTTTCCTTCCTGATGCTCTTAAAGTAGGCGGCTGTTTTTTCCACCGCCGCCACCTGTTCGGGCCGCATCTTGAAATCAAGCGAACGGTTTTCCTCGTTCAGTTCGCCGGTTCTGACAGCGATGATGGCCGCCTTGACTTTTTCAACCGAACACCTGAACCATTCCCCCTCAAGATTTTTGACACCGACGATTCTTAAGTAGCGGTGAACATCATGATCGGTGAAGACCGTTCCATCATTGCGCATGGCGGACTCTTCAAGAACGATTCTATATGGTGGTTTGCCCGGTCTTAGCGTCGGATACTGCTGCATCAACCTCATCCGAACATTCACCGTGGTATAGCCGACTTTGAGTAGCCCCGAGTATTGAGGGTTGGTGTCCTCATAGGCATAGATGGTCGGCTTGGTTTCAGGCCGTGGGGGGAAGAACTCCTTACTCATTGATCAACTCCATTGGGCGGATCTTGGATTCTATGAAAGCGATCTCATCGTCGGTGAGCCCATAGCGTTCATACAACACTTCGTCTCTCCAGTTGGTGGACATTTCCAGAAGTGGAACGAAGGAGTAGGAATCCTTAGTGATGTGATGTGAATACACGAACTGCGCTACAAGAAAACGGAAGAATCGCGTTTTCATGTAACTGATGAGGTTTAATGCGTGCGTTTTCTTCTTAAATGCCCCAACCACAAGGTATGTTTCGGTGCAAATTGTTCCGGGCGGGAGTATGTCGATTTTGGAAAACACCCTCCTTTTACCATCTTTCCCAGGATTGCCTGCATGATCATAGCCCACATAGGAAGTAATGACCTTCCATTGATCGATCATCTCGACCCCAGCTGTCACATCCTTGCGCCTGAACGGCCCCTCGCCTTTTTGCCAGCGCAGAGTAATATCACCGCTTTTGTTTGGTCTGACAAAAGTTCTTAACCCAAAAGGCTTACTGACGGAAACCTGTTCGCTCATGTTTTTCTCTTTTTTTGCAAGCACCTTCCTAATGATAGGCACCGCCTGACTATGCCGTATGAATGTTTTGAATTCGTTCAGCGGCCTTGTTGAAGGGATGTCGGACCCGTTGTGCATGTTTACGACTTCGCACAGACCCTTTGAATCTCTTTCCCATAGGAAGTAGCAGATGCCGCCAGCAATATCCACACCGGGAAAACATTCCGAAGCGTCCTCGAAGTCCACAATTTTCCGTATCCGATTATCGTTAAGCATTTCATTGCGGAAATCGTTCAGGCCTTTTCCACCCGCGAACCAGCGGGATGGTATAATCATGGTCAAAAACCGCGGATTTAGTTTTTTTGCCTGCTGCACAAATTTCTGGTATATGGGGGATGCACTTCTTCCAAACCCCCCATCGCTTAATTGATAGGGCGGGTTTCCGACAATCACATCGAATTTCATATTAAATATCTCCTCTGGATTCTCTATGTGGATAAACTTATAGGCATGGGTTTCCACTGTAACGGCCTCCGTGAGTGGAAATTGTACAATCATCAGTGTGACCGATGTTGCCTTTGGTGCTTATGATACAACGAGTGGGACCGATCTCGATGCTGTCGGTGATATGACTTTTAAATGCGTAAAAGATACTTCCTATAAAACGTATCTCGTCGGCACCAGGCAGATGGTCGGAGCTGTTGAAGCGAATAATCTTAACTTCGAGCTTTATTCCGATGCAGGACGCACAACGGTCTACCCCAGCGACAACTCGGGCGGCAGCACTCTTTCCTTTAATAACGGTCTTAAAATTTCAACGATATATGGCCGGGTCCCAGCCCTTCAGGATGTCAGCGTTGATACCTACTCGAGAGTTTTAACGGCCACCGTAGAATATTAGAATCGGCAATTAGTTACGGCTCTGGTCGGGATCAGGGCTAATATCAGCAAGATTTTAGTTCATTTGGGGTTATACCCAACTTACCAAACACCCCCACCCGAACCTAAAGCTCTTGAAATTCAGATAGACTACTCAGACTCCCCGCTTCTTTTCTATAAATATGCCCTAATGGATGCCGGCTCTCAGCGCTCTCCTCTCTCCGTAATCAATCAAAGGTAGGGCCATTTGACTCTGTCTTTTTTATACACATTTCAAAAGGTAATTGTTAATTTTTAGAACTGGCTTCTTAAAACATTTTTAGGTGAAACAGCCAACCAGGAAAGGTCTGCCAGTTCTTTTCCCCTTATTACCTCCAATTTATAAAGTTCAGAACTGCTAATTCCCATTTTCTTCAGTCCGAAGACGTCCCTTGTCCCCCTGCCTTCCGCGGCATCAAAAAAAATTGCAAAGATGAGTTGGAGAAACTATACTAACCCCCATAGAATCAACCCAATTACCATCTACCATCCTAAAAAAGGAGAAAAATCATGAACGTGAACGACATTAAAAATGTATGTGTTGTTGGAGCCGGGAATATGGGCCATCAGATTGCACTGCTTTGTGCCATTTATGGGTACAAGACCACTTGTACCGACGTGGTGCCGGAAGCTTTGAAGAAGGCGGAAAATTTTGCAAACACCTATTTGCCCGGACGCGTGGAGAAGGGAAGATTGACCAAAGAGCAGGCTGAAGCAGCCCGGAAAAATATCTCCTTTACACCCAGCTTAGAGGAAGCGGCCAAAAACGCTGATTATGTCATCGAAGCCGCCATTGAAGTCCTGGACATCAAAAGAAAAGTCTTTGCCGATCTTGACCGATTGACTCCTCCCCAGGCCATCCTGGCCACGAACAGCTCGGCCATCGTCAGCTCCCGGATTGCCGATGCCACCAAAAGGCCGGACAAAGTCGTGAATATGCACTTTTTCAATCCGGCCCTGGTGATGAAACTCGTCGAGGTAGTCAAGGGACCGCATGTCTCGGATGAAACCGCCCAGATCACTATGGACCTTTCTGCAAAATTGGAAAAGGTCCCTGTGTTGATTAAAAAGGAAGTCGATGGATTTTTATTGAATCGAATTTTCGGGGTTATTAGCCGGGAGGCCTTGTGGATGCTGGAAATGGGCATTGCCACAGCCGAAGATATTGACAAGGCTTGCGTCTACGGAGCCGGACACCCCATGGGGCCCTTCCGGCTTATGGATCTGACCGGCATCGACCTCGCCTATATCATGGCTTCGGAGCGGTTTAAGAAAAGCGGAGATCCGGCCGACCTTCCCGTCCCAAGCGTAACAGAAAAATACGTGCAGGGAAACTTTGGACAGAAAACCGGAAAAGGTTGGTATGACTACACCAAGAAATAAGAAAGAATAAAATAATTCCCTTGGCAGGGATGGCCTAAACCCATCCCTGCCGCTTTATGCCCCCCAGGTTTTTTTTCTCCTTGACCCCTCTCCTGGCTTGTTTTAAACTCTTCTTAACCTAAAGGAAATTCGTTTGAAGCTCCCTGCACCAAAGTGCAGGGAGCCATCCATGCCAGGTAAATGTCCAAGGTTGAAGTTCGCTCGCCAATCCTGCTGAAGACGGGACAGGCGGCCCACTCAGTCACCCCAACGGCCCGACGGGGAATGCCCCCGCTGTCCCTGTTCAAACCGGTCGTTGGAAGCCCTGATAGATGAAGGAAGAACATCATTGAATGGAGGAAGAAAAAATGGAAGAAAAGGCAGGGAAAAAACAAGTCGTAGTCATTCTCGGCAGTCCGAGGAAAAAAGGGAATAGTGCCATTTTGGCCGAACAAATTGCCAGGGGAGTCCGGTCTACAGGAGCAAAGGTGGAAACCATATTCCTGCAGGGCCTTAAAATCGCCCCCTGCCAATCCTGTTATGCCTGCCAAAAGCATAGGAGCAAAGGATGTGCGATCCAGGACGACATGCAATCCATTTACCTGAAGCTGATCAAGGCGGAGGCCTGGGTTATTGCCTGTCCGGTTTACTGGTTTACCATGTCGGCCCAGACCAAGATTTTTATGGACCGCTGTTTTGCACTGCCGGCTTATGCCAAAAATCCCTTTGTAGGTAAGCGTATCGCCATCGCCATGAGCTATGGGGATTCGGATCCTTTCACTTCCGGCTGTGTGAACGCCCTTCGCACTTTTCAAGATGCCTTCCGGTATACCGGCTCTAAGATGGTCGGGATGGTCTATGGGAGCGCCATGAACGCCGGTGAGATTCAATTAAATGAAGCCTTGATGCAAGAAGCGGAAAACCTGGGGAAAAGATTGATAAAGAAGTGATGGGGGAAGGATTGAAGCTCCCTGCACCAAGGTGCAGGGAATCTTCCAGGCAAGGAAAGGGTTTATTTGTTGTAGTTCGCTCGCTAACCCACGCAGCAAGCTGCGGGGAATGCGCTCGCTATTCCTGTTCAA
>Ga0299912_10004344_pt1 | contig 11619 bp, 11 predicted proteins | sample RVTome_2_FD_207667 | JGI IMG/M metagenome (GOLD analysis project Ga0299912, IMG submission 207667) | Soil microbial communities from uranium-contaminated site in the Upper Colorado River Basin, Wyoming, United States - RVT95D214 (version 2) ... | reverse complement strand
CCGGGAATAACTGCAAATGAAGATGAATAAAGCCTGTGGGTTAACGGGATTCCTGCGTAAGCAGGAGCAGCAATTGACGAACTTACACCAGGAACTATTTCAAACTCTATCCCTTCTTTTGATAATGTCTCTGCTTCTTCTCCTCCACGGCCAAATACAAAAGGGTCACCACCTTTAAGCCTGCACACAATCTTGCCTTCATTAGCCTTCTGTACAAGGATGTCATTGATCTCATCCTGTGTCATGGTATGACGGCCGCCGCGTTTTCCAGCATATATGAATTCTGCATCGTGGTTGATGTAATTCAAAACCTGTGCGTTAAGATGGAAATCATAGATGACCACCTCTGCCTTCTTAAGACACTGCAGACCTTTGATCGTCAGAAGTCCGATATCACCAGGGCCTGCACCGACTAAATAGACCTTGCCTTTCATTCATTATCCTCTAAATTAATTATTTTATCATAAGAGGTTATTACAAAAGTCATTAATTGCATTCTATACACTCTACAGGTTAGATATATTTAGTTTTCGTGATTTTGAGAAAGATGCAAAAAGCTTCAAATTTTTTGATCAATAATCAAAAAGTGTAAGAACAATAACTGGTCGTTAGGTGTAGAGTAATATCGTCACATTGTCAAAGATGTTTTGAAAAAGACACATCACAAAAGCAGATAACACAAAATTAACGGATGTTCTGCATGGGGAAGGCAGAACATTGTTTTCCCAAAATAATAGGACACTATTCCTAAAAGCGGTTTTAGGGAAGAGTTTATCATATCCTGTCTTCACTTCCTTATAGCGACACGTCTTAGAGCGGCAAATCGTCCTAACGAGTAGTTTCTTATGCCGGGCTTAAAATAGCATTTGTTATTTAGGGTGAGGGATTACGGGGATTCATCGCTTCTCTCATGGCCTTACCAGCCTTAAAGTGCAAGACTCTCTTTTCAGGCACTTCAACCTTCTCACCTGTCTTCGGGTTTCTTGCTTTTCTCGGTTTCCTATTCTTCAGTTTGAAGTTTCCAAAACCTCTTATCTCGATCTTCTCACCTTTAATAAGCGATTCTTTTATGCTGTCAAAAACAGTCTCGACGACAATCTCGGTCTGTTTTCGAGTAAGACTGCCAACCTTTTCTGATACCTTTTCTATGAGAACTGACTTAGTCATGGAACCTCCTGAAATCCCCCCATAACCCCTTTGACAAAGGGGTTATGGGGGGATTTTATGGTGCAAATAGATATTTTACATTTACTGTTGGAAGGATACCTAACAATTCTTTCGGGCCTCTGAGTAAATTAATTAAAGAAAAACGTTCTTTTTTGCTGATCACTACTGGCTCTCCTTTTATCCCGGAAAGCTTTGCAGCAGTTTGTACTGCATCTTCAAGGCTGCCGAGTTCGTCTATAAGACCTGCCTTGAGTGCCTGCTCCCCGGTGAATATCCGACCGTCTGCAATCTTTTTTACATCATCGTAAAGCATCTTTCTACCCTCTGCAACAGCTTTAATAAACTGCTCGTGTACATCATCGAGCACGTTCTGAAGTATTTCTCTCTCTTCTTCTTTTATCCCACGAAATAACGATGCCATATCTTTGTGTCTGCCGCTCTTGACTACCTCTGTTTTTATTCCGAGCTTGGTCATAAGTCCTTCTATGTTGGGGATTTCCATAATTACACCAATTGAGCCTGTAAGTGTCCCCGGGTTCGCTACAATCTTAGTGGCAGGTGACGCTATATAATAGCCTCCTGATGCAGCAATAGATCCCATAGAGACCACCACCTTCTTTTTTTTAACAGCCTTTCTTATCTCTTCGTATATCTCCTGTGCAGGTGCTACTGCGCCTCCAGGGCTGTCAATACGCATTACAATAGCCTTAATTGAAGGGTCTTTTACATATTCCTTGATCTCGTCAATAGTATCTTTTGAATCCATAATCATGCCTTCTATACGGATAAGTGCAACCTTCTCGCCTATGGGTAAGTTTTTTTGCAGCATTACAAATATAAGGCTGACAATTATGAGGAGTATAAACAGACCAAGGAAGATCAGAAGGACCTTCTTCATTCTTCAACCCTCTTCAGATTTTTCATGCTCAGTCCCAGTTTTCTCTCATCAAGATCTATCTTGATTATTCTGACATTGATAATATCGCCTTCTTTTAAAACATCCTCGATGCTTCCAGATGCTGGTTTGATAATCTCAGAAGAGTAAATAAGGCCTTCAACCCCGCCCTCAAGCTCAACAAATATGCCGAAATCAGTGATCCTGAGCACATTACCTTTTAACTCTGAGCCGAGTTTAAACCTTTCCGGGATATCATGCAACCAGGGATCGGGTTCAAGCTGTTTCAGCCCGAGTGCCATCCTTTCAGCGCCCGGTTCTATGCTCAGAATGATAGCCTCGATCTTTTGTCCCTTCCTTAGAATTTCTGAAGGGTGCTTTATATGTTTTGTCCACGAGAGGTCGGATATGTGTATAAGGGCATCCACACCCTCCGGAAGACCTATAAAAACACCAAAGTCAGTTATTGTCTTTACCTTGCCGGAAACCTTCTGGCCTACTACGTAGCATTGTGAAATAATCTCCCAGGGGCTTGGTTTTAACTGCTTTATACTCAGGGAAAGCCGTCTTTCATCTTTATCTACCTTTAACACAACGGCATCGACAGTCTCTCCGATAGACAGGTATTTTGAGGGATGTTTTGGCCTCAACAGCCAGTCTATCTCAGATATGTGCACGAGCCCCTCAAGACCTTCTTCGAGTTCAATAAATGCGCCATAGTCGGTAATGCTGACGACCTTACCCCTTACCTTCTTGCCGAAAGGATATTTTTCATCAACAGTAGACCAGGGGTCAGGCTTTTTCTGTTTGTAACCTAATGTAACTTTCTCACTTTCTTCGTCGTATTTAAGGACAATAATTTCAATCTCATCTCCAATCGCAAAAAACTCAGAAGGATGGTTTATCCTCCCCCATGAGATATCCGATATGTGTAACAGTCCATCTATTCCGCCGAGGTCAACAAATACGCCGTAATCTGTGATGTTTTTAACTATTCCTATCATGAGTTGACCCTCTTTAAGTTTCTCAATGGTCTTAACCTTTTTGCCCTGCCTCTCCTCTTCGAGGATTGCCCTTCTCGATATAATGACATTAGAGACCTTGTTGTTAAGTTTCAAGACCTTGAAGAGCATTTTTTTCCCGATAAGGCTATCAATCTCCTTAGGTGTTTTTATATCTACCTGTGAACCTGGAAGGAATGCAATTACTCCGGATAAATCCGCAGAGAAACCACCTTTTGTTTTTCCAATAACCTTTCCTTCCACAGGACTTCCATTCCTGAGTGCATTTTCAAGTGTTTCCCAAACCTTGATTTTTGTAGCACGCTCCTTTGATAGGGTTATAATACCATCAGAATCTTTTATATTCTCTACGTATACCTCTATGTTAGCACTCGGTTTAAGTGCAGTAATTTCTTCTTCTGAAAATTCCTCTATCGGTATAAAACCATCAGATTTATATCCGATATCAACTATGACCCCATCCTGCTTTAAAGCTAATACCTTTCCTTTCAATATAGTTCCTTCTTTAATGCTGTGAAAGGTCTCAGCATAAAGCCTTTCCATGTCGTTGTTTTTAAGTTCCACTAAAAGGTTATCCTCCTATATCTCTAATTCTCTTTTCCACTTCTTTTATAATCCACTCTGGAGTTGAGGCACCAGCTGTTATGCCGAGCTTCTTTGCATTCTTAATCCACTCCTTTTTAATCTCAGAGGATGTCTCTATATGATGTGTCGGCACCGAAAGAGACTTGCACAGCCTTGTAAGCTGAGTTGTATTTGCACTATTTTTACCGCCAACTACGAGCATTACATCAACCTTACGTGCCATCTTTTCTGTCTCCTTTAATCTAAGGGCTGTGGAATTACATATTGTATTATATACTTTTATCTCATTTGCATGCTCTAAAGCATCAGATAAAACCTTTTTTAATGCCACCAGAGATTGTGTCGTCTGGACAACTATGCCTACCCTGCTTTTTAATTTCGGCAATGGCGTTTTACTATCGACGACTATAACATCATCATTGGCATAGCTCATTAGACCCTTTACCTCTGGATGGTTTTTCTCCCCAAGTATAACTACCTGGTAACCCTCTTCCATAAGAAGTTTAGCATAATATTGAGCCTTTTTTACAAATGGGCAGGTTGCATCTATTATTTCACAGCCCATGGAAGAAATCTCTTTTGAGAGGTGAAGTGGTATACCATGAGTTCTGATTATCAATGCCCTTATATCCTTCTTAGCCTTAATGTCCTCTATCGGGATAATCCCTTTCTCTTTGAGCATTTCTACTACCTGTGGATTATGGATTATCGGACCGAGGGTATATACCCCCTTGCGTTTTTCATTGGCTATCTGAAAGGCTATGTCTATAGCTCTCTTTACGCCAAAACAAAACCCTGCCATCTTTGCTACAATTATTTCCATAAGTTATAAGATCAAGGCTAAGGCTGAGGATTTTTGTTTCCTGTATCCTCAAACTTAACCTTTAAGTTTTTTATTGCCTCTATTATATCCCTGCTTGTCCTTTCCTGGTATTGTTTGTCTGTTTCTTCTTTATCACTCTCTATAGGGTTACCGAATATTACTGTTATTTTTGCAGGGCATAAAAACTTTGCGCCTACTGGAAGAGCCTTCTCTGTTCCCTTAATAAATATTGGAACAACAGGCATTCTACTTATGGCTGCAATTACACCTACACCTCTTTTTGCCTCAAGCAGACTGCCGTCAACGCTTCGGCCTCCTTCTGGAAACATAACAATAAGTTCCCCTTGCTTCAGTCTCTTAACAGCCTCTTTTATTGTAGAGGGCTGAGGTTTTCCACGCCTTACAGGGAAGGAGAATGACATGACAAACGCCCCTATCACTGGGATATTGAAAAGTCCTTCTCTTGCCATGTATGTAGCGCGCCTTTTTAAAGCTGCTCCGATAACAAGGGGATCCAGATAACTCACATGGTTTGCCGCCACGATAACCCCACCCTTCTCAGGGACATTTTCAGAACCGATAACCTCAAGTCTGTTAAAGACCTTAAAAATAATATAAAAGGTTGCTTTGAAAAACCAATAAAAAGAACTCACAAGTCCGCCTGATGCGGGCAAGGGTCAGTCCTTATAAAATCAAGTATTTTTTTCGTAACCTGCTCTATAGAGAGATCCGATGAATCTACTAATAGAGCGCTAGGTGCAATTTTAAGAGGTGCGATATCGCGGCTGGAATCCCTCTTATCCCTGTCTATTATATTCCTTCTGGACTCATCTATGCTGATATCAATGCCCTTTCCCCTGAATTGAAGATAGCGTCTTTTAGCCCTTTCCTCCACAGAAGCATCCAGGAAAATCTTTTTTTTTGCATCTGGAAATACAACTGTCGTTGTGTCTCTACCTTCAACAACAAGGTCGGAGTCCAAAGCAGCATCCCTCTGTGCATGTAACAGAAAATCCCTGACAATCTTTCTTGCAGAAAAGACTGAAGAATAGTGGTCAATCTCCGCAGATCTTATATCTTCTGAAACGTCCTTGCCGTTAAGAAAAACCCTTCCATTGCTGAAGGTAATGTGGTTTTTGCTGATGATATCTCTGAGTTTATCGTCACTGTCTTCCGGCTTTATCCCATTGCTACTCAATGCAAGAGCAACAGCCCTGTATAATGCTCCAGTGTCGAGGTAATTAAAGCCAAGCTCTTTTGCCATAAGCTTAGCTATAGTAGTCTTCCCCGAGCCTGATGGGCCATCTATGGCAATAACCTGTTTCACAAAGTCAATCTCCTCAAAATTTCAAAAAATCCGGGGAATGATATGTTTACTGATGAGACATTGTTTATTGTTGTTGTCCCGTCAGCAATAAGGGCTGCTATTGACAATGACATTGCAACCCTATGGTCTCTGTAGCTTTCTATAAACGCACCTTTTAATCTCCTCTTACCCATGATACTTAATCCATCATCGAATTCTTCGATTTCTGCACCCATCTTTCTAAGTTCTGTTGCCATACTTTTGATTCTGTCAGACTCTTTTACCCGTAGCTCCTCAGCACCTCTGATAGTTGTGATGCCTTCAGCCTGAGTTGCTGCAACACAAAGGATTGGGAACTCATCAATAAGTGCAGGGATTTTTTCTTTTGTTATATTTATGGCCTTCAGCTTTGTGCCTCCTTTGCAGTGAATATCTGCAACAGGTTCACCGGATAAATTTCTTATATTATAAATCTCGATATCTGCCCCCATCTCTTTAAGTGCACTAATAAGGCCGGTCCTTGTCGGATTGATTCCTACTCCCATTATTGTAATATCAGAATCTTTGATCAATAATGCACCGATTATGAAAAACGCAGCAGATGAGAAGTCTCCTGGCACATGAACCTCTGTCCCCTTTAATTCTGTTCCACCTTTTATCCTGACACTGAGTCCATCAACGTTTATCTCGGCGCCAAAAGAAGGTAACATCCGCTCAGTGTGGTCCCTTGATTTGACAGGTTCTATTATCTCTGTCTCTCCATCCGCATAAAGACCTGCAAGGAGGATTGCTGATTTAACCTGTGCACTTGCTACAGGCATGGTATATCTGATAGCATTAAGCCTTCTGCCCTTAATCGCAACAGGTGGATATCTGTCCTCACTTCTTGCCATTATCTCTGCACCCATCTGCCTTAATGGAGTGATAACCCTGCCCATGGGCCTTGTTCTCAGGGATTCATCACCAGTGAGTACGGAGAAGAATGGATTACCTGAAAGGACTCCTGAAAGCATTCTGATGGTTGTTCCTGAGTTACCACAGTCAATCACATTATAAGGTTCTTTAAGGCCATAAATACCATTGCCATTGATTACCAATTCAGAGTTCGGGGCTTGGAGCTTGGAGCTTTTATCCCCTCCCTTGCCCTCCCCCCTCGAGGGAGAGGGATGGGTGGGGGGGCTGACTTCGGAAATGTCCACTCCTAATTCCCTGAACGCATTCATAGTGCTTATTGTATCTTCTGCCCTTAGAAAGTTTTTTATGATACTTTTCCCTTTTGAAAGGGATGAGAAAATTACTGCTCTGTGAGATATGGATTTATCGGGGGTAGGATAAAATGTGCCTTTAAAGCTCTTTGCCTTGACGAGTTCAATTCTGTCCAATACCTTCCCTCAGTGTCCGGGCCTTTTTGAAATCCCTTTCAAGGGATTCAGAATCAAGAGCCCTGAGATACTGGCTTACCCTGTCGAGATTGTTTTTAAAAATCTCAATAGATTCGAGGAGATTATCCTTATTAAGAATACATATATCGCGCCATAGTTCCGGGGAACTTGATGCTATCCTCGTGGTATCCATAAAACCCTGTCCTGAAAATTTAAGATATGAGTTGTCTATATCTGCTACCGTATTCATTATTATATATGCAATTAGATGAGGCAGGTGGCTTACTGATGCATATATCCTGTCATGTTCGTCAGGATTGATTAGTTTTACAATTGAGCCAAAAGCCTTCCATATGGCGATAACTATTTCGATGGCAGTTTGGTCTGTATTTTCTGTGGGTGTAATAATACACTTCGCACCCTTGAAGATATCTGCTGTTGCTGTATCAATTCCTGAATGGTTACTACCCGCTATGGGGTGTCCTCCAACAAAATAGACGCCTTCAGGCATTAATGCCTCTATATCGCGTACGAGTTTTCCTTTCACACTACCAACATCGCTAACTATAGTACCTTTGTTTAATGAGCTATGTATTTTCTTTGCAATATCAATAAAACTTCCGACAGGTGTTGCAAACAATATAAGGTCTGAACCGTCGCATGCCTTTGCAGGGTCAAACTCAAATGAGTCAATTATCGCATTTTCTTTTGCCCTCTGCAGATTTTCGAGACTCCTGCCATATCCAATGACTTTGTTACATAGTCTATTTTTTTTCAACGCAAGGGCAAAAGAACCACCAATCAGACCGACACCGATTATGGTTACCCTGTTAAAAAAAAGACGATTCGGTGAATCGGTGAATCGGTGAATGGGAGAAGTATCTCCGTGTCTCCATTTCCCCGTATCCCCGTTTCTGTTTTTAATCATATCTCCCTTCCAACAGAAGCGGCTATTGGTTTTAATTCTTTCATCAACTTTTTAAATTCATCAGGCTTCAGAGACTGTTCTCCATCAGATAGCGCTTCTTCAGGATTTGTATGAACCTCAATGAGAAGCCCATCTGTCCCTGCTGCTACAGCTGCCTTTGCCATAGGTGCAACATAAGCCAATTTACCCACGGCATGACTCGGATCAACAATAACAGGAAGGTGTGTAAGTTGCTTAAGCACCGGAACTGCACTAAGGTCAAGGGTATTCCTGGTTGCAGTCTCGAATGTCCTTATGCCTCTTTCACAGAGGATTACATTCTGATTACCCTTAGACATTATATATTCAGCAGCCATAAGCCATTCTTTTATTGTTGCTGACAAACCTCTTTTAAGCAGGACTGGCTTGTTACATGTGCCGACCTCAAGGAGCAATCTGAAGTTCTGCATGTTCCTTGCTCCTATCTGTATTATGTCTGCATATTTTAAGATAACCTCTATATCCCTCGGGTCCATCAACTCTGTTACAACCGGAAGTCCTGTCTTTTTTCTCACGTCTGCAAGGTATTTCAACCCTTCTTCACCAAGACCCTGAAAAGAGTAAGGTGAAGTACGCGGCTTAAATGCGCCCCCCCTTATAAATGTAGCGCCTGCATCCTTGACCTTCTCTGCAATACTCATCAGCATGGTTTTGTTCTCTATTGCACATGGACCAGCAATTACCTGTATTTTTTTACCCCCGATAGTCTGTCCCCTTACATTGATAGTTGTATCCTTTGCCTTGAAATCCCTGCTTGCGAGCTTGTAGGGTTTAAGTATCCTCATTACATCTTCTACACCCGGCATCAGCCTTATAGCGTTTTCTTCTTCCTCTGTTATCTTTGAGGTATCACCAATAACCCCGACTATAGTTCTTTCAGTACCTTTTGAGATATTTGCTTTCAGACCGCGGTGTGTAAGTTTCTTTATAATACGCTTCAGTTCTTCTTCAGTTGTACCCGGGTTTAAAACAATGATATCCATTTATCCCTCCAATACAAAAATAAGAAACAGGAAGTCAATTTTTCACTTCTTATTTCTCATTTTTCACTCCTTATTTTCTTTAAAGCTTCAATAAATCTTTTATTCTCCTCTGGCAGCCCAATAGTTACCCTGATTTCCTCAGGTCCTACAGACCTGACAATTACTCCATATCTTAACAATTTATTATACAATTCATTTGAATCCTGTCCCAAAAGTATATATATAAAATTTGCCTCTGTAGGGATATATTTCAGACCGAGAGAGTTGAGCTCTCTGTAAAGATATCCTTTCCCCTGTTCATTTATTTCCAGGGAGTATATGACATGATCTTTATCTTTAAGCGCCCATAATGCTGCATTCTGTGCTAATGAGTTTGTGTTAAAGGGTGGTCTGAGTTTATTCATCTCGAAGATTATATCCTGTCTTGCAATCCCATAGCCAATCCTGAGACCCGCAAGGCCGTAAATCTTTGAAAAGGTTCTTAGTATCAGTATATCTCTTCCATCTCTGAAATGTTTCATGCTATCAGCATATTCAGGGTCAGCGACATATTCATAGTAAGCTTCATCGACTACAACTAATATCCCGTCAGGAAGTCTGTTCAGCAGGCGATCAAATTCAACTCGTTTGTTTATAGTACCTGTTGGGTTGTTCGGATTTGATATAAAGAACATCTTCGTTTTGGAGGTAACCGCATCCGCCATTGCATCGAGGTCATGTGTGTAATGTTTCAAAGGTATCTGAACAGGTCTTCCACCTATTGCCTGTACTGCCATAGGGTAAACGATAAACGATGGATGGGCCATAACAGCCTCGTCACCAGGTTCGAGAAATGTCCTTACGGCAATATCAATCAGTTCATTCGAGCCATTACCAAGGATTATCTCATCCTCTCTTACGGATAGTTTGTCGGATAATGCTCTTTTGATATAAAATCCACTCCCATCAGGGTATCTATTTAAGCTGTTTGAACTATTGGAACTTATTAAATTATCTACTACCGCCTTTAGCGCCACGGATGATGGGCCAAGAGGGTTTTCATTAGATGCAAGTTTTATAGAGTCCTTAATGCCAAGTTCCCGTTCAAGCTCCTCTATAGGTTTGCCGGGGATATAAGGCCTGATTTCTGAGACATAGTCGGGCGGTTTAATCATCAAGTTCCACCTTGAGGATAGGAACCAAGGATCTTAAGATAAAGGCAGCTATCTTTCATATTATCAATCGCTTTTCTCAGCTTCTTGTCATCTATATGTCCTTCCATATCCACAAAGAATATATACTCCCAGGCCTTTCTTTTAGATGGCCTTGATTCTATTTTCGTCAGGTTAATCTTTGCCTTTTTGAAAGGATAAAGGATATCGTAAAGGGCGCCGGGTTTATCCTTGATTGAAAACATAATAGATGTTTTATCCTTTCCAGTTTTGGGAGAAAATTCTTTTGAGATGACAAGAAACCTTGTAAAGTTGTGCTTGCTGTCTTCGATATCTTTCTCGACAAAATGCAGGTCATAGACTTTTGCAGCCAGCTCACTCGCAATAGCTGCTGCCTCATCGTCCTGGGATGCAAGCTCGGCTGCTTTAGCTGTACTGGTTTTTTCGAGTATCGATATGCCGGGAAGACTTGATTCAAGCCATCGCCTGCATTGTGCTGCTGCATGTGGATTAGAATAAATCTTTTTGATTTTTGCCTTATCTCCACTCTTTGAAAGGAGATTTTGGGATATTTCGAGCATGACCTCAGCAGAAACCTTTAGATCATAGTCCATAAACATATCGAGAGTATAACTGACAACACCTTCGGTTGAGTTTTCTATAGGTACGACTCCGAATTCTGTTTTGCCGGCCTCAACTGCATCAAATACGTCCTTTATACTTTCCACGGATACAAAAGAGGCCGATGAGCCGAAATGTCTCAAGGCTGCAAGATGAGTAAAGGTTGCAAGAGGTCCCATGTAAGCAATCTTCAACGGTTCCTCCAGGGAAAGGGATGCAGAGAGGATTTCCCTGTATATGCCTTTCAGGGTATCATTTGGAAATGGGCCTTTATTAAGGGCTGTAAGACGTTCTAATATCTCCCGTTCGCGCTCAGGGGAATAGAATTTTGCCTTTTCATTGCGTTTGATATGGGCAATCTCGATGACAACATTAGCCCTCTTGTTCAGAAGCTTAAGTATCTCCTCATCGATTTTGTCGATCTCTCTTCTTATTTTTTCAATTTCTTCCATATGACCATGTGGTAATACAATCAGCATTATAGTCTGGAAAATCAAATAATTGATCAATCAACCAGCTCGCTGCTTTAGAGCTATTATTACAAATTATTTCTTATTTTTTCAATTTAAATGAACCGCCGGAACTTTCAGCCTCTTTCATCCCTTTCGATGTCAAGGATGGATGTTAGTATTATTATTAAATATGCTAACATTAATCAGGTTATGGATATACCATTTAAAAGGTCAAAAAAAGGCATAACTTTCAAGGTTAAGGTAG
>Ga0299912_10004343_pt1 | contig 11623 bp, 10 predicted proteins | sample RVTome_2_FD_207667 | JGI IMG/M metagenome (GOLD analysis project Ga0299912, IMG submission 207667) | Soil microbial communities from uranium-contaminated site in the Upper Colorado River Basin, Wyoming, United States - RVT95D214 (version 2) ... | reverse complement strand
AGGACATTATATTTATTCTTAAATTGATAGGGCATGTAATATTGGGGGTCTTGAGCCATTTCCTTGGCTAAATCAATGGCTCCGTCCATTCCCCTCGCCCCATCGCATAGAATGATCTTCGCTCCATAGGCGGTAAGAATTTTTCTTCTTTCCATGCTCATGGTCTCCGGCATCACCAATTCTAATCGGTATCCTTTCACAGCGCAGACCATTGCCAGAGCAATCCCTGTATTTCCACTGGTGGGCTCGATAACAATCTTGTCCTTCGTGAGGAGTCCTTCTTTCTCCCCATACGTAATCATATATTTTGCAATTCGATCTTTAACAGAACCTGCTGGGTTATACCGCTCCAGCTTTGCGTAGACCTTGATTTTTTTGTTGGGAACGATATGGTTGATCTTCACCAGAGGTGTATCCCCCACTAAATCAAGCATGTCCTTGGCCACTCGGTACATAGTTCCTCTTCCTCCAATAAAATCTTTTCACGTGCTGAAGTCATTCGGTGCTGCAGTACTGCTGTTAAAGCCGCAACACAGTAACGCAGCGATACGGTAACACTTTATTAATTTACAAGGCACTCAGAATCTCAGCTCCTCCGTCGGTGATCGCAATCGTATGCTCAAAATGGGCGGAGCGCTTCCCATCAGCCGTTACCACGGTCCAGCCGTCGGAGAGAATCTTGACCTCATAGGACCCCTCATTCACCATGGGTTCTAAAGCAAAAACCATACCTTTCTCCAACCTCGGTCCCTGATGAGGGGACCCAAAATTTGGGATCTGGGGTTCCTCATGAAGGTTCTTCCCGATGCCGTGTCCCACAAAATCTCTCACCACAGAAAATCCGTGTCCCTCTACCCATGCTTGGATCGAATAGGAGATATCGAAAAGGCGATTCCCTATCTTTACCTTTTCTATCCCAATGTAGAGGGCCTTCTCCGTCACCTCAAGAAGTCTCCGGGCCACCTCATCCACGTCGCCCACAGGAAGGGTGATGGCGGCATCTCCAAAATAACCATTGAGATTGGCTCCCACATCGAGACTGACAATATCCCCTTCCTTCAATCTGCGTTGGCCAGGAATGCCGTGGACCACCTCTTCATTAATAGATATACAGAGCGTTGCGGGAAAGCCCCGGTATCCTTTAAATGCAGAAATAGCCCCTTTCGAAAGGATCACCTCTTCTGCTATCTGATCCAATTCTTTGGTGGTAATCCCAGGGACAACCGCCTTTTTCATCTCCTGAAAGACCTCTGCCACAATCGCATTCGATCTCTTCAGATGCTCAATCTCACGAAGGGACTTGATGATGATCACAGGCCAAGTATGCATTCGATCCTATGAATTGTCAACCCTTCGACTCCCCGGTTCAGGGTTGATTCTGAGTGGTTCCTTCTTCCTTGAGCATCGTCGGACGGGTCAATATTCAAGATCCTGTTTTTTATTGACTTTTCAGCGCTATCCGTTAAAATGTTTTATAATGTGTGTAAAGGTGTGAAAATGATCCCAAGGTATACCCGTCCCGAGATGGCAAAGATTTGGACTGAGCAGAGGAAGTTTGAGACCTGGCTCGAGATCGAGCTTTTAGTCTGCGAAGCCTTGTCTAAACTTGGCGAGATCCCTGTACAGGCAGTCAGAGAGATCAGAGAAAAAGCTTGCTTTGATGTTAATCGTGTAAACGAGATAGAGAAAGTGACGAAACATGACGTCATTGCCTTTCTGACAAATGTGGGAGAGTCTATTGGCCCCCTCTCTAAATATCTCCACTATGGCCTCACCTCCTCTGATATCCTCGATACCTCCCTCGCTCTCCTTTTAAAGGAGGCCTCGGAACTTATTCTTAAAGACCTCCAACGGCTCTTGACGGTATTGAAGGAGAAGGCCTTCCAATATAAAAAAACCTTGATGATTGGAAGATCTCATGGCGTCCATGCCGAACCCATCACCTTTGGCCTCAAAATGGCCCTCTGGCATGATGAGATGAAGCGCAACCTCATGCGAATGGAGAGGGCCAAAGAGGCCGTGAGTGTCGGCAAGATCTCAGGTGCGGTGGGAACCTTCGCCCACATTCCTCCCTTCGTCGAAGAGTTCGTCTGTGCACGATTGGGATTCAAACCAGCCCCTATCTCCACGCAGATTATCCAGAGAGATCACCATGCCGAATTCTTCACCACGTTGGCCATTATCGCCTCTTCGATCGAAAAATTTTCCGTGGAACTAAGACACCTTCAGCGAACCGAGGTTTTGGAAGCAGAGGAATATTTCTCCAAAGGCCAGAAGGGCTCCTCTGCCATGCCACATAAGCGGAACCCGGTCTCTTCGGAAAACCTCTCCGGTTTGGCGCGCTTGATGCGATCCTATGGCATTGCTGCTTTGGAGAATATTCCCCTTTGGCACGAACGTGACATTAGCCATTCCTCGGTGGAAAGAGTGATTGCACCCGATTCCACGATTCTGATCGATTACATGCTCAACCGTCTTACCTCCCTTATCGAGAACCTTATCGTCTACCCGGAAAATATGAAAGCCAATTTGGAGAGGATGGGAGGGCTCATCTATTCGGAGGCGATCCTTCTTCTGCTGACCAAAAAAGACCTATCGAGGGAAGAGGCCTATGGTGTGGTCCAGAGAAATGCGATGAAGGTCTGGGAGAAAGGGAACGACTTCAAAACCCTTCTCTCTCAGGACGAGGTAATCAAACGCCTCCTCACCCAGGAGGAATTGGATGCTGCCTTCGACATACGGGAGCATCTCAAACATGTCGATGATATCTTTCAAAGGGTATTTGGAGAATCGTAGGATGAAGAAGGATCAAAAACCTCCCCCTAGCTTGAGAGAACTTTTCCGGATCAAAGAGCCCCCAGATCGAGGGGGGAAGAAACCTGCCCTGAAGAAGACTCGCTTCACGATCTGGTACTTCGTGATCGCTATTCTCATCATCTTTCTCGTCCAGAATTATATCATGACAAGAAGGGCTGAAGTCGTCATTCCCTATAGTGAATTTAAAGATGCCCTGAGGACCGGGAAGGTCAAAGACCTGACGGTCACGACAGAATCGATCTCCGGAGAGATAGAGACCCCAGAAGGTCTCCAGAAATTTCAGGCGGTTCGCGTAGAGGATCCAGATCTTGTGAAGGGATTAGACTCCCAGCATGTCAAATATACTGGAAAGGTCGACAGTAAATGGCTGACCAATATTATCTCCTGGATTATCCCCCTCGTCTTCTTCTTTTTTATATGGAGGCTCCTCTTCTCTCGAATCGGACCCGAGACCGGTGTGATGTCTTTTGGAAAGAGCCGGGCGAAAATTTACGCAGAGAAGGAGAAGAAGGTGACCTTCGGCGACGTCGCTGGTATCGACGAGGCCAAAGATGAGTTGAAGGAGGTTGTAGAATATCTCAAGAATCCTGGGAAATTTCAACGCCTTGGTGGAAAGATCCCCAAAGGAGTCCTCCTCGTGGGCATGCCTGGGACAGGGAAGACCTTGCTTGCTCGAGCCGTTGCCGGAGAGGCCAATGTCCCCTTTTTCTCCATCAGCGGCTCCGATTTCGTGGAGATGTTTGTCGGGGTAGGGGCAGCAAGAGTCAGGGATCTCTTTGCCCAGGCTCAAAACCAGGCTCCCTGCATCGTCTTCATCGACGAACTGGATGCCCTGGGAAAGGCACGGGGGATCAATCCCATGGGTAGACACGACGAACAGGAGCAGACCCTTAATCAACTCCTGGCGGAGATGGATGGTTTCGATCCTAACACAGGGGTGATCATCATGGCAGCCACCAACCGACCTGAGATCCTCGATCCCGCCCTTCTCAGGCCCGGGAGGTTTGACCGGCATGTCTTGGTTGACCGGCCCGATATCCAGGGTCGGTATGAAATCCTGAAGATCCACACCCGAAATATTAAACTCTCTCCGGGGGTCGATTTGAAAGTCATTGCTTCAAGAACTCCTGGGTTTGTAGGCGCGGATCTCGCCAATATCGTCAATGAGGCTGCCCTTCTCGCGGCTCGGAAGAATAAAGAATCGGTGGAAATGGCGGATATCGAAGAGGCCATTGACCGCGTAGTAGCAGGATTGGAAAAGAAGAGCAGATTGATGTCGAAGAAGGAAAAAGAGATCGTGGCCTTTCACGAAGCGGGTCATGCGATTGTGGCTTCCCTCCTACCGAATGCTGATCCCGTCCGGCGAATCTCCATTATCCCGAGAGGGATCTCAGCATTGGGTTATACGCTTCAATTGCCCACAGAGGATCGATACTTAATGACCAAAACAGAGCTTGTGGACCGCTTGACTGTGCTGTTGGGGGGCAGGGTGGCTGAGGAGATTATCTTTGGAGAGATCTCGACCGGCGCTCACAACGATCTGCAGCGGGCCACCGACATCGCTACCAGCATGGTGAAGGAATACGGGATGAGTGAGAAGATGGGTTATGTGACATTTGAAAAGGAGAAGAAACCCCTCTTTCTCCCTTCCTCTCTCATCTCCTCGAGGGAATATAGTGAGGACACGGCCAGACAGATCGACGAAGAAGTGAAGAGGATTGTGGACGAAAGCCATCAAAGCGCAAAAGAGATCCTCACTGCGAAGAAGAATGAGTTGGGAGAACTCGCCCATCTCTTGTTGGAAAAAGAGGTGGTCGAGGAGGCAGATCTGAAGAAAATTCTCCAACCGCCAGAGGCAACAGCGTGATAAAGAAAACCTTCAAGCATCTTCGGACGAAGATCTTCGCAGGAATCCTGGTCATCCTGCCCCTCGGGATCACCTTTCTTGCCTTGGAGTTTGTCTTTAACCTGCTTGATAACATCCTCGGCCCAATCATGCCCGAAGTGAAGGTCTATCTTTTTAATCGAAATTTCCTCCTCCCGGGGCTGGGAATCCTCGGTTTCTTCCTTTTGCTCTATCTGGTCGGTCTGATTGCCACCAATGTCATAGGTCGTAAATTGGTCAGTTGGGGAGATCGCCTCTTCACGAATATTCCGGTCGTAAAGAATATCTATAGCTCTTCTAAACAGCTAACCGATGCCTTCTCCTCCGCACGAAAAGGCTCCTTCCGCCAAGCTGTTTTTATTGAGTTCCCGCAGGAGGGAAACTTCGTTCTTGGGTTTGTGACGAATGAGTTGACCGATCTCGATCATCAAACGAAGGTGACTGTTTTCGTCCCTACGGCATTTGTTCCACCCCAAGGTTTCCTCCTTTTCCTCCCAAAAGAGAAGATACTTCCCTCCCATTTGACTATCGAAGAGGCGATCAAAGCCATCATGTCAGTGGGGATTGTTACCCCCCATATCCTCTCAGTGGCATTATCCGGGACGAAACCTGAAAATGAAATAATTGAAAATCTTAAAGGGATGGGATATCTTAATTCAAAAAACGAAGGAGGCTCTTGACCATGGAGGCAATCACCCTTCTCATTGCAGTTGTCGCTCTCATCATCTCAATTCTCGCCTACCAACGCACTGGAGGAACTGCAGATCTGAAACGGCAATTGGAGTCTGCTACCTCTTCCGTCGATCTGAAGAAACAGGTAGAGGCATTGGTGTCTATGACCGATTCCTTGCGGGATAAGACTGCTGATGCACTGGATCGACTGGAGAAAGTCATCCGGAAAACAGAAAAAGGCGAATAGATCAGACCTCAGAGGCATTGACCTACATATTACTCTCCTGCCTATCGCAGGCGGGTGCAGGCAGAGATCTTGAGACTTGATTTTGAATTTGGCAAGGAGTCCATGTCTGAAACAGTTAAAACCATCGCCACTTGGCTCACCACCTCCGGTATCAAGATCTTTGGAATACTAATCATTTTTCTCATCCTCTCCCAAATGTCCCGATGGATCATAGGGTGGGTGGAGAAATTTATTCCGGAGAAGGACCCCCTCCTGGCAGCAGAGGCAAAGAAAAGGGCGAACACCCTAGGCGAAATCCTCCGACACGCCCTTCTCATTGTCATCTCCTTTATTGCCATCTTGATGATTCTGGGTGAGCTGGGGATCCAACTCGGGCCTCTATTGGCCACTGCCGGCATTGGGGCTATTGCGATTGGTTTTGGGGCTCAGAGTTTGGTTAAAGATGTGATCAGCGGCTTCTTCATCATCCTGGAGAATCAGTATCGTATTGGTGATGCCATCGAAGTGGCAGGAGTATCAGGTCTGGTCGAATCCGTGAGTCTAAGAAGAACAGTTTTAAGAGACTTAGAAGGAAGGGTTCATACCGTCCCGAACGGCGAGATCAAGGTTGTGAGCAATCTCTCCAAGGAATGGTCCCGTTCGGTTTTGGACATCGGTATCTCATACCGCGAAGACATTGACAAGGTGATCGACCTCCTTTCTCAGATCGGAAGGGAATTGGAGGCAGAAGAACCTTACAAGAGCGCCATCCTCGAGCCCTTGCAGATTTTGGGTCTGGAGCGATTTGGAGAATCTCAATTGGTCCTCCGAATGATGGTAAAGACCGTACCTCTGAAGCAGTGGGATGTGGGAAGGGAGTTACGGAAAAGGATCAAAAAAAGATTTGATGAGCAAGGGATTCAAATTCCCTTCCCCCACCGCGTTTTGCTCTGGGGAGATAAGAAAAAGGAAATGAAGAGTGAAGAGTTTTGAATTACGAGTTTTTACTTTAAAATTTTTAATTCATAACTCAAAATTCATAATTCACAACAATGGATAAACCCTTACGCGTTCTTTTTGTGACTTCAGAGGCTGTTCCCTTTGCTAAGACAGGGGGGTTGGCAGATGTGGCAGGCGCCCTCCCTAAATTCCTCCAAGGGCTCGGATGTGAGGTGAAGTTGGTGATGCCCTATTATCGGATGGTCAAAGAGTCCGGACATCCCGTCCAATACCTGGGGGAGGAGATTGAGGTCCCGATGGGAGATGAGATCCTTAAGGCGGACATCTATCGTGGCCAACTGAACCAGGAGGTCCCCATCTATTTTATCAGCCGGGAAGAGTTCTTCGATAGGGAATACCTCTACAGCACACCGAGGGGGGATTACTTTGACAATGCGGAACGTTTTATCTTCTTCTCGAAGGCCGTATTCCTCTTCTGTCAGCGCATGAAATATTTTCCTCACATCATCCATCATCACGAATGGCAAACCGGATTGATCCCAGCCTATCTCAAATCGATCTACCGAAACGATCCCCTCTTTTCTCAAACAGCTGTAGTCTTCACCATCCATAACATTGCCTATCAGGGATTGTTTAAAAAAGAGAAGCTCTCGCTGACCGGTCTTCCGATGGAAATGTACAATCCAGAGGGAATCGAATTCTGGGAAAGAATCAATTTCATGAAAGCGGGGATCGTCTATGCCGATATGATCAATACGGTGAGCCGAAAGTATAGCGAAGAGATTCAAACCCCCGAGTATGGTTACGGGTTGGAAGGAATCCTGAGGAAAAAAAAGGGAGACCTTTACGGCATCCTCAACGGGGTGGACTACCAAGAGTGGGATCCCTCTCGTGATCCCTACCTAGTTACCCACTACAACCTAAAAGATCTCTCCGGGAAAAGAGAATGCAAAAGGGATCTCTTAAGGGAATTCCAACTCCCTCCTTCTCTATCGAACTCTCCTCTTTTAGGGATGATCTCCCGCTTGGCCGACCAGAAAGGGTTCGACCTTCTGGCTGAAATTATAGAGGAACTTTTCTCCCTCGACGTTGGCTTTGTCCTCTTAGGGACGGGGGAACAGAAATACCACGACCTCTTCACCGAGGTTGCCCGCAAATATCCTCAAAAAGCTGGGGTCCGAATCGCCTATGATGACCGATTGGCTCACAAGATTGAAGCTGGATCAGACATCTTCCTCATGCCTTCCAAATATGAGCCTTGCGGTCTGAATCAGATCTACAGCCTGAAATATGGAACGATCCCTGTGGTTCGAGCCACCGGAGGACTCGATGATACAATTGTGAACTATTCCCCGACGACGGGAAATGGAAACGGTCTTAAATTCATCCACTATGACGCAAAGGAATTCTTGAATCAGATCAAGGTCGCCATCGGTTTTTATTCTCAGCCGCAACATTGGAAAAAGCTCCTCCACAATGCGATGTCTGAGGACTTCTCCTGGCAAAGGTCAGCAGAGGCCTACTTGCAACTCTATCAAAAAGCCTTAGAGAAGAAGGGCTTCGTCATTCCCCCTTCTTCCCTCAAATAAGAGGAAAAGGGAGATGATTGATTTGCATGATGGAGGTCAAAATGGAAAACGGCAATGGTCTATCTTGATTGGAGGGCTCATATTCTCATTCCTTCTTTCTCATCCAACCCTCCTCTACTCCAAAACATCTCCTTTGAAAAATTTTGACCACCCACGGCTCATCGAGACAGGAGAGTTGATCGCCCTTGTCGGCCATTCCTCTGTTCGTATCGTTGACATGCGAACCTCCCTCTCCGACTATCTCAAGGCCCATCTTCCCAATGCGATCTACTTTCATTCAGAAACCCTTCAAGTTCCCAGAAATGGCATTCCTGCCCAGTCACTCGATCGGATTTTCTTAGAAAGATTATTAGGCGAATACTTAAGTATTTCCAATGATATGAGCGTAATCATCTATTCAGAAAAATCGAATCCTAATGCAACCTATCTGGCATGGGCTCTCGACTTTTTAGGCCATAAGAGAGTGGGGATCGTGAATGGTGGTTGGGAAAAATGGGTCTTTGAGAAACTCCCGATCACCCAAGATTATCCCTCCCTCTCGCCAAAGAAATTCTTTGGGAAAGTCATTCGCGAGAGTTTAGCTGAAAAGCAATGGGTTCGGGATCGACTTTCTGCAAGAGATGTTGTGATTGTGGATGCCCGGCCACCGAAACAGTACAGCGGTGAAGAAGGCGAAGAGGTCCGTAGAGGTCATATCCCAGGCGCCCGGAATATTTTTTGGGAGACGACCTTGGAAGGAGAAGAGATAAGGACTTGGAAGAATAAAGAGGATTTGGAAAAACTTTTTGCAGAATCTGGAGTCGTGAGGGAAAAACAGATCATCATTTACTGTCGTACCGGAAGAGAAGCTAGCCATCTCTACTTCACTCTGAAATATGTTCTCGGATTTCCTAATGTTCATCTCTACCGGGGATCCTGGGTGGAATGGTCTGCCGATCGAAATCTTCCAATCAAAGTTGGCATGGATCATTAGAAAAATTTAACTTGACAAGGCTTCGTGATCTATGTGATCTTATTATATATTTTTTATTTAAACTATTACTATTTTATTCGGGTCTCAGGAGACATTTTTTTGATACATAAGATCTTATCAGGAGGGATGATCTTGCTTCTCGTCTCGGCATGTTTGCCCCACATGGGCTCTCAGCCCCAAAAAACCCAGTCCGATCTCTCTCCGACAGCGGAGCTACAATCGTCCCTTTTCACCCAGTCTGAATTGGAAGAACTCTTTTCTCATGAATCCATGCCCCCTCAAATGGAGATATCAGCTCTTTCCTCCCCGCCACCCATGGAGGGGCTATCCGTAGGAGGACTGGAGCTTCCTATCAGCGACGAATCGAATGACGATTTTAATCTGGAGATCCTCCCTGCAGAACAGCTAAAAAAGGAGCCGGATTTCGATATCCCTATTGTCATCAATGCAAAAGTTGAACAATTTATTCAATATTTTCAAACGACGATGAAAAATCACTTCTCCAACTGGCTAGCCCGATCTGAGAAATACATCCCTTTTATGAGAAGTCATTTGAAGGAGAATGGTCTTCCTGAAGACCTCGTCTATCTGGCGCTCATCGAGAGTGGTTTCAACCCTTATGCTTATTCGAGAAGTAAGGCGTCTGGACCATGGCAATTCATCTATCTGACAGGGAAACGATATGGTTTGAAAGTGAATTGGTGGGTCGATGAGAGGAGGGATCCTGAAAAATCGACGATCGCTGCCGCAAAATATCTCAAAGATCTCTATGATATGTTCGAATGTTGGTATCTCGCTGCAGCCGGCTACAATGCGGGTGAAGGAAAGATCGCCAGTGCGATGAAACGCTATCGAACAGAGGACTTTTGGGAATTGGCTAAATACCGCTACCTGAAACAAGAGACGAAAGACTATGTCCCACAGATGATCGCCGCAGCCTTGATCGCTAAGGATCCAGAGAGCTATGGGTTTACCGACATCGAATATCAAGAACCTCTCCAGTATGAAAAGGTGAGGGTGCCTGAACTGACAGACCTTCTCCTCATCGCCAAAGCCTGTGAGACCTCCGTTGAAGAAATGAAGGATCTCAACCCCGAGCTATTGAGATGGTGCACACCTCCCAACAGCCCGGATTACGAGACTAAAATCCCATTTGGGAAGAAAGAGCTTTTTCTTAAAAATTTTGAGACCCTTCAGCCGATCAGAAAGGTTCAATTCAGAACCCACTCTGTGAAAAAAGGGGAGTCACTCCAACGAATTGCCAGACTGTATCGGGTCGATCTGGAACCCATGCTTGAAATCAATCGGTTGAATAAGACGGGCCGTTTGCCTTCTGGTATGGAGATTCTCATCCCTATTCCGAAAACGCAGGATTTGAAACCTATCTTGACAGCTCAGAAAAAGTTCAATGGAAAGAATCAGAATTCCAAACCCGAGGAGATAATCTATACCATCAAGAAGGGCGATACCCTCTGGAGCATCGCAAATGAGATGAGAGTAAACATCGGTGCCCTCAGCCGATGGAATAACCTCCATCCGGAAAAGAAACTCATTCCAGGGGACAAACTGAAGATCAAAATGGGGAGCGCACCTCACCCCTCAGATGGGTCCACAAAGGTAAGGGAAGGGAAAGAGATCCTCTATATCGTGAAAGCGGGAGACACCCTTTGGGGCATTGCCAAAAGATATAACATTACTGTTTCGGAGATCAAAACGTGGAATCGTCTGAACGGGACAGACCGAATCCGTCCTGCGGACAAACTCAAATTGCGGTTGTAGGGCATCAAATCTTCAGCTCTAAGTTGATCATATCGCCTCGTGTAAATCCCATGGCATGAAAAAACTGCAGGAGGTCCCAATCATTCCAACTGACCAGGGTATAGATCGCTCTCACTCCAATGGCTTTCGAATTCTTTATCAGTTCGCTGGCCAGGGCAGTGGCTAACCCTTTTTTCTGATAAACTGGATCAATGCCGATCGTATCAATCCACCCAATCGTATCGGGCACCCCAAATTCCCACCCGCTGACATCACCAAGAATGAACCCTACCACTTTCCCCTCCACCTCGGCAACCAGCGAAACTTGAGAGGCTTTATTATTCATCAGTTCTAACTTTCTCTCCCAATAACTTCTTCGACTTTCCCCCAAGACCTTTTCATCAATCTCAACAATGGCCTCCAGATCTTCCTTTTCCAGGGACCGAATCTTCATATACTTCAAGAGATCCATGCTTCTTTCTTTCCCGATTCTCCTCTAATCCATTAAACAAGAGCACAAGATTTGTCAAGAGAAAAAATTAATGTATCAATTTTCAGCAAATATTTCTTGACAACAGGACCGATTATTGTTATTTGGAACTCTGAAATTCTCAAGAATTCATTTCAAAAAAGATATTGTCAAAAGTTTTATGAAAGATAGTGAATGAGATATGAAAGTTGGGAGAGCAGGATGGGCACTCAGCAGAGTTATCCACAGGGTACTACAGGGGCTCCGAGATTTT
>Ga0299912_10004342_pt1 | contig 11623 bp, 10 predicted proteins | sample RVTome_2_FD_207667 | JGI IMG/M metagenome (GOLD analysis project Ga0299912, IMG submission 207667) | Soil microbial communities from uranium-contaminated site in the Upper Colorado River Basin, Wyoming, United States - RVT95D214 (version 2) ... | reverse complement strand
CAGCGGGATGCCTATTGCGTAATCCATCGCAGTCTTCCAGCGCGCGATTCTTGCGCCGTTATCGATTCTTGCGTCGAGTGTGTTCATGAATCGCATTTGCCGGCATCGCCTCGCAAGTGTAGTCACGCGCTTATCTTGGTCACCGGTATGTCGCGCGCCATGACCTTATATCGTCAGCTCATAACCATATCGTTTCAAAAGCGGCCATGTGATCGATGTCACCAATCTTCTGTGACCGCTTTTCAGTTTTGTTTTCCAGGCATCATCAAGGCTTAGCTCCTGAACACCCGTGGCGAATCGGTTGGGATTTCCCGCGAGCGTATGATCGATACCCAATTCAATCGTCATTTCCCCTGTGAAAGGCAGCCCCTTCGACGGCTCATGAACGAGATCGAGAATCCGCTCGACAGTGCTTTTTGGCTCTGCGATAAAATCCTCGTACCTTATTCTCAGATAGGGAATATTCCGGCCTCGAAACGCCAACTCACCCGCCACGTTCCACACACCCCATAGCTTCGCCGTTCCGGCCGGCGTCATTCTCTGCATTAGTTCATTCGCGTCTCCGCTCGACGGTTCCTTCTTGCGTCGCAGCCATGAGTACGCCACTGCCCGCGGATCTCTGACTATGTGCACGACAAACAGCTCGATTCCCGGCATCTCCGTCAACAGCCGCGCATAGGTTGGGAATTTTGATGAGTCGATGATAACCCGCGCTCCCGTCACTCTGCGGATTGCGCGGTACAGCCGCTCCATTTGTTGCTTGTAATTATCAAGACAGCGCTTGCGATTTATTCCGCCAAAGGGAATAAACATCCGCGGAATGTGTCTTGTGCGCAAATAGCGATTCCAGACGCACGACATTTCCAATGCCGTATCTTGATATATGCCACCGTAAGCGTTAGCGAAAATCCGCGTCCACACCCCGCATTCATCAAATCGGGATCCACAACCGCAACGCTGATTCTGAAGTACATTGAGATCCCAAATCGAATACGATTCGCCCAGTGAAAAAAAACCGTCGCACTGCCCTATGATCCTGTCCAATATTGTGCTGCCACTGCGCGTCATGCCCATGATGTACAGTACTTTCACGCGCTCCATCTCCGACTCGGCGGCGTTGGATAAGCGGCCTGCACTATCGTCACGCATTCTCATTGACCAAGTCTCCTTTTCTGTCCTTCTTTATTAAGGGCGCCTCTAAAGATTCGCTGAAGCCGCGATGGCTGCGTTGCCTCTTTATTGAACAAGAGTGCGCTCAATATGCTCATGTACTGCGTGTACACTGCACTTTTTCGCGCATTTCCGTCTTGCTCTCGCGCCTTGATCGAATTTTTAGAGGCGCCCTTAACCCGACGGCTTTCAACCGGTGCGGCACATCCCCGTGCCGCACTACTAACCCGACGATAATCACCGCCGGGCTAATAGCATGCGTCGCACCTCATTTCAGAACTCCGGCACGATATTGACAAGGCTCTTCTTAATATTTCGTCTCATCGCTGCCAGCCACACTTTGCCGGCGATTTCACTCGGAGGGACGAACTCCGAAATGGCGGTTTCCAGTATTTGAATAACAAGCTCCGTGTCATACGACGAACAGGCACTTCGCAACTGCTCTACAATTGCGCCGATGCGCTGAGGAGAAAGGAATTCCTCGTGGGCCCGCATGATTCGCGGGTGGCTTGTCTGAGTGATATTGTTCCCGAGCAGCAATTCCTCATGGAGTTTTTCACCTGGCCTCTGGCCGGTGACGGCTATTTTGATATCGCCTTGCCCGAGTTCCTGGTCCCAGACACGTAAGCCGCTCAGAGAAATCATCTCTGTCGCCAAATCCAGAATTCGCACGGGTTTGCCCATATCCAGGACAAACACGTCTCCACCTACCGCCAATGAACTTGCCTGGATTACGAGTTGGGCCGCTTCCGGGATGGTCATAAAATAGCGGGTCATATCTGGATGTGTGACGGTAACCGGTCCGCCCTGTGCAATCTGTTCCTTAAACAGCGGCACGACAGACCCCGACGAGGCCAATACATTGCCGAATCTCACCATGCTGTATATTGGAGTCCCGTCACTTTCAATATGCATCGCCTGCAATATCAGCTCTGAAACACGCTTCGTCGCGCCCATCACGCTGGTCGGACGCACCGCCTTGTCGGTTGAAATCAACACAAAGTTTTCGACGCCGGCGCTACGTGCCGCCTGTGCTGCCGCTATTGTGCCAAAAACATTGTTTTTAACGCCCTCGATCGGGTTGAATTCGACAAGCGGCACGTGCTTGTACGCTGCAGCGTGATAAACCGTGTTGACGTGAAACGTTTTCATCAACTCTTCGAGTCGTTTCTGGTCAGTGACCGTTCCCAGGGCCGGGACAATCACCACGTCACCGGACGTCCGGGTGCCTTTACCCATTTCATCCAGGCTGCGCAGTTCTCGCTCTATTTGGTAGAGCGCGTATTCACTGGCCTCAAACAGCACAAGACATTTTGGGCGCAGCTCCAGTATCTGCCGAGATAGCTCAGAACCAATAGAGCCGCCCGCACCAGTCACCATGACAGTCTTGTTTTTGACAGAGCCGAACAGCAATCTTGGATCCGGCAGAACGGGCTCGCGTCCCAGGATGTCCTCGATTTTTACTTCTTGGATATCCTTGACTGCCGCCTTCCCGGAAACGAGGTCGGCTAGCGCCGGCACGGTACGCACGCTTACCGAATGCTTCTCCAGATACTCCAATACGCAACGCCGTCTATGCCTGGACGCCGATGGTATCGCCAGCAGAACGAGCGCTGCTTTATGCGTGGTCAACACACTCGCCACTTCGGTGGTTGGGTAAACGCGCATTCCTTGTATGACGTTTCCATGCAACTCCTTTTTGTCGTCGACAAACGCCACCGGCAAATAGTCGCAACCAGACTCAAGAGCCCTCACCAATTCCACCCCCGCGGAGCCTGCTCCATAGATGACAACACGTTGAGGGGACTTGTGCGAAAGCTCCACTAAATGAACCACCCTTTGCAGCAATACCCTGCTCCCGCAGAGCGCTAGAATTCCCAACATCCAATAGATGACCACCAATGAAAACGAAAGTGAATTGACCCCAGCCACCAAATAGACGGCCACCATAACCATCGCTTGAAGCGTCATTGCTTGCACTATGTTGTACATTGTTCCCGTGTTGATGTACCTCATGACGGATCGATAGAATCCGAGTTGGTATAGCAGGGGAATACTTGCCAGCGGCACAATAAGGAACAACCACGCAAACGCCGTAATCTGCGGCGGCCATAACCGTCCACTCCAGAGTGCGAACGCCAGCCAAACGCACACGACAAGCATCGCCGCATCCATGACCCCGGCCAATAGCTTTCGTTTCATTTTCGAAAAGCCCATTAACGTTTCATACATGGCCGTACTCCCACGTCCGATGACGAAGCCGCCGTTTCTTCCTTGCAATCTGATGCTGACATTCACGCTTATGACTCACTCAGCGCAGGGATGCTTCTTCGATTACGCCTGATACCACCCGGCAAACATGGCGCATATCCACATCGTCCAGGGTTGGATGTACGAGAAACATCAAACTCCGCTCGCCGAGATCACGTGCTACCTGAAGGCGTCGCGTTGGCTGCAAACCACTTTTCCGAAACGATGCTTCTAGGTAGACCTCCGAGCAGGATCCACTAAAACAAGGAACACCATTCATTTTTATCGTCGCCATGAGGCGGTCCCTATCCCATCCGGGCGCCAGGCGCTCAGGCTGCACAAGGACGTAATATTTATAATAGGCATGGCCAATGTGGGGAGGCGGCTCCAATACTTTCAATGCAGGGAAGCCGCGGAAACATTCCGTCAGCAAGTTTGCATTTCTCCGTCTGCGCTCTATCCACTTTGGCAACTTGCGCAATTGCAGCCGGCCGATGGCCCCTTGCATTTCCGTCATTCGCCAATTGGTTCCAAATTGCTCATGCACCCAGCGAAATCCCGGCCCTGCACCTTCGCCATGAGTCGCGAAGTAATCCTTGCCATGATCCTTGTGAGACCACACTTTCTGCCATAGCTCATAATCGGACGTCACGAGCATGCCGCCCTCGCCGCCCGTGGTCATAATCTTGTCCTGACAGAATGAATACGTGCCCACATGACCCAGCGATCCGACCGGCCTGCCTTTATAGGTAGCACCATGCGCTTGGGCGCAATCCTCGATAACCTTGAGATTGTGGGCGGCCGCCAAAGCGTTGATCTCGTCCATGTCACATGGCCAGCCGGCGAGATGCACCGCGATAATGGCTTTTGTTCGAGGGGTAATCACCGCGGATATTTCATCCGGTGAAATATTTCCAGACAGTGGGTCCACATCCGCGAATACCGGCACAGCCCCACAATTGACGATACTGCCGGCAGATGCGACAAACGTGCGCGGCGTAATAACGACTTCATCGCCTTTTCCGATACCTAGTCCATGCAGAGCGGCTTCCAGCGCAACCGTTCCGTTGGCCAGGGCTGTCGCGAACTTTGTACCACAGGCGCTTGCGAATTCCTTTTCAAACTCCTGGACTTCGTTCCCTGTCCAATAGTTGACCTTTCCAGACCGCAACACATCGACAACCTGCCTTATCTCATCGTTTGAGAAATATGGCCAGGGTGGCAAATCGTACCTTTCCATTGACCGATGTTCTCCTAGAGAACTCGATGCACTATTCTGTACTTTGCTCATGCCGCACTCTCCTTGACTGCCATTCCCCGGCGTCGGCGCATGTCGACTATTTAGATTTTCATTTTCCTTGTTCTGTTCCCTCGATTTATATTCATTCCGCTTACATTCATTCCGCTTACATTCATTCCGCTTACATTCATACCACGTGGCTGCGACGATAAATTGGAAAGTAGTCATCGCGCTGTTGAATTCCACCCATTGCCTTCTTCATCCACTGCCCTGTTATCTGCCTGTATATTGGATCGTTGTGAATGATTTTTACCGTATGAAATGGGTGCACATGTGTCGCAAACCCTCTCTTGAATTCAAATAAGGTATCGCGTTTTCCGCCAAGGCCTCCTCCCAGGTGTAATATTCTTGCACCTTCGGATTTTGCCCATTTCCTCACCGCGTAAAACATCAGTTTGCTCGGCGCGCAGTTACTATAGTCATCAGCAGTGGCGCCAAGATGATATTGGACAATGCCTCCGACCTTCGTGAACAATCCGCCGCAAGCAACATCGCCGGTATTTGCCATAACCGTGCACAAATGCAGCGCACTCCCCAGACAATCGCGCAGCCGATGGAAATACGTCTCACCAAACTGGTAATACGCTGTCGCATTGACCCGTTGCATGGTCTGCGAATACAGATGCCGGAATAACGGATAGTCATCCCAGTTATCGACGCTCGTCGTGAATCCTGCTGCACACAAACTCTTTATATTTCGCTTGTGATTACTTCTTAATTGCTGATCAAGCTCGCCTTCACTTTGCGTCAAGTCGATACTGACGGTCGCGCCTGACGTGTTCAAGGCAGAATTGATATTTCCTGAAATCGCCATCGCCACTTTCTCCGACGTCATTTTCTTCGACAACAATGGGTGGAGACGAATGAACGTAGTCACCAACCCCGCTTTTGCACCGGCCTCGATATAATCCGCAAAGGCCTGCTTCAGTTCTTCTTCCGTCACCCCATCATGATAGACGGGACTTGCATAGCCGTAAGGGCTTACTGCATCCAACCATGGCATATCATCATCTGTTGAAGGTATTTTTCTCAGCAGCAACGGAATCAGTATCGCGCCTCCACTTCGGACATCATAGTAAGCACGTGGCACACCATCGTCGTTCTCCGCCATTACTTCGGCATAGCACGGCAGATGATAGAAATCATGTTCCACTTCTAGAAGCATATCCCTCCAGCGTGGATCACCGGGTAACAACCATTCCGCCATCTCGCCCCCTTTGAGATTTCTCCGTGCGCTATTGGCCCAGCAATCAAATATATCAGGAAGATATATTTCGCCGCCGAGTTAATAATATTTCCGCTCAAGGTGGCTATGCATGCCTGTGCCTCAACTGCTGTCTTTGAGATACTTCTTCGTTATGGGTGCATGGGCGCTCATCGAGTTCACACAGCAGAATGTCTGCGATTTCTCCCATGGTATGAGAACGCATGCCGTACTCTGTTGACAGTTCAGCGAAGTAAAAAAGGATCTCTTCCAAAAAGGCGAGATTGGCTTCGATGTCCACCCCGAAATTGTGCGGATGCCACCACAAGTGGTACAGGCCGCCGGTTTCCGCAGCCAATCGCATGCCTGTTGTGATTCGACGCCGACGCAGGGGTTCGAGCAGTCTCAGTGTCTTCGAAACAGGGCGGAGAAATCGGCTAGCCGGCAAATTTACAATGGCCCGATTTTCAACCGGCGATATTGTATGGTTGCCATGGCCGGTAATGTTGACATAGGAATCCAGCAGCCGGGCAGCGCGACGAAGCAACGTCTGCCTGCGCATCGTTACCGCTGCATACATCCAGCCAGGTTGATTTCCCCTGTAGGCAACGAACCCCTGATCACACAATATCTCCTCATACGCGGGATTCCATTGATTGCCGGGCAGGACAATACTGCGAATCCTGTATCCCTTGCGGCTTGCCGTGTCCATGGCCGCTTTCAAGTCCTGACGGAACGTCTCCTGATCCTGCCCCGATTCCAGGCAGTAATAATGAGAAAATGTGTGGCTGGCGATTTCCTGTCCTGGCCTTGCACCAATTTGCCTGATCAGCGACGCTGCATAGTGATACGGATCTTCTTCCTCATTTCTACCGAGCGAATCGAACACTCTATAAGCGTTTAGTGACTCCTGTGAATACCGGGGGCGATGGGTCGGCGCAGTCTTTAACAAGTCTTCTTTAGTCGAGGAGAAGAGACAGCCCACGATGGCCCAGGTGGCGTGAATTCCGTGGGATACAAACATGTCCAGCATCCTTGGAATCGCCAATCTTGCACCTTCGAGATTGTCGCGATAGGCCGCAATCGAATACTGATCCTGGACTCCCCAGTGCAACTCGAAGTCCAGTGAGACGGCAAACATTCCTGTGCCATGGCTCATGAGATCCTTCCCTTTAACGGTTTTACTTGGTGTGCTGCAAAATCACTAAAAATATCTAAACAACCGTGACTGGTTTTGCCACCACACCTTTACGACTTAAAAACTCCTCATACAATCCTTCCCAGTCGTCCACCACCCTATCCAGGCCGAAGCATCTCTCGACATGTCTCCGCCCCAATGCGCCCATTTCACACCGCCGTGTGTCCGGCATCTTCATAATCCGCGCCATGGCCTCGGCCAATCGTTGCGGATTTTTCGGCTCTACGACAAAGCCTGTCCGCCCATCGATGACCACATCACTGCTCCCGCCCACATCAGTGGTCACCACCGGCAACTCGGTTGCTGCCGCTTCCAACAGGACCATCGGTAAACCTTCCCAGGCCGATGACATGACATAGGCATCGGCAACGTTCATCAGCCGCGGAATATCCGGTCTTACCCCGAGAAAGCTGACCTTTTCCGCCAAGCCTAATTCCTTTGCCAGTGCCTTGATCTTTGCTTCATCAGGACCGCGGCCGGCAATCAACAACACGGTTTTCATCTGCCCCTGCACCGCGGCAAATGCATGCAACATACACGGATAGTCCTTCTCGACTTGCATACGCCCGATTGCCAGCCAGACAAATAAATCGCCAAGGCCCAGTTCAGTTCTTATGGAATTTGCCGTTGCGCCGTCCCGCCTGAATCGATTGGTATCCAATCCATTCGGTAGGTATCGAATACGATTCGCCGGCGCCGCACCAACTTCGATATATCGATTGACGGCGGCCTGGCTGACGTTGGTCGTGATATCGGCGAGTTTGTCTGTGATGCGATAGGCCAATTCGCGCAGACGTCCGCCTTCGTCGATGTTGTGCGCAGTGGAGATAACCACCGGCACGGACACGAACAAACGCGCGATACGGCCTAATAAATTGGCATGCACCATATGGCAATGCAGGACATTGGGACGCCAGCGGCGCAACAGAATCAGCAACCGCAGCAAACCTCTCACATCCGGGAATCCGCGGCGCATGTTAAGAGAGGCATACTCGATTTGATGTGCTTCCAGTGTATCGAGCCATGCCTCGGGGGCAATCATCGAAATCACCCTCACCGTCCAGCCACGCTCCTTGAGTCTGGCGGCCAGGCTGATGACCTGTGTCTCCGCGCCGCCGTAGTCCAAGCTTGTCAGCAAAAAGCAAATGGACGCAGCAGTACCCCTGCCTTTAGACATTTCTCCCTCCGTGAAAAATGCGTCGGTGAGTATCTACGTTTCAGTCTAGCAGAGGCTAGATATCTCGCTTGCGAAACAATCTCTGAATTCCCTCGGTATATCGTGTGTTCCCACACGGTATTTTTAGACGATTTATGTTGAATCAGAAGACATGCGTCTTCGCGGGGTTTTCTATTCGTGCACGGCCGGTAGGTAATTCTCCCCGCAGGGATTACAGAAAAACCCCGGAATTGCGCCGGGGTTCACATTACAGCATGTACAACTCAATCCTACTGCACTCAGGGTACTCTGCCACATAGGAGTTGATTTCCGTATCGATTTGCGACTAACAAGACAGTACCGCATAGCATACTGATCATCCGATGAATGGGTAATTCACTGATACGAATTCAGTCTAGAAAAATACGCGTCATCTAATATATTTCTAAGGAACCTCTGATAAATCCCATTGCTTTAACATATTTGCCGAAACAACATCAGAGCCAAAACTCATGAGCCAGCTAATCTTTGCCGATGCTGAATACGAGAACATGAAACACAAGACACGCCAGGAATTATTTCTGGAACGGATGAAAAATCTCATTCCCTGGAGAAAGCTGGAACGCAAGCTGGCGAAGCACTATCCCAAATGCGTGAACTTACGCCCACCCTATCCACACTGACGATCATGCTCAGCTTCCACTGTTTGCAGCCGTTCTATAACCTGAGCGATCCCGCCATGGAAGATGCCCTGCATGAGATTGAATCCATGCGGCGGTTCTCCCAGCTATGCTTGTCGGATAAGTTGCCAGACGAGACGACGACCCTGAGCTTCCGACATTTTCTGGAGCGCCATCGACTGTACAAGGTGGTGTTTGTCGTCGTGAATCAGCACCTGGCCTCACAGAGATTTGTACTGAAAAAAGGCAGCATCGTGGATGCCACAATCATTTCGGCGCCGGGCTCCACCAAGAATACCGAAGGTGAGCGCGACTCCGAGAAGTATCAGACAAAAAAAGGCAATCAATTGCATTTCGGTATGAAAATGCACATTGGCGTGGATGACGCCTTGGGGCTGATTCAAGACATTGAGACGACCTCGGCGGAAGTGCATGACGTGGTGGTAGCAGACAAGCTGCTGCACGGCAGGGGGAAGACCCTGTGGGGAGATGCCGGCTATCTGGGCGTTGAAAAGCGGGAAGAGCACGGACAACGCAGGACGAGTTGGCAGATTGCCGCGTGCCGTGGCAAGCGTGCGCAGCTGCCGGAGGCGAACCCGTTGGCAAAAGCTGAACGGATCATGGCAGGCGTTCGCGCCAAGGTGGAAAGCTCCTTTTTCTACATCAAGCGCGTCTTCGGGTATGCCGAGGTGCGCTACCGTGACTTGGCAAAGAATACCAACCGTCTGCAGATGTTGGCAGCGTCTACCAACCTGCTGATGACGAGAAACTACCTGCCCTCATAGGAGAAGTGTGTCCGTTGATTGCCAATCGGCAGTCAACGGACATAACAAGAGATGGAGAAAATGGTCAATTCGTCTGATTTTTGGCTTATGTGCAGAAAAATCAGGCGCATTGGGGTAAAGGGAAGCAGTTTTCCAGACGTTCCCTAATATTGAATCCAAGGGGAAAGAAGAATGAGGCCTAACTTTTTCATTGTCGGCGCACCTAAATCTGGCACAACTGCGTTATGTGAGTATTTACGGTCCCACCCTAACGTCTTTATGTGCTCCCCCAAAGAGCCACATTATTTTGCTACTGATTTTCCGAAAAAGAGATTGGTAACAAATCAGAATGATTATCTAAAACTATTTGCACTTGCTAACGAAAATCATTTAAGAGTTGGAGAAGCCTCGGTATGGTATCTCTATTCAAGGGATGCCATAAGGAATATCAAGCAATTCGCTCCAGAGGCTAAAATTATAGTGATGCTCAGAAATCCTGTTGACTTTGTATATTCAATGCACTCACAAGCGCTATATACAAGAAATGAAAATGAAAATGATTTTCGACATGCATGGGCACTAACTTCCCAACGAAGAAATGGGAATCACATACCTAATGATTGCAAGGAAATTAAATTACTATTTTATGATGAAATCGGATTGTTGGGGGAGCAGATCGAGAGGCTGTGCCGAATATTTCCACTACAGCAAATAAAAACTATTTTCTTTGATGATTTAGTCAACGATACAAAACGTATTTATTATGATGTGCTTGCATTCTTAGAACTACCGGATGATTTCAGGAATGATTTTCCTATAGTCAATTCTAATAAACGCCATCGCCTTCAATTTCTGTCGAAGTTAACACGCCGTCCGCCTATCTGCTTACTTAGAGCGGTTGAAAGCTTTAAACGCATATCTGGATTAGAGGAACTCGGTCTATTACGTACTATTGAATGTCTAAATCGTAATAATGAAAAGAGGCCACAATTAGATAAAGAAATTCGTGAGCTGATTATAGAAACTTATCGCAACGATGTAATCAAGCTCTCAAGAATGACAGGAAGGGACCTTACCCGATGGATAGAGGGCCTTGAATCGCCAAGAGAATCAATGGGCCTACCCACCAATGATGGGCACGCTGTTGAAGCGGGCAAACTACGAAACAGGGGTGATTCCACGAAAACGCAAGCTTGAGCCACATTGGCACCTGCATTCTGCGTGCGGCCGTTTATAAAGACTCCGAAAGAGGGAATTCAATGTCCAAAGTTCTATACGTACGCCTGTTGCCGTAATGCAATCTTTGATGAAGATACCGAAAACAAACTCGTTGGCATATGTAATGCGATTGTTCCCGACAATGTAATATCACCTTCCCAGCATAAAATGCTCGCCAGGCAAGATATCGCTTATGCCATTACCATGTGTAGTAGTACGCCGCTCCTTGAATCTAACCTAAGCTTGCTATTAGGCGTTCTTTTTGAAAAGCAAGACTCGAGCTGGAGTAAGCCAAAATCATACTACCCAGACGGGAATTACGCACTGTTCAGAAATGATCAAAATGAAATCGAGGTTGTCAGCGATGCCGCTGCATCAAGGACGATTTGGTATTTTCACGACGAGACGCTTTTTCTCGCATCAACTTCGCAAAGGGCAATCATATTATTCTTGGGTGAATTTCAGTTTGATGAAAGAGTCATCCCTTGGATGCTCTCTACCGGTTCATTGGGGCCGCAACTATCTTGGGACAAGCGATTGAAGCGACTGCCGCCGGATTCCTCGGTGTTGCTCGATAAAAAGACAGGCTCAACGCGGAAACGTGTGGGTAGAATTCCATAGTTGAATCACGTTATAACGCAGTAGTACAGGCTTTTCCATTCACTTAGTCCCCCTTGCCAGAG
>Ga0299912_10004340_pt1 | contig 11625 bp, 7 predicted proteins | sample RVTome_2_FD_207667 | JGI IMG/M metagenome (GOLD analysis project Ga0299912, IMG submission 207667) | Soil microbial communities from uranium-contaminated site in the Upper Colorado River Basin, Wyoming, United States - RVT95D214 (version 2) ... | reverse complement strand
ACCTGCCGGTCGTGCTGGCCGTAATGGACATCCGCGAAAGTCGGCAAAGGTTTGCTGACCTGAGCTGCTCTTGACTGTCCAAACGCAGGCAAAGCCGTGCTGACCAGTGAAAGCACGAGGACTCTTGAACAGAACCCCCTTTTCATAATGCAAGCCTCCAAAAAGGTAGAACAAAACCTATCGTACAGACCCAAGACAATCGTTGCAAGGCATTTATGGCTTGGCCATCCCTGATCGGGATTGCAGCCATTCTTGAAACCGGAACTTCGCAGTTGAAAATCGGCAACTGAAAGTCTACAATTACGAATCTATGAACGCGATATCGCTTCAAGATGTGTGCAAGTCCTTCGGCGATGTGCACGCAGTGGACAATTTGAGCGTGAACGTGCCGGCGGGCAGCATATACGGTTTCCTCGGACCCAACGGCGCCGGCAAAACAACCACGATTCGCATGATTATGAACATCATCCGCCCGGATAGCGGACGCATCGATATATTCGGAGACGGATCAATCGAACAAGCCAAGACTCGGATCCGGCCTTCGCAGCCGCTTCGGCGGAGTAGGCTCGGTTATATGCCGGAGGAGCGGGGGCTGTATCGCAAGATGAAGGTCGCCAAAGTGCTGAGCTTTTTCGGGGCAATCAAAGGTCTGGCGACCGCAGAGCTCGCCCGACGGGTGCCCCAGTGGCTGGAGCGGATGGAGCTGGCTGATTGGGCGGATAAAAAGGTGGAGGAACTGTCCAGGGGAATGCATCAGAAGCTCCAGTTTGCCGTTACCGTGATCAATGAGCCGGACCTCGTGATTCTTGATGAGCCTTTCTCCGGACTGGACCCGGTAAACCAGGACTTACTCAGGGACATCATTCTTCAGATGCGCGAGGCAGGTAAGACCATCGTCTTCTCCACGCACGTGATGCACGAGGCCGAGCGCCTTTGCGACTTTATCCTCTTGATCAATAAGGGAAAGCCAATACTTGATGGCAGACTGGACGAGATTCGTTCCCAGCAAAAAACCCATGCAGTCTGTGTAGAACTGGAGGGCGACACCAGCTTTATCCACACTCTCTCTATGGTTACAAGGGTGGAATCCCAAGGCAAGCGGCTGGAGATTACTCTCGCTGAGAACGCGGACCCACAGCAGCTGCTCGGTTATTTGGTGAATCGAGTGCGTGTCCTATGCTTTGAGGTGAAAGTGCCTTCCTTGCACGAAATCTTTGTGAGTTTGGTTAAAAAAAGCGATGCAAAAGATACTTAAGATTGCCCAGCGTGAATATGTTGAAGTCGTCCGCACCAAGACGTTCATTCTGAGCATGTTGATGACGCCGGCCATCATAGCAATAGTTGTATTCATCAATAGTCGAACCCAACGCAGTATAACCGGCCCGCGTCCGCCCAGGGCAGTTCTCGTAGCCGACCTGTCGAAGGAGCTAATAGACGAAATCAAAGCCTCATTTGACCAGTATAATACATCAAATCCGCAGCGGCAGATCTTACTGCAAGAGCTTGCCACCGACGACCGTTTAGATGAATCGGCCAAGAAGAAAGTCCGGGATGGCCAATTGGATGCGTATATTGTCCTGGACAAGGATACCGTCGAGGGAACCGGCAAAATCCACTCTTTTGCTCGCGGCGCAAATATAGCCGAGCTTGACCTGCTTTCAACCGTGGAGAATCTGCTCAATAGCGCTATTGTCAATCGGCGATGTAAGGTGCGGGATATTTCGCCGGAACTGCTTGCCGAGCTTCACCGTCGAGTGCCGGTCGAGCGGGTGGACATAGGATCGGCTTCGCAGCAAAAACGCCTCAAAGAAGGTGAGCAAATCGCTAAGACCATGGTTTCTTTTTTCTTTATGTTCTTGATGTTCATGGGCATCTTCGGCATGGGCCAGCACATGCTTACCAGCGTTATTGAGGAGAAGAATTCACGGGTAATGGAAGTTTTGCTGTCGGCAGTGAGTCCGTTTGAGCTGATGGCCGGCAAGATTATGGGCCTGGCCGGCATTAGCCTGACCGTGATGACTTTATGGGCCGCGGCTGCATGTGGAACCGCTTATTATGGCGCCGCTCGCTGGTGGGATGTAAATATAGACCTGCCGGCGGAAATACTTCCGTATTTCGTAATTTACTTCGTTCTGGGTTTTCTGATGTTTAGCTCAATCCTGGCGGGGATTGGCTCGGTCTGCAATACTCTTAAAGAGGCCCAAAGCCTTATGATGCCCATCACCTTCGTGTTTATCTTGCCGATGGTAGCCTGGTTCAACCTTGCTCAGCGTCCGGATGGGCTGTTAGCCAGGGTCCTGTCGTTTCTGCCGCCGCTGACGCCGATGGTGATGACGCTACGGCTGGCTTCAACTCCGCCGCCGTCATTTCTTGAGGTCTTTGCCTCAATCATTCTGCTGGCCGCGTTTGTGCCGGCTGTGATGTGGGTGGCTGCTAAGGTTTTTAGAACCGGCATTCTTATGTACGGCAAACGCCCCGGCTTGTGGGAAGTCATCCACTGGCTCCGGCAAAGTTGAGCTGGCAATTTTCAATTGTCGATTTAAAATCGTCAATTGCCAATTTCGTGTGACCTCCTTGCCTGTAGCTGCCTTATCATCAGGAGGGAACAAATATGAAGCCGAGTGGATTTTCCCGCCTGATTTTGGCGTTAATGGTTCTTGCGGCCGGATGCAAGAAGGAGCCAACTGGAAGGCCAACCGCCCTGCACAAAGCTGCCAAGACGGGCGACATCGCGCAAGTCCAGATACTGATCTCAAGCGGTGCCGACGTCAATGCGAGAGCAGAACTTGGGGATGCGCCTCTGCATTGCGCCGCTGGATACGGCCACAAGGATGTGGTGGCGCTGCTTTTGGCGAATGGTGCCGATGTCGATGCAAGGGATGGAAACGCTTTTACGCCGCTACTCCAGGCCGCTGAAGGAGGCCACAAAGCAGTAGTTGAACTTCTCATAGCCAAAGGTGCGGATGTTAATTCAAAGGATGAAGGTGGCTGGACGCCGCTGCACTTTGCTGTGTGTGGTCGAGATGAGGATGTTGCCAGACTGCTGATCGCCAACGGTGCCGACATCGAGGCAAAGGGTGCCTGGCGCGGCGGTCCGCCGTTGCATTACGCGGATGATGTGAATATAGCTGGACTTCTGATCGGTTGCGGGGCGAACGTCAATGCGAAGGACGACGATGGCGAGACACCGCTGCACAACGCGGATGCGAACTTAGCTCAGCTCCTTATCGCTCACGGCGCTGACGTCCATGCAAGAGACAGGTACGGGGCTACACCCTTACACGAGGCGGCTGGCGGATGGAGAGAAGACAGCATAGATGTTGTGCGACTGCTCATCGCTCACGGGGCTGACGTCAATGCGAAGGGCGGTTGGGGCGGCGAGACGCCGCTGCATAGAGCTGCATCTGCAGCAGCATCCGGAAGGAAGCTTAGCGATTTGGCAAGGCTCCTTTTGGACTGCGGAGCTGACCCTAATGCCAAGGACAATTATGACTGGACACCTCTGCATAAAGCGGCCTCCTACATCTCCAAGGACATGGCTGAACTTCTTATCAGCGCCGGGGCGGACGTCGATGCAAAGGAGAAAAGCGGCCGTACCCCCTTGCACGAGGCCGTCTTAGGTAGTCGGTGGCTGCACGAGCCCGGCGAGTATTATGCGTCCGAGGTGGCTGAATTGCTCATTGCCAGAGGCGCGGATATCAACGCGAGGGATAACAATGGCAACACGCCACTCCACCAGGCCATCTCAGGCGGCACGTGGCTGATCGGGCCTGACGGCCCCTACAGGTCCTACAAGGACGCTGAGCTACTGATAGCTAAAGGCGCGGACGTTAACGCAAAGGGCCAGAACGGTGATACGCCACTATTAATTGCGCTCAGACGTGGAAACAAGGAGACGGCAGAACTACTCATGACCAGAGGTGCGGATGTCAAAGTTCAGAACGATGCCGGCGAGACACCGTTGTCAGCAGCGCTGCGCCGTCAATACATTGACCTATCGGAGTTGTTTGTGACCAAAGGTGCCGATGTCAGTACGAGGGACTTGGATGGCAACACACTGTTGCACTACGCGTCCCTTGAGGGCAAAGGAGACCTGGCTAAACTCGTCATTTCAAAGGGAGCCGAGGCCGATACAAAAAACTCGCGCGGTTTGACGCCCTTACACTATGCAGCGCGTGGATACAGGAGTCTGGCCGAACTACTCTTGGCGAACGGGGCGGATATCAACGCGAAGGACAACGATGCCGATACGCCACTGCACGGCGCCGCCCTTCGCGGCCACAAGGATGTGGTGGAACTACTCCTGGCCAAAGGTGCCGATGTGACAGCAAAGGATAGCAGCGGTCGCACGCTGCTGGACGAGGCTGCCCGCCGGGGACACAAGGAAATTATTGAGCTGCTCCGCAAACACGGGGCAAAGGAATAGCTCCCCCCTTGCTCTACTGGGAGAGAACAAACGCGGCCAGGTTAGCAATCTCGCTCTCGTCGAGGTCCGATGTCACGCCATACTTATCATGCGGCTGTGCTTGGTTAGAATTTCTTTGATTGCAGCGGCATCTTCTGTTAGAGTCAATCCGAGTATGCTGAGAAATTGACAATTTACAATTGAAAATTGACAATTAAAGAGGCAATGAGCACAAGAGCAATAATATTAGCGGTACTGGTGGGACTACTACCGACAGTTCCCCCGCGTCTTCTGGCGAAGACAGAAGCGGGGGCTGACCCGGCTACGGCACGCTCCGCCGTGACGAGTGACTGGCCCCAATGGCGAGGCCCAAATCGCGATGGCGTCTGGCAGGAAACAGGCATTGTGCAAAAATTCAAGTCGCCGGAAATTCCGGCCCGCTGGCGAGCTAAAATCGGGCCCGGCTACAGCGGGCCGACGGTAGCTAACCGCCGGGTTTATGTCACTGACCGGCTGACAACACCGAATCAGCTTGAACGCGTCCACTGCTTCGACGCTATGACCGGCGAGCATCTCTGGTCTCACACGTATAACTGTACGTATGAGAGAGTCGAACAGCGTGACGGCCCGAGGGCCTCCGTCACCATTGATGAAGATCGGGCCTATTCGCTGGGCACTATGGGGCACCTGTTCTGCTTCGATGCAGCCAAAGGTAACGTCCTCTGGAACAAGGACCTCGACGCCGAGTATCAGATTCGGATGCCCTTATGGGGCATCGCTGCCGCACCACTGGTTGAGAAGGACTTGGTCATAGTCCAGATCGGCGGCAAAGATAACGCCTGTCTGGTGGCGTTCGATAAGACAAACGGGCAAGAAAAATGGCGAGCTCTGGACGACCAAGCCTCTTATTCTGCGCCAATAATTATTGAGCAGGCGGGTAAGCGAGTGCTGGTCTGCTGGACCGCCCAGAGAATAGTCGGGCTTGACCCGTCAACCGGCAAGCTATACTGGGAACAGGTATTTATTCCAGGCCGGATCAGCCAAAATATCGCGACGCCTGTTTTTGAGAGTGGCTGCCTTTTCGTCAGCAGCTTTTTTGACGGCTCGCTCGTGCTTAAAGTAAGTCCCGACCGCCTCGCAGTTGAAAAACTCTGGCAGCGTAAGGGTCTTAGCGAAAGAGACACTGACAGTCTGCATTGCTGCATATCCACGGCGATTATTCAGGGAGATTTCATTTACGGCGTTGATAGTTACGGCGAACTTCGATGTTTGGACCTGCATACCGGCAACCGGATTTGGGAAAATCTTAACGCGGTCCCGAAAGCTCGCTGGGCAAACATTCACCTCGTCCAAAATGCAGACAAAGTATGGATGTTTAACGAGCGCGGTGAGCTTATTATCGGCAAACTCTCTCCGGAAGGTTTTCACGAAATCAGCCGGGCCAAACTTATTAATCCAACTGCCGGACAGCTTGACCAACGCGGCGGCGTCTGCTGGTCCCATCCTGCTTTTGCCTATAAGCATGTTTACATCAGAAACGACCAAGAGCTGCTCTGCGCGAACCTGGCCGCTGAGAAATGAGTATGGCAGATTAAGCGGCAGACAAGGCGCCTACGCCAGGCGGCAGCGTTTAGCCCCTGGACCTGTGCCGGGGGCAAGCCCTGCCCACGGGTGGCAGGGCTAATGAGCATGAGAATTGTGAGAAATACTATCTTGGCAGGGGTCGTCGCGGCAGTGTGCCTGACTCTGGCTTTGATTATCACCAGCCGAACTAAACCAACTACCCATGAGCAAGTCCCCGCCGGCCCACAAAAAATTCTAAATTCTAAATTCAAAATTCCAAATTCCTCGTGGCCTATGTTCAGAGGGGGCCAAGAACTTTCCGGCAAAGCGTCAGGGACTTTGGCGGATTCGATGACGCTTCTGTGGAAATTCAAGACCGGCGGGCCGATCAAATCATCGCCGGTGGTTGATGATGGCCTGGTTTTCGTTGGCTCAGCCGATGCAAACGTCTACGCGATTGATCTGGAAAGGGGCAGCCGGGTCTGGGCTTACAAGACAAGCGATGCTGTCGAGGCCACGCCTTGCGTAGTTGCCGGCTCAGTGTTCGTGGGTTCGGCGGATGGTTTTTTGTACGCCCTTGACGCCAGGACCGGCTCACTTAAATGGAAATACAAGACAGACGGGCAGATTCTTGGAGCTGCCAACTGGACAGCCTCGCCGGATGGCCAGGGCGTTTGGATACTCGTAGGCAGCTACGACAACAAATTGCATTGTGTAGATTCCGGAACCGGCCGCGCGGTCTGGACATACGAAACCGAAAGCTTCGTAAATGGCGCACCGGCTATCGGAAAATTCGAAATTCGAAATTTGAAATTTGAAATTCCCGCCAAGGGCGGGGTGGCTGTCTTCGGTGGCTGTGATGCGAGGATACACATTGTGTCGCTGGCCAACGGAAGCAGCCGTGCGCGAATCGACGTCGGCGCATACATTGCAGGTTCCGCCGCACTTGTTGACGGGCAGGCGTATGTCGGTAACTACGATAACGTACTTATTAAAGCTGACATTACTGCCGGGACAATCCTGTGGAAGTATAGCGGCGCTGATGCGCCGTTTTTTTCTTCGCCCGCGGTCGGTGAAGATGTGGTCGTGGTCGGCGGAAGGGACAACCGCGTCCATTGCGCTGGCCGCAGCGACGGCAAACAGGTCTGGACATTTGCGACACTCGGGGCGGTCGATAGCTCGCCCGTCATCTGCGGCGATAAAGTGGTTGTTGGCTGCGAAGACGGACGAGTTTATATGCTGAAATTGTCCGATGGCAGCAAAGTGTGGTCGTACGAAATAGGTCAGGCTGTCACTTCGTCGCCGGCTGTAGTTGGCGGAATTATTATCTTCGGCAGTGACGATGGGTTTTTGTATGCCTTTGGTCCTGGCAGATAGATTTGGAATAAAACTCTATGAGAATTGTCCAGATCACACCGAGCTCAGGCGATAGCTTTTATTGTGAGAACTGCCTGCGCGATGCTGCTCTGGTCAAAGCGATGCGGGACTTAGGCCATGACGTCTTGATGGTTCCCATGTATCTGCCGTTGCCGGACGCTGCCAATGAGCTGGCGAACGACGTCCCAGTCTTTTTCGGTGGAATCAATGTATATCTGCAGCAGAAATCAGCCTTGTTTGGCAAGACACCGCGCTGGCTCGATTCTTTGTTCGACAGGCCTTCCATCCTGAAATGGATGAGCCGCAACGTAATGATGACCAGCGCGAAAGATTTGTCGGAGACCACCATCTCCATGCTGCAGGCTGAGCACGGCAGGCAAAAAAAGGAGCTGCAAAGGCTCATCGATTGGCTATGCGCACAGGATAAGGCGCCCGATATTGTGTGCCTGTCCAATGTCCTTCTGGCGGGATTAGCCCGAAGGATCAAGGCAGATCTCGGTGTGCCCGTAGTGTGCCTGCTTCAAGACGAGGACGGGTTTCTGGATGCTTTGGGGCCACAATACATGGAGCAGGCATGGCAGACGCTTGCCCGGCGCTGCAGCGATGTGGATGGCTTTATCGCCGTGAGCCACTACTATGAGGACATTATGCGGCAAAGGCTCGGACTTCCGGCAGATAAAACCCATGTGGTTCACACCGGCATTTTGCTGGATGAATATAGACCACCACAGAGTGGCCCAGAGATGCCAACCATTGGTTATCTCTCGCGGATGTGCTTTGACAAAGGCTTGGACCTTCTGGTTGATGCCTTCAGACTGCTTAAGAAAAGCGAGAAACTAAGACGTTTGAAGCTGCGCATAGCAGGAGGTAAGACCGGCAATGACAAATCATTTATCAAGCGGATTCGGCGGCAATTAGTATCCTCCGGCCTAATGGATGAGGTGGAGTTTCTGACGGATTTTGACCATGATGCCAGAGTTGCCTTTTTGCAAAGTCTTTCCGTTTTATCCGTGCCCGAGAAGCGGCCTGTTGCTTATGGCTTGTATGTTCTGGAAGCTCTGGCAGTGGGTGTGCCGGTCGTACAGCCCGCCAGCGGCGTGTTTCCTGAACTATTGGAAATTACCGGCGGAGGCGTCTTGTACGAGCCAAATAATGCCCAAGCCCTGGCGGCTGCTATGCAGCCACTTCTACTCGATCCAAGTCGTGCCCGTGAGCTTGGCCAGCAGGGACGAAAAAGAGTCCTGGAAAGATTCGACGTCACGCAATCTGCCGAGCAAATCGTACGTATATATCAAGAGGCCGTCCGGCAATTTTCGCGAGAATAGCAATGCTTGAGCTTATAAATGTAAGTAAGACTTATCCATCGCCAGGGAATCAGGCCAGCGATTGCGTGTTGAAAGACATAACACTAAGGATAGCGCCGGGCCAATCTCTGGCTATAGTTGGGCCTTCGGGCAGCGGCAAAAGCACATTGTTGAATATCATCGGCGCTCTGGATCGGCCGACTTCGGGCAAAGTCCTGTTCGACGGCGACGACTTGGCCAAGCTATCTGAAGAGCAGCTCGCTGAAATCCGCAACCAGCACATCGGTTTTGTTTTTCAACTGCATCATCTTTTGCCCCAGTGTACCGTGCTGGAAAATGTCCTTGTACCTACTCTGGTGGATAAGTTTAGCCGTCGCCGGCACGCCTGCCCTGAGCCTGCCGAACGGGGCGATGAGCAGCGTGGGATGACGGATGAGAGACGAGCAGTCGAATTGCTTGAGCGTGTTGGTCTAAAGGACTACCTTTTCCACCGACCAGGCGAGCTTTCGGTGGGACAGCGGCAGCGGGTAGCAGTTGTCAGAGCACTGATAAATAAGCCTGGGCTGCTGCTTGCGGATGAACCGACAGGGTCGTTGGACGAAACTACTGCTGAAAGCATAGCGGATTTGCTGGTCGAGTTGAACCGCACCGAAGAAGTTGCCTTGATTGTTGTGACACATTCGATCAGACTGGCTGAACGTATAGGACCTGTGATGGAACTGACCGGCGGGGTATTGAAAGAGAGGATTAACCGCAGAGAACGCTGAGATCGCAGGGCGAAAATACAAACAAAAAACTCGGCGACCTCTGCGGACTCGGCGGTGAAAGGAGCAGCCGGGCGTGAGTTTGCACAGAATTATTTTAAGAAGCCTCGGCTTTTATTGGAGGACAAACCTGGGAGTCCTGCTGGCGGCGATGGTATGCACCGGCATTCTGACAGGTGCTCTTGCCGTCGGCGACTCCGTGCGGCACAGCCTTGCGACACAGGCGCAGGAGCGATTAGGGACAACCGAATTAGCTCTGGGCACAGCGAACAGGTTTTTCACAGAAGAATTAGCTGACGAACTATCAACGCAGCTAAAAACCAAAGTCGCACCGGTTTTACACGTGCGAGGCCTTATAGCCGATAGCAACGACACCAAAAGAGCAAACAACGTGCAAGTGCTTGGGGTCGACCATGCCTTTCAATTGTCAATTTTCAATTGTCAATTTTCAATTTCCCCGGCGGATTGGAATGACGGCGTCATTGTAAATGAACGGCTGGCAGCAAGGCTTGGCGTTCGCGCCGGAGACGAAGTACTGCTGCGGATTGAAAAACCCGGCGTAATGTCACGCGATGTGCCAATCGCACCCGATTCAAATTTGACCGTCGCTTCTCGCCTGGTGATAAAGGCAGTCGCCGGCAGATCAGAATTCGGCAATTTCAGTCTGCAGGCAAATCAGATTGCTCCCTTGAATGCGTTTGTGCCGATTCAATGGCTCCAGGATAAGCTCGATCGCACTGGCCAGGCTAATCTACTTTTGGTCGCAGCAAATCCGATAGACAGCACAACGCTTGAAAAAGCCGACGTTGCCATAAGAAAATGCTGGAAACTTGCCGACGCAGGTCTTGAAATTCGCCGGCTCGATGTACAGCAATGCTTCCAGTTACGCAGCAGGCGGATATTTATCGACGAAGTAATGGCTGATGCGGCGATGAGTGCCGCTGACGGCGCGGTGGGAGTTCTGACTTACTTTGTCAACCAGTTGCGTTGGGTTAGCCCTGCCACCAGTGGGCAGGGCTTGGCCCCCGGCACGGGTCCGGGGGCTAATCGTTGTACGCCATACTCGATGGTTGCCGCCATCAGTCCGGGGCCGGGCAGCGCCGTGCCAGCGGATATGTCGGATGACGAAATACTCATCAATCAGTGGCTGGCTGACGACCTTGAGGCCAAAGTCGGTGACTCTGTCGAGCTTGTCTACTTCGTGATAGGCTCTGGCAGAAAGCTTCAGGAGCAAAACTCCGCTTTCCATGTGCGTGGCGTTCTGCCGATGCGACCTGATCCGGAGCTGATGCCGGACTTCCCGGGCTTATCTAAAGTCGATAATTGCAGAGATTGGGACCGCGGCATTCCCATCGACCTCACTAAGATACGCAAGCGGGACGAAGACTACTGGGAGCGTTATCGCGGTACGCCCAAAGCATTTATTACTCTCGCTGCCGGGCAGAAGCTCTGGACAAATAGATTCGGCAGCCTGACCGCGGTCCGCTACCCAGTGACGGGTAACTCTGTCGAGGCCATCGCAGAGAAGTTGACCGGCAGCGTTGATCCCGCTTCGGTGGGACTTTTCTTTCAACCTGTGCGTCAGCTCGGCCTGGAAGCGGCAAACAAGGCGACAGATTTCAGCCAGCTTTTTCTTGGTCTGAGCATATTTCTGATTGTTGCGGCTTTAATTCTGATGGGCCTTATTTTCGTCTTCGGCGTGGAGAGTCGCAGCGAGCAGATCGGAATGCTGCGAGCGGTTGGGTTTTCGCCGAGACTGGTAAGACGGTTGTTGCTGCTGGAAGGTGGAACTTTAGCAGTCTTCGGGGCAATTGCGGGAAGCGCGGCGGGACTGCTTTATACCAGAGCGATGATTTACGGACTGGCAACCATCTGGCAGCAAGCAGTAGGGCGATCAACGATTGAGTTCTATGCCAGACCTCTTACCTTGTTCGAGGGGGCGGCGGTCGGTGTAGCTGTTTCCATGATCGCGATGAGCCTCGCCGTCCGTAAGCAGACCTCTCTGCAAGCCCGCGAACTTCTTGCCGGAAATCTGCGATGGCAATTCTTCGCTGGTTTCGTAGCCGGCACCACGGGTGTGCCGGCTAACCATCGTCCATCGTCCATCGTCCTTCGTCCCTTGTTACTGGCTGTGGTCACAGCAATCGGTGCAGTGGTGATTATCTGGGCCGTAGGTAGCGGTAGTAGTACCGCAGTTTCCACAGCTTTCTTT
>Ga0299912_10004339_pt1 | contig 11625 bp, 8 predicted proteins | sample RVTome_2_FD_207667 | JGI IMG/M metagenome (GOLD analysis project Ga0299912, IMG submission 207667) | Soil microbial communities from uranium-contaminated site in the Upper Colorado River Basin, Wyoming, United States - RVT95D214 (version 2) ... | reverse complement strand
ATCCGCTCCAAACACTTTCCTCCATTCATCAACAAGCGTAAGATGAAGAATATGCAGAGGCTGGCCCGACAGATACTGCACTTTGTCTCTGAGAAACTTCCCCTTGTTGACAACCTCCAGCGTATTCCCAAACTTCACACCAATAGTCTTCCCGCACCGGGCTGCAACTCCTTGCAAGCGACGGACAACCTCCACTGCGTCCGAAAATGTGATGTTCACCTTGTATATGTTCTGGTTGACTTCCACTTCAGTGTAGCCGAGTTTGTCATACAACAGATGCTCAAGTCTCTCCTTGCCAAGCACCGGAGGATTCATTTTGATGATGACGTGGTAGTCCATCTCTGCAAGCAGAAACTCGCATATACGCTCGATCTCATCCGCCGGAGTGCCATGAAACGTGGAAAGCGTAATGCTGTTTCCTATTTCAGATCTAAAAGGAAGATCACGAAACGGCGTGAACTCATCAGGAATTTGGCGGCGAAATTCCTCGATGAGTCCAGAAGCATCTCGCATGCCCTGTAGCCAATGTCGAATCTGCGCAGACTGGATTCCTGCAACGTCGTAGCCAACGCTTACGTCAAAGACGGTAGCAAAATTGGGGTTCGAGATTTGAAACTTCGGACCTGCATCGAAGAGCCAACATGTAAGCAGCTCAACGATCATAGCTCCCTTTACATATTCCCGCAGCGACTCACCAAGACGAAGCTCCTGAGACCATTCGGTGTTGTAACCTATGGTCGCCATGTCAATGCACGGGCGCGTGAGTGTCAGTCGGTCTTTGATTTGCACAGTCTTCAGTTCAATGATGCGCGAGCCTGAAAGCCATGAGAGGACAATATTCTGCGCAAGCTGTGTGTGTGGTCCCGCGGCTGGACCTAACGGGTTGCCGGCCAAATTTCCGCAGAACAATACCGACGTATCTACTTCAGCATTCGGACGATGGATTTTCCGAGAGGGTAAATCGAAAATGGATCCGGTGCACTTGTATTCATGCCAGATGCGCTTCAACAGAGTTTCGAACGGTATTGGAATGAGTTCAGCCATCACGATATAGATCTCTTGGCAACAATGTATCGAGCTCCGTTTCCCGTATGACGATCTTTCCGCGAGGTTGGAAGGAAATTGGAGGGCTCATTGCGCGACATCGTAGCCCTCGGTATGTTCCTTTGTCCGCCAGTCATGAATCAGCACACCGTTTCAATAGTACAATCATGCATTACACTTGTGCGATCTACTGTTTCCTAATCCTCTCCCATAACTTCTGCGCGATGTTTCTCGACGTACCCATCACCTCGTCCTCGTCAACGCCCAGAAGTCGTCTATCCCACACTATCCATTTCCCATCCACCATTACAGATTTCACCATTGATGATCGCATACCGAAGAGGAAATGCCCTAAAAGAGTATCCTCCGTGAGGCGCGTTGGAGGAGAATAGTCCAGAACGGCCAGATCGGCGTTCGAATCCGGCTCCAATGCCCCAAATCTCTCGCTATAAATCTCCGACACCATCTGTTGACCGCCCTGGAGAAGTTGCGGAAGCACTGTCCCGGCGGCTTTGTCTTTCGTCTCCTGTTTTCTGAAGAAGCCGCACCTGGTTTCTTCAAACATGTCCGCTGGAAAGCCGTCCGTGCCAAGGGCGGTACGTGTTCCGAAGAGATGAAGAGGAGCATGTCCAACGGCATTGTTCATATTCGAGCGCGGATTGTGCACAACCCACGATTGTGTTCTGTGAACTCTCAGAAAGTCGCCTGATGTGAAGTGGACACAGTGCGCCAGGATCGATCTCTTTCCCAGTATCCCATGTCTGGCAAGGCGGTCGGCAAGACCGCAGTGATGTCTTGTTTTCGAGTCTTTGACATCGATAGTGTCTTCTGCAACGTGTATATGGACGCCCGTCCCATGCCTTTCTGCAAGCTCGCTGCACGCCTTCAGCGAGCCATCGTTCAGCGTAAAAGAGGCGTGGGCACCGACGATGCCTCGGAATTTTGGGTCGCGCCGATGACACTCAATGAACCTGTCATTCTCCTCCAATCCCATGTCACGCTCTCGTCTGCCACCCCGGTCGGTAACCTCGTAACACAGCACGCCACGGAGTCCGACCTTTTCAAGCGCACCCCGAATCACATCAAGAGAACCAGCTATCGATGTTGGAGACGCATGGTGGTCGACAATCGTCGTTGTCCCGCATTTTGCTGCCTCCACCGCACCGACAAGTGCACTGTAGTAGACTGATTCCTCATCCAGCGCACGATCGAGTTTCCACCAAACTTTTTGGAGGATTTCGAGGAAATTCTTTGGTGGCCGTGCCGGCCCCGGCATACCGCGTGCGAGACTCGAGTACAAGTGCGTGTGCGCGTTCACCATGCCTGGCATGACAAAAGCACCTGCGAGGTCGACGGCTTCTTCCCCCCCCTGCAAACGGAGATTCTTCGCGCGCACACGGATTTTCCCCGCCTCCACGCGCAGATCAGCTTGCTCAACACGAGGCGGGAAAATATTTAAGAGGATTGCATTCTTCAACAACATCACAAGTCACTTTCTTTATGGGACAAGGTCTGCAATTATCGCAAGACCTTTTCCAGAGCTTCGATACGTGGCTCAATGGACAGCGCCTGCCCCGCAGCCTGTTTCGCGGATTGAATATCTTTCAGACCGTTTCCCGTGATCACAACGAGAGCTGATTCTTTCGGGTGCACGACCCCATTGGTGACGGCTTTCCTGAGGCCTGCCGCTCCCGCGACACCTGCTGGCTCGCCGAACACTCCACCGAGCCGCGCCGTCAGACGCATGGCGTCGAGGATCTCATCATCTGTTACACTAATCATCTCCCCGCACGACTTCTTGACCTGCTGAATCGCCCGACGCCAGTTCCTCGGTGTCCCGACAGCGATGCTGTCGGCTATGGTGTGTGCTGGAGATGGAATCAGATCGGCGCCAGCGTGAAACGCATCAACGATCGGCCTGGCACCCTCAGCCTGAACACCAAGCAAGCGTGGAATGCGATCAATGAATCCGAGTGCCCTCATCTCCTGCAGTCCTTTGCCAATCCCGCCTATCGTGCACCCGTCACCGACAGAAACAACAACCCAGTCAGGGAGGGCATGTGCACATTGCTCTCCGATTTCCAGCCCCGCGGTCTTCTTCCCTTCGACCAGGAACGGATTCGTTCCGCTGTTCCGGTTGTACCATCCAAATCGCTCGCACGCAAGCCGACAGAGCTCGAAAGCGTCCTCATATGTCCCCCGCACCTTGATCACGGTCGCACCAAATATGAGAAGCTGCGTCACTTTGGGCTCGGGCGCCCTCTCCGGAATGAAAATGTAACTCTTCAGACCCGCCGCCGCTGAAAGTCCGGCCAAGGAAGAAGCCGCATTCCCAGTCGACGCACAGGCGATCGTATCAAACCCAAACTCAATTGCTTTCAACACACCGACCGAACTCGCCCTATCCTTGAAAGAGCCTGTAGGATTTCTCCCATCATCCTTTAAGAACATGTGCCTCACTCCCACCTCATGGGCGAGTCGCGGCACATCGTAAATGGGTGTCCACCCAACGCTTAAAAACGGCAGTTGGAGTTCAAGCGAGACAGGAAGCAGTTCGCGGTAACGCCAGTGGTTGAGCTGGCGTGACGTGAGCGTAGCAGGTGTGAGATAGCGCCCGATTTCATCGTATTCATATTTCACGTCGAGGATGCCCTGCAGGCCGCACGTCGGGCAGGTCAGACGGTTGCCGTACGAATGCAGTGTCCCGCACACCAAACACTTCAGTCCCGTCACGAATTTTGGTGGGGCAGGAGTCATTGGCAATCATTTGCTGGTGAGAACACGATCCGCCTCGGCATTCCGGATCATCCGGCGCTTAAGCTTCTCGATTGACAGCAGGATGACTTCGTTGGTGGCAGGTAATGAGAAGTCGGGTTCAATTTCGTGGTTCGCTACTGCTGAAACAGCATCTTTGATTGCAAGCCAGGCAGAAAAGGCGAGCATGAACGGCGGCTCCGCAACCGCTTTGCTTTTGCGAATCACGCCAGGATTAGGAACTCCCTGCAGCAGTGTAGCCCTGAAGTCTTTCGGAATGTCCTGGACGGTCGGAATCTTGTACGTATCAGGAGAATGCGTCAAGAGATGACCATTCGCATCCCACTTGATTTCTTCAGTTGTGCACCACCCAACACCTTGCACATAGCCACCTTCAACCTGTCCGAGATCAATGCCGGGGTTGATGGAATCACCGACATCATGCAGGATGTCAACGCGGAGAATCGTGTGACGTCCTGTGAGGATGTCAAGTAGTACCTCGGTGACGGCCATTCCAAATGCAAAATAGTGGAAAGGCTTACCCACCCCCTTGAGTTTGTCCCATCCGATGTCGGGGGTTCGGTAGTAGCCCGTCGCGCTTAGACTCACCTGGCGGAGATTCATGAGCGTCATCGCTTCGGCGAACGACATCCTTCTATCGGGATGTCGGATGTCGAAGATGTGGTCGTTTTCAAACGCAATGTCCTGCTTCTTCGAAGGAGAGGCAGGGCTATTCTCATTGAACACGGTGGCAAGGACTTCACATATCCTTGATTTCAGCAAATCAACGGCATTCTTCACTGCCATGCCGTTCAGGTCCGTCCCGGAGGACGCAGCGGTTGCAGAGGTATTGGGCACTTTGGAGGTGTTGGTGGCATTCACCTTCACTCTGTTCAGTCTCACGCCGAACTCCGCCGCGGCGATTTGCTGGATTTTTGTATGGAGCCCCTGCCCCATCTCCGTGCCACCATGATTCACAAGGATGGTGCCGTCTTTGTATACATTGACCAGAGCCCCTGCCTGATTCAGAAACGACGTTGTGAAGGATATGCCGAACTTGACAGGCGTAAGCGCAAGTCCCTTTTTGTACAACTCATTGGCTGCATTGAATTCATCTATGCCCTGTCGTCGCTTCTCGTACTCTGACGAGCGAATCAATTGCTCATAGATCACATGCAGCCGGTTATTCTCGACTTTTTCTCCATAGTGTGTGACGTTTCGCGTTTCAATCCCGTAATAATTCTTGCGTCTGATTTCTGCTGCATCCTTGTGGAGGAACCGTGCAACTTGATCAATCACGGTCTCTATCGCAGCCATCCCCTGGGGGCCGCCGAAACCGCGCATCGCCGTGTTGGGCGGCAGATTCGTCTTCCAGACTCGACCCACGACCGAGAGGTTCGGAACGTAGTAGGCGTTGTCCACATGAAGCATCGCCCGATCCATGATGGCAAATGAGAGGTCGGTCGCGGCACCACCGTCGCTGTTGAGCTCATACTTCACGGCGTGCAGTACTCCATCCTCATCGAAGCCAGCCTCGTATCTGATGAGGAAACGATGACGCTTGCCCGTGATCTTCATGTCATCATCCCTGAACAGTCTGATCTTCACAGGTCTCTTCGTGGCGTGGCACAGCAGTGCTGTCCAGCACGCAGTGTGGTTTGCCTGCGTCTCCTTACCTCCGAATGCACCACCAATCCGTCTCACCTCAACAACAACCTCGTTCTTACTGAGGTTCAGCAACTCAGCAATCAATGCCTGGGTCTCAGACGGGTGTTGGGTGGAACTGAACACAGTAATTTCTTCCCGCTCACCGGGAATGCACAGACAAGCCTGCGATTCCAGGTACCAGTGCTCCTGAGCGCCGGTCTGAAGCTCTCCCCGAAGCTTGTGCTGAACATGCTGCAAGGCAGCGTCGACATCCCCACGACTCATTGTCCGCGCCGGTCCCAAGAGGCTGTCCTTCATGATTGCCGAATCAAGATCAAGAATTGCCTCAAGAGGTTCATATTCAACTGTGATGGTCTGCTCTGCCTCTCTGCATTGCTCCTCGTTTTCCGCAGCGATTAAGAACATTGCCTGCCCGACGAACGTGACCTCATCGACAGCAAGGCATGGCTCGTCTTTCGCAACAGGGCCCATCTGGTTGTGGCCCGGAATGTTCTTGTAACACAGAGCCGCGTGGACACCGGGTACTTTCTTTGCTTTGCTAAGGTCAAACGACCTGATCCGTGCATGAGCGTGTGAACTGTATACCACACGTCCGACAAGAAGCTGCGAGCTCACAGGGATATCGTCAACGTACACCGCCTCGCCTGAGACGTGCAGCTCTGCACTTTCGTGAAAAACGGTATTTTGCATATGCATAACTCGGTTAAAGCAATGAGAGTGAACCGAGCGACTTGTACAGGAAGCGGAAATAATCAGGCCGGCAAATGAACTTGAACACGTCTATCGTCTTTAGCCAGTCTTCGGGCTCCATGTGCCCACGATTGATGTTCCGGAAGCCAGTGTATTCACTCGCGGCACATCCCCATCACTCCAACACTCCGCTTTTGTATGCCCGCCTGTCCAGAAAGTCTTCAGCTCTGTCTCGTTGTTTCGCTCCAGAACTTCAGCAGCAGATTTCTGGCAGCGATCCTACGCATTTCTGCAGTAGCACGGACATCTGAAATCGGCGTGAAATCGCCATCGACAATATTCATCGCCTGTTCGACAACATCTCTCTCCCACCGCCTGCCATTAAGAAACTCCTCGGTGTGGTGGGCACGCTTCACGCACTCTGCCATACCGCCGTATGCCAATGTTATCGCTTGAACCGAATTGTCCCCATTCAATTCTACCCTGAAGCCGCCGCTCGTCGTTGAGATGTCAAGATCTTTGCGCTTCGAGACCTTATATGATCTGACGTGAATAGCAGGAGGAACCCTCGGTATGATGACCCCCGTGATCAGCTCGTCTGCCCTTCTCTCAGTGATTCTGTATCCTTTGAAGAACTTGTCGAGTGGTACCTCACGTCGACTACCAACGCTCTCCAGGACTACCCGTGCACCGTAGGCCACAAGAACCGGCAACGTATCTCCGATAGAGGAACCCGTGCCAAGGTTGCCTCCGAATGTTGCAAGATTCCGGATCTGTCGCGATCCGAAGACGGCAAGCATTGCATGCAATGCAGGAAAGTCTCTTTTCAGAAACGGCATAACGTCGCTGAAGTGCACGCCGGCGCCAACGTGGACCTCGCTGTGCTCCTCGCGAAGCGCTTTCAGCTCCTGAATTCCGGAAACGTCGATGATCTCCTTCAGCACCTCATGATTCTTGGTCACACGCAGCGCAATATCAGTCGCGCCGGATAACACGATGGCGTCAGGATGTAGATGCCTCAATGTGAGCGCCTCCGAGAGCTGCACCGGCCGCCAGTAGCGCTGGTCTCCCGTATCAAGCAAAAGTGGACCTGCAGGACAAGACTTCAACCGGATGATTGTTTCCGGCTCCACGGAAGAGAAATGATCGCGCGTCCCGTGGACACACGCGCGAACTGCGGCTTCAATGATCGGTTTGTAACCGGTACATCGACAGAGATTTCCGGTAAGGGCATCGTCGATCTCTTCGCGGGAGGGACGATTCACGGTTTTGTATAAGGCGAAGAGCGACATTACAATACCGGGAGTGCAGAATCCGCACTGACTCCCGTGCGCCTCCACCATCGCAGACTGAACAGGGTGCAACTCACCGGAGCCGAGTCTCAGATTTTCAACGGTGATGAGCTGTTTTCCATGCAACATGGGAAGGAATAGGAGACATGAGTCGACTGCCGTGTAGCGAAGCGAATTGCCTTCTGTGAGCTCGGCAACGACGACGGTACATGCACCACAGTCCCCCTCTGCGCATCCCTCCTTCACGCCTCTGTGGGCCGGCAGACTCCGCAGGTAATTCAGGACGGTGGTGGTCGGCCTTACGCCAGACGAGGACTTAAAGCGAATGCAAACGATTTCTCCGTCGAGAAGAAAAGAGACTGATGATTCCATGGGTACCTGCCGTGAGTGTCAACACGCCTGAACTATCGTACCAATTCCGTTTGGCAATTTCAAGCGCCAGACCCGACCGAAAAACGCTCTCGTTTCACGAACCTTCCACGTCCCGGCCGTCCGAGCCACTCCCCCTTTTCAACAATGATTTCCCCCCGAGAGATTACAATTTCCGGTCCTCCCTTTACGTGGAATCCTTCGTACATCGAATAATCAACCCGCATGTGATGGGTCCGTGTCGAAATGACTTCTTCCTTGTTTGGATCCCACACGACCAGATCAGCATCGCTGCCAACGGCGATGGTTCCCTTCTTTGGGTAGAGTCCGAACAACTTCGCCGGGGCCGCCGACACGACTTCCACCCAGCGGTTGACCGTGATACGTCTCTCGTTCACACCGTGGTGGTACATGAGTTGCAGCCGGTTCTCTATTCCCGGTCCCCCATTAGGTATCCTTGTGAAGTCCCCCTTTCCCATCTCCTTTTGGCCGGAGAAGTGGAACGGACAGTGGTCTGTCGACACGATTTGCAGATCATTCGTTCGCAGGCCGTCCCAAAGCTTTTCTTGATTCCACTGCTCGCGCAACGGCGGAGTGAGAACGTACTTCGCCCCATCAAAGCCGGGACGCTTCAGACCGTCAATCGAAAGAAAGAGGTATTGCGGACAGGTTTCAGCGTAGACGGGATAGCCGAGACTTCGCGCCCGTGCAATTTCCATCAAAGACTCATAACACGAGACATGTACGATGTACACAGGAACGTGCGCCAAGCGCGCCAACGCGATCGCTCGGTGCGTCGCCTCGGCCTCCGTTGCCGTCGGGCGGGTAAGCGCATGGTACACAGGAGCCGTGTGACCTGCGGCGAGCGCTTCCTTCACGAACAGATCGATTACACTACCGTTCTCTGCATGGATGCAGACAAGCGCCCCGAGCTCCCCCGCGCGTCGCATGACGCGAAAAATCGTCGCATCATCAACCATAAGCACACCAGGATAAGCCATAAAAAGCTTGAAACTCGTTACCCCTTCCCGCACAACCTCATCAATTCCTTCCATCGGTGCAGCGGCCAGGTCCGTGATGATCATGTGCAGACCATAGTCAATCGTGGATTTTTCGCCTTTCGTCCACCAGATCTCGAGCGTATCTTTCAACCGTTGACCGGCTTCCTGCGTGGCAAAATCGATGATGGACGTTGTACCACCAAACGCCGCCGCACGCGTGCCAGTTTCGAAGTCATCGCTTGACACGGTGTTGCCGACGGGCGCCTCCAGATGAGTATGGACATCAATTCCGCCCGGGATCACATACTTGCCCGTCGCATCGAGTATCCGGTCAGCATGTTCATTCAATCGTGTCCCGATTGCAGCGATTGATTCCTTCTCGACAAAGACATCGGCGACTTCATCCTTCTCAGGACTGACGAGGCGACCATTTCGAATAAGAAGCGTCACAAGACTTCCCGAATGTTGTGGGAGACTGGCTAACCGACAAGAAGAGGAAGCCGCATGCATACCACTCGCAAGACTCCCTCAAGACGCCTTCACTGAACATTCAATGAATTGCCCCTGACGACTGCTAGAGGCTGAGGCGCAATGGACACATCCACGTTGATCACGAACAGTCAGAATCCGAAGCGGTATTCACCGAGGTCATACTCAAGACGTGGACGAGATCCCCTAATTTGAACGTGGAAGTGTGGTCCAGCGCCTTCTAACTTAATGATTCAAGGGGTCGATCTCAACACTGCTGAAAAAAAAATAGTGCCATTCTTCTCCTTGAAGTTTACCAAGAAAGTTGCAATATTGTCAGGAACAATTCCAACGAGCAACTGAGGGAGCTAGGTTTATGCTTAAGCCACGCATTCTCGTGGCTGCGGCAATGATGCTGATTGCTGCAGCGACCCGCCTGTTTCCGCATCCGGCAAACTTCGCGCCCATTGCTGCAATTGCGCTGTTTGGCGGTGCGACCCTTTACGACAAACGACTCGCCTTTGGTGTCCCATTGCTTGCTATGCTGCTCAGCGATGCACTCATCGGGTTCCACGACACGATGCCGTTTGTCTATGGAAGTTTCGCTCTTATTGTCTGCATAGGCATGATGCTCCGAACGCGTCGCGGGCTCCTTCCTCTTGCTGGAGCCGCCTTGACGAGTTCCATCCTGTTTTTCGTCATCACGAATTTCGGAGTCTGGACGGCCGGTTCGATATATCCGAAGTCTTTTCCCGGACTTGTTGCGTGTTACGTAGCTGCAGTTCCCTTTTTCCAGAACACACTCTTCGGAGATGCAGTGTACACGGCCGCCCTCTTTGGGGGCCTGGCCATCGCCGAAGCGCGTTTCCCGATGCTGCGCACACAAGAGCCAAAGCCGCTCGGACAACAATAAGATTGGATTCGACTTCGACTATCAGCTTGAATGCCCTGCACCGGATCGCTAGCCGGGCTTTCTTTGCGGATCACCCACTCCTCATACACACTCTCTGCCACTTTGCCCTCAACCGGTATGGAGACCTTCATGGAGACGCTCCCCGGGGAGTACAGCTTGCGCAAGCCGGCAATTCCTGACTGAGCTCCGAGCTGTTGCCATTTGATTTTTTTTTGTAGCATCCTTCCCACGGATCACACCGTTTTTGGCTCAGGGTATCATGGCCACGATAAAACCATGCATCATTCCCGGTCCCCATAAACGCCCACGCTTGTCTGTATCGCCTCATCGGCAGGTCGGCCATCTTTCCCGTCCTCTCAATCTCTCAACATAGGAGCAAGCCATTGTATGAAAAGAGTGACTGGCATCGGAGGTTTTTTCTTTACAGCGGGAGACACGAAAGAACTTCTTCATTGGTATGAGAAGCATCTTGGGCTCGAGCCTGAGGGGAGCAGTTTTGTGTTCAAATGGAGAGGTGTCAATAAACCGGAAGAAATCGGGCACACAGTGCTTGCCCTCTTTCCGACCGACACGAAGTATTTCCAGCCGAGCGAAAAGGCATACATGATAAACCTGCGTGTCGAAAACCTGGCACAGCTTCTCGAAGTGCTGAGAAAGGAAGGGGTCAAAGTTGACGACAGGATCGAGGAGTACGAATACGGGAAGTTTGGATGGATAATGGATCCTGAAGGAAACCGGATCGAACTATGGGAACCAAGTGACAAGAAGCTCTGAGGCCGGGTGTTCACTCAAGAGCGATCGTTCAGGCCCACGTGCCATTCCGATGTCACGCTCCAGCTCCACACCATTCCTGGCAATCAACGTTTCCTGTACTTACCGACAAGCTCTGCTCGGGCGAGAATATGCCCCAGCATCACTTTTTCAAGGTTCTCTTTCGCGGGTGATCTGAGTCCCTGGAAAACCGTATCGAGCGCGTACAGTTTGTGATAATACCTGTGCGTGCCTTTCGGCGGACACGGACCGCCGTATCGCGTGCGTGACCAATCGTTCCGTCCTTCAAGGGTACCGGCAGGGAATTCCTTCTGACGAACCCCTTCCGGCAAAGATCCCGTCTCGGGTGGGATATTAAACAACACCCAGTGTACCCACGTCATTCTTGGCGCAGCCGGATCGGGCGCATCAGGATCATCTACGATAAGAACGAGTGACTTTGTCCCGGCGGGGACACCAGTCCACGCCAATGGCGGGGATATGTCTCTTCCGTCACATGTGTAGCGTTTGGGAATCTCGCCACCTTCCTTGAAGGCAATCGATGTGAGCTGCATAATGGATTCCCTGTGAACTACTCTGACCGGAGTCAGACTGCCTCAATCTCATAGACTGCCCCGGCATCTTACCCACGGCGTTTCGAAACCCTACAGTCGCT
>Ga0299912_10004338_pt1 | contig 11628 bp, 8 predicted proteins | sample RVTome_2_FD_207667 | JGI IMG/M metagenome (GOLD analysis project Ga0299912, IMG submission 207667) | Soil microbial communities from uranium-contaminated site in the Upper Colorado River Basin, Wyoming, United States - RVT95D214 (version 2) ... | reverse complement strand
GTACTGGCTGCACTCCTTCCCGAGAGCCCGGCCTTCGCAGTGGAGGGGAGCTTCGGCCTGGTGGGCATGAGCGGACTGGTGGCTGGCGTGATGCAGGCGCCGCTCACCGGCATCTTCCTGGTCATGGAGGTGACGGCCGGATACGACGTGGTCCTTCCGCTGATGATCGTGTCGGCGCTCTCGCTCGTCGTGGTTCGGCGCTTCGAGCGGTACTCACCCTACACCGTCGAGCTCGCGGAGAGCGGAGATCTCCTGCGACCGGGCACGGACCGGCGGATTCTCGCCGACATCCGGGTGAGCGAGACCCTGGATGCCGACGCGACGCCGGTCCCGGACAACATGACCCTGGCGGATTTCGCCGAGGTCCTGAAGACCTCGAGACGCAACCACTTCCCGGTCCTTCGCACCAAGACCGGCGAATTCGCCGGAATTCTCGAGCTGGTTCACGTCCGCGCGCTTCTGCTCGATCCGGCGCTCGCGCGGGTCACCCTGGTCGGTACCGTGATGGATCCCGATGTCCCGAGGATCCCGCTCGACGCGTCGCTCGCCGATGCCATGGACGTGTTCGAGAAGGCCGGCGCCTGGGTCCTGCCGGTCGTCGACGGCAAGCGCTTCGCGGGGCTGCTGAGCAAGTCGAGCCTCTTCGATCACTATCGGCGCGAGCTGGTCGCGCAGCAGCGGTTGATCTGACGGAGTCGGCATCCTGAACCGAGCGGCGCGGCGCGAGAAGGCCGCCGCGCTTCGCGCGGGGAAATGCCCCCGTCTTCCGGTGTCGATCTCCGGTGTCGCTGCCCGAGCAGCGCAGGAGTGAGCCGCGAAACTTCTGGGCAGATGATCGGCGCTCCCGGGTGGAATCACGCGCGATTTCCCGGCAGACGCCTCAAGCCCCGCCCTCGGGTCACCGATGAATCGGGAGCGATCCGCCGGTTTCGCTCGGTCGGGCTGCGCAGGCACCCGAGGCGGGCACGGTGGACCGAGTCGTCTGCGGGAGGGAAACGTGTCACTTCTGGGCAGATGGAGCCTGCGGTGGACGGGGTGCGCCTCGCTCCCCCCGTCCCTTCTCCTCCTCGCCGCGCTGGCGCTCGCGATGCCCGCGCACGCGGTGGAGGCCGACGAGTACCAGAAGAAGGGGGAGTTCCTCTTCAGCTTCGCGAGCTTCGTCGAGTGGCCGTCGGAGAGTCTGGTGGGCGCGCAGGGCGAAGTGCGCGTCTGCGTCTTCGGGAACGACGACGTGACTTCGATTCTCTCCGAGGTGCTCCAGGGCAGAAGCGCAGGGAAACGGGACGTCATGGTCCGGCGCATCGACGATCTGGCAGGCATCACCTGGTGCCGCATCGTCTTCATCACCAAGTCCTCGGAGCTGGAGCCGGAGGTCGTCATCAACTCCCTTGGCGCGACCAGCATCCTCACGGTGGGGGAGACGGCCGGCTTTGCCGCCAACGGAGGGATGGTCAACTTCACCGGCGAGCAGAGCCAGGTGCGGTTCGAGATCAACGAGGGAGCCGCCCGCCGCGCCGGTCTCAAGATCAGCTCCAAGCTCCTCCGGCTGGCGGAGCTGGTGGAAGAGTAGATTGTTCCGCTATCGAGACGCCACGATCCGGCAGAAGCTCATCCTGACCGTGATGGTCACGGCCGGACTCGCGCTCCTCCTCGCCTGCACCGCCTTCGTCACCTACGACGTGATCACGGAGCGACGCGCTCTCGCCACCCGGGCCGAGACGATGGCCGAGATCCTCGGGATCCACACCGCGCCCGCACTGACCTTCAGCGACGAGGAAGCCGCCGAAGAGACCCTCGCGGCGCTCGGCGCCGAACGGGATGTCCTCTCGGCCTGCCTCTTCGACCCCTCCGGCAAGCCCTTCGCCAGCTTCGTGCGCGGCGACCGAGCCGAGGATTGCCGAACCCTGAGCGCGAAGAAGGACACCCATCGCTTCGAGGGGCAGCACTTCGAGTTGGTGCACTGGATCGAAGTCGACGGGGAGCGCGCCGGCGCGATCCAGATCCGCTGGGACTCGCGCGAGGTGCGGGAGCGGATCCAGACCTCCGTCATCATCGTGCTGGGGGTGCTCGCGCTCACTGCGCTGGCGGGTCTCCTGATCGCTTCGCGCCTCCACCGTGACGTGACCGTGCCGCTCGCGGCGGTGGTCGAAGGCTCGGAGGCGCTGGCGCGTGGCGACCTCTCGGTCGCGGTCAGCGCGGCGAGGCGCGACGAGATCGGCGTCCTCGCCAGCTCGTTCAACAGCATGGCGGAAAGCCTGAGGGGCCTCGTCTCGCAGGTGCGCGAAAACATTCTCGCGGTCTCGAAGGCCTCCGAGAGCCTGGAGCGCACCGGTCGCGCCATGGCCTCCGAATCCCGACGGCAGGAGTCCGTCGTGGAGGAGACCTCTCGATCGATCACGACGATGGGTGGCTCGATCGACAGCGTGAACGCGAACGTCGCGCTGCTGGAGGAGTCGGCGCGGGAGACGGCCGGATCCATCGTGGAGATGGACAGCTCGGTCTCCGAGATCGCCCATCACATGGACAACCTGGCCAGCGCGATCGACGTCACCTCGTCGTCGATCATGCAGCTCACAACCAGCATCCGCGAAATCGCAGGGAACATGGCGGGGCTCGATCGCGCCACCGAGACCACCTCGGCGTCCCTCAAGGATCTCCAGGCGTCCGTGGCCGTCATCGAGAATAACGCAGAATCATGTCACTCGCTGACGCAAAATGCCGCCAAGGAGGCGGGACACGGTCGGCAGTCCGTGAAAGAGACGATCGTCGCGATGCACGAGATCCGCGCGAGCTTCACCGCTCTGCAGGGCGTGATCGGCGAGCTGTCCCGCAAGTCCGACTCGATCGGTGAAATCGTGCAGGTCATCGAGGGAGTGGCGGAGGAGACGAATCTGCTGTCGCTGAACGCGGCGATCATCGCGGCCCAGGCGAACGAGCATGGCAAGGCCTTTTCCGTGGTGGCCTCCTCGGTCAAGAGCCTGGCGGAGCGAACCGCGCGCTCGACCCGCGAGATCGCGTCGCTCATCGCCAGCGTTCAGGAGGAGACGCGCAAGGCGGTCGATGCCATGGAGGAGAACGGCAGGCGGGTGGAGAAGGGAGTGGAGCTCTCGAACCAGGCCGGCGAGGGCCTGCGCCGGATCATGGAGAGCGCCGATCAGTCGGCGGGCATGGTGCGCGAGATCGTGGAAAACAGCGCGGTGCAGGGGCGGGACCTCGCCCAAGTGGATCGCGCGATGGCCGAGGTCAAGGAGATCGTGGCGCAGATCGACCGCTCGATCCGCGAGCAGGAGAACGCGAGCGGCGAGATCGCCCAGGCGACCGAGAAGATCCGAGCCCTGGGTCAGCAGGTCAAGGGTTCCACCGAGGAGCAGCGCAGCGGGAGCAAGCTCATCACCCGGGCCATGGAGAAGGTGATGTCGATGATCGAGCACATCCTCGCCTCGACCCGGGAGCAGGCGACCCAGAGCGAGCAGATTCGACGGGCCCTCGAGAGCTTCCGCGAGGTGACGGTCGAGAATGCCCGCCGCGCCGACGAGCTCGGCGAAACCGTGACCTCGCTCTCCCAGCGCTCGGGCCAGCTCGAGCGCGAGATCAACCGCTTCACCCTCTGATCCCCCCCCGGGGGGGTCCCGGAACCGGATCAGCCCAGAAGCGGGATCTGCAGATGTGACGAGACGTAGACGAGCATGCGCCTACGGGGGGAAATGAGCGAGCTCGGAGGCCTGCGTGAGATGGGATCGCGCCAGAATCCTGGGCCGGGTGCCGCGGTGGTCCGCCGTCGGAGCGGCCGCGGCCATCCTGCTGGCTTGCGGTCCGACCGTCGAGGACGCCGTTCCGAACCAGCTACAGGGGCGCTGGATCACATCGGAGCCCAAGTACTAGGACCGCTACTTCGAGATCCAGCCCGATCGCATGATCTGGGGCGTGGGCGAGTTCGATCTGGACGCTCACCCGATCGAGAAGATCGAATCGCAGCCGCAAGTCGCTGGCAAGATCCGCTACTGGCTGCACTACACGGAGAACGAAGGGTATCCGAACGCGCTCGAGATCGAGCTCTGCCTCGTCCCGAAGGCAGAGCTCCGCTTCCTGAACCGGCCGGAGGTGTGGACCCGTGCGCCTCCGCGGTGAGCTGGCGACCGCCCCCGGAGCCCGGCGGATCGAGGAGGGGTTCACCCTGGTAGAGCTCGCCCTCGTGTTCTCGCTGATCGGAATCCTTTCGGCGATCGCCATCAGCGGCTATGCGAGCTACCAGGAGCGCGCCCGGAAGACCCAGGCGATCGTGGACATCAAGAACATCGCGACGGAGATCGACGGGTACGAGGTCGCGACCGGGAAGCTGCCCAGCACCCTCGCCGAGGCGGGCGCCGGAGGGATGATCGACGTCTGGGGAAATCCCTACCAGTACCTGCGCCTGGACCCCAAGGACAAAGGCCAGCCGCGCAAGGACAAGTTCATCGTCCCCATCCACTCCGACTTCGATCTCTACAGCAAGGGTCCGGACGGGCGCTCGGCCCCTCCCCTCACCTCGAAATTGAGCCGCGACGACATCATCCGGGCGAGCAACGGGTCCTACATTGGCGTCGCCGCGAACTACTAGGCTTCCGGGCTTCCTCACCACCCGTTTCGGGCGGCGCCTCTTCGGCGTCTTCGTGCTGAGCGCTCTCCTCCCCATCACCGCTCTCGCGGCCCTGGCCTTCGTGCAGGTCACCGGCGAGCTCTACCAGCAGGCCGAGCAGCGGCTGCGTTCCGCGAGCCGCGCGGCGGGAATGCGCATCTTCGATCGGCTGGCCGAGCTCGAGGCCGAGCTTGGCGCCATCGAGCCGGACCTGGTGAGCGGCGGCGAGGCGCATCGGATCGAGCCCAGCCGGCGGGCGCGGCTCTCCCAGCGCTTTCGAGCGCTCTGGCTGATCGGCTCTGGTGAGGTCTACGGGCTTCTGGGGGATGCCCGGGAGCCTCCGGCCATCGATCTCCAGGGTCGGACAGCCAGACTCGTGCTGGAGCGCCACGGCGATGCATTCGCGATCTACCTGGCGCGACGTCTCGAGGCGGAATCGGACAGCTCCCTGATCGCGATCGGCGATATCGAGCCGAATTTTCTCTTCGACATCTCCCCCGAGAACGCGCTGCCTCCGCTCTCCGAGTTCGTGCTCCTCGACTGCGAGAACGAGGTCCTGGCATCGTCGTGGGAAGCTTCGCGGGAGGATCTTCGACTCATCACATCGACGCTGCCGGACGGGGAGAGCTCGCTCGTGGAGTGGCGGAGAGGCGGGACCACGTTCCTCGCGCGATCCTGGTCGCTCTTCCTGGAAGCGAGCTATGGGCATCCGTCCTGGAGAATCATCGTGGTCGAGCCGAAGGAGCTCGCCCTGGCCCCGATCATCCGCTTTCGGACCAGCTTCCCCCTCGTGGTGGGCGCTTCCGTCGCGCTGATCGCGCTTCTCACCACCGCTCAGATCCGCAGAAGGCTCCTGCCGCTCGAAACCCTCCGGGCCGGGACCCCGAGCGCATTGCGCGCCGCGAATTCGGGGTGCGGCTCTCGGTCTCGAGCAGAGACGAGTTCGAGGACGTGGCCCGCTCCTTCAACGCGATGGCAGAGCAGCTGAGCGGACACTTCGATTCCCTCAGCCGGCTCGCCGACGTCGACCGCGAGATCCTCGCCAGCGGGGAAGAGGCGCGGATGATCGAGACGCTGGTCCTCCGCGCAGGCGAGATCTACCCATGCGATACTCTCGCGGTCCTGATCGACGCCCCATCCGAGGGCACGAGCCCGCGACTCCTCTGTGCTTCCCAGGAGGAGGTCAGAGAGAGGCCCGCCGTGCGCCTGCTCGAGGCGGAGCGAGCCGAGCTTCGTCGCAACCCCCTCCAGCTCCACATCGAGCTCGGTCCCGGGGCGCCGCGCTACCTCTCGTCCGTCGCCGAACCACGTCTTGCCAGGGCGATCGTCCTTCCCTTGCTGAACGGCCCGACGCTGCTCGGTCTGCTCGCCTTCTGTCACCGACCGGAGGAGTCGGTGCGGGGCGATCGGATCCTCTACGCCAGGCAGCTCGCCGACCAGTTCGCATCGGCTCTCTCCCACCTTCGGACGCGAACCGAGAACTACGCGCTCACCCACTTCGATTCTCTCACGGGATTGCCGAATGGAGCGCTGTTCGAGGAGCGCGTCCGCGAGGCAGTCGTCCAGGCGCGCCGTCGCGGCGAGACCTTGACCGTATCCGTCATCGACATCGACGGATTCAAGCGCGTCAGCAGCGCCGTCGGAAGCAACGCGGGCAACCGCCTGCTTCTCGAGATCGCCACCCGCCTTTCCTCCTCGCAGCCGACCGCCATGGTGGCGCGGCTGGGGGAGGACGAGTTCGGGCTCCTGCTCCGCAACATCGAGGCGGAAGACGACGCATACCGAGTGGTATCCGCCGCCCTTGCCACCGCATCGAAGCCGATTCAGCTGCTCAGGGACGAGGAGTACTACCCGAGCTTCAGCGCGGGCGTGGCGGTGTTTCCGAGCCACGGCGAGGACGCCGACGGTCTGATCCTGAGGGCGGCCACCGCCCTCGACGAGGCGAAGGAAGCCGGCGGCGGCGATTGTCGGATCTACACGCCGACCCTCGCCGACCAGGCCCGCCACCGGCTGTCGATGGAGTCGCAGCTCCGGCAGGCCATCGACAGGGAGGAGTTGCGCCTCTACTACCAGCCCGTGGTCCATCTGGAGCGCGGCGAGATCGTCGGCGCCGAGGCACTGCTAAGGTGGCAGCACCCCGAGCGCGGCCTGGTTCCGCCGGACGAGTTCATCCCGCTGGCGGAGGAGACCGGGCTGATCGTGCAGATCGGGGAAGTCGCCCTCCGTCAGGTGTGCCTGGACGCTCGAAGCGCTCAGGGATCTCGGTATCCGGCTCTACCTCGACGACTTCGGCACCGGCTACTCCTGCCTGGGCTACCTGAGCGAGCTCCCGATCGACGGCCTCAAGATCGACCAATCGTTCATCCGCGCCACTCCCCACCACCCAACCAGCGTCGCGATCTCGCGCGCGATCATCGCGATGGCCCTCGGGCTGAATCTCGCGCTCGTGGCAGAGGGCGTGGAAACCGAGGAGCAGGTCGCCTTCCTCCGTCGATACGGATGCGAGCTCGGGCAGGGGTCGCGGTTCTCGAAGCCGCTGCCCGAGAAGGACTTCCACGCGCTGCTGCGGGAAGGGTGGTCTCCCTCGTGACCGCTCTCTTGGCGGCAACCCGACCGCTCGCGCGCTACATGGCGTCGATGATGGCATTGAAGGTCGGGCTCGGACGCATGACCTTCTCGAGCGTTTCCGGGTCGGGCACGTAGTAGCCACCCAGATCGACGGGTTTCCCCTGGGCGGCGAGAAGCTCTTCCACGATCTTGGCTTCGTTCCGCTCGAGCTCCTTCGCCACCTTGGCGAAACGCGCCCGCATCTCTGGATCCTTGTTCTGAGCCGCCAGGGTCTGCGCCCAGTAGAAGGCCAGGTAGAAGCTGCTTCCCCTGTTGTCGATCTCGTTCACCTTGCGGGAAGGGAGCCTGCCGTTCTCCAGGTACTTGGTGATGGCCTGATCGAGCGTCTCCGCCAGGAGGGACGCTTTCTGGTTCTTGGTCTTCTCGGCAATCAGCTCCAGCGACGGGACCAGCGCGCAGTACTCGCCGAGCGAATCCCACCGCAGGTGACCCTCCTTCACCAGTTGCTGAACGTGCTTGGGAGCCGACCCGCCGGCGCCGGTCTCGAAGAGCCCCCCGCTCCCCAGCAGCGGCACCACCGACAGCATCCTTGCGCTGGTGCCGAGCTCGAGGATCGGGAAGAGATCGGTGAGGTAGTCCCTCAGCACGTTGCCGGTCACGGCGATCGTATCCTTTCCCTTGCGGATCCTCTCCAGCGAGAACCTCATCGCCTCTGCCGGCGTCATGATGCGAATATCGAGCCCCTTGGTGTCGTGACCGGCCAGGTACTTCTTCACCTTCGCGATGATCTGCGCGTCGTGCGCCCGATCCTGGTCGAGCCAGAACACCGCCGGCGCTCCGGTGGCCCTTGCCCTCCTGACCGCCAGCGCGACCCAGTCCTGGATCGGGACGTCCTTCACCTGGCACATCCTGAAGATGTCGCCGGGCTCGACGGTCTGCTCCAGCAGCGTCCTCCCCGAATCGTCGACGACGCGGAACCTGCCGTGGCCAGGCGCCTCGAAGGTCTTGTCGTGAGAGCCGTACTCCTCCGCCTTCTGGGCCATCAGACCGACGTTGGAGACGTCTCCCATCGTCGAGGGGTCGAACTGCCCGTTCCTCTTGGCGTCCTCGAGGATCTCCTTGTAGATGGTCGCATAGCAGCGATCCGGCACCATGGCGATGCAGTCCTGGAGCTGGTCGTCCTTGTTCCACATCCTGCCGCCGTCGCGAACCACGTTGGGCATCGACGCGTCGACGATGATGTTGTTGGGCACGTGCAGGTTGGTGATGCCCTTTCGCGAGTCGACCATCGCGAGCGCCGGCTGCTTCTCGTAGACCGCGGCGATGTCCGCTTCGATCTCCGCCTTCTTGCCGGCGGGAAGCCGCTCCAGCTTCTCGTAGACGTCGGCGAGCCCGTTGTTGAGGTTGACGCCGATCTCCCTCAGCACGTCGGCATGCTTGTCGAGCGCCTCCTTGTAGTAGACCGATACGCAGTGACCGAACATGATGGGATCGGACACCTTCATCATGGTCGCCTTCAGATGCAGGGAGAGCAGCACGCCGTCCTTCTTCGCCTCTTCGATCTGCTCGGCGTAGAACCTGCGCAAGGCGGCCACGTTCATCACCGCGGCATCGATGACCTCGCCCTCCAGGAGCGACAGCCCCTCCTTCATGACGGCGGTCTTGCCGTCGGCCGCGACGAACTCGATCCTCACCTTGCACGCCTGCCCGACCGTGGTGGACTTCTCGGTCGCGTAGAAGTCCTTGTCGCTCATGTGGGCGACGCGGGCCTTGGATCCGGATTTCGGCCACGGTTGCATCATCTTGTGCGGGTTCTTCTGGGCGAACTTCTTCACCGAAACGGCCGGTCTCCGGTCGGAGTTGCCTTCGCGAAGGACGGGATTGACCGCCGAACCGAGAACCACCGCGAACCTCGCCTGGAGGGCCTTTTCCGCCTCGTTCCTGGGTTCCTCGGGGTAGTCGGGGATGTCGTATCCCTTTCCGTGGAGCTCCTTGATCGCGGCTTGGAGCTGGGGGATGGAGGCGCTGATGTTGGGAAGCTTGACGATGTTGGCTTCGGGAGTCTTCGCGAGCTCTCCGAGCTGCGCCAGATGATCGGGGATCTTCTGATCGGCGGTCAGCCTCTCGGGGAAGTTCGCGATGATCCGGCCCGGGAGAGAGATGTCCCTCGTCTCGACCTCGATGCCGGTATCCATGGTGTACTTCCGGAGGATGGGGAGCAGGGCGCATGTCGCGAGCGCCGGCGCTTCGTCGGTCTTCGTCCAGATGATCTTCGACGTGGTCATCTCTCGTCCTTCACGCTTGCAGATCTGCCGACGACGGCTCGACCTGACGCGGTGGCCTGTTCGGCGCCGGTTGTCAGCGATGCCGCGACGCAGGTAGCGCCACCGTAGATACTCGATATCCTTGTTTTTGCAACACGGAAGGGCCGGTCGCTTGGCGGAAGCGCCGATCCTGGCCGCGCCTCTCCTAACCCCCACCACCCTTGGGAGGAGAAATGCGCACGGCGAGGGACAACCTCTGGCTCGACGTTCCCTATCTGCCAGGCCCCGCCTTGTGGGGAGAGCACGAGGCGGACGTCGCCATCCTGGGGGGGGGCTATACCGGGCTCGCGGCCGCCTACTTCATCAAGCGAGCCTTCCCCGACAAGCGGGTCATCGTGCTGGAGAGCCAGTACGTCGGGTTCGGCTCCTCCGGGCGCAACTCCGGCGGGGTCAGCGGAACGCTCGGGCACAACTATCGGAACCTGAAACGGAAACACGGCGTCGAGAAGGCGGTCCAGCTGCAGGGACTGATCGCGCACTCCTTTGCGCTCGTCGAGGGGCTGATCCGAGAGCACCAGATCGCCTGCGACTACCAGAGGACCGGGCGTCTGATCGTGGCGGAAACGGAAAGGCAGAAGAGGCTGCTCGAGGAGGAAATCGAGGCCTGTCAGGAGATCGGCGGAGCCGCGACCTGGCTCGACGGGCAGGAAGCGCGCAGCCGATTCGGATCCGTGAAGGTGCTGGCAGCCGTGAGATATCCGGAGGAGGGCACCGCAGATCCCGTCAAGTTTCTCCGAGGCATGCGAGGCGCCGTCGACTCCCTCGGCGCCGAGGTCTACGAGCATTCCCCCTGCGTGCACATCGAGCCCGGACCGAAGGTGACGCTCTACACGCCGGGGGCTCGCGTCCGGGCAAGCGATCTCGTCGTTGCGACCAACGCCTATCCCAATCCCCTGAAGCTCCTCCATTACAGGGTGTTGCCCTTCTACGTCTACAACATCGCGACCGAACCGCTGAGCCCGTCGCAAATGGATGCCCTCGGGCTGCCGGGACGCGAGAACACCTTCAACGCGCAGAACTTGTACTGGGCCGTCCGACCGACGGCAGACGACCGGCTGGTATTCACCGAGTGCGACGCGCTCTACTTCTATCGCATCGACCGCGATTACAGTCACTTCCCCAGCGCGTACGAGAGTCACCAGAGACTCCTGGTGAAGAAGTTCCCCTTCCTGGAGGGGATCCGGGTGACCCACCGGTGGGGCGGACGGATCGCCGTCACCCTGGACTTCCTACCCACGGTGGGATGCACCGGAAGACACGGAAACATCTACTACAGCGGCGGATACAACGGCCAGGGGCTCTGCTTCAGCCAGCTCGCAGGGAAGATGATCGCGGCTTTGATGGCGGGGGAGAAGTCCGAGCTCACCACCAACATGCTGATCAACAGGCGCCTCCTCGGGGTGCCCTCCGCGCTCCTCACCTATGCAGGCATCCGGAGCTACAAGCTGTATTTCGTGCTCTGCGACAGACTTCTCGCAAGAGGCGCCTGATGCAAGAGCGCTCGCGGACGATCACGTTGCCATGCCGAGCGGCCGCTCCCCTCCGCAAGCCAGGTGCCCCCTCTCCCCAGACCGGGGCGTGGTAGATTCTGCAAGTGCTCTCCTGCTCGAAGAGCTCTGCGAAGCCGAGGTCACGAGCTCGCCGCAAGAAGGAAAGCCCGGATGCACACAACGGAGAAACCATGAAGCGAATCGCCCTCGTCTTTCTGCTCCTCGCACTCTCGGAAGCGGTCCTCGCCGAGACTCCCTTTCAGTTCGCCGCGCCGAATCTGCGCGCCCCCGATGACCCGAAGGTGAGCGGGATTCGGTTCACGGTGATCCATGGAAGGAATCAGAGCGTGCGCGGCATCGACCTGGGCCTCATCTCCCTGAGCGAGACCGGCAACCTGTTCGGCGCGAGCGCGGTGCTCGGAATCGGAAAGATCGACGGCGACATGTACGGTTTCGCGAACAGCGTGATCAACGTCCATACCGGAAGTGACACCGGCTTGAATGCGGCCTTCGTCAATCGAGTCAACAGCGTGAAGACTGGAGCCAACGTCGGCTTCGTGAACATCTCCGACGGATACACCATGCTGGATCTCGGCGGATTCAATCTCTCCGGTCGCTCGTCCGTCCAGCT
>Ga0299912_10004337_pt1 | contig 11628 bp, 11 predicted proteins | sample RVTome_2_FD_207667 | JGI IMG/M metagenome (GOLD analysis project Ga0299912, IMG submission 207667) | Soil microbial communities from uranium-contaminated site in the Upper Colorado River Basin, Wyoming, United States - RVT95D214 (version 2) ... | reverse complement strand
CTCGTAGTTTCTTTTCACTCGGGAAGCGCGTTTTCTGCCGCCTGTAAGTTTCCTTTTGCGCGAATTGCCATGCCAAACTGACATTTCACATTTCCCTTTTCTAGTTGCCTTTTCGAGTGGTGACTATCAACCGTTATTTTACATATATAGGTTGCGATGGAACAACATCTTTATCGCACATTTATATCAGCGGTTGCGACGTCAAATATTGAAATATACAAAATCTACGGTCCTCTCCACGAAAGCTACAAAAACCTTCATCACATCATCTGCCAACTCTCGCTGCCTCCAGAAATACGCGATGTCCCCATGTTCATTGGCATCACTGAAAAAGACAGTTTGTATCTTATCCCTAACCAGTTTATAGAAGACGCGCATCTTGGTCTTGTCGGCGTTCCGTTAAGATATTACGCAAAGAGTTTATTGCCGAAGGAATAAGCGAAAAACACTTCCATTTTATGTATGGCGCAATATTCAGGTCGGATTTGGCTAACGGAGCCTGAACAATGCCTATAAAGGTGGGGCAGGATAATATTTTCGTTCGTGTATCAAAAACGAGGCGAGAATGATGAAGAAAGTTGTTGGTAGAAACGTAGTCATTGTGTTGGGGATCATTTGCATTTTCCTATCAGTCAGTTTAGTCAGAGCGATAGCCAATTACACGTCAATAATAAGCGTAAAAGACAACACGATTTCTTCGTTAAACTCTCAATTGTCGAGTAAAGATTCTCAAATACAGACACTTACAAGCCACACGGGTCAACTGCAAACGTGGCTAAATGGCAACGTCACGTCTCTGAACACTCAAATAGCAATTCTTCAAAGCCAAGTTTCATCTGACAACGCTACTATTGCCAATCTTCAAAGTCAACTTGAATCTGCAAATTCTCAAATTGGCGATTTGCAAAACCAGATAGTGACTCTACAAAACCAAGTGAATGATCTCACAGCAATTATTAACATGAGCAAATCCGAGTTGAAAACACTCGTCTTCCACGTCTGCGAAAAAGGCGAGGGATACGAATGGGGACACGTTCCCGACGTTAATTATACCTATAACCAAATTCTAACGTTCAATAACAGCACGTATGAAATTCTGCTGTTTCCTGAATACAGGGGAAATGAGAATTGGACGGAGACGACTGCATGGCTTACTGAAAACTTTGCGCAAATACCGATTATGCTACCCGTCTTCGAAGGCGGCATATACGACTACCCGGTTGTGAAATTAACCGCTGATCAAATTTTAGAAGCTGTGGGAACGTGCAATGTGAAGTGGTTAAGATTCGCAGAAGTCATAAGCTGGCACATAGAACACAACGTCACTTTCCCGACTGCCTATGTCACGGAGATTTTAAACTTCTGCCGAGCGCACGGCTTAAAGCTGTTTTGGACAGAATGGAAAGCCGATGCTTTCAAAGCAGTCCAAACTTACATTGCAGGATTTGAGGACATCGTAACCGTTTCCTTCTCTACCAATTCGGAAGATTTAGAACCTGCGGATGGTTTCTTGCTGATAAATTCAATGTTCCAGCATTGGGGCACATCAGTGCAAAGTTGGTATTGGAAAACACGTTCATACGGTTCCGAGTTAGACATGCCTACTTCGTTATTGGTTCAGCATGCTCTTGCAGCGAAAAACATAGGGGCAGAGATAATTCAATTCGAGCCGTACTGGTATTTCTTTGACAACGGGGAAGCGAAAGAAAACCTGAAACCCTTAGAGATTATGCTGACATAATTCTTGTTAATGTCAATGTTATTGAAAGCCAAGAAAAAGTTAGTGATTCAGTGCACATTTTCGTTTATGCAGTCTGCAGATAATTATGTAACCTGTCAGCTTATCCAGATTTCCTCAAGATATGGCCAGTTTATCTGGTGTTAAGTGTTGATGCTGGCTACTCGCTGGTACTAAAGGCTCACTCGGTTGCACGCGCTCCCGCCAGTCTGACTTTGGGGATAACTCTTTTCAAGCTTCAACCTTTTGGAGGTTAATATATAAGACTATAATTAATTAGAGACGAGCATAATGCGTTTGACCAAAGCAGAGCGCTTTTCACAATTGCTCCTAACCTGGTTTGAAGATAATCAGAGATCATTTCCTTGGAGACAAACACGCGATCCCTATAAAATCCTATTAGCTGAAATTTTTCTCCGAAAAACTAATGCCGCAAAAGTCCTGACTGTTTACGCGGATTTCTTAGAAAGATATCCGAGGATTGAAGCAATAGCACAAGCAAAAGAGAGCGATTTGGCAGATTTTCTACGACCATTGGGTCTTTATCAGTGCAGGGCAAAATACTTGGCGAATCTGGCGAAAATTGTGATAAATAAGCATCAGGGAGAAATTCCAAATTCAAAACTGGAACTTCTTGGATTGCCTGGGGTTGGCGACTATATAGCCAACGCTTTACTCTGCTTTGCATTTGATGAATCCGTTCCTTTGCTTGACACTAATATTATCAGAATCGCTCTCAGAGTTTTTTCGCTTGAATCTAACAAGAAGCGAGCACGCGACGACCCAATAATGTGGCAAGCAATTGGACAAATATTACCCAAAACAAAAGCAAGGGCCTTCAATCTGGCGCTACTGGATTTGGCTGCTACAATATGCCGTCCCAAGAACCCTCAGTGTGAAGACTGCCCTGTATTCTCCATATGTGACTATTATCGCGCAAACAAGTTATCGGCGCAAAAGCAAAAGTAATTTCAAACAATGGCAGACAGATAAAAGTGAAAATTGCGGCAGCAAGATGAAAAGGTCTTCCAAAAGCCTTTATGCAAAGAATATATAATGTAGTGTTGGTGTCTCCGTGTCAGATCTTACAAGAGATGAGATAAAATCTCTGATAGCGCAGGGCTGGAGTTGCGATGACTACCAAGGATTTTGTGAAGTTGAGTCGCACAAAGGACTTAAGAACCATCTCATCTACGACCCGACTGGCAAAATCTCGCCGGATCAGATAGCTTCCGACGAAAATTTTGAAGGAAACGCTGCGATTCTCCATGTGGGTCAAGTTGAGGGAAAATTATCTCCCGAAGAATTGACAAACGATGAGATTACAATACCGCCTGGAAAATTTGTCTTCTTTATGACGCAGGAGGCGGTAAACATGCCTTTCGATGTTGATGGTTCACTCTTCATGAATCCGAGGATTTCTAACTTAGGTTTGCACTTTTTTACATTGGGGCACATCGATCCTGGTTTTCACGGAAATCTCACGGCAACATTGTTAAACATGACTAATCAGCCGATAAAGCTCAATCGTCATGAGGGTTGTTTGTATCTTGTTATAGCTAAGACAAACAAAGTTGAAAAACCGCATCAGAAATTCCATGCAGAGCCTCAATTAACAATAGATGAGGCTCAAAGGAATTTGTCTTTCAACCTTAATCCGGGGTTTGCCCTGACATCAGATGATTTCGTGACTAAGGACGAACTCGATAAGTGGCGGAATATGCTTCTGGCAATAATTTTCGGTGTTTCCAGCATTGGTTTTGGCACAATTATTGGGGTCATTTTATGGTTGCTGTCAAGAATTCCTTCGGTCAACTAAAACTGGCAGTTTTCGATCTTGATGGGACGTTAATCAGGCCGCGTAGCAGTTGGAGATATCTCCACCAGAAACTGGGCACATGGAAAGTTGCTAGGATAAATGCAGATTTGTTCTATGACAAGAAAATCACTTGGGAAGAGTGGGCTAATAGAGATGCGAAACTTTGGAAAGGAACGAACGTAAATGACGTTAAGCGAATTGCCAAAAATTGCCCAATAACTCATGGTGCAAGGGAAATTAGCCGAAGTCTGAGGGGGCATGACTTTACTATGGCAATTATCAGCGGAGGCTTATCTTACTTTGCAGAAAGCGTTGGTCAAGAATTGCAAATACCCAATGTTTTCTCTAACAGACTCATTTCTGAAAATGGGGTATTGACAGGGGAAGTAGAGAATTTGGTTACTCCAACCAGCAAGTGCGAACATCTTGCTCTGTTGCTAGAACGGCTCAACCTTTCTTTGAGTCAAACGACGGCAATCGGAGACGACTTCACGATGATACCAATGTTTAAGATTGTTGAGCTATCAATAGCTTTCAATCCGTCCGATCTTAATATTGGCAAAGCTGCTTGCGTAACAGTCAACAGTCAAAACTTACTGGATGTTTTGCCTTATATTTTGCCTGAGTACACGGCTAACAGCAACTTCAGTGGAACTTAGGGCATTCAAAGGAGCAATGGTTTTTGGCAAACGCCCACAATAAATATTCCTTGGTGGATTTATTTGCTGGAGCAGGAGGCTTATCTCTTGGCTTCAAAATGAGCGGGTTCTTTGAACCAGTTGCGGCCGTTGAATCCAACTCCAAGGTGGCCGATACTTATGAAGCCAATATAGGTATCAAAGTGATAAGAAAAGAAGTTGGCAAAGTTGGCTTTGAAGAGCTACTCAGAGACGCGAATTCAAAGGGATTTACTTCAATAGATGCAGTCATTGGGGGGCCTCCTTGCCGACCCTTTACAACAGCCAACAAGGGAGGAACAAGATGGGTTATAGTAAAAAAAGAAAATGAAGAACTGGAACATCCAGATTGGCACGCTCTTTGGCGAATAATTGAAGTGCTCAGCCCTAAACCTCGTGTAGTTGTTGCCGAAAATGTAATGGGTTTAAAAAATCACGACGAAGTTTTCTCAAAGTTCATAGATAGATTAGGTAAATACTATACAAAAATTTCTAGGGAGCTTCATGCTGACTGCTTTGGCGTACCTCAAAATAGAAAACGGCTATTCATAGCAGGAATAAGAGATTTTGATGGCGATCCTGAATCTATACTGCCTAAAAATCCCCAAGCTGAGTCAATAAAAAAAATAACCGTTAAGGAGGCAATCGGTGACCTGCCCGAATTATCAAATAACTCTGTAAAATCTCCAATTTCGAAATACTTAGAGGGAAGACCGACTCGCTATCAATCCTTACGGAGAATTAAGTGCAGTGCTCTCTTTGACCATTGTACGCACTCAGTCCAACCTGTAATGGCAGAGAGGTTCAAGTATATTCCTGAAGGATATAGTCTGCGCAAAGCTTGGGAAGAGGGGCTCGTCCCAAAAGAAGTTATGACTTCGGAATATTATCTGCAGAACCGCAAGAGGAAATTCTCCGAGAAAACTATAGAAAACATGCACTCTAATATCTATAGACGGCTCAAATGGGATAACGTTTCATGCACAATTACTCATGTGCGAAAAACAGTTCTTATTCATCCCAACCAAGATCGCCTAATTTCGGTTAGAGAAGCAGCGAGACTACAAAGCTTTCCCGACTGGTTCCGTTTCTCAGGAAGTACAAGTCAGCAATATCAGCAGATCGCAGATGCTGTTCCGCCATTACTTGCACAGGTAATAGCTACTAATCTTGGAAAACTCTTAATAAACATGCGCCATTAGGAGCTAATGAATTAGACTACTTGGATCTTGTGATTAAACGCAGGATCATGCATTCTCGCCTTGTTATCAATCTTATCAGTATGGCTTATTCAAAGAAAATCTCATACATCCATGTTTTTCCATATTTTTCAGCCACTTTAAGCTCATAGCCTTGTGGATAAGCATAAATTAGCCGAGTATCAGCACATTGAAGCGCAAAAAGACAAGCTCCAAGCGCCATCGGCTTCGTCCCCAAAGGCGCAATAGAAAAATTGTAATAGTTTGACCAGTCTTTGTGAAGTTTAGCTAATGTTCGATAGGTTTCAAATGGGTCACTGGCCGAAGAATATTGCAGTTCGGGAAAGCATTCTCCTTCTCTTATTACAAGAGTGTTGCTAATTAAACTTACATCTTTGAATTCAGGCCGATAAGCAGGAAAACCGTTGATCGCTAAAGTCTTGTCGGGTTGCACGCTTCTTAGAACCTCAAGGGCTCGTTGCCCTTCGAAACCTAACATTATTATGAGCATATTTTTCTTATCTATATCAATAAAACCATTGAAAGCTGGAATCTCTCCAACACGATCTAGCCCTCTTGTGAATGTGACATGTTCCTGTAATGGTTTTCCGTAGCTTTCAGGCTCGGTGTATGTAACATAAACTTCTGTTAAACTGCACACTTGTATCAGGAGCTTTAGAAGGCAATAGAAGTAAGGTTTTATAAAGGTTGAAATGTCAATCAATATCTTCTTCCCTTTTAGGACGTTGGGTTTGGACCTGAAAATGTCATAGAAACTCTTGATGCCATTTTCAATTCCGAAAAGATTGCACCTGACTGGCACCATTCCGCTACTCGTTAAAGAATAATTATCGAGAAAATCTTTCTGTGGAACCCCAATCCTTGAAATGACTTCCTCAAAACAGAACACTATGTTTTGGTCAACTTTAGTCCCAGCTTTTCGAAGAAGGTCAGTTGCCCGAAGACTCCGTTCTTCAGCACTCGTGCTTTGGATGAACAAATCAAACTTTTCATGATTTTCCAGCGCCGAATCAAGTAAATTGATCTTGTAATGAATCAGGTCGGTTCACCTTCAAAAGAAGCATCGAACAAAGTTTTCTGGTATGCTTCTTTGGAATATTTTTTTATTATTTTCTTCTTCTCTTCTTCGGGAGCTGTTATCAGAACTTCTAGATCTTCTGGTTTGATGTCTGTTCGTCCTCTTGTCCTATACGAAATTCGATAGTGTGGTGCAAGTATCTTATTGATTGAATAGGTATCAGGCAATGATTCATCGGGCGCTTTAGGTTGCATCGGCTCCGCTATTCTTTGCAATGTGGACCACATGACGGCAACATCCAATATTTCCTTAGCTTTTTCATCAAGTGCATCATATCTTGTGTTAAAATACGTGGGCTCAGGTTCTCTTATGCGCTCATCCGAGTAATGTAGAGATTTGAACAATGTGCCTATTGAATCGACAAACAGAGTCACCCAGGAACCATATTTGGGTATTGACTGCATCCAATCAAAGAAGTCTCTTGCTTCTCTTACTGCACCCTCATGTTGAGACTCCCAGCTAATCTTGCCATTCTTGAGCTGATTGAGCTCTGAAAATATTGCGTAATTGAAGGTATGATAGCAAAGTTCAACAAAACTTCTAATTATTCCAGAAGAAAGCATACAGAACGTATCAAAACCGAAGTATCGTTTTGGTCTCCTGCAATCGCGAGCTAAATGAAATAATAGTGCTACCTTGTTCTTTTCATACAGATATGCATATGTTTTGTATTCATTTGAAGACTTTCTATTTTCTACGAAATCTCTCATCATGTCCTTTATTTCTTCAGGCGAAGTGCCTCGGACTAGTAGCAAGATGTTTAGCATTTCCACGATTGGATTGCGAGGATAAGCAAGGTCTTGTATTATTTTCTCTATTTCTTTTGGGCCGTAACGTCCTGTACCCTTCAAAAATCTGCTAGCTCTTTTGAAATGAGCTTGCTTAATTTTTGTTTCCAACAAAAATTTTGCTTCCTGTTCTGGACTGGGGCTTTTCCCAAGAATTGACTCTATATCGGTCAGTCCTAGCTTTTCCAATTGGGGATGAAGCTTCAGCCTTTTCTCCACAATATTCTTCAGTAGCTTTCGGTATTCATCTGATTTAGATAGTAAAATGTCCTCGAACAGAATTCTTCTGAAATCCGCACCTTCTCTAAGGAACTCGTTTTCATTGAGAGTTTCATATGTTCTGAACCCATTGATGCGCATACCCAACCTGAAAGTCACTGGAAGCTGAGTGTGTTTGATATACGTGTTTAAAATCGTCTGTTGATCGAAAGTTAGATTCTCATATTCATCCAATAAAAGAATGAAGTTTTTATCCTGTAGTTCTTTTACATAGCTACAAAAGCTCTTTGGAAGCTGAAAGATAATATTTCCAGCGGGAATGACTTCGGATGGGCAAAATTTCGTTTTTCCAAATGTACACCTCTCTGTGAATCGCTCAATGTCGTATTGAAGTTTTCTGAAGATCTTTTTCAAATCTAACAAATTATCCGCTTGAGTTTTTTCAAAAAGATTTTCCGAAATATCCTGACATAAAGACTTCTCTGTGTCGTCTGACAAATTCAGAGCTCCCGCTCGGCGAAGATCATTGAGCATAGCAATATACTTTTGACCTATTATCAATTCAATGAAATTCTTAAAGACTGTGCTCCAAACTACATCTGGAACATTTTTATTGGAAAAGCTTGAAAGTTTGGGGCCGTCAAATCTGTAGTACACTCCCAAATATTTTGCGCTTTCTATGAACCCTTGATCAAGACCCTCGGTCTCTTGGCGCTCTTTTAGCTGAAGTTCATAAGACAAATATCGCAATAGCATAGTTTTTCCAGTTCCTCGTCCCCCTTGTACTACGACAGGGATTTTTCCCACCAAATCGATGCCAACAGCTTCATGCCCAAAAAGTAGCTCAGGTTTTACCCAATATTTTAGAATACTTTCATCTGACATGTAGTTTGCATTGAAATCAGAGAATGGATTCGCAAATCTAGCCTCTTTGCCCATTTAAATCACTCACTTTTTTTATGTCTTTCAAATACTGGAAACCATCCATTTTTTGCCCATATAATTGGAAGAGTCGTGTCAGGTATATTATCATGCAAACCAACCAAACACTGCAAATTCAAAAAACCAAGTGGCCAGTCACTATAAGCTTTGTTTCCATACTTTTCTGCGAATTTTTTTGCTTTTGTCCTTTCCTCTTTCTCAGGAAAAACATAAGACGTGTCACTGAATATGCTGTAGCTATTATCAAACATTTGGCACGCAATAACTTCAAAACCAGTTTTGTTTTCAACTTCCGCCTTCCCTCTAGCGTACGCTAAAAGAGTCAAATAGAAGAAGCGAACTTTTCCTGTAAACGCAATATGTTCAAGTTTTGTCCAAAAACCACAGGCAGTATCTCCGGTAGCTATTATGTCGTCCAGAAAAACCACAAATTCTGTGTCCAAATCGAGCTTACTCAAATTTTCAGGGAATAGAGATGTAGACAAAGAATTCCTTTGTCTAAATGGGCAAAGGAGAGAAGTACCGCTTTCTGAGGGACCCCCCACACCGAAGAATCTGCATTTTGTAAGATATTTTTTCTTAAGATTAGCAATATTAATCGATATTTTTTCGTTATTAATGGCTCCAATTTTCTCGAGTAACTTCTGGAGCGCAATCTCGCATAATCGCAATATTTCATTTTCCGAGAAGTAGACAAACTTGGTCAGAATTTCAAGGGCTCGGATTCGATCATCATTGCAATCGAAGTTTTCGAGCCATCTGTCGACTATGGTTCTGTCTATGCGATTTTCCCACGCATATTGACTTAGCGTCATTAGTCTATCCACATATTGCTCCTTTTCGAATGAGTAGTTCCCATTGTACATTTTTGTCATCGCAGTCTTTCTCTTTATCTTTTATTAGGTGCTTATATAATGTTTAACCTTTGCTTTTAGTGTTTTGCATTAGCATTTCGTTGCGATAAACTCTCTTCATCTATCCAACTTTTTGTCCTCCGTACGCTCTTAATACTTGCTTCAGTTGCCCGCAAGTCAATTCGGTTTCTGGGGAATAGAAGATGGCGAAGCGGACACGTAGGACACAGCATCAGATAAAAAGAGCAAAGTTCCTGAAAAGAAAAGCCGATTTCTACTTTTTTCTCACATATCTGCCTGTTATCAGCGAACATAAGATAAGCCATTTCGAAAACAAGTTTCTAATCGTGCCGTCTGCTGAATTGGAAAAACGCATGGCTGTTTTTGACCCAGGTAAAAACCAAATATATTCGTTCTGTTTACATTTTGAAGACGGCAAGGTTTGGGGTGAACGTGTAACCGTTCCGCACAACAAATTAACGACTTATGATGAGTTTTTGGACGCATAACATTTAATTGAATAACGAACAAAAGAAGGATAAAATCGCTCACGCGCAAAGTTGCCTCTTTTTACTTATTCGACATTTTCTCATGTTTGCTGCATCAAAAACGTCGTGTTTTATGCTGACATTTACATATAAACATATCCGTTTGAGAGCACCGTTAACTCATCCGCGATGACTTTTCCAGCAAAGCCTTTTAGACTAAAAAATCAACAGTGGAAGCCCAGCATATTTGGAGCCTATTAGTGGTTCTATGCAGAAACCTATAGAGGGTCTACCTGCACTGGCACTTTTCACGCTATATAAAGTAACTATTTAAAGGGGAGGGGGTAGCAGTTCTGAGCGCTAGAGAACGCGAAAAGCACTATTTCTTCTTTGATTCACGCATGATTTTCTCAGCTATCGCCAAATCCTTAAGAGTGTTTATGTTCAAGAGAACTTCAACCTCTTCAGTTATGATGGCGCCTGTGTCTATTTTTCCTTCATCTTGGATTCTCACGCCTTTTATGATGTTGACTCCTGAAACCGCGTACCACACGCCCTTGTGCTCATCGGTGGATGAAACAGACAATTTTAACGCTTCGCGAGTGTTTATAGGAACAAAAACTGCCAACGCATCCTTCCCGCATTTCTCATAGGCTGTGACGACCTTGTCAAGAAATTTCCCAGTCACCGCTGGCAAATCAGCAGGCATCGTTAAAACAGGACCACGCAGCTTAGCTTCAAGAATGGCTTGCTTCAAGTCATCATGGTAGCTTTTGCCATCAGTTCTTATGACTTTCAACCCGTCTCTCACGCACTTTTGCTCTGTTTCTACTGCGTTCTTGCTGGTTATAACGTAAAATTCTGAAACTTTCTCCGCGGATTTCACTGCTTCAACGACCCAGTCTATTAGCGGCTTGCCGAGGAAAGGCAACAAGGGTTTTTCAATAGATAACCCGATTCTTGTGCCTTTTCCGCCCGCCATAATCAACGCGGGAATTCTCATAGCATCAATACACCTGCCGCGAAAACCAAGGTTGCGGCTCTGACAATCTCGTTTGTTGCGCCTATCGCGTCGCCTGATACTCCTCCGAAAACACTTTTCGAAACCAATCCCATCAAAACGCCTAAAATAACACTAACAACAATTATCCCTGCACTTATAATTAGCCCGAGAGTTGTGAAGCCAAAAAGCGGAAACACGACCAAGACAGCAATTAAATAAGCCACAATAGTACGCTTCCGTTTAGCTTTGTCGAGAAAACGTGAGCCTAATCCCTTATGCGTTGGCTTCCCAAACCGTGCAATCGTGACCATCGCTAGCTTAGCAACAATCTCAGCAGCGATCACGGCTTTGAAGGCAAAATCCGCATTGAGGAAAAACAAGCCTAAAACTGCCATAAACTCGACAAAAATTGCTAGTACTGCTCCTTTGTAGGTTACCGTCCACGCGTGTGCTGCTGCTCTTCTTTCTTCTGCGTTGCCTAAGCCTACAGCGTTTCCTAAATCCACCAGCCCGTCAAAATGTTGCAGTCCGGTCAGCACGAGCAGAAAAGCCAGCGTCATTACTGCGGGAACAAGCTTCGTCAAGAATTCTGCAGGCACATAGAGAAGCACGTTGTTGATGAACGCAAACAAATGCGACATTAAGAAGTTGCATGCTAGAAAGTACGCTGCTCCAAGTAATCCGATGAATGTGCCTATTAGCGGGAACAGATATATGGCTTCAGCCGATGTCTCGACGAAATCTTCAGAGTTGCCTAATGGTATTATAGTGAGAAAAGAAAGCAAATCCCTAAAAGTTTTTA
>Ga0299912_10004336_pt1 | contig 11629 bp, 10 predicted proteins | sample RVTome_2_FD_207667 | JGI IMG/M metagenome (GOLD analysis project Ga0299912, IMG submission 207667) | Soil microbial communities from uranium-contaminated site in the Upper Colorado River Basin, Wyoming, United States - RVT95D214 (version 2) ... | reverse complement strand
GCGGCAGCATCGGGATCGGATTCGCCATTCCCTCGAACATGGCCAAGAAAGTCGTCGTCCAGCTCAAGGAGAGAGGCAAAGTCGTCCGCGGTTGGCTGGGGGTAACCGTTCTGAGTCAGCCGATCGACGAAGACACCCGCAAGCTTCTCCATCTCTCCTCGCGCAAGGGCGCCCTGGTCAATTCGATCGACCCGGCCAGCCCGGCCGGCAAAGGCGGGCTGAAACAGTATGACGTCATCGTCGAGATTAACGGACTGGCGATCGAGAACAACACCGACCTGCGGATGAAAATCGCCGACATCCAGCCCGGGGCCAAGGCCGATATCAAAATCATCCGCGACGGCAAGGAAAAAATCATCACGGTGATGATCGCCGAACTCGAAGAAAATACGGCCCGGTCGCGCGCCGTCAGCTCGGGCAAGGAAGTCGGCCTGACGGTTTCGGCGCTGACCCCGGCGATCGCCCGGCGCTATGGATACCGGACGACGACCGGCCTCCTCGTCACCGAAGTCCAAAACGGGAGCGACGCCGCCCGGAAGGGGCTCCAGCCTGGAGACATCATCCTCGAAGTCAATCGGGAAAAGGTCGCCACCGAGCAGGAATGGGACTCTCTCCTCGACAAAAAGAAATCTGGGGAGGCTCTCCTTCTCCTGGTCCGGAGAGAAGCGGACGGCCAGGCTCAGGACTTCATCGTCTCGGTCAGGATTCCGTGAATGAAGTTTTCGAAATTCCACTCCCTGGGAAACGACTTTCTTGTCGTCGACCAGGATGAGGTCGCCGCCCCGGCGGACTCCCAGGAGCTGGCGCGCCAGATCTGCGAACGCCATCTCGGCGTCGGCGCGGACGGGCTGCTTCTGATCTCGGTCACGGATAAAGCTCGCGGCCTGGTCCATTTTCGGATTTTCAACGCCGACGGCACGGAAGCCGAATTATCGGGAAACGGCCTCCGCTGCGCCGCTGCTTACCTCTATTCCCAGCAGAAAATCGAGACGCCCAAGGTTCGGTTCCAGACGCCGGCGGGGATCAGGGAGTGCGAGCTCATCTCCAAAAAAGAGAGCGTCTTCGTGGTCAAGATCGAATTCGGCGCGCCGCGCCTAACGTCCAAGGACATTCCCTTCGACGACGGATCATTCCACGAGCGGATCATCGACTACCCGCTGATGATCAACAACAAGGTTTATCCCGTCACCGTCGTCTCCATGGGCAACCCCCATTGCGCGGTGTTCGTCGACCAGTTCCCGTCGCGGATCGAATGGCATCAGATCGGCCGCGAGATCGAGTCGCATCCCTTCTTTCCCAACCGGACCAATATCGAATTCGTCCGGGTCCATGGACGCGACGAGATCGAGGTCCTGTTCTGGGAGCGGGGCGTGGGGGAAACCCTCTCCTCCGGCAGCGGTTCGACGGGTGCCGCCGTCGCCGCGATCCTGAAAGGGCTCACCGAGCGGAAGGTCTATGTCCGGACGAGCATGGGCCGGGTCTTGGTCGAATGGGATCGGGATATGGTCTACCAGACCGGGCCGGCCGAATTCGTTTTCGTCGGGACCTTTATCGGCCGTTGAGCGCCCGGGGCGAGGCGGTCATCCCCTCCTTTTCCGGCTCCGCGGACGAGTCTTCAAGGCGTTGGCCAGAACCTCGGTGATCTCTTCGACGAAAATGAACTTGATCTCTTTCCTGACGATCTTGGGAAGATCGATGAGGTCCTTCTTGTTGGCCGCGGGAATGATCATGGTCTTGATTCCCGCCCGTTGAGCGGCCAGGACCTTTTCTTTGACCCCGCCGATGGGGAGGACGTTGCCCCGGAGCGTGATCTCCCCGGTCATGGCCACGTCCCAGCGGCTCTTCGTGTTCGTGCAGACCGAAATCAAAGCGGTGGCGATCGTGATACCGGCTGAAGGGCCGTCCTTGGGTATCGCCCCTTCGGGAATATGGATGTGGAAGTCATTCTGGGAGAAAATCCCGGTGTCGATCCCGAGTTCGCGGGCGTGAGCCCGGGCATAACTCAACGCCGCTTGAGCGGATTCCTTCATGACATCGCCCAGTGAGCCGGTGAGGAAGAGCCCGCCCTTGCCTTTCATTTTCATCGCCTCGACGAAGAGCACTTCTCCGCCGGCTTCGGTCCAGGCCACGCCCGTCGCCACGCCGACCTGGTCCTTTTTCTGGACCTGGTCCTTGAAAATCTTGGGCGGGCCAAGATACATAGCGATGTTCTGGGCGGTGATTTTGTTCAGCCGGCGCTTGCCTTCGGCCACCTTACGCGCCACCTTGCGGCAGACCGAGGCGACTTCGCGCTCCAGATTCCGGACTCCGGCCTCCCTGGTATAAACCGAAATGACGTTTTTGATTGCCCCGCTCGAAAAGCCGATAAGCTTCGGGGTCAAGGCATTCTCCTTGATTTGTTTCGGAACGAGGTGCTTAAGAGCGATCTGCAGCTTTTCTTCCTCGGTGTAACCCGGAAGCTGGAGGACTTCCATCCGGTCGCGGAAGGCCGGCTGGATCGGGTCGAGAAGGTTGGCCGTGGTGATGAACATGACCTTGGACAAATCGAAAGGCAGGCCGAGATAGTGGTCGCGGAAGGAAAAATTCTGCTCGGGGTCGAGGACCTCGAGGAGGGCGGACGACGGGTCTCCGCGGAAATCGGCCCCGATCTTGTCCACTTCGTCCATCATGAAGACCGGATTGTTCGAGCCGACCCGGCGCAATCCCTGGATGATGCGTCCGGGGAGAGCGCCGACATAGGTTCGGCGATGGCCGCGGATTTCGGCCTCGTCGCGCACCCCGCCGAGCGATATCCGGATGAATTCGCGGCCGAGCGAGCGGGCGATGGACCGGCCGAGGGAGGTTTTGCCCACGCCCGGAGGACCGACGAAACAGAGGATCGGGCCTTTGATTTTTTTGGAGAGGGAGCGGACCGCCAGATACTCGAGAATCCTCTCCTTCACTTTGTCCAGCCCGTAGTGGTCTACGTCGAGAATCGCCTTAGCCTTCTTCAAATCCCGATTATCGAGCGTACTTTTATTCCAGGGAAGAGCAAACATCCAGTCTAAATAATTGCGGGCCACGGTCGTCTCGGCGGACTCGGGATGCATCTGGGCCAGGCGGCTGATTTGTTTCTCGATCTCGTCCCGGACTTCTTCGGAAACCTTCAGCTTTTTCAGCTTATCCTGGTAGCCTTTAATCTCTTCCTGGAGCTCGTTTCCTTCGCCGAGCTCCTTCTGGATCGCTTTCATCTGTTGGCGGAGGAAATATTGGCGCTGGAGCTTATCCATTTCGCCCTTGGCTTCGGTCGAAATTCGCGACTGGACGTCCAGAAGCTCGAGCTCCTTGGTCAGGAGCTCATAGACCTTCTTGAGGCGCTGGACGGGGTCCGTGATTTCCAAGATCGCCTGGGCCTCATCGACTTTGAGCTCGAGGTTGGCCGCGGTTAGGTCGGCCAGCCGGCCCGGCTCCTCGACGTTCGTGGCGATGATCAGGACCTCGGGGGGAATGGACTTGCCCAGGGAGGTGGCCTTCTCCAGCCCGGTCCGGACGTTGCGGACGAGGGCCTCGCTCTCAAGAGTCTTCTCCGCGGCATCAGGCTCATGAATGACCGAGACCTGGGCGGTCATGTGGCCGTTCTCCTCCTCGTAGGTCTCGATCTTGGCCCGGGTCAAGCCCTGGGCGAGGATCCGGATCCGGCCGTCGGGGAGCTTCAGCATCCGCATGATCAGGGCGACCGTGCCCATCTCATAGACCTCGTTCCGCTTGGGCTCCTCGACCTCCATGTCTTTCTGGGTCAAGAGGAGGATCATCCGGTGGGTCGCGAGCGAATGGTCGATCGCATTCTTGGATTTTTCCCGGCCGACGAAGAGCGGGACGATCATGAACGGAAAGACGACGATATCGCGAAGAAGGAGGATGGGGAGCTTCTGGGGAATGTTCAGCTTCTGGTCTTTATCTTCAATAAGATCCTCAACGGGTCCGTTGGGTTTTGCATCTTTTTCGGCCATGTCGTCCTCCGCTTCAATCCTGGCTCTTCCGTATTTTGACCACGATTTCCTTGTCTCCCGATTCTTCCCATTTCTTCATCCGGACCGACAAAATGCCGTTTTCCAAATACGCCTTAGCCCGTTCCGGGTGAACGGAGCACGGCAGCGGGACCATCCGCCGGAACTTCCCGTATTCCCGCTCGAGACGCAGATAGTGCGGGCGCCCGGCCGGCGCCGTTTCCCGTTTGATGCCTTTAATCACGATCCGGCTCATCTGCAGGGCGACGACGATCTCTCCGGCCGATAGGCCCGGAACCTCCGCCTCGACGATCAGTTCGTCGTCCTTCTCATAGACGTCGATCGGAGGAACCCAGCCGGCTTCAAGCTCCGGGAATTCGCGCCGCTCCGAGAGGACCTCATTCATCAGCCGGCGGATCTCGCCCTCGCCTTTCGCCACGCGGATGATGGGGTAAATACGTTTAATCATCGTTCAGCTCTGAGCGAAAACCTTTCCGTCCATAAAAAACATTAAATAATGCGCCGACACCCTTTTGTCAAATGCGGGGACGCGCTTCCCCGTCCCGAAGGATGAAGGGACAGGGTTGGATGGACCCTCTTTCAACGTTTCCCCGGCTTATTTTTCTTTGAGAAGGTTTTCGAGTTCCTGCTTGAATTCCATCACGTCCCGGAATTCCCGGTAGACCGAAGCGAACCGGACATAGGCCACCTTGTCCAGGGCCTTGAGCCGATCCATGACGAGATGGCCGATTTCCGAGGCTTTCAGCTCCTTCTCCGGCCTCTCCTGGAGCTTGGCTTCGATCTCCTCGATGATTTCGTCCAGCTTAGCGACGGCGATCGGCCGCTTTTCGCAGGCTTTGAGCATCCCCCGGAGCAGCTTCTGGCGATCGAAGAGCTGCCGCGATCCGTCCTTTTTGATGATCATGTAGGGGATCTCTTCGATCTTCTCGTAGGTCGTAAACCGCCTCTGACAGGTCAGGCACTCCCGCCGCCTCCGGATCGAGACCCCTTTTTTGCTTTCCCGCGAATCGATGACCTTGCTTTCCACCTGGCCGCAGAACGGGCATCTCATGGCTCTGTTGTCTCCCCGAGTTTCCGGAGTTGAAACAGGCTCAGGCCTTCTCTCGATAATATAACATACCCGATGAGGCAAGTCATAATCAGCTGGACCGCGTGGACGACGATCGTCAGCCCCGCTGCCAGGCTCGTGTCGCCCTTGGGGAAGAGGGAGGGATAAAGCAGAGTCAGGCCGAGAACGCTGAAGGCGTGAAATCCGCCGGCCATTCCCGGGGTCGGTATCGAGGCCCCGACCATGGTCAGGAAAATGTACGGGATCAGGAGGAAATAGGGAATCGCGATGTGGTAGGCGAGGAAAAAAACCCAATAGAAAAAGGTGATCCCGAGCCAAACCGCGATCGAGAGGAGGATATAAACCAGGACATTGCCCAGGGAATGAAAGAACTTGAGGCCGTCGATGAATTCGTGGAGGAGGTTGAGGATCTTAGCCGACCATCTCTGGGGAACCGGCCTCAGGACGACGGCCGCGACGCGCAGCGCCCGTTCCTTGAAAAAGTAAAAGAGAAGGCTCAAGACGAGGAGCGCCGAGGCGAATGCGGCACCGACGATCCCCCAGCTCGTGAGTTTGGCGTAAGCCTCGGCCTGGACGCGGAAGATCGATTCATAGAGCGGCCTGGCCAGGAGAAATACGCCGAGAAGAAAGCACATCGTGAACATGTCGAAGATGCGTTCGACGACGATCGTCCCGATGACGAACCCCGGCCGGATATTTTCCTTGCGGGCCACGTAGAGCGGCTTGACGATTTCCCCGATCCTTCCCGGGAAAATGTAGCTCACGGTGAACCCGACGGCATTGCCCGAGACGAGATTGGCGAATTTCACCTCTTTTTTCTCGTGAACGAGGAGGTAGCGCCAGCGAAAGGCCCGGATGACCAAGTGGAGGGGCGTCAGGAGGACGACGACGATAAACCAGCCCAAGTCGGCCCGCATCATGTGGCGGAAGGCGTCGGCCCAAGTGACGCTCCGGAAAGCGAAATAAAGGAAAACTCCGGTCAGGAGAAGGATCAGCACCGCATGGGGCCATTTCTTTGTCATCGCCGGCCGTCCATCTTATCAAAAGCTTGAATAAATCGCAAAAATTGTTTAAAATTCTTCCGGCGTTGGGAAGTCGTCCAACGGCAGGACTCATGACTCTGGATCATGAAATCAAGGTTCGAATCCTTGCTTCCCAGCTTCCCCTATTCCAGCGATTTCAGTCTGTAAAACTCTTTTTTGTCTTTCAATTCTGAAACCGTAGTTTCAGCGCTTTTCAATCGATTTTGTCACACCCGTGGCACACGGCTGGCACACGGGGAGAGTGCTGTATACTTATTAATCGAGCATCGGACTGTGGATCCGAAGGCTGGGGGTTCAAGTCCTCTCACTCACCCCACCTGATCCCCTCGATTATCAATCGGTGAGCCTAATTTTCGTTTGTAGCCTGAGCTTATCAAACTGAGCCATTTTTAGCGGTTTTGTCCTCAATTTGTCCACACGGACTAAAAGGGATTCGTATAGCCGCTTAGCGAATTGATTTTTTGAAGAATAGGATCCTTGATCAGACCGCTGGCCTTTCAAACCGGAGATCGCGAGTTCGAGTTTCGTCGCTCCCGCCGCTCCGGGCGTGCTTGACATCAATCGAGCCCTAATCTAAACTTTTTTTGCAAAAAGGAAATCAGAAGTGAGAGGTATTGCCGTTTAAATATGACGAATAAAAATATATATTGCTATTATGCCATTGCATATTTAGATATGCTAGGACAAAAAGAGGCTTATAACGGAATTAAAGACATCCCCACGAATGAAGAGGAAGAAAAAGCGCTTAATGCGGCGCACGTTTTCACCGTTGAATTCATAAAGAAATTTCGGGGATCGATAATAGAAATTTTCGAATATTATTGCTCCTCGCGAAAAGATACAAAATCGTCCGTTGGATCGAGTGAAGAGGATTTAAAGAGAGTGAAATTGAAATACAGTCATTTTTCTGATTATGTTCAAATGTATGTCCCCCTTTATCATGAAAAGGATGGTGATTATTACGTTTCTTGCGTAAATGGAATTTTGGGAATTTTGATGGCCTGCGGTGGAATGTTATTAATCTCACTTGCTGAAAAACATGCTTTTCGTGTGGGAATCGATGTGGGAATTGGGGTGAATATTGAAGAAAATGAAGTATATGGCCCTGCATTATTTAACGCTTATTTACTTGAGAGTCGAATTTCACAATACCCACGAATAGTGGTGGGTGATACTTTGATCGATTATCTATCGAAATTGAAGCAAGGGGAAAGGCAGTTTGCTAGCCAAGAAACGATAGACATTGAAGCCTGTAAATTAATAGGCACTAAGTGCTTAAATATGATTTCGATTGATGGAGATGGGATTCCTATAGTCGATTATTTGGGAGCGGAGTTTATTAAACTATATAAGACGTTTCCTGGTGACTTATTTAATGAAGTATATGAGAAGGCTAAGCAATATGTCGAAAATGAATATCGAATTCATAAAGAGAAGAGGAATATTAAGCTTGCCTTACGTTATGAGCGATTATCTAATTATTTTAAATCGAGGCCAATAGATTCATAACCCACAAAACGAGAATCGCGAGGTAAAAATATATTACTATCCTGATCATTAATAGGTCCCTTTTGAATTAGATAATAGGAAATATTGAGTAAGGCAAATGGACGTAAAAGCGCATTTCGAATCCTTGACTAAAGAGCTAGAGGCACTCCGTGATAGAGTACGGAATTTTAGCGTCGATACACCTAATTGGCAGACTGACGGAGAGTGGAAGGAGTCTGCACTTCGCTCAGTTTTAAGAGGCTATCTTCCCTCACATATTGAGCCTTTGCGCGGATTTGTCGTTACTCCCGACCGAGGGTCCGGTCAGATTGATGTCATTCTATACGACAATAGACAGCCTGTATTATTCCGCAATGGTGACTTGGTTTTCGTTACCCCAGACGCTGTGCGCGGTATAGTAGAGGTTAAATCGAATATTCATGATAGAAATGGGCTAAGGGCTGCACTTGACTCCCTCTCTACGAATGCAGAAATGATACGTTCGGCAAGGCAGCAACAGGATGATTTATTCGTTGGATTATTCTCTTACCAAACAGAAATCGATGCTGGCCACTTTATGGAGGTTCTTGTTGATCTCCGAGAAGCGGCTCGAACATTTCGTTCTCGTATCATCAATCATGTAAGTCTTGGATGTTCGCATTTCATTAAATTCTGGGAATATTCGCCTAGTTCACCTACAAGAAACGATTACGATGAATGGCATTCCTATTCGCTAATTAACCTTTCGGCAGGATATTTTATTAACAACCTAGTACGGAGTGTTGCTGCATACTCTGTCGCAATCAATGAAGGGATTTGGTTTCCGGCGATAAGCAACGAACCTTATTTGCAAGGAAAATTAGCGTACATATCCGCTGAGAGATAATATCATGAATCCCCTTGAAACTTATTTAAGGCACTTGCTCGATATTCGAAGCACCGGGGCTGCCGTTGCGGAAACCTCCTTTTATCCCGCTCTCTCGAATCTATTAAACGAAATCGGCAAGATGACCCGCCCCCGATCAATGTGCCACCGCTGAAGTGAGATTTTCTAGCATTCTGGTCCCTGGAACAGGAGGCCGATATCCGAAAGAACTATAGCGTTTTTGTCGACGATCTGTTCCCACTCTACGAAACTTTTCTGAGTTGAAAGGTAAAAGAGCCATATTGATCATTCCCGCTTCCGCTCATTTGTTCCCCGCCACTCGCTACCGTTCCGTTCATTGTAGCAGAGTAATCATGATTACCGGATTCGAGGGTAACGTGAATTGAATGACCAGAGATTGTTCCAAGCAAATCCCCCGCGTTGCGCGCCAATACAGACGAAAAAGTTCCGCTCAAATCATTATTTATTTGGACAAAAGTCATATGAAGTTGCGCAGTTCCACTTGAGGAATTTGTGGCAGTCCCTTCCCAATGGCCAGTGATATTAAGCCTTCCAAATAGAGAACAACTCGCAGAAATAAAAATAAATAATAAAATAAGGACCGTTTTTTTCATTTAAACCTCCCTGCTGACAATGAGCGTAAATCAAGCCGCCGCAAAAAGTCAACAAAGAGACCGGGGAAGGCCCGGAGCCAGGAATAAAAAAAGCATAACCGGCCCGGGCGTTTCCGCTAGCCGGCGGGACGGGCTAAGCGCGGATATGGCCTCTTATAGGACAGGACGCCGGAGTATCGGGGAATATTCTTAGGTGGTCGAGCGTCTGCCCAGCCGGGGGATCTCCCCGCTTCACTTCGGGCCCTACCGCTTCCTGATATTTGATCCTGGCCATGAAAATATCCCCGAAGGACCATCGGCCATCTTCATAAGGCGCTTTTTTCGCGCCCGTTCTATAAGCGCGTCATTTCAACTTGGCCGGGCTGCCGGCGTCCTCGATCCTTAATCGTTATTTCATCGACATGGTCCCCGGCGTCCGCGGCGAAGGCGTCCCGATGATCCTGGAAGTAAAAGTCCGCGGCGGTCAGTTCCAGAAGGCTATATTTCATGTCTGAAACGTCGGAATTGATGACCCCGGCCAGCGTTGCCGGGACAGCCGCTTCGATGTCCCACTGATCCTCATGGATCGGCGCTTCGACGGCGCTGTCAATTCTGTCCCGGATGGCTTTTTCTGCTTTTACGTTTTTCATTTTTTCAATCTTTCATGACATCTGTTTGTTAATCAGTTCAGGATCGCAATTAATATCCCAATTAATCCCGCGACGGCGCCGACAGCCGTCAAGATTCCCAATATCCAATTCAAACAAAGAATCCGGGAAGACAAACGATCCTGACTTTCAGCATAGACGTTAAAAGACTTATTGAGTGCTGATAGCGTATCCTTCAGCGCATCCAGGCTTTCAACTTGAAGGAATTGAATTCTTTGGTCGATGTTTTGACCACCTATTACTTGATCTCTTGCCTTGTTTTTTAATTCATCGTGATCCATGTTTCTCCCCCCCGTATTTCTTTTTCTCATCATCAAGCCCTGCTGGCCCGACCCGGACCGTTTCCAGGAAGGCGTCGATGTCGGCCGGTCTGAAGCGGATAGACTTCCCGATCTTGACCGCGGGAAGCCTTCCTTGATCGACCATGCGATAAATTGTTATGGGCGCGATGGCCAGCTTTTCGGCCAGCGTCCTGACAGTATAAAATTGATCGGTTTTCATGACATCCCCTTGATGGCCTTTTCGATGTCGGCTTCATTGAAAGATAAATACTGGACCGTTGAATTGATGTTTTTATGGCCCATCGCCTTCTGAAGGCGGAAGATGTCCCGGTCCAGCGCTTGATATACATGGTCCGCGAAGGTCTTCCGCATGGAATGAGTGGCGATCTTCCCGGTCAGTTCATTCGGCTGGATGGCTTCCTTCAGGATTCGATGATACTGGACCCGGCTGATCGGCCGGTTGATTCCCTTCCGGCTTCTGAAGACATAGTCGTCGGCGGTCAGGATCGTCCCCTTCGACAGCTGATTGATCCAGGCTGTCAGCGCCCGCTTCGCCTTCGGATGAAGCGTAACGGCCCGGCTTTCGGTTTTCCCCTTGCGGTTCGCCCGACGGTAAATGATCGAATCCGTTAGCCGGCCGGCCTGGACGATGTCCCCGACCCGAAGCGCCAGAATGGCGCTGATCCGTTCCCCGGTATAGCGCCCCAGCGCAAAGATGGCGCGGTCCCTGGCGGCATATGGTCCCCCGAAGGATTCCGCGATGGCGTCAGCTTCCTGATCCGTCAGCGGCCGACATCCCTTCATGTTTTCACCTTTTCATGAAAGGCGTATTTCCGCCCTTCTATATACAATTATAAGCAAAAAAAGCCGCTTGTCAATATGCTTTCGTATGTTTTCGTTATGATTGTAAGTCTTATTTAACAGGAAAGAAACAAACTGCCCTTTTGTTACATTCAATTTGACCTGTAAAAGCCCCGCTTTCGCGGCCAGGCTGATTTCCCTTCGGAAAGCGCCCCTTCCCCCGCGGCCGCGTCAGGCGTCAGCCCGCCGGCCGATCAGGCGCGTCCTTGACATCCCCCTATTCGGACAATTATTATCCGATCATCAAGGGAGGGATCATGAATATAAAATCCTTCGCTTCCGTCGGTCTTTGCTTCGGCCTTATTTGTTGCGCCGTTGCCCCGGCCCCGCGTCAGATTCAAAACTCTTTCCCCATCGACAAGCCGTTTGACGCGGTCTGGCAATCTGTCATTGAGACATTCGGCGAATTAAATCTTCCGATTATGAACATGGAGAAGGCTTCCGGCCTTATCACGACGGATTGGATCAGCTTCCAGGGCCAAAAGGACGAGATCGGATACTGCTCTTGCGGGGAGGCCGGGTTTCCGTTCGTCGAGCAGGACAGGTCAGGGAGATTCAACGTCTATGTCAAAAAGATTTCCGACACCGCCAGTGAAATCAAGGTCAATGCCATATTCGAGCAGTTCAGCAAGGACATTTGGTCCAGGTTTGGAACCACCACGAAACGGCACTGCGTCTCGACCGGAAAACTCGAAGCTGAAATTTATAAGCGAGTATCCGAGAAAATTAAGTA
>Ga0299912_10004335_pt1 | contig 11629 bp, 10 predicted proteins | sample RVTome_2_FD_207667 | JGI IMG/M metagenome (GOLD analysis project Ga0299912, IMG submission 207667) | Soil microbial communities from uranium-contaminated site in the Upper Colorado River Basin, Wyoming, United States - RVT95D214 (version 2) ... | reverse complement strand
TTCTTGGTACTTGACTTCTTGCGAGGACCTTCTACACTGCACTTGCATCCCCGAACAAGGACAACGGACTCGCGGAAACCAGAAGGCTACAGATGTGCTCTGTAGCCTCAGGCTGGGGGTCGAGGATTCGAACCTCGGCATACGGATCCAGAGTCCGCTGTCCTACCACTAGACGAACCCCCAGTGTGTCCGGATTCTAACACGATTCAACCGAGGGGATTCTGAATCGTTGCGTCTGAAGCATGGTCTGAAGGCGGGCGGACAAGGCCTCAGCCTTCGGGGAGCAACCTGAGGGCCTGTACAATGCGGCGCAGTACAGTCTGCTTGCCGACGATCGCCATGCTCTCGATCAGCGGCGGACTGACTGGCTGACCCGTGACGGCAATACGCAGGATCCCGAAGAGCTGAGCGGCGCTGATGCCCAGCTCCTCCGCTGTCTTACGCAGCGCGGCTTCCGTCGGCTCGGGCGCCAGATCGGCGATCCCTTCCAGGCAGCCGCGCGCGCCCTGCAGGGCCCGGCGTGTATCTGCCGGGGACATGTCTTTGCCGACCAGGCGCGACGGATCGGGCGAGACCTCCGGGCGGAAGAGGAAACCTGCGATCTCCACGGCGTCGTCGAGGGTATGGACCCGTTCGCGTATCAGAGGAATTACGGGTTGCAGGTCGCCTTGCTGCACCGGCAGGCCGGCGGCGGCGAAAAACGGCTGGAGGCGGGCTGCCAGGTCGGCCGCGGTCAGGTTGCGGATATAGATGCCGTTGAAGTGGTCAAGCTTGCTGTAATTGACGGCGGCCGGACTGGGAGTGAGTTTGTCCAGGGAAAACTTATCCACCAACTCAGGCAGGCTGAAGAGTTCGGTATGGTCGTCGTAGGACCAGCCCATGAGCGCCAGCCAGTTCCTGACCGCTTCCGGCAGGTAACCGAGCGCCTTCATCTCGAGTGTGAAGATCGTATTGACGCCGCCTTTGGCCTCGACCGCGTGGCGCTTGCTCATCTTTCCCTTGCCGGATGGATTGAGGAAGACGGAGAGGTGAACCCAGACAGGCTGCGGCCAGCCGAAGGCCTGATAGATCAGCACATGCAGGGGGAATGTCGGCAGCCACTCGGAACTGCGCAAGACGTGTGTGATCTCCATTTCGCGATCATCGACCATGGCGGCCAAGTGGTAGACCGGCAGGCCGCTGGATTTCATCAGGATGAAGTCGTCCAGATCGGCGTTGTGAATCGTGATTGGGCCGCGGATATGGTCGACGGCAGTGGTGGTACCTTCCTTGGGCGTCCGGAAGCGCACGACAAAAGACTCGCCCTGGCTGCGGCGTGCGGCCGCCTCGGCCGAAGACAGGCGGCGGCACAAGCCGTCGTAGCGCGGCGACAGATGGCGCTGCTGCTGTTCCTGTCGCACCTGGGCGAGCCGCTCCGCCGAGCAGAAGCAGGGATAGGCATGTCCCGCTGCCACAAGCTGCTCGGTGTGGCGCTGGTAGATCTCCTTGCGTTCGGATTGGCGGTAGGGCGCGTGCGGTCCACCAACGTCGGGCCCCTCATCCCACTCGATGCCCAGCCAGCGCAGGCTTTCCATCATCTCGGCTTCGGCTTGCGGGTCGAAGCGTTTCTGGTCCGTGTCCTCAACGCGCAGCACGAAGCGACCGCCGGACTGGCGGGCGAGCAGGTAATCGTAAAGCGCGGTGCGCGCCCCGCCGATATGGAAATGGCCGGTGGGCGACGGGGCGAATCGGGTTCGGGCTGGGGAGAGGAGTGTCATTTCCACAACTCGCTGGCACGACTTGCCGCGACCGGCGTGGATCGCGTGCAGAGGCTCACAATTCAATACGCTTATGACGCAGGATCACGCTCTCCACCAGGCCGATTCCCAGAAGGCTGGCGACGAGCGAGGAACCCCCATAGCTGAAGAAGGGGAGTGGCAGCCCGGAGACCGGCAGCAGGTTCATGTTCATCCCGACGTTGAAGGCGGCTTGGAAAAGCAAGAGGATCGAAACCCCGTAGCAGATGAGGGCACCGTACGAATCGCGGGCCATCCGGGCGCTGCGCAGGCAGCGGAGGATGACGAACATCAACAAAGCCAGGAAGACCGCTGCGCCGACGAAGCCGAATTCCTCGGAAAGGGCAGAGAAGATGAAATCCGTGTGGCGCACCTTGAGAAAGCGCAGCTGCACCTGCGTTCCATGGCCATATCCCTGGCCGAACAAGCCGCCCGAACCGATCGAGATCAGGGCTTGATTGACGTTGTAGCTGGCCCCGTGGTGAGCGTTGGGGTCGGGGAGCAGAAAATTGGCGATCCGCGCCATTTGGTAGTTCTTGAGGAACAGGAAATCGCCGCCCTGGGGATAGGAGGTAATGAAGTAGTTGGCGACGAAGGGCGCGGCGGCCAGCGTGACCAGCAAGGCGATCCCCGCCAGGACAAGCAGATGCCGCACACGGCAGCCGGCGGCAAAGGCCAGCGCCAGCCAGGTCACGGCGACGACAATCGCCGTGCTGAGGTCCGGCTGCAGGAAGATCAGGATGATGGGGATGCCGGCCAGGAGCAGGCTGCGCAGCAGAACGCTGAAGTCGGCGATCTCGTATTGGTGACGGGCGAAGTAGTCCGCCAGGACCAGGATCATGATGATCTTGGAAAGTTCCGAGGGCTGGATCAGGACGATGCCGACATTGAACCAGCGCGCCGAGCCGAAGCCCACGAATCCGGCTCCCAGAATCGCCAGGAGGAGAATCAGCGAACCGACGTAGAAGGAACGCGAGAGCGAAGACCAGACCCGGTAGTCAATGGAGGCGGTGAGCAGGATGACCAGAAGGCCGATACCTGCGTAGATCGCCTGGCGCGGCACGAGCTCCAGCAGGTTTTCGTTGCCCCCGATGGCCGAGCGGATCATCGCCACCCCGGCGATGGTCAGGACGGCGACGGTCGCCAGCAGCCAGACGTCGAAGTGCCGCCAGATGCGGGCGGGTGTCTGCATGCTTCAGCGTGCCTCGCGGCGGCGGGCCCGTTCCGGCGAGAGTGGGATATCGGCCACCAGTCTTTGCTGATTGCGTTCCTTGGTCAGGGAGACATTGACCAGGGAAGGATCGATCTCGATGTAGCGCGAGAGCAGGGCCACCAGCTCGTCCTTGATGGCCTCCAACTTGGCCGGCGGGAGGTCGGCGCGGTCGTGGATCAACACCAGGCGCAGGCGTTCTTTGGCGGTGCGGGCGGTGTGGCTGTCGGATCCCCTAAGCCGTTCGAACAAGTTCATGACCCGCCTCCTGGTTTGACGAGCCGCGAGATCCGTCCGAAGAAGCCGTCGCGGGTTGCCAGGCTCTCGAAAGGAACGACTTCGCCATTCAGGCGGCGGGCGATATCGCGGAAGGCCTTGCCGGCCCGGCTGCGAGGATCGAGGGCCGCCGGTACACCCTGATTGGAGGCCAGGACGATGCTGTCGTCTTCGGGGACCATCCCGATCAGCTCGATGGCCAGGACATCCAGGATGTCGTCTGTGCCGAGCATATCGCCTCGGCGCACCATCTCCGGTTTGACCCGGTTGACAATCAACCGCGCCGGGCCTTTCTCTTCCGCCTCAACCAGGCCAATGATCCGGTCGGCGTCGCGGACGGCCGAAACCTCGGGATTGGTGACGATCAACACCGTATCGGCCGGGGCGATGGCGTTGCGGAAGCCGCGCTCAATCCCGGCAGGCGAATCGATCAAGATCCAGTCGAAGTCGCCACGCAATTCGTCTGCCAGGCGGATCATGTCCTGCGGTGAGACGGCGGTCTTGTCACGCGTCTGCGCGGCGGGCAGCAAGTAGAGATCGGGCAGCCGCTTGTCTTTGATCATCGCCTGCCGGATCTTGCAGCGGCCTTCGACCACGTCGACCAGGTCGTAGACGATCCGGTTCTCCAGCCCCATGATGACGTCGAGGTTGCGCAGCCCGATATCGGCGTCGATGCAGACCGTGCGCCGGCCGCTGGCCGCCAACGCCACGCCGATGTTGGCAGTGGCGGTCGTCTTGCCGACGCCGCCTTTCCCGGATGTGATCGTGGCGATCTTGGCCGTCATACATCTTCTCCAGGTGGCGCCTTGCGACGCCGGTCTTCCGCCCAGGGTTCGGCTACCAGCTGGCCCTGGCGAATGCAGGCCATTTCCGGTTTCGGCTTGCCGCGCCGCTCCGGCGAGACGGCGATATGGCCGGCGATGCGCAGTTGCGTCGGCGCCAGATCGAGCGCACACACCTGCGCGCTTTCGTCCCCGGCGGCCCCGGCGTGGACGGTGCCGCGCAAGTGCCCCCAGACGATCACGTGCCCGGCCGCCACGACCTCGGCACCTGGATTGACATCCCCCAGGACCACGACGTGACCGGCGGAGTGGATCCGATGTCCGGAGCGCAGCGTGCGCACCAGCAGCAGCGCCGATTCGCCTTCCACTTGGGCTGGGATGGTCTCGTCGCCGGCATCCGGCCGGCTGGAAGGGCGGGCGCGGGCTGGCAGCAAACCGAGGTCGGCCGCGGCGGAGAGGGTGGCTTCGGCCGTTGCCCGGACGCCTGCCAGACCGATATCGCGCTGTGTCAGCGCCTCTCGCAGCGATCCCAGGTCGGCGGCTTTGACTTCACGGTCGGCGAGCTGGACGATGAGGCGCGCGCCCCGGAAGAAGTCGGCCTGCTCGTCGATAGCGGCGAAGAATTCCCGCACGGCGTCATTCCATTCGCCGGCCGGAAGCGTGACAAGAAGCCCATCGGTCGTACCTTTGATGGCAATTGTGCTATTCATGTTGCGACCGAGCGGCGATTATAGCATGTGCAGCAGGGCAAGCGCTGCAGGGTGGTTTGGCAACCGCCCGGGCGGAGCCCTTCAGCCCTGGCGCGCGGCATCCGAGGCTTTGAGCGTGAAGTATGCTTCCATGATCTGTCGCACGATGGGGCCGGCTGTCACCGCCCCCTCGCCGCCGTTGTAGACAAAGGCCACCACGGCGATCTCCGGATCTTCCCACGGAGCAAAAGCTACGTACCAGGAATGCGTCGGCCAGGCTCCGGGGATGCACAGGCCCTTCTCCTGGGCCAACGCATCGCAGAACTCACCCGTACCGGTCTTGCCGCCGGAGGAGATGTTCTCCAACTGGGCATAGTCGGAGGCCGTTCCCTCCGTCACGACCATACGCATGCCGCGTCGAACCAGGTCGATCACGGCTGGATCGACCTGGATGTCGGGGCTGGGGGCAGGCCGATCCGCCAGGAGAGTGCGGAGGTAGTTGGGGCCGTAGGCACACCTGCCGATCTCGGCCAGCGGGGTAATGACGCCGTCCGTCAGGTCCCATAAGGTGCAGGGTTGGATGGTCTGGACGACGTTGCCCTCGCCATCCAGGACTTGCTGCAGTAAGTGAGGCCACATCACGCGCCCGCCGTTGGCCAGCGTGGACACGGCATTCAGCACCTGGAGAGGCGTCCCAAGGACAAAGCCCTGCCCCGTGGCGCTGTTGTAGGTATCGCCGACGGACCAGTTCTCGCCCAGGTTGATGCGTTTCCAATCCTCACTGGGGATCAGGCCGCCCTCTTCTCCCGGCAGCTCGATCCCCAGCGCGTAGCCGTAGCCGAGTGCCCGTGCATAGGTTCCCAGGCGAGCGATGCCCAGACCGCCATCGGCGATCGGTTCCCCGGGGAATCCCCCCCCGACCTTGTAGAAGTAGACATTGCATGAGAAGGCCAGGGCTTCCAGAAAGGCGATCCGCCCATGACCGCCGGGTTTCCAGCAGATGAAATCCTTGGCCTTGCCAGGATCGTTGGGGAAGTAGCGGTTGGCGATGGTGATCTTGCCTGGATCGTCGATGCGGGCGTTCGGGTCGACGACTTTCTCCTGCAGCGCGCCAATCGAGGTGACGAGCTTGAAGGTGGATCCTGGGGGGAATTCCGAAGAGATGGCGTGGTTCACGAGGGGCTTGCCGCGCTCGTCGGAGGTCAGCTGGGTGTAGTAGTCTTGAGGGATGACGCGGGCCAAGCGGTTGTTCTCATAGGTCGGCAGACTGGCCATTGCCAGGATCTCCCCCGTCTGGGGGTTGATGGCGATGGCGACACCCAACGGGGTGCGGGTCTCTCCGGCATAGCGATTGATGAACTCCATGCGATTCTTCAGCGCCGCCTCCGTGGCGGACTGCAGGCGAGTATCGATGGTCAGTCGCAGGCTCTTTCCCGGAACCGGTTGAATGACCTCGCCCAGCTGGCGCAGGGGTTGGCCGGCGACGTCAACCTCCACCTGGGCTGAGCCATTGCGGCCGGCCAGCAGATCCTGGAAGGCCAGCTCGATCCCCGCATAGCCTACCTTGTCGCGCGAGGCGTCGAATCCCTGTTCTTCGTAGAAATCCTTGAGGGTTGCCGGGATGGGGCCCAGATAGCCGACAATGGCCGAGGTCAGTTCGCCGCTTGCATAGTCGCGAATGGGAACGGCGTCGACAGACACCCCCGGCAGATCGACCTGGGCTTCGCGGAGAATGCGGGCGGTCTCTTCGGAGATGTCACATGCGATCGGCCAGGCGCTGAAGGGTTTGTTGGTGGCGCCCTCTTCGACCAGCTGCCGGATCCCGCGTCCCGGGATGCATTTGGCGGCCGGTGGGCCTTCCAGGTCGACCGGCACACCGGTAAGTCTTGACAGGGTGCGATAGATGGCGTCGACCTCGGCCGGACTATCGGGCAGCAGGGCGGGGGTGATGACGACATTGTAGGAGGGCACATTACGAACCAGCTGGAATCCATTCCGATCGTAGATCACGCCCCGCGCCGCCGGTTGATTGGTCTGCGTAATGCGGTTCTCGAGAGCCGAGGCCCGGTATTGATCCACCTGCAAGACCTGCAGCTGGTAGAGCCGCGCCAGGAAGACCACCAAGATCGCGGCAGCTGCGGCATAGGTCAGCCACAACCTTGCCGGAGGGATGGGATCTTTCGTCAGCCCGTTGCGCATCAGATGGCGACCTTCTGCGGGAAGAGTGAGCGCTGGACGGCAGAAGCCAGTTGGGTGGCCGGAAAGGCAAGCAGCAGGTTTAGGAACGTGGAGGGCAGCACGACGCGCGTGAGCGCCAGTCCCCAATCGATCGGTTGTCCGGCGAGAAGCAGCACGGCGAGCATGATCAGGTAGAAGAGGAGCGAGGCGCTCAAGGTCACACCGAATGTCATGAAGAGATGCGCCTCCCAGAACCGCCCTTCGAGCCAGGAAGCGAGATAGGCGATCAGGATGAGGGCCATGGATGTCGTTCCCATGGGCTGGCCAGAGAATGTGTCGAGAAAGGCGCCGCCGATCAGGCCCCAGACCATCGCCTCGACCGGGCGTCCCGCCAGGCTCCAGGCGATGACCGCCAGAAGCACAAGATCCGGGCGGCCGTTGAGGAGTTCGAGGTGTGCCACGACGCTCGACTGCAGGATGGCGAGTGCGGCCAGCAGGGGAAGGCCGAGCAGAATCCCCATCGCCTTACTCCCCCTGCAATTCGAGCGGACGGAAGCTGGTGATCACCAGAACGATTTCCAATGCTTCGAAATCGACGCCCGGCAGGAGAACGGCCTGTTGAAAGATCTCATAGTCGCGGCGGCGGACGCTGATGACCTGCCCGACCGGGATATCGGGCGGGTAGTTGCCTCCCAGGCCGGAAGTTAGAACAAGTTCGTTGGGCAGGACGCTGGCGTTCTGGTCGATTTGGTCGACCCGCACCTCACCGTTGAGCTGTGCCTCCGTGACGCCTTCGGAGCGGCTGTCCTGGAGGCGGACATTCACGGCCGCGCGTGGATCGGTCAGCAGTTGGACTCGGGCAAGGCTCGGGAAGGCCTCCTCGATCCTGCCCACCAGGCCTTGCTCGGTGACGACCGGCATGCCTCGGGCAATCCCGTCGTCGGTGCCGACCCCGATCCAGATGGAGCGCAGAAAGGGGCTGACATCGCGGCCGATGACATTGGCAGCGACATAGCGACTCTCAGGTTGCGTCCGCGCATAGCTGAGCAGGGCGGCCAGGATGTCCGCCTCGGCGGCCTTCTCCTGCAGGGCGATGAGCTGCTGCTGGAGACGGGCAACTTCCGCCAGGAGCTCGGTATTCTGCGATCGCAATGTGGCGATATCGCGTGGCGATACGACCAGCTCGCGGGCGGCCAGGAAGCGCGTGGCGACCCAGGCCTGGATTCCTCCCAGCGGCCGGAGGATCAGGCCCTGGATAGGCTGAAGAAATCCGGCGACGCGAAGAACAAAGAAACCGGCGGCGACAAGCAACAGCGCCGCGGCGACGAGAGAGCGAGAGGAATTGCGGCTCATGCCGATTCAGCCTAGCAGGCTTTGATTAGCCGCGGATGAGCGGCCGCCTACGCGGCGCTTCGCTGGAGGTTCACCAAGAAGCGCCGGTGAATCTCCAGGTCTTCCAGGATTAGACCGGCGCCGCGCGCGACGCAGGTCATGGGGTCCTCGGCGTGCCAGACGCGCATGCGCACTTCGCTGGTCAAACGATCCACCAGTCCCTGGATTTGGGAGCCGCCGCCGCAAAGACAAATGCCGGCTTCCATCAAATCGGCCACGAGCTCGGGCGGCGTCTCGTCGATGGCGTCTTTGACGGTGTCTACGATCGTGCGGATCGAGACGGCCAGCGCCTCCCGGATCTCGACCGATGAGATTTCGACGGATTCGGGAAGACCGCTGACCAGATTGCGGCCGCGAACAGTGAGAGTCTTTTCTTCCTTGAGGGGGAAGGCCGAGCCCAGGGCGAGTTTGGCGCGTTCGGCCATGCGCTCACCGATCAGCAGGTTGTACTTGTTGCGCACGTAGGCCATGATATCCTGGTCCATCTCGTCTCCCGCCACACGCAGCGAACGCGAGACGACGATGCCCCCCATGGAGAAAACCGCCAATTCCGTTGTCCCGCCGCCGATGTCGACGATCATCGACCCGCCGACCTCGCCGATCGGCAAGCCGGCACCCAGGGCCGCGGCGGTCGGCTCTTCGATCAGGTAGGTCTCGCGCGCCCCGGCGGCCATGGCGGCGTCGTAAACGGCGCGTTTCTCCACCTCCGTGGCGCCGCTCGGGATTCCGACCACGACGCGCGGCCGCGGCACGGGCACGATCGATTGCTCGTGCGCCTTGCCGATGAAATACTCGAGCATTGCTTCGGTGATGTCGAACTCGGAGATTACGCCGTCGCGCAGCGGGCGCATGGCGATGACATTTGCCGGGGTGCGGCCGACCATTTCCTTGGCTTCCGAGCCGATTGCCAGCGGCCGCTTGGATTTCTTGTCGATCGCCACCCAGGAGGGTTCGTTGATGACGATACCCCGGCCGCGCACATTGACCAGTGTGTTGGCCGTGCCCAGGTCGATTCCAATATCGAGGGAAAACAGGCCCAGCAGCCAAGTCAGCGGGTTGAAAGCCAATGCGTACCCTCGGGGGCGGGGTCCAACCGCCGGATTATACCATGCGGGCTGCAAAGGGCTGGAAGCGCACAGTTATGTCACATGCTGAAGCCGCGATGCTATAATCGCGCTCGTGGATCTCCATGAGCGTGTGCGGCATACGATCAACCATGATGGGCTGATGATGCCCGGCGAGACGGTAGTCGCCGCCGTCTCGGGAGGACCGGACAGCCTCTGCTTGCTGCACGTCCTGAAGGATCTGGGCGTTGATCTGATCGTGGCCCATTTTGATCATCGGCTGCGATCGGGCAGTGACCGGGAAGCCGCGACGGTCCAGGAGATGGCGGCGGCGCTGGGTCTACGGTGTGAGCTGGGGCAGGCCGAGGGCGTGGTCGACCGGGACCGGCCCGGGATTGAGGCGTCGGCGCGGTTCTCCCGTTACACGTTTCTGGCGCAGGTTGCCGCGCGCCATGGCCTCCACACCATCGCCACTGGCCACACAGGGGACGATCGCGTCGAGTCTCTCCTGATGCACCTGCTGCGCGGGACGGGCGTGGCAGGACTGCGCGGTATGCAGGCCAAGCTCGATGTCTCGTCGATCCTGGGACGTGAGGTGGCGCCTGTCGTCCACATTGTTCGTCCACTGCTCGGAGTCGGGCGTGCGGAGACCGAAGCGTTTTGTCTCCTGCACAACTTGCATGCCATGCGTGATCCCTCCAACACCGACACGACGTTCTTGCGCAACCGGATCCGCTGGGAGTTGATCCCGTATTTGGAGACATACAACCCTTCCGTGCGGGCTGCCCTGGGGCGGACGGCGACCCTGCTGGGAGAAGAGCACGCATGGTTGGAACAATCGCTTCGCGAGAGTCAGCGGCTGGCGCAGGTGTGGTCCACTCGGACTTCGGCGGGCTTCTGCCTTGAAGGCTTGCTGGCCTTGCCGAGGGCGGTGAGGGGCGCTTTGCTCCACGAGTGCCTCTCGGGCCTGGTGGAACCTCGATCTCAGGCGACTTTCGCGGACGTGGAAGCGATGATCGGGCTTTGCGAGGCGGGTGCGATTCGGCGCATGAGCCTCTCGGGTGGTATCGAGGTGGAGCGCATCGGCCGTTTGCTGATCTTGACGGCTGCGGGCCATGACGACCCGATCCCGGTGTTTCCGCAATGCGGAGACGAGCACTCGCAAGAAGTGCCGATTCCGGGGAGATGCGAGCTGGCTGCGGGCTGGAGCTTGGTGACGACGACCTCTCCACCAAAGCCCGGTCGTGAGGCATGGGATCTCGTGGGCCCGCTGCAGGCAGAGCGCGGCCTGCGTGTCCGGAGGCCGGCGGCAGGGGATCGAATCGCAGCGGCAGGCTATTCCAAGCCGGTCAAGGTATCTGGGTTGCTGGCGGCTGCGCGGATCCCGCGCGTCGCCCGTGCCCGCTGGCCGCTCTTGGCGGCTGAGGGGCGCCTGTTGTGGGTCGTGGGCATCAGGGCAGAGAGAACGGCCTCGCCAGACGCGGGCGGTGGCGTGTGGGTCAGCCTAGAGGCGCCTGGGGCGAGCGAATCGGGGTGGCGCGAGCTGCTTTGATCGGAACTCGACTCGTGCGACTTGCGCATAGCCATGCAGGTGCGTTGACGCTGTGGCATCCCTGAAAGGCCGTCCCTCTTTCGACAATGGCAAGAGGATCGAAAGGCAGCCTGTCATGGCCTGCTGAATGACGTTCGACATCGGGGGAGACGGGCTGGTAGGTGGCAAGTGGTCGCCGGTCACGAGGCCTCGGAGTTGGGTGGGCAACCGGATTTCTCAGCGGCGGATCGATCCACGGGGTCTTCAGATCCAGGAGCGCCGCCCAGGCGCACAACAAGGGTATGCCTCGAAGATTGGCGTCGTCATGGGAGTCGCTCGATGTTCGTCGGGATCTGGTTCCGCAGCCCGAATTCCGATTGTCAGGCGTCACGAGAGATTGGAATTCGCGGAGGATCTCCCCTCCGGCCCCGCCAAAGGAGAGCCGACCCGTTCAAATGACCAGCGCGCTCAACAACAGCCTTTGGATTGCCCAGACTGGACTCGCCTTCGCATTCGTGATCCATGGGAGGGCCATGATTTCGCCCCCGGAGTCCATGCGCGATCGAACGGGCTATCTCTTTGCCATCTCACCCCGCTTACGGACGTTCATCGGTGTCGCCGAACTTCTTGCCGCCGCCGGCCTCATCCTCCCGAGCCTGACTGGCATCCTGCCTTGGTTGACGCCTCTCGCTGCATTCGGGCTTGTCATCGTGACGACTGGCGCGATGGTCA
>Ga0299912_10004334_pt1 | contig 11630 bp, 16 predicted proteins | sample RVTome_2_FD_207667 | JGI IMG/M metagenome (GOLD analysis project Ga0299912, IMG submission 207667) | Soil microbial communities from uranium-contaminated site in the Upper Colorado River Basin, Wyoming, United States - RVT95D214 (version 2) ... | reverse complement strand
GCTCAGGAAAGATATTCTCTTAAAGAGAAGAAAGAGAAAGCTTCAGAATGTGACCATTAAGATAGATCCCCTCCAAATCCGAGCTATTCGGAAGCTGGCTACAATCAAATCCATACCCTATCAGACCTTGATTCGTCACTGGCTCTCCCAGGAGATCAAAAAAGAGCTGAATCCAACTCCATAAGGTAAAAACTCTGAGTGGGGTCACTATTAACGAAAAGGGAACATTACTCCAAATCAAACCTAAGTCTACCTTCTCCCAGAACGGGCCGAACGCGTAGATCATCAAGATAACCTATTTTTATAATCTTTATAATTAAATTCTTTAATTAGTCTAAATCCCGACTTATCGTTCCAGATTCCAATGGAAGGGTGGTTAACGCCGTTGAACATGGTTGTTTTTACAGTCGTGTAATGAATCATATCGTCAAATATGATTTTGTCGCCGGGTTTTAATTCTTTATCAAATGACCAATTCCCCACATAGTCGCCCGCCAAACAACTCATACCCCCCATTCTGTATGTTGGTTTTCCTGCCACTTCATCGGTAGCGCCCCAAATAACAGGTTTATAGGGCATTTCAAGACAATCGGGCATATGGCAGGTAAACGAAACATCGAGAATGGCAGTCTTTATACCTTTATTTTCAACAATGTCTAATACCGTAGAAACCAAGTAACCCGTTTGATAAGTAAAAGCGCTGCCGGGTTCTAATATAATTTCAACATCATATTTATTTCTAAAATCAATTAAGATTTTATTCAGATGGTGTATATCATAATCCTTTTTTGTGATCAGATGACCGCCGCCCATGTTGACCCATTTCAGCTTAGGTAAAAACTTACCAAATGTTTTTAAAAAAACAGCCAGCACTTTCTCGAGAGCAAAGGAATCCGCCTCAAATAATGCATGGAAATGAAAACCTTCAACTCCCTGCGGTAAGGCATCGCCAAGCTGTTCAGCTGTAATGCCAAATCGAGAACCGGGTTTACAAGGATTATAAATGTCATAGGGAGAATCTGAAAATTCAGGATTAACACGCAAACCAATGGAAACGCCCTTTTGTTTAGCTATCTCAGCATACTTTCGCAATTGGTTTATGGAATTAAAAGAAATATGACTACTATATTTTAAAATATCTGCGATAGTCTTCTCTTCATAAGCAGGCGAATACGTGTGTGCTTTAACTCCGAGTTCCTCAAATGCTAATCGGGCTTCATTGATTGAACTTGCTGAAGCGCCAAAACCGTATTCTTTGAAGATCGGAAAGACGCCCCAATTCGAGAAAGCTTTAAACGCGACGAGAATATCAATCGCGGCAGCCTCTTTAACTTTCTTTATCAATTCGAGGTTATTTCGCAATAGAAGCTCATCAATCACATAACACGGCGTTTGGATTTTGTTAAAGTCAATTGACATAATCTTAGTTAGTAGGATTCGGGGATTCAAGGATTCAAGGGGTCAAGTGTTTGTTCTCTAAAGACTTAATAAGCGCCTTGAGCATCCTTTCTACCTCTGCTATATTCCTCTGAAGCATCTCCTTCTCTTGAGCCTTCATGTAGCCTAAATCACCGGACAACGAGATCTGAGTCTCTAATTCACAATTGGAACCATATGCAAAATAGAGTGATCGAATATACTCCAGAGTGGTTTTTCTTCCATATCCTTCGGCTATATTGGATGGAACAGAGACCGCAGCCCTTCTTATCTGTGATGTTAATCCGTATCTCTCCTCTCTTGGAAATCCCCTTGTTATTTTATAAACCTCCAGACACAATTGATAAGCCTTTTGCCAAACTTTCAGCTCTCTATAGTTTTTAAGCATTTATTGCCTTCATGTATCACTTAGTAACACTCGAATCCTCGACTCCTTGTACCCTTGAATCCTTTTATTTACAATTCCAAATCGACATCGTGCAATTCGTGCCAAGGAAGTCCATGGAGTTTCAATTGTTCCATGAATGGATCCGGGTCAAATTCTTCAATGTTAAATACGCCGGCCGTTTTCCATTGACCGGTCATCAACATCATAGCGCCAATCATTGCAGGCACTCCAGTGGTATAACTCACGCCTTGTGCACCGGTTTCCTTATAGGCATCCTGGTGTTTACAATTATTATAGATATAATATGTTTTCTCCTTATGATTCTTCATCCCTCTCATCCGGCAACCAATGGAGGTCTCACCTGAATAATGTTCACCGAGTTCGGCCGGATTGGGCAATACCGCTTTGAGGAATTGAATAGGGACAATTTCTTTACCTTCATACAGGATAGGTTGAATGCTTGCCATTCCAATATTTTGAATCACACGTAAATGGGTTAAATATTCTTGTCCAAAAGTCATCCAAAATCGAGCTCGTTTTAGGGCAGGAAAATGTTTAACCAATGATTCTAATTCTTCGTGGTAAATAAGATAAGATTCGCGGGGTCCGATATTCGGATAATTTAACGGTTTGTGAATTTCGTGGGGTTCTGTTTCAATCCATTTTCCATTTTCCCAGTATTTACCTCTTTGGGTCACTTCACGAATGTTGATTTCTGGATTGAAATTGGTTGCAAATGGTTTTCCATGGTCGCCTGCATTACAGTCAACAATATCCAGAGATTGAATTTCGTCAAAATGATGTTTGGAAGCATAAGCGGTGAAAACTCCTGTCACCCCCGGATCAAAACCACAACCTAAAATGGCTGTTAATCCTGCATTCTTAAATCTGTCGTAATACGCCCATTGCCATTTATATTCGAATTTAGCGACATCGGGTGGTTCATAACTTGCGGTATCTAAATAATTCACTCCTGTTTCAAGGCAAGCATCCATGATTGTTAAATCTTGATAAGGTAGCGCTACATTGATCACCATTTCTGGTTTAAAGCTTTTAAATAATTCAACTAATTGTCGAACATTATCAGCATCCACCTGAGCCGTCTTAATTTTATTGGCGCCAACTGCTTCAGCAATACCATCACACTTTGATTTTGTACGGCTCGCCAGCAGGATATCAGTAAATACCCGTGGAACTCCTGCAACTTTATGAGCGACAACGGTACCTACGCCGCCTGCTCCTATGATCAATACTTTAGCCATGATCGATCACCACCCGATCCTATGATGGATAGATAGTATAAGAAGAAATTTGTTTAATAAAATAAACATTGGAAAAAAATTATAACGTCCCTTCTTGATTTGTCAAGTATTTTTTGTGAACCCATGTTCCGAATGACAACGAATGGAGCGAATGGCTCCAAGAGCGACGGGTTATTCGGCAGACTCGCTCTCATTCGTATGATTCGCTTTCAAGGGGTTTACCCCGTTAGAAAGTAGAGGACTTTCAGGATAAATTTGTTCCCCACACAAGTGCCTGATTCTACTTGTGTGGCGAAAATAGCAAACCCTCTATTTTCCGCCTATATCGGACAGAACAAATTCACCCTGAGAAGATTTTCTAACGGGGTTTACACGTCGGGGATTTTCTGTTAATTCATTTAGAGAGGGGACATGGAAAAGATCATCGTCCGGGGGGCGCGGGTTCACAATTTAAAGAATATTGATGTGGAGATTCCGCGGAATCAATTGGTCGTGATCACAGGGCTGAGCGGTTCCGGCAAGTCGACCCTTGCCTTCGACACCTTGTATGCCGAGGGTCAGCGGCGATATGTGGAATCCCTTTCAGCCTATGCCCGACAGTTCTTAGAACAGATGGAGAGGGCAAACGTCGAGTCGATCGAAGGGCTCTCCCCTGCCATCGCCATCGACCAGAGGAGCATGTCGCGAAACCCACGTTCCACGGTGGGAACGGTAACAGAGATCTACGATTACCTGCGGCTCCTTTTCGCCCGGATCGGAGAGCCCTTCTGTCCCCATTGCGGCTCTCCCATTGCTTCACAGACCCTTCAGCAGATGGCAGAGACGCTTCTTCAGCTCCCGAGGGGCGCGTCTCTCGTCATCCTCTCCCCTATGGTGAGGGGGAAGAAGGGGGAATATCGGAAAGAGCTGGAGGAGCTGCGAGCGGATGGGTTTGTGAGGGTGAGGGTGGATGGTCAGATCAGAGATCTCGGCGAGGAGATCCGACTGGACAAGAAGAAACGCCACGAGATTGATGTCATCGTGGATCGTCTGGCGGTCAAAGAGGGGGCGGAGAGGAGAATCGTCGATTCCCTACAGATCGCCTCTGGACTCTCCGGAGGGATCGTGAAGGTGGAGAGAGAGGGAGCGCCCCCGATGGTCTTCAGCCAGAAGTTCTCCTGCATCGACTGCGGGTTCAGTTTTCCAGAAATGACCCCGCGGATGTTCTCTTTTAACAATCCCCAAGGTGCCTGCCCCGCCTGCGGAGGGTTGGGAACGAAGCGTTACTTTGATCCCGACCTCATCATTCCAAACCCGTCCCTTTCACTGAAGGAGGGTGCGATCCTTCCCTGGAAAAATAGGGGGGAGTCTTTTTTGAGACCTCTTCTGGAAGGATTGTCCAATCACTACCGTTTCGATCTCGAGACTCCCTTCTCCCGGTTGCCCAGATCGGTTCAGCATTTGCTTCTCGACGGATCGGAAGGAGAGAAAATCTCTTTTAGGGTGAAAAGGAAGGGAAAATCCCATCTCTTTCGGCAGGAGTTTGAAGGGGTGATTCGAGAGATGGAGAGGCGACGGCAAGAAGATGGGGAGGGGATAGAGGATTTAGAAAGGTTTATGAATGTGGCTTCTTGTTCTGAATGTGGAGGAGCCCGGCTGAAGAAGGAGGTTCTGTCGATCAAGGTGGGCGGAAGATCGATCGCCGAAGTCACCCATCTTTATGTGAAGGAGGCATTAGAATACCTGAAGCATTTGGAGTTAACGGCGGGGTCTCAAAAAATCGCTCAAGGTGTTTTGAAAGAGATTGAGGAGCGGTTGATGTTTATGGTGGAGGTCGGATTGGACTATCTCACCCTGGACCGGACGGCTGCCACACTCTCCGGTGGAGAATCTCAGCGCATTCGTCTTGCCACGCAGATCGGTTCAAGTCTGGTAGGGGTGCTCTATGTCCTGGACGAACCGAGCATCGGACTCCATCAAAGGGACCACCTGCGTCTTTTGGGAACGTTGAAAAGGTTGAGGGATTTGGGAAATACTGTCATCGTTGTGGAGCACGATGAGGAGACGATCCGTTCCGCCGACTTTGTCATCGATATGGGGCCAGGACCCGGAGAGAAGGGAGGCGAGGTGGTCTTCACTGGACCTCCCCAAACATTGGAGGAGGCGGAAGATTCATTGACCGGCCAGTATCTCTCCGGAAGGCGCATCATTCCGCTTCCAAAGCAGAGACGGCCCGTAGGAGAGAAGGCTCTCGTGATCCGTGGCGCCACGGCCAACAATTTGAAGAACATCGATGTGAAGATCCCTTTAGGGGTATTCACCTGTATCACCGGCGTCTCCGGATCAGGAAAATCGACATTGATCATCGACACCCTCTATCGCATATTGTCACAGCAATTATATCGCACCCTTCAGCGTGATGTCTCCCTTCGGGGAATCGAAGGGCTTGAGCATGTGGACAAAGTCATCCATGTGGATCAGATGCCGATTGGAAGGACACCCCGTTCCAACCCCGCCACTTATACCGGTGTGTTTCAACCGATTCGGGAGCTCTTCGCCCAACTTCCTGAATCGAGAATGAGGGGATATCTGCCCGGGCGGTTCAGTTTTAATGTGACAGGAGGCCGGTGCGAATCGTGTCGGGGAGATGGTATCTTGCGGGTCGAGATGCACTTTCTACCCGATGTCTATGTGACTTGTGAGGAGTGTCATGGGAGACGTTATAATCGAGAGACCCTCGATATTCGGTACAAAGGGAAGACGATTTCGGATGCATTGGGCATGACGGTTGAAGAGGCGGATGACTTCTTTCAGGCCGTTCCGGCGATCCATCAAAAACTCGAGACCCTTTCCGATGTCGGTCTGGGTTACCTCCAGTTGGGACAGCCTGCAACAACGCTTTCAGGAGGTGAGGCCCAGCGAATTAAATTGGCCAGGGAGTTGAGCAAGAGGGAGACGGGAAGGACGATCTATATCTTGGATGAACCGACGACAGGCCTCCATTTTGCAGATATTCAGAGGTTGCTGGATGTTCTCAACCGGCTGACCGACCGGGGAAACACGGTCATCGTGATCGAACACAATATGGAGGTGATCAAATCGGCGGATTATATCATTGATTTAGGACCGGAGGGTGGAGAGAGAGGAGGCGAGATCGTGGGATGTGGGACACCGGAGGAATTGATTCAAAACCCGGTCTCTTACACTGGTCAGTTCTTAAAAAAGAAAATCAAAAGTAACGAAGGGTTCAAGGGTTCCGTGATTCAAGGGGACAAACAGATGGTTTCAAGTTTCAGGTATTAAGTTTAGGGGTTTAAGAGCTTTTAACTCGAAACTTTAAACTTGCAACATCACCCTTTCAAAGGAGGATCAACCATGGCAGAAAAGGGAAAATCGAGTACAGGATTGGATGAGAATGTGGCGGGTTTTCTTTGCTATCTCTTTGGATTCATCACAGGGATCGTCTTCTTGGTGGCGGAGAAGGAAAGCCGTTTCGTGAAGTTTCACGCCATGCAGTCCACCATCACCTTTCTGAGCCTCTTCGCTATTTCTATGATTTTGGGTTGGATCCCGATTATCGGCCTGCTGGTTTATCCCCTCTGGATCTTAAGCCTCGTCCTATGGCTTCTTCTCATGATCAAAGCTCTTCGCGGAGAGCGATATTCCTTGCCGATTGTAGGAAAGATGGCAGAAGAGAAGACAGGCTGAGGAGTGTCGATGAAGGGAAAGCGTAAGAAGAAGCGAAGAGGAAAACTCTCTCTTTCGCTCATCCTTATAGGGGTCGGTTTATTGGCGATCTTTATCCTTCGGCAGGATATTTTTGATGCCTTTAAACCCAGAGTCAAGAAAAGCGAGATTTTGGGAGAAAAGAAGATGGTTCTCCTTTACTTTTCGGATCGCGAGGATGAATATCTGGTTGGGGAGAAGAGAGAGATCTTGAAAAGAGGTGAGCTTAATGAAGAGGCGAAGGAGGCGATCATCGAGCTGATCAAAGGCCCAAAGGGGAAACTCGTCCCTACCCTTCCTCCCCGAACAAAGATATTAACCCTCCGCGTGAATGACCAAGGGGTGGCTGAGGTCAATTTTAACAAGGCCCTCTCTAAGGATCATCCCGGAGGAAGCTCAGCAGAGATGATGAGCGTCTACTCCATTGTCAATTCTCTCGCCCTTAATTTTCCCCAGATCAAAAGGGTTCAAATCTTCATCGAGGGAAAAACGGGAGAGACTATTGCAGGCCATCTTTCCTTAGATCAACCTATTTCATCTAAACCTGATTTAATAAGAAGACGATAATTGATTTAGAAAGAAATTGATGGTAATATTAACAAAATTTTGATTATTGGGCATATCCCCAATGATTAAGGTACTTTCTTATGCTCGATGCAAAATATATACGGGAACATCTTGACGCAGTTCGAGAAAAATTAGGTTTGAGGGGTCAAGCCATTGATCTGGACCAATTCATCTCTATTGATAGTGAGAGAAGAAAAACTATCCAGGCATGGGAGAAACGCAGAGCCCTCCAAAAAAAGGTCTCTGACGAGGTGAGCAAGAGAAAGAGGGAAGGGGAGGATGCTTCGGAGTTAATTTCGGAGATGAAAAAGGTATCTCAGGAGATGAAGGGGTTGGACGAGCTTGTCGCGGAGAAGGAGAGGGCCTTGGAGGAATTTCTTCTCACGGTCCCGAATATCCCCCACTCCTCTGTCCCGATCGGAAAGGATCCTTCAGACAATGTGGAGGTGAGACGTTGGGGTGAGATCCCAGAATTCGATTTTGAACCGAGACCCCATTGGGAGATAGGCGAGGAGCTTGGAATTCTCGATTTTAAGACAGGGGCTAAGATCGCTGGCGCTCGATTCACCCTCTACTGGGATCTTGGGGCAAAACTGGAAAGGACACTCATCAATTTCATGCTGGACCTTCATACCCGGGAGCATGGATATTGTGAAGTCCTCCCTCCGTTTATGGTCAATCGGACAACGATGACCGGCACAGGACAGCTTCCAAAATTTGAGGAGGAGCTTTTCAAGGTTGAGGGGACCGATTACTTTCTCATTCCGACAGCGGAAGTTCCTGTGACGAATATCCATCAGGATGAGGTGCTTGAGGAAAAAGCCCTTCCCCTCTACTATACAGCTTATACTCCTTGCTTTAGGAAGGAGGCAGGATCTTATGGAAAAGACACCCGGGGTTTGATTCGGCAACACCAGTTCAACAAGGTGGAACTGGTAAAGTTTACAAAGCCTGAGAACTCTTACGATGAACTGGAGAAACTGCTCGCCGATGCAGAGGAGGTTTTGAAACGGTTGCAGCTTCCCTATCGCGTTGTCAACCTTTGTACGGGAGATTTGGGCTTTTCGGCCTCAAAGACTTATGATATCGAGGTTTGGCTTCCTGGTCAGCAGACATTCAAAGAGATCTCTTCTTGCAGCAATTTTGAAGACTTTCAGGCCAGAAGGGCAAAGATTCGATACCGTCTTTCTGGAAAGTCGAAAACAGAATATGTCCATACCCTCAATGGTTCAGGATTGGCTGTTGGAAGGACATTGGTGGCCATTTTGGAAAACTATCAGAGGGCCGACGGGAGCGTTGTCATTCCGGAGGTTCTCAGACCTTATATGAATGGGGTCGAACGAATTGAGAAGAGGAAGTGAAAAGTTTGAGTTATGAGTTCGGAGTTGGGAGTTCGGAGAATTAAACAAAATAGGATTTAAAGAAATTACTTCGAACTCCGAACTAAAAACTCCTAACTGAATTTATGAACGGAGGGATGGCCGAGTGGCTTAAGGCGGCGGTCTTGAAAACCGCTTCCCGTAAATCCGGGACGTGGGTTCGAATCCTACTCCCTCCGCCAGAAAATTTGAAAGGCAAATTTTAGTTGTAACCTTTGACATGTAACATTTAAATGACATGATAGAGTCAGATGCTCACGAGTTAGTTAAGCAACTAAGTGGTTTTCGGAACTCCTTGAAAAAAGTTAGTAGTAAACAGTTGGAAGCAAATGGTATTTCACCGAAGGTGCAATCACGGAGAGATGCCCGAGAGGCCGAAGGGGCACGACTGGAAATCGTGTGTTCCGACTAAAATCGGGACCGAGGGTTCGAATCCCTCTCTCTCCGCCAGACTACGCAGGGTGGATGGCCTGCACCATATGGTACAGGGCATGGTTCAGGGCGCCAGATCTAAAAGTTAGGAGATTTAAGTACGGTCTAAAAGGTTTCTCCGAACCCCGGACTAAAAACTCTCAACTAAAAATGAAGGAGGGAGGTTGATGAAAAGATATTTTAGGCATTGGATGATCTTTTTGACGATGGTTTTTGTGATTTTGTTCATTGCAGAGACTGCCCCAGCTCAACAATATTTGACCTATGTTGGAAAAGTGGTGAGCGTTTACAAGGGGACACTCAGCGTGAAGGGGGGCGGGGGCGAGGTGATGTATTTTGCTGTGGGGAGAAAAACCGTATATCTTCCTCGTCGTTTACCTGCCGTGGACGAGCGCGTGAAAGTGAGCTACTATTTTCGAAGGGGTCATAATGTGGCTTATCAAGTTGAAATCCTTCCTCCCCCTTCGAAAAAGAAGTGAACCCCGCACCCCGCGTTAAAACACGGGATTTTCTTTGAGGCAGATATTTTGATGCAGCTCTTCATCCCTCTCCTGAAGGCTTTATCGGGTGCGGGGTGAAAGGGTTAGATGAAGCGCCCATAGCTCAGTTGGATAGAGCGTCGGACTACGAATCCGCAGGTCGCCCGTTCGAGTCGGGCTGGGCGCGCCAAAGATTTCAATGGGTTAGCCAACTGGTGCTAACTCCCTTTTTGTTTCTATGTGAGAATCTGTGTGAGACTTTTCCGTAAGTAGCTCGTAAATTGCGATCGCCTTGCGCTCAGACTCTCCGATCGAATGAAGATAGATTTTAGTTGTTGTTCTGTTTTGGTGACCAAGGATCCGATGAATCGATCCGATATTGACGTTCGCACAATCGAGGACTGAGGCACCGAAATGACGAACCGCATGGAACCGAAAGTATCGAACACCAGCCTTTTTGCATAAGGTTTTCATAAATTTCTTTCTTTCCTTACCTAACAAAGTTACGCAGGATTCAGGTTAACTCAATATAAGACCGGCGGATAAAAATGGATTGGTGCGAAAGGAGATGTGTTCGTAACCCTGGATGCAAGATTCCAGTTTCTTGGCATCGAGCTCAACCCTGGTCCCCATTCATCTATTTCTCAAATGCTGCAAGAAAAGCAAAATAGGAATAAAAAGGTTTTCAGCGTGTGGTAATGGCACTTGGCAGAGCTAACTCTTCCTTTAATTCTCCAACCATCTTCAGGAAGGTCTGAGCAGGGGGGGACAGAGTCTCTTCATTAAGAAAAAATATATCCGTATGGAAAAGGATATTCCCTTCTTCTATTGGAATGATTTTTAAAATTCCCCTCTCCAGTTCTTTCTTAATGTCAGGCTCAAACATGAAGGAAACCCCTTTGCCCTGTTCCGCCCATCCCACAATAAAATCCAGACTTCCTGCCTCGATGATCGTTGAAGGTTTTATCCCGTATTCCGCAAATTTCTTTAAGATAGCAGCCCTTGATCCTGATCCTTTCTCTCTTAAAATCACAGGTTCCCCATTGAGTTCTTTCAGGTAAATGCTCTTCCTTTTTGAGAAGCGATGTTGAGGGGATGCAACCAATACAAATTCTACTGTCGAAAAGGGGATGGATCTAAGCCTTTGATCAAGATTAACCCGAGCAATAAAGGCCACCTCACTTTTCAATTCGAGAACGCTTCTTGCTACATCATCGGAATTGCCCTCATCCAAAATGACTTTAATCTTGGGAAATCTTTCCTGAAACTTGTAGATCAAGAAGGGCATTATGTAGCGAGCATAATTTTTCGTGGCCCCAACTCTAAGTGTTCCCTTTATCAACTTCTTGAAATCCTTCATCTCCTCCTCTGCCTCGACCACAAGATTGAAAATCTTTTGTGCATACGAATAGAGGAGTTTTCCTGCCTCGCTCATTTCACTTTTTTCCCCGAAATGTTGAATGAGTTTCAAATCTAACGATTTTTCCAACGATTTGATCTGGATGGTGACGGCAGGCTGCGTAACATTTAATTCCTCTGCCGCCTTCGTACAACTCCCTCTCTTTGCGATCAAATAAAAAGCTTGTAATTGCTTTAGGTTCAAAAAATGCTCCTTTAAGATAGGGTATTAACGTTCTTTTGTATCAAAACCCTGGCTGAGTTTTCGAGATGACGTGTAAGCGACAATTCTCTTACTGGGAAGATTAACAATATGGACCTTGAAAAATTCAATGGTTGCGGGTTTTTTTAACATTGGAATACTAAATATTCTAATAACACTATAAAAAAAAATATATTGACTTGTCAATACTAATGGATAAAATGAATCTGCTTCTCTGTATCGTATTTAGCAACTTTATCAAAATGTGCCAGAATACCCCCCAGCTCTGCTGGGGGGATGAATGGCCTACCCTCTCCCCTGGGGGGAGAGGGTTAGGGTGAGGGGGAAATGATCTTATCATCACCCCCACCTAAATCCTCC
>Ga0299912_10004333_pt1 | contig 11631 bp, 9 predicted proteins | sample RVTome_2_FD_207667 | JGI IMG/M metagenome (GOLD analysis project Ga0299912, IMG submission 207667) | Soil microbial communities from uranium-contaminated site in the Upper Colorado River Basin, Wyoming, United States - RVT95D214 (version 2) ... | reverse complement strand
GTTTCCTGAAGCGTGAGGCGCCCAGCCCCAGCATGGCTACGGCGAAAACGCCGAGAGCCAGGACCTGCTCCCAGAGGATAGTGAGCCCTGCTCCCTTGAGGATGATGCCTCGGACGATGACCAGCAGATAGCGCAGGGGGATCAGGTAGGAGATCCACTGCAACACCCTGGGCGTGGCCTCCAAGGGGTAGAAGAACCCCGACAGGAAGATGAAAGGCAGCATCAGGAAGAAGATGAGGAATATGGCCTCCTGTTGTGTTTGAGCCACTGTGGAGCCGAGGAGGCCGATGCCCAGAGAGACAAGAAGAGCCAAGACCCCCAGGGCCAGCAGGAGCAGCACGTTGCCGTGGATGGGCACACCGAACCACAACACCCCGATGGTCAGCACCTCCATGAGGTTGAAGAGGCTGATGGCCATATAGGGGAAAACCTTGCCCAGAATCAGTTCCAGTGATCGGAGCGGGGTCACGATCAATTGCTCTATAGTGCCCTGTTCCTTCTCCCGAGCGATGGAGAGGGCGGTCATGAGGGTGGACTGCACCTGTAAGATCATGGCGATGAGTCCCGGAATCATGAAGTTGGCGCTCTTCATGTCGGGGTTGTACCATACCCGGGGCTGCACCCCAATGCCTGCTTGTTGCTCCACGTCGATGTGGTAGAGTCGCTCGATCAAGACCGTTGATTGAGCCTGGGCCACAGTCTGCGCCGCGCTGAAGGCAGTGGTCGCCACAGCAGGCATGGAGCCGTCGATGACGAAGGCGATGGATGCTCGCTGGTCTCCCACGAGATCTCTTCCGTACCCCGAGGGGACGAGAATCCCAGCTTTGGCCTTGCCTTCGTCTATCAAGCGGCCTAGCTCTTCTTCCGTGCTGACGTAGAACTGGATGTCGAAGTAGTTCGAAGCTCGGTAAGCCTCTACGAGTTCTCGGCTCTGCAACGACTGGTCCTGGTCCAGCACGGCCGTGGGCAGGTGCTCGACGTCTGTGGTGGCGGCGTACCCCAGGAGGATGAGCTGGATCACGGGCATCAAGAACATGATGCTCAGTGTCCTGGGATCTCGGATGATGTGGATGATTTCCTTGCGTGTGATGGCTAGAGTGCGTCTGAGCATGTGCCCTGGAGCCTTTACTCCGCTGGCCGAACTCTCAGGCCGTCCAGAAAGAGCCCGACTACCTCGGAGACCAGTTCCTCTGTCGATAGTGTGTCCAGTTCTGAGGGCTGCCGGAGCCAGAGGTAGCCGAAGGACATCACCGCTCCGATCATGGCGCGTCCTACGACGTCGCTCTTCACCTGCCGGAAGACGCCGGCTCTGGTTCGACCCTCGATCAACTGCCCGAGGTAGGAGAGGGCAGGGGAAAGCACCTGCTCCCCATAGGCCTGGCGCAGTTCGTCATCGACGAGGACCTCGGGCATCAACGCCCGAATCAGGTCCATGTTCTTGGTGAGCAAGTCGAAGCGATCTTTGACCAGGGCCGTCACGTATGCTCTCACGTCCTCTTGTGGAGGGAGCTGGTCCAGTTGCTGGAGGGATTCCAGTGCCAGGCGCTGGGACATGGCGATGAGCAGGTCGTATTTGCTGTCGAAGTAGTTGTAGATGGTCCCTTCGGAGACGCCGGCCACGGTCGCGATCTCCCTGGTGGTCGCAGCGCGGAAGCCTTTGCTGGCGAAGACCTTCGTGGCGGCATCCAGGATCTGGGCTTCTCTCTGCTCCTTAGTGAGCCGTTTGGCCCCTTTGCCCTTCTGAGGTGACATGGCTCCATACCTCCTTACGGTCAGAGATGAGTGAGCGCTCACTCATCCTACTGGATATTGTGTCCCTTGTCAAGCTGACCCCGGCGCCGGATAGAAGTGGCAAGACAGGCCTCGTGGGGAGGGCCAAGCCGTGACTGCTGATGGCGCAAGGGCCCCAACCGCGGTACAGTTCGGGGGAGGACGGAGCTTAGCACATGGGGCATTCAGTGGCTGACGATGCTGCGCAGGTGCGCGCCACCGTGGCTGGGTTGGCTAGAGACTACGGGCTGCGAGTTTTCAAAGCTCAGACGTGGACTGCAGAGGAGACTAGGCATCTGCACGAAGCGGCGGAAGAGCTTTCGTCTATGATGGGAGGGTCCGAACGCTTTCGGCGAGAGCTGCGATGGGTGCCCATCTGGAGAACGCAGAGGCGGACGCCGATGGCGGCCATGGCTGCTCCACTGTTGGGGGTAGTGTTCTTCGCCGGGGCCAGTTGGCACGATGTGGCGGAGTTCAAGTGGCAGACGGTGCACGAACTGGCCCACGTGTGGGACATCTGCTCCTTCTACCGGCTGTCCACAGGATTGAAGCGCGCGACAGGCAGCATCTACGGCAGGTTCAGATGGCAGTCTCCCATCCCCTTCGAGTACAAGCCCGGCGGGCAGTGGCTAGGGGGAAGAAGGCCTCCCCTCAACGCTCTCGAGGACTGGGCCGACTCCGTGGCCACCTACGTCTATCCCAGCCACGCGGAGTCCTGCCGCCCCATACCCAGGCTGATCTCGCCAGCGCGGTGGAACTACGTCCGCGAGCAGATGCAGGTTCATTTGCCCTATCCCTCAGAGTGGATTCCCCAGTTCTACGGCCCGGACGGGGTCGCGCCGACTCCTGAGTGACGTGCCCCGATGTTATTCAGACAGCCCCTGGTCCCACAGGAGGCTGTCCACCTTCGCTTCGATTTGGTCCAACTGGCTCCGCAGTCCCACCAACTCGGTCTGGGTGGGCACGTCAAGGCGGACCAGCGAGTCCTGGATCTCTTGGATGATCCTCTCCTCCGCCGCTGCCTGTCGGTCCCGAGCCCTGGCCGCCATCTCCTCTCGCAACTCCTGGGCCTCCGTCAGGGTGATCTCGCCTCTTGAGGCCAGGGTGTCTATCCGCTCGTGGGCGTCCTCCTCCAGCGCCCGGAGGGCTTGTAGCGAGGTCTGAAGAGGGCTCCGGAGTTGCTTCAAGCTGCCAGCTCCTCTCGTCACCAGTGCTGCGAGGAGGGAGCGAGGTAGCAAACTGCCCCGTCTGTGCTGGTCACGCAAGACTTGAGACAGAACCAGGGTGGTGATGTCGTCCCCCGTCTTGTTGTCCACGACCTGGACTTCTTGTCCATCTCTCACCAGCGAGGAGATGCCAGACAGGGAGACATACCGCTTGCCCACGGTATCGTAGAACTTGCGGTTGGGATACTTCTTGATCAAGCGCAAGGCAGGCCTTTCTGCCGGCAGTGACGGCGAGGGACTCTGGCTGAGGCCCTCAGGCCGAGGCATCCTAGCTCTTGACCAGCTTGTCCAGTTTCTGGTTCAGCTCGTCCAGCTTCTTCTCCACGGCCTTGAGGTCCGCTTTGGTGGGGACATTCATCCTGTCCAGCGCGGCCTCGACGCGAGAGTCGAAGTGGGCCTCCATCTTCTCCCTGCGCTTGGCCATCATGTCATCGACGAGCTTGCGGCCTTCCTCCCGGGCGATCTCGCCCCTGTCCACCAGCTTGTTGATCAGGTCCTCCGCCTCCTCCTGGGCCACCGCTACCGCCCCGATGCTAGCCAGAAGGACCTTGCGCAGCGGCGCCAACACAGGGCTGGCCTTCTTCTCCTCTTCTTGCACGGGTGCTTCTTTCTTTCTCGCCATTCTGATGACCTCCTCATGCTTCGTAAGTAAGAACGTGTCCATGACGCAGTGCGTCATGATTCAGTATACTACCGGCCCCTGGAGAAGTCAAGTCTGCGGCGAGGAGGTCAGATCTCCGCGATGGGGCCCTGCCCCAGACTGGGTTGACCGCGCTGGAAAGGGGAGATCGATCGCGGGTGATGTGCCTGGTTCCGCTTCGTTGCGGGCCACGACTGCTGGGTTCGGCGCGTCTAGTCGCTATCCCGCACCGGAGGTACAACTGAAGCAGGAGACGCTGGGACGTCAAGGGTGCTGGGAGAAGGACCTACTACTTGATCGAATCTGGTGCCAAACGTCGCACGGGACGAGCTGCGACTTGACTGAGAGTGTCTTGAAGACCGAAAGCACCCGGTACCGGTCAGACCTTGCTCTCATTCACTACCCGATTCGAGACCTCCCACGTACCGATAGCCTTGAGCAGATCTCGTTCAAGGGCCGGGGAGCGTGGCTGTGTATGGCTGACCTTGTGTAGGCACTACCAACCCCCGACAGAGAGCCAGAGAGAATGTGCCGCCAATCTCGAGAGCGCCCACGTCTTCAACTGAACAAGTTGCGGATCTCCCTCTTCAGCAGCTTGCCGGTACTGCTCTTTGGAAGCTCCTCGACAACGATGAATTCCTTAGGCACCTTGAAGTTGGCTAGACGGGCTTTCAGGAAGTCCCTGAGGGAGGCCGGATCCACCAGGTGGCCTTCCCGTTGAACGATGAACGCTGTCACCCTTTCCCCGTACTCTTGATCGGGAAGTCCGACCACTGCACACTCCAGCACTTCTGGTCGGGTGTATAGTAGCTCTTCAACCTCTCGCGGATAGACGTTCTCGCCACCGGTGATGATCATGTCCTTCAAGCGGTCTACGACAAACAAGTAACCTTCCTCGTCCATCACTCCAATGTCGCCGGAACGGAACCAATCACCCCAGAAAGCCGAGGCGGTCTCTTCCGGGTTGTTGAGATACCCTTTGGTGATGTTGGGTCCGCAGATGCAGATCTCCCCACGTTGACCCTGTGCCAATGTGTTCCCCTCAAGATCTCGGATCTGGACTTCCACCAGACTCACCGCAGTGCCCACAGAACCGATCACGTGCCGATAGTAGTGGTTGTAGGTCACCATGGCGGCACTCTCGGTCATACCATAGGATTCGTAGATATCCAATCCGGTCTGCGCTTTCCACTCTCGCACCACCTCGGCAGCCATGCTTGCGGCAGCGGAGAAGCAATACCGGACCAAACTCATCTTCTCCCGCAGGTCCGGCACCCTCAACAGTCGGATGTAGACGGTCGGCACAGCAAAGAACTTGGTGACCTGATGACGATGGATAGCCTCCAATGCCTTCTCCAGATCAAAGCTAGGCAAGAGAACGAGCGCGCCACCGCTGAGCACTGTGGCACCCAGAATGTGGATCTGGCCGAATACGTGATTCAAAGGCAGGAAACATAAGGCTCGGTCGTTTGGGGTGGAGCGTTCATAATGCACGATGTTGAAAACCGACGCCTGGATGTTTTGGTGGCTCAGCATAGCCCCTTTGGGGATGCCAGTGGTTCCACCGGTGTACAGGATGGCTGCGGTGCCATGCCGATGTCGATCGACCGTCTTGAAGCTGGCAGTACCTTTTTCAGCCAGACGTCGGAGGGGAATGTCCCCTTGATCACAGACCACCAACTCTGGATAGGGCCGTTCGCGGTAGTCCCCCAGATCCTCTAGCTTCTCATCCACGGTGAACAGGATCTTGGGCTGGCAATCTCCCAGGGTTCGGGTCAGTTCATCTTTCATCAGCAGGTGCGAGAAGGTCACGGCCACCGCGCCAGCCTTGAGGGCCCCAAAGTAGAAGACCAGCCAGGCATAAGAATTCGGAGCGCAGAGAGCTACATGGTCGCCAGGTTGGAGCCCAAGACCGACCAGGGAGGAAGCGATTCGATTGGCATCTCCATTGAATTCAAGGTAGCTGACGCTTCTGTCCCCGTCGATAACCGCAGTATGACCGGGGAAGTGGAAGGCGACATGATCCAGATTGACGGCAACGTTCACTGCTTTTCCTCCCCTATGTAATGGTAGTGAGCACATGACCGCCGAGAAACGCGGGCCGAGTGTTTACACTCTGGCGGTCTGCGATTGAGCTGTGCTGGGCCTCTCCTCGGCGCTTCTGTCCGCCCTTTGCTCCCACAGCACTCCACGGGGGCCCCCGAGAGATATCCGGCCAGGCGGGTGCTAGCGGAGAAGCTCTCGCGCGATCACCAAGCGCTGGATCTCCGCGGTCCCCTCGAAGATGGAATACGCCCTCGCGTCCCGCATGTACCTCTCCACAGGGTATCTGGTGGTATACCCATCAACTCCCAGCAACTGTACCGCGGCGCTGGTCACCTCTACGGCAATGTCGCCTGCGAAGCACTTGGCCATCGCCGATTGCTGGGTGTTGCGATGACCGTGATCTCCGAGCCAAGCCGCGTGCCAGCAGAGCCAGCGCGCAGCCTGGACTTTGATGGCCATATCTGCCAGCATCAGTTGAGTCCCCTGGGGCGGCTTGCCACCCTGTCTGTAAGCATTGCTCTGATTGACGTAGGCAACCGCCGCCTCCAGTGCCGCCCGGCAAATGCCCACCGCCTGAGATCCGACCACAGGTCGGGAGGAATCCAGCGTCCTCATGGCGATCTTGAAGCCGTCTCGACCTCTGCCCAGGAGGTATCGGGCTGGGATGCGGACCTCCTCGAAGATCACCTCACAGGTGTCGGACGAGCGTTGGCCCAGCTTGTCCTCTTTCCTGCCGTGAGAGACTCCTGGGGTGTCTGCAGAAACCATGAACGCCGATAGGCCCCTGGACCCAAGGTCGGGATCCTCTTTGGCGATCACGGCATAGAGACTCGCCACTCCACCGTTGGTGATGAAGCGCTTGGTCCCGTCGATCACGTATTCGTCAGCAAATCGCCGGGCCGTCGTGCGTATGGATCCCACATCGGAACCAGCCCCCGCCTCGGTGACGCAAAGGGCGGCCTGATTGGGACCTGCGCAATGCCTCGGCAGGAGTTCTTCCTTCAACTCGTCTCTGCCAGCGATCAGTAGAGGCAGCAGACCCAGGATGTTGCCATAGAGACCGACCTCCACCCCGCCGCAGCCTGCGGCCAACTCTTCGGCGATGAGACAACCCTCAAGGCTGCCCAGCCCTCCTCCGTCGTATTCTTTGGGCACACCGTAGTGGAGCAGCCCAAGTTCGAAACACTTCTCAACGATCTCCTGAGGGTAGCGTTGCGCGCGGTCCAGCTCGGCCGCCAGGGGCGCGATCTCTCTCTGCGCGAAGTCTCCAGCCAGGTCTCGCAGGGCCTGTTGTTCCTCGCTCAGGCTGAAGTCAATCATTTCTAACCCCTGTTGACGGGGGCCACTTGATATCGGCCGTTGCCTGACGAAAGGCTAGTGGTGGTCCAGCTGTTCGGTCTGTAATCTCAGCCCCGTAAACGTCGTTGATCTCGCCCTGCCCAGCGGACTCAGACCGAGGGTCAAGGACAGGGGGATTCAGGCCCGGGCCAGGTCGGGCAAGAGGTTGCTGTCCACAGGGAGTGGGCATCAATACAGAGCATTGCTCCCAGATTGTTGCCCGCTACTTTCTCGACACCGCCTTCGATTGCCCCGGCGGGGCAAGGCCCAACTGGACTAGGAGTCGTCTGACAAACTCCGGTCCATCGGGTTCATACGCTGGAAGAACCCACGGCATATCCCGCAAGGTCTGTAGCAGGGAAGACAACATGTCAAAGGGAATGGAGATGAGTTGCAGACCTTCCGGAAACAGTTTTCTGCGTCTCATCCCATGACCAAGGCCGGTGATGACATAGTTCAGTTCGCCGGTCAGGTATGGATGAATGAGAATCCATGCGCATCCTATGGCGCTGGAGAACTTGCTCGACCACATCTGCCCCGTTCTATAGCTCATTGCCCGTAGCAGAATCTCTGTCTGGCTGGTATTGGCCAGGAGGATCAGGACATCTGGCTCGAAGGCGAGCCTGTCCAACGGCGAGAAGGCAACGTAGTTGACCACGCTTCGACCTATCTTGGGAACATACAGATACAGCCTGCTTGCCGCCCGCGGCCCCTCGAAGATCCTCAGTCCGGCTCCAAACTGCCCACTCACAAATGGTTCCGTGGCCTCTGCTTGCCCTAGCACGTAGGCTCCTGCCGCGCAGGCATGGTTCTCTGAGTCAGCGTAGAAGGCAGACCCTTCCATCGCACGCTTGAGCATCTCGCAGAGAGCGATGTTTCTATCTAGCCTGGCTACAGCGTCTGGGCGTTCCACGAGGAACTTGACTCCCACGGGTCGCGTGTCGAATTCGAACTTGGCCAGTATGGCCAGATCCATCTCGGTAAGAGCCATTCCGACCCCCTACGCCCATGCACTCTTGATTGCCCAGCTTTTCGCCAGGTCATCCCAGCCTGCAGCCCTTGGGCCAGAGCTTTCCTCGTTTGTGCCTGCTGGGATATACCTGTCGTGCCCCATCTGGCACCGAAAGGCACTGTGCGCGATGCAGGCGCACGGCGCACAGTGCCCATCATCAATATGAACCAACCACGACCTTCTAGGCACACTCGGCACTGCCGCACGCCCGGGGTGCCGGAAAACGCCGGAGGCTCCAACCGTGGAGCCTCCGGAGCAAGGCTACAGGTGCTTATAAATGTGGCGAAGTGGCCAGGTGCCCACTTCTACAATCTCCCCATTCTGTATCTGCTGAACACGCACCTCCTCCATACCCTCCACATCGCCTGGACCAAAGGTCAGCGGCGTACTAGCCAAGCCACCGGTGTCCAGGTCTTTGATCGCGTAGAAGCCGTACTCCAGCACATCGACCGGCGTAAGCTCATCCGCAGGCACCTGCTCCATGGCCAGCCTTAGGGCCTCAACCTGGATCATGGCCTCAATGACGCCGTGAATGTACATGATGTGGGTAGCTGGGTTGTCGGGGCGATAGGTCTCCTGCAATTCGTTGACGAACTGCATCCCAGGGCCGGTGTCATCCCAAGACGCGTAGCCACCACCGACCACAAAACCCTCACCCAGGTCGCCCATAGCCGGCAGGAACACCTGAAGGTGGCTCGGCGTGGCGCAGGCAAACGTGATCTTATAGCCCAGATGGGGCCCCATATCCAGCCTGACCGCTTCCTTGATGGTTGGCTGTGAGCCGGGGTTGATCATGACCCCCAGTGTAAGATCAACGTTGTTGTCCTTGAGCCATAAGAGTTGGGTCGTGGGTGGGGCGGTAGGTACCAGCGGTACATACTGGGTGCCCACGAACTCATATCCGAGCTCGGTGAGATATGCCTGAAACTCAGGTATCTCAATGGACCGGCCCATGGCGTTGTCGGCGGTGAGGATGGCAACTCTTGGTGCCCTGCTTTCCTCCCACGTCTCCAAGAACCACTCGGCGACCGCTGCCATGCTGTCGGTGTAGATTGGATAACTGGTCAAGACAGTCTGTGGCGGGGACAGCAGATAGGGACCGGTGGCCATACTCGGTGCGCCCATGCGGTCCTCATTCAGCAGGTCCTTCAGCGCCAGCGCTTGAGGTGACCCGCCTATCCTGTAGACCAGCATTCCCATGCCCTTCAGCTCCTCGTAGATGGTCAAAGCCTTCTCTACGTTGAGCTCATCATCCCGCCAGAGCAGCTCCAGGGTCACATCGTCAGGGAATTTCTCCTCTCGCCAGGGAGCCAGCATTCTCGTCTCGTTCACGTACTGCACATAGTCTTCATAGGCAGCCAGAACCGCGGCCGTATCCTCAGCATAGGCACCCGTGAGCGCCATGGCGCCGCCAACATACAGCACCGTCGGTGGCGGTGTGGTTGGGGTGGGTGGCGGTGTTGTCGGCATCGGAGTCTCGCCGACAGCAGGGGTCGGCTCCGGTGCCGGTGTGGCGCAGCCGCTAGCTACCATTGACAGCAACAGGACCGCGATCAGTATTGTGCCAAGTTTCGCTTTCACCTCTTTGTCCTCCTATCCTCTTTCGTTTATGATGAATCCATGCCGGGAGCCCACCCCTTGTTGGAGAAGCGGAACGGAATACCCATCAAGGACACTCGTACCGGGCCCGATCACCTCCTTCCCTGGCCTCTGCGAAGATGCCCCGCAGGATGCCGCGAGCTCGTCCACCGTACTCCTAGTGTGAGAAAGGCCATAGCCTGTAGTATCCCTTGATCATCTCCCAGCGGTGAGCCAGCCCCCTGGGCTCAAAGATCAGGAAGAGCATAATCACCACTCCCCGGCTGATGAGGGCCAGTGAGGCCGCCGCCTGGGCAGCGACCACGGCAGAGAGGACCGGGCCAACGATAGTGACCAGCTCATCTAGCAGCTTGAGAGATGCGGCCCCCAAGATGGCGCCCGGGATGCTGCCCATGCCACCGACAATGAGCATGCCCAGATACCATACCGAGTTCATGAAGGGAAACTGATCAAGGGTAGCGAAAGCGAAGTAGTGAACCAGCAGTGAGCCAGCTACACCGGCGTAGACGCAGCCGATGAAGAATGCCAGCAGCTTGTAGGCCCACAGATTGATCCCCATGACCTCGGCAGCCAAGTCATTGTCTCTGATAGCGACGAAGGCTCTGCCCGCCCTGGTCCTCACGATGTTCTGGGCCAGGAAGGTGGCCAGGCAGGCGGTGGTCATGACCAGGTAGAAGTAGCTAGTCTTGGACCTGAACACAAAGCCACCTATCTCAGGCCTGGGCACGGATAAGCCATCAGGGCCACCAGTGATACTGCGCAACTGGATTATGAGCCAGATGATGATGAACTGGGCAGCTATGGTCGCCATAATCAAATAGAAGCCTTTGATCTTGAGTGATGGTAGGCCGAAGATCAGTCCTACCACCCCCGCAGCCAGGGCGGCGCAGGGTAGCGCCACCAAAAACGGCACCCCCAGCTTGGCGGTCAGGATTCCCGAGGTATAGGCACCCACTGCCATGAAGCCCGCATGCCCTATGGAGATCTGACCACAGTATCCGGTCAGGATGTTCAGCCCGTGGACGCTGACAATGGTGATGCCGATGATGGTCATTATCGTCAGTACCCTGTCACTGAAGAACAGCGGGCAGGCGGCCAGAAAGACGAGGAAGGCCAACAGCATCAGCCACTGGGTTTTGGTGCGCAGGACACCCATATCCTGCGCATAGTTCTGTGCAAAGACTCCGCAGGGCGGACTCATCCGTCAGATCCTCTCTATTCTCTCAAGGCCAAATAGACCGTAGGGCCTGAAGATCAGTACGACGATCATGACCATGAACGGGAACACACTGGCCAGTCCACCACCAGGCAGCAGCGGGTCCAGATACCCAGCAGCTACATTCTCCAGGATCCCTAGTATTATCCCGGCTACAATGGCTCCTACGATGGAATTCACCCCTCCCAGCAGCACGACGGCAAATGCTTTGATTCCGATCTGCGCCATCTCTATCTTCACCCCAGAAACCCCGCCGAGGAGAATGCCGCCGACCACACCAAGGACACAGGCGATGACCCAGGAGAGGGCATAGACCGAAGTCACCCTGATACCAACGCTTTGCACCACCTGCTCATCATCGGCGGTAGCCCTCATGGCCAGTCCGATTTTTGTGTAGCGGAACAGAAGCATGAGTGCGGCCACTGCAACAACGGAGACGATCATGGCAATCGTCGTCTCTGAGGGGATGGATAGCTCGCCAAGCTGAAGGTTTATGGTTGGCAGAACTCCGTGGTACGTCTTGTACTCCCCACCCCAGACCAAGGTCGCCACTCCGTCCAGCACAGTGGATAGGGCTATGGTCATCATTACCACTGCCAGGACTGGTTGCCCTACCAGAGGGCGTAGAGCTAGTCGTTCTAAGAGCAGGCCCATGATGATGGCTACTATTATCGCTGCCATAAAGCTAGCCCATACGGGTAGTCGGAAAGTCACCAGGAACGTGTAGCCCAGGTAACCGCCAATCATCACGAAGTGTCCCTGGGCGATGTTGAACGCCTCAGAG
>Ga0299912_10004332_pt1 | contig 11631 bp, 6 predicted proteins | sample RVTome_2_FD_207667 | JGI IMG/M metagenome (GOLD analysis project Ga0299912, IMG submission 207667) | Soil microbial communities from uranium-contaminated site in the Upper Colorado River Basin, Wyoming, United States - RVT95D214 (version 2) ... | reverse complement strand
GTAAAGTCGTCGATCCGATCGCTTGAAGGCCGATCAGTTATCGATGTCCTTACGGTTTCACTCATTAAGAAACGCTTATCGATGTCCTTACGGCTGCCATCTAGGCTCATAAAATAAGCGATATTGTCAGAGTATGCGATGACTCAAAAATACTTGGAACGAGCAAAATAAAATGTAGTAAAAATCCCCGCGGCTTGCCGCGGGGAATTTTACTCATTGAGGAATCGAACATAAGCTTGCTTGCCCTTTAGGCGCGGATCTGATTTCGGCAATATCTTCGATAATTCTTTTAATTTCCTGATAAAAGTGCTAGGTGGCGCAATGCCATCGTTAACTCGGATGTTCAAACATACTTGTTCCTCTTTTCTATACAAATATCTTGTTTTATTATTCAGCCTGAATCCGTGCCGAATTAGCATTTTTCGAAGAGTAGGTAGAATCCTTTTTATTCCTACGGGGCCGCTCAAGATTATATCGTCAACATAAATAGAGCCAGAAGCATGACGAATTCCGCAGATGAGGCGTTCAAGTTCTTCTGCAAAGGGCTTAAGAATCAGTCTCCCTATAGCGGGACTGGTTGGCGCTCCTTGGGGGAGAGAATTCTGATGGGTAACCAGCCTGGTTAAGGAATCAGCTATTTCAACTGATGCACCATAACGCAAGAACATTTTTCTTACATGAAGGGTCTTGATGCTCGGGAAAAAGTCCTTTATATCAGCAGTTACAAGAAGCGGTTTTTTAACATGAGGACTAGCTGCCAATTTGGTCGAGGTACCGGGCCCTCCATATAGAAATGGGTGCAATGGGATTTTGTGAAGTATATCGTGGAGAATAGTCCGCTGGTGATTTTTTAATATTTTGTGAGGGATATTTAAATCTCTCTTTTTTCTTTCTGTATTTTTAAAGCTTTTGAAATAAAGTTTGGGAGCCTTCTTGGTAAGAATAATTAGTTCTTTTTCTGATATGCCAAGGATTCGTGAAAGCAAATCATGGTTGAGATAGCTGAGTTCATTTGTCATATATGTAATCCGGAATTAGTATTCCGCGGAAAATGCAACTCAGGAGATTTCTTCCTACAAGCTTCAGGATTTCCATGATCATGTTCAGGAACGTAATGAGCTTGTCAGAGAGCTTGAACTTTGGCGTGTTTTTGAGCTTGGATAAAACAACATTGAGTACGATGCGATGTTCTGTGGGGGTATTTGGCGAGGTGGTCATGAACATTTCAAGGTAAGTTCTTGCAGAAGCTACGTCTGTGGCTCGGAATGCAGCTTGAGCTTTGCGCAGAAGGAAATCTCCGCGGGCTTTTTTACCTCGCTCTCTGCGCAACGATTGAATTTCTTCAATTATGCGCCGGAGAGGAGGCTTTGTAGCCCGACTGATCTTGTGCATTCTTTTGCACATTTTTTCCTCCTTTCTTTAAGATTTGCCCGTTATCAATGTTTCCATTGATAATGAGTTGAGCCAAGCTGGAAAATCTTTTCCTAGGAATATATCTGGAGTAGACTCCCCCAGCAGCAACACAAATGTAAAAACTACATTCTGTGACGAAATGCCCCATTGAACACATGATTGGATGAGAAGAGTCGTATCAGCCTGAGTAAATCCTTAATATCTCAAGCTACTTCAATTGGGAAGATGATCGGAGTGGAATTCAGGGGCAAATCGATTTTTCTGTCGGATAGATCGACAGGAGAAAGGAGGCACGCTAAGATCAGTCAGACTTATGTTTTCAAAGAACAATTGGGAAACCACCCTAGTTTCCCAAGACCACCAATATATAGTATTGTTATCTATATACACTAAATATAGATGCTTGTCAAGAAATATTGATGGAATTGTACGATATTAATTCATATATTGCCAATATATATCATTTATTGTAAGATAATGTTCAAATACAATAAGCGTTTACATTAATGGCCGACTCATGAAGAAACGCATATCAATTGAAGACAAAACAAATCGCTATGGAGAATACCATGACTATCACGCATGATGAACTTGCTCCGAGGCTTCGGGAGGCGCGGGAGGCGGCGGGGTTTACGCAGGAAGAGGTCGCAAAAGCGTTGGGGCTCGTTCGGCCGGCGGTCGCTCAGATTGAAGCAGGGAAGCGGAAACTGTCGAGCATCGAGCTCATGACTCTATCCAGGCTATACGGGAGGCCGCCGCAGAGCTTTTTCGAGGATCCCTTCGAAAGGGATGGGATCGCTTGCATTTGGAGAGCGATGCCGGAAGCCCGGAAGGACCCGGTGGTGCAGAGAGGAATGAGCCGGGGGATCGAGATCGTGAACGCGATTCTAGATCTTGAAAAGAAGCTGGGCCATTCCCGCATCTGTTCCAGCGTTCCCGGCAGGAAACTCACTCCCATTCGTACGAAATGGGAGGCGGTTATCCAGGGTCAGGAAATCGCCGAGCAGGAACGGAATCGCCTCAAGCTAGGAATGGACCCTATCGACAATCCCTCGGCCGTCCTGGATAGCCAGGGAATTCTAGTCCTGGCTCTCGAGCTTCCCCCCGGCATTTCCGGCTTCACTTTTCGTTGCGATCCGGCGGTTGTCTGCGCCGTAAACGCGTTGGATGCCCTATCTCGGCAACGATACTCGCTGATACATGAGTATTGTCATGCCGTTTGTGATATCGGCGATACTCCGGGAATCGTCAGCTGGACCGAAAAAAAGGATTATCGGGAAGTCCGGGCCGACGTTTTCGCGGCCGGATTCCTGATGCCCGAGGAAGGCATAAAAAGCTTTCTTGCCGGCCGTGGCAAGGCCGTCCCGTCGAGAATCCCCGCTCCACGGATAATCCGGGAAGACATCGTGGATTACGAGGCGCGACGCACGGAACGCGCCCGGGAGATTGACTTGATCGATGTCGTCGTTATGGCGATCACATTCGGTGTAAGCCGAGAAGCCGCGATCTGGAGGCTGCGCAACCTCAACCTGATCAACGCCCGCAAACAGGAGCTTTTTTTAAGCAAAGAGAAGGAAGGATTCGGTAAGAGCGTAGCGCGGCTCTTCGGGATATCCGAAATGGATATCTCCGGCCCGAGTCAAGTCGCTCTTCAGAATGCCCAACAACGGCTATTCTCTCTGGCCGTCGAAGCGGCGGAAGCTTCCCTCATCAGCAGAGGCAAGTTGATTGAATTATTGAAGCTCGCCGGATTGGCCGAAATCGATATTTTCGAGCTTCCGCAGGCGCGGCGGAACCGGAAATAGGGCAAGGCTTCACGGTGGGCGAAGATAAAGCTACGCCGGTTGTCGTTGACGCTAATGCCCTGATCGACCTCATCAAACTGAGCGCCCTTATTCCGGTCACGAAAATCGCAGGTTATCGTTTCTTGGTTGTCGAGGAGGTCGTCGGAGAAATCCGCCGGCCCGGTCAGGCCGAAATCCTTAAATCGGCCATACGAAAATGCTGTCTTTTAAGGGTCTCGTTAAACCTTTCGGAAGAGCTTGCTTTGTTCGCGCGGCTTCATGCCGTCCTTGGGCGGGGGGAGTCGGCCAGTCTCGCCTATGCATCCCGGCATGGATGTCTCTTTCTTTCCGATGAAACCCAACGTGCATTCATGCGGGAAGTCATTGCGCTTATCGGAGAAAAGAGCTTAATACGGACGCCTGTTCTATTAGCTTGTGCCGTCGCATCGCATACGATATCTCTTGCCAGCCTGAAATCCCGGTTGAAAACGCTCAAAGAATTGGCAGCCGGGCCTAAAGACAGGGATGACCTTGAACACCTCGACCGAGTTCTTGATCGGCTCCAAAAAAGCCTGGAAGAACGCTAAAAAGCCGTTCAAGTTGAAAGTAAAAGAAATAAATGCTAAACGATAATTGCTGGAAATTCAGCATGGGCACTTTCGGGAATCAAAACAATATTATTAATATTATTAGCTCCCGAAGCGCCAGCCGGCGCCCGTATGATTCTTGGGGGGGAAATTATACATGAGCATCAACATCCCGCAGGCCGTCCATGATCTTGTCGGCGAATACCGGCGCTTTCTGAAGACATCATACCGGTTCCTGGATGAACATCTGCGCAGCCAATTCGAGGAACATTTAGCTCGGACGGACGTCATCGTCAAAGGGCCATATGTCACTTTAGCCCGGGAATTCGCCTCCGGCCGGACGCTCCGCGACCTGATCGCAAACAACATGCTTGCGTCCGACATAGCCAAAGCGCGTTGGGTTTTCGGCGATGAGCCGCTTTATTTGCATCAAGAGCTGGCCCTATCGATCGGGCGGGAGGGGCGTTCTTTCGTTGTGACCACGGGAACCGGGTCCGGGAAGACCGAGGCCTTCCTGCTGCCGGTTTTCGACAGTATCGTCCGCGGGAAAAAGGACGGTGCAAAGCCGGGAGTTAAAGCGATATTTCTGTATCCGATGAATGCGCTGGCCAACGACCAGCTCGAAAGGCTTCGCCGCATGCTGCGCGGCGCCGGGTTGGACATTTCATTCGGGATGTACACGGGCGACAGCGAAGAAGCGGGGAAGCACCTCCAAGAACCGCCGGCCGAAACAGAAAGGACGATGCGCCAGGCGATACGCGGAAATCCGCCGGATATCCTCCTGACGAACTACAAACAACTCGAGTTCCTTCTCGTCCGCAAGGATGACAGAGGGTTATTTACTCCTTCCCTCAAATTCCTCGTCCTGGACGAAATCCACAGCTACCGGGGCGCCCTGGCCACGGAAATTGCCTGCCTGATCCGGCGGCTGAAGGCCCATGCGGGCCTGGGCCCCGGGGCTTTAACGGTCATCGGGACGTCGGCTACTATCGCTTCGGGCCAGGAAGGCGCGGCGGCTCTGGCTTCGTTTTCTTCGACCCTGTTTGGAGAAACCGTTCGAACGGCGGATATCATCGAGGAATCCTATGTTGAGCGAAGAGACTCGGCGGAACCCTGGCTGCCATCACCGCCCGATATTTCTGAGAGCAATCTCTACGGATTGGATATCGATAATGATGTTTCCGTCATCGCCCTGGCGGAACGGCTAACCGGAAAAAAATGCATTGCCGAAGGGTCGATTGCCGAGAGGATATCGGGAGTCTTGGCCGGCAACCGGGTTGTCCGGGCCATCGAAAAGATCTTCGAAGAACCTAAATCGATCGATGAAGCCGCTCGGGTTTTTCGGGAAAAGCTGGAAGGAAGAATCGACCTTCCGAACGAAGCCTTGCGCCGTGAAATCGAAGCCTATCTCTTGGTCGGCAGTATCGGAGACGAGACGCATCCTCCTCGATTGCGGCCGAAACTCCACACGTTCTTTCACGGCGTCTACGATGTTTCTCTCTGCACAAACCCCGATTGCCGGGCTCTTGTGCCACAGGGCGGATCGGTTTGCGGCCGGTGCGGGTCGGTCGCCAGGCCGGCGGCCCTCTGCCGGACTTGCGGACAGGATTTCATCAAGCTCCGCTTCGCGAAAGAGGGAGATGAACATCCCGTGGGAACGGCCGATTATTTCAGCGATGAGAACACGGCCTTCCTGACTCATGAAATACGCGAACTCCCCGATAAAGCCGATTCGGAGGAAGAAGAGGCCGCGGGGGAGAATGAGGAAAGCGGCGCCGTCGGGCGGGAAGCGAGACGCGCTAAAAAACAGGAGAAGGCGGAGGCCAAGCTCGATCGTGTCGGTTTCTGCGTGGGATGCGGGCGAATAGTGGAAGAAGGGGCCGTGTGCTCGGAATGCAACCGGCCTTCGGTCTCGATGTTCAGACATCGGGGGAAGCTGAGCACCTGTCCGGCCTGTGGAGACACCTATCCCCGGGGCGATATCGTCACGCCCCTCCGAACAGGGACGGCCTCCTCGGTCTCCGTCCTCACGACGCATCATATGGATGGGTTGGAGGGAAAAGATCGAAAGCTCCTTGTTTTCGCCGACAATCGACAGGATGCCGCCCACCAGGCGGGTTATACGGCGGACAAACACCGCTCCATCGCCCTTCGCCATGGGATTGCCCAGGAGGTCCGGGCTTCCGGGGAGCGCGGAGTCTTTTTAGAGGAGCTTCCACAGCGGCTTTTCGATATCTATCAGAACCTGGACATCATTCCGAGAAGGCCGACTCCGCCCGAGAAAGAAAACTGGCTTCTTGCGCTGAGGTACGAGGCCGCGAACGAATTTACCCGGTACAGCCGTCAGCGTGCCGCGCTCGAGACCTTGGGCATTGTCGGCGTTGACTATGAATTCATCGAGGAGCTCAACCGGAATGAAAGGTTCCTGGGCGTCGTTCGGAAGCACGGCCTCGATCCGGCGACGGCGGTGAACATCGTCCGAGCCATGCTCGATGTCTTGCGCAAGAATCGAGCCCTTGCCTATGGATTTTACCAGGAGTATATCGATCCGAATAGAAAACGGATCTACCGGGAGCTCGAAGCCGAACCTTTCAATGTCCGCATCGCCGAGCGCGACCGACACCCCCGGGCCTTCGCCCTGGACAGGCCCGATCACATCCGCAAGTCGGGGAGACTCATGGGATTCATCCAGGAAAATCCCCGGGCCGGGCAATTGACCGCGACGCAGAAAATCGTCTCCAGGATTCTAGGAGGACGCGAGCCGGCCGAGGCGTTCATTCGAGAGGTCATTCCACTACTGGAAAGACTGGAAATCCTTGTTCATGTGCCGGATTTCCCGATACCGCCCAAGGAACGAACGGCCGGCCTGCGTCCGCTCCAAATCGCTCCACGCGTCGTCCGCTTGTATTCACCCGAAAGGGGATTCCGGTGCAACGCCTGCCGGACATGGCGGCCTTATGACCTGCCGACTTGCCCGACCCCGAAGTGCACGAACGGGAAACTCCTTCCCGCGACTCGGGATGATGACAACTATTATGTAAAATCCTATCTGGAGCGAACTCCACGAAGGCTTTCCATCGCCGAACACAGCGCCCAGATATCCGGGGAAGACAGGGCGAAGAGAGAGACGGAATTCAAGGAAGGGCGGCTTGACGTTCTGGTCTGCAGCCCGACGCTCGAACTGGGCGTTGATATCGGCCCGCTCTTGACCGTTGTTTTGAGGAATGCCCCGCCCACGCCCGCCCGATACGCCCAGCGCGTTGGACGGGCAGGTCGGCGCTTGCGCATCGGTTTCACAAGCACTTTTTGCGCGGGCGGGGCTCATGACAGGCACGCGTTCGAAGAACCGGAATGGCTCGTGGCCGGGAGATTCGATCCGCCGCGGCTGCGCCTCGACAATCCCAAGGTCGTCCATCGGCATTTTAGGTCCTATGTTCTCGAGCGCCTGGATTCTCAGCTTCCCGGGCGCATGGGAGATCTCCTCGACGACCTCCGCGTCCCAACGAAGTGGAAAAGCGAAACGTTGTCGGGCTTTTTCGAGGAAATCGCCAGACGGCGCGACGAGCTTGCGGCCGGAACGGCGGCCCTTCTGTCCGGGGACCGCCTTGAGGGCCGAACGGCCGGATTCGAGGCTAAAGACGCGGCGGCCGTGGTTGACGGCTTGAAAACCGAACTGGAGCGGGTTTTCGATGCTTGGTGGCAACGGGTGATTCAACTGGATAGAGAGTACAAGGATTTTGCGACCATCGGGTCGCCGAGGCAGGACGATAAGAAGGCCGCGGCCCGAAAACGGGCTTATTATGAAATAACCCAGGATCCCGATCGGGCCTACACGCTGAATTATCTATCGACCAAGGGTCTCTTGCCCGCCTACCAGTTCCCGGTCGATATGTTCAGTCTTGACCCCGGCGTGACCGATACCCCTACGATTTTTAGGGCTTCGGCCATCGCCATCGAGGAATTTGCCCCGGGAAACTTCGTCTATGCCAACGGCCACAAGCTGAAGTCCATCCGTGTTCTCTTCCCCGGAGGACCCGGTGCGGCACCCGGCCGGCGCGGCGGGAGCGATGCCGAGGGTAGCGGCCGGCTCCAAGCATTTCATTTCTGCGAACAGTGCGACGAAGTCGTCGAATCCGGCCGGAATCGCTGTCCAAGATGCGGCGAGGCTCTCCCCGCGGCAACGGACGTCGTCTTTGTCGATGCCTTCGAGGCCGAGGAGAATTTGAGAATCAGCTCGGACGAGGAATCGCGCCAGAAGGAGACCCAGGAAAGGCGGGAAGCGCTCCTCGCGGAATCCGCCGAAAAGAGCGTTTTATATCCTTACAACCTGACCCCGATCGAACACTTGAAACTGGCCGAAATCCTCGTTACGAACTGGGGACGGCTGGAGAGCAAAACAGGGCGAGGGATCCGCTTCCAGCTTTGCCCGGAGTGCGGACGCCACTTGCTGTATAACCCTCAAGATCCGAAAAAGAAAAAAGCGGTCGACGAATGGCATAAGTATCACGGCCGGTTCTGCTCCGGGGAGCCGGCGCCGCTTGTTCTCGCCTATAAGTTCGAAACGGATTGTCTGATTCTGAATATTCCCTCGCGGGCTGATACTCAGACGATCGGCCGTTCCAGCTTTTCTCCCATGCTTGCGACCCTTGCCGAGGCCTTGTTAGCAGGGGCGGAAAGCATGCTTGAGCTCGAATCGAATGAAATCTCGGCATTCGTGAGGAGAAGTTCGAAGGCGGCGATTTCGGATCAGATCGTCTTTTATGAGACGGTGCCCGGGGGGGCGGGATATCTCGAAGCGATGGCCGCGCAACTGCCGGCGGTGGCGGAGGCCGCCATGAAACGCCTTTACGGCCATTCCTGCCGGAACGCCTGCTACCTCTGCCTCAAGCGCTATGGGAATCAGCGTTGGCATGCCTTCTTCGATAAGGACGCCGTTCGGGATCTCCTCGTAATTCTTTCCCAGCAGGATTCGGCCCAGTCTCACGAGAGCCGGGGCGGTGCTGGACTTAAAACGATGCTCGACATGTTGCGGAAGCGCCAGGACGGGACGGATGAGTCGGTCCGCCGGTACAAGAAAGGAGAGATCGAGGAACCCCTGCGCCGGGCTCTGGACGGCATGGAGGGACTTCCTCAAGGTATCCGGGATCATGAAATAAAGGATGACCACGGTATCTTGGTCACGGTTCCGGATTTCTGTTGGCCCGACGTCAAGCTCGCCGTTTTTTGCGACGGATTCGCCGTTCACGGTAATCGGAAAACACTCGAGCGGGATGCCAAAAAGCGCAATTACATTCAGAGCCGCAGTTGGACGGTTCTATCCTATTGGGGCCGGATTATCCTAAAGAATGCCGACGCCTGCGCAAAACAAATCGCTGATGTTTATGTACAAAAGAACAAAAAATATTAGATCTCTTTTTCAGTTTCAGTGCACATTAATGTTCAATGAGATCCTCCCAAGGAAATAAGGGGATCTTTCGTGGAAGCTTAAGTCTTGGCACTATCCGCCGTATAAAATCATCGAAGTATAAGAACGATGATACTCTCCTAGGCAGTACGATCATTGCAACATCAGAAAACTCAAAGTGAAATTCTTTTAACGATCGCCACTCTCGCTCACAATAGATTGTATTAAATTCGTGTTTATCGAAGGTCTTAGCAAATGCCAAAACCAGCTCAACTCCCACAAGTGCATCTTTCAGAGCATCATCATAACTCTGTGCATAATTCTCAATTTCAGCAACACCATTTTCGACCTGTTTGACAAGTCCTTCAAGATATGGATCATGAATTCTCCGCTCGGCTTCTTCCTCATAATCAGTTATGTATCCCTTCACATCTAGGGGGTAGCGTCGATAGGAATTGCTTAGATTCTTGATTTCGTAATAATTCGTATCGTTCAAAAGAGCGGCCGATTCATAGATACTCTGAATGATAGGATGATTCGAGATTGTATAAAGAACAGGATTAAAACCAGCCTGCACGACAGCATCTCGATAGAATCCGATAGCAAATTTTCCATAGCGACGTGCGTGATAGCCCAGGTGGGCTACGGGGATATCAGATAGACAGCAGACGTGTTTGGTTATTACTTCCACTGTCCTCGTCTTCCCTGTTCGATTTCTCTGTCTGTAATCTGGGATTTGTACCTTCATACGCTGCTGATAACCGCCCAGTCTGAGTTCCCTTGTCTTGAGAATACCTATAAGGGCTTTATATGCTTTAGCTGCGTTCTTGGGGCAGTTTTCTTGTCTCTTTCGGCGTCCATTCCATGCAGGTCCACCCGTGAAATGCCATAATATTTTTGATACAGTTCCGGGAGCGTTCAAGCGTGTTTAAAACATTGCCATGGGGATTTACGACATAAATGTCCACTCTCATGTCTGCGTGGAAAGCTGCCTATCATTAGGCTATAGAATACCTCCTCTGCCATCTTTTTCTGTCTATTTACTCTAAATGACTTAGACTTATATATATAACTTATGAAGCACGTTTTCAATACCGGGCGCTTTGGGCAAAGTCTGATTATGGTTAAGTGGTAGGAAGTGGTGACGCTTAACCGCGTATCCGGAATTCCAATGCGTTGACGTACACGGCGCATTGGACTATCCTAATCCAAAGCCGCCGGGTCCGAAGTCTTCCCGGAGGGAATCGATCGAAACCGGCCGGCCCCAATTACGCGCCAAGCGAGGTGACCATGCCGAGGACGGCCAGGACTTATGTCTTGTTACCGGCTCTTATCCTTCTATCCCTACTCGCCGCCTGTCAAGATCAGGAAACGCCCACCATCAGGACTCCCGGCCGCGAGGCCGTTCCCTTCCGGGCGCTGGCCTTCGACCTCAGCGAGGTCAAACTCCTCGACGGACCGTTCAAGCGCGCCCTCGAGCTCAACCGCGCTTCCCTGCTTCGCTACCAGCCGGATCGCCTCTTGTCGAAGTTCTTCAGCGAGGCCGGGCTGAAGCCCAAGGCCGAGCATTACGGCGGCTGGGAGCGCGATACGATCGCCGGCCACAGCCTGGGCCATTATCTCAGCGCCTGCGCCCTCATGCGCCGGGCGACGGGCGACGATCGATTCCTGGAACGCGTCAATTATATCGTCGGGGAGCTCAAGACCTGCCAGGATGCGGATCCCGACGGCTATGTCGGGGGCATCCCGAACGGGAAACGAATCCTGATGGACGAGGTCGCCAAGGGGAATATCCGCTCCAAGGGATTCGACCTCAACGGGCTGTGGGTGCCGTTCTACGTTCATCATAAGGTTCTGGCCGGACTACGGGATGCCTACAGGCTTTGCGGGAACAAGACGGCCCTCGAGATCGCCCTGAAACTGGCCGGCTGGATCGAAGGGGTCGTCAAGGAATTGACGCCCGACGAAGTCCAGACCATGCTGAACTGCGAGCACGGCGGCATCAACGAGGTCCTGGCCGACCTCTACGCCGACAGCGGGGACGACCGCTGGCTCAAACTATCCCGGACCTTCCACCATCGGGCGATCCTGGAACCCCTGGCGGCCGGCGTCGACATCCTGCCCGGAAAACACGGCAACACGAACATTCCCAAGCTCATCGGATTGGCCCGCCGCTACGAGCTCAGCGGGGACGCCGCGGACCGCGGGGCGGCCGAATTCTTCTGGGACCGGGTCGTCCGCCACCATTCCTACGTTACCGGCGGCCACGGCAACAACGAGTATTTCGGCGAGCCCGACAAGCTCCGGGACCGCCTAGGCGAGGGCACGACCGAGACCTGCAACGTCTACAACATGCTCAAGCTCTCCGAGCACCTCTTCAGCTGGGAGGCGTCGGCCGACGTCGCCGATTTTTACGAGCGGGCCCTCTTCAATCACATCCTGT
>Ga0299912_10004331_pt1 | contig 11633 bp, 8 predicted proteins | sample RVTome_2_FD_207667 | JGI IMG/M metagenome (GOLD analysis project Ga0299912, IMG submission 207667) | Soil microbial communities from uranium-contaminated site in the Upper Colorado River Basin, Wyoming, United States - RVT95D214 (version 2) ... | reverse complement strand
GACTTCCCGAGGTCTACGACGAACCTTTTGCAGATTACTCTCAGATCCCTACATTATTGATCTCCCAACTGACGAGAAGCCATGTAACGGTCGCCCTGTCGGGTGATGGAGGAGATGAACTTTTTGGGGGGTATCCCCGCTACCTGCGCGCTCCGTCAACCTGGAGGGTATTAAGACTTTTCCCGGAGTTTTCCCGTCACCATGCTGGGCGCTTTATTAGACTGGTTTCCCCCACAACGTGGGATGCTTTGGGATCTATGATAAAACCCATTCTTCCACGGCAATGGACGCAGCTATTCAGCGGCGAAAGGCTTTATAGATTTGCTGACATGGTAGGGGCAAAAGATTTCATGTCATTTTACAGAATGATAATGTCATGGTGGACATATCCTAGCAGGGCGTTCAAGAATGCTGAAGAGCCCACTACGTTTTTTGACAAGCAGCAGGATGATACTGTGGCTGGATTGGATGCTTATCAGGAGATGATGCTTGCCGATCTAATAACCTATCTACCCGATGATATTTTGACAAAGGTTGACAGAGCCAGTATGTCGATTGGTCTGGAAATACGGGTGCCACTCCTTGATCACAGGGTGATCGAGTTTGCCTGGAAGATACCCACCTACATGAAGATTAGAGATGGAAGAGGGAAACGAATACTAACTAATGTATTGCACCGTTATGTTCCAAATGATTTGGTCCAACGTGACAAGATGGGGTTTAGCGTTCCTATAGATACCTGGCTTAGGGGTCCTTTGAGAGATTGGGCTGAACATTTGCTAAGCATGGATCGACTTGAGCGGGAAGGGTTCTTCAATCATCGGGAGATTCGTGACATATGGATGAACCATCTTACAGGGCAGAGAAGTCTGGGCCCTCTCTTGTGGCCTATCCTGATGTTTCAGGCGTGGCTTGATAGGTGGTTCAAGTAAGACAAAGGCACGCCGCCGCCGATTAGTAGTGGCCCTTTGTTTCACAATAAGAAATTATACTACACGCGGTAGGGCAAAAAATTAAAAATATCTTTTTTTTATCTTGCATTGATTGATGCCGATACTTCCACTTCTAAACTTAAAGTATGTTCGATATGCTTTAAAAATGGCGTTTTTTGGGGGGGTTCTAATGATGCAAAAATTGCGTTTCAGCATCTTCTCTAGGAAGATGAGTTTGCTAAATCGAGAATTTCAATTCTGCATGCAAACTATGTCGAGAGTTCGGCCAGATAGGGATGGAGACAGAAAGTGACATGTTTATATAATAGACTGAAATTATTATTTTACCAAAAAAACAACGGTTGAATTACAATAGTGATTAACCATATTGAGCTTCCATTTTTTAAGAGTCTGCGTAGCTTTATTTAAGACTTCCGCCGTATTTGACAATTTCAATAAAAATGTTATAACATTAAATTGAGTTTTTTAAGGCAATTAAGTTTGTGATTAATACTTATTTTTTGAGGTCACAGAGATTATATACCGGAAAGGGCCTTTGGCTTAACAGATGCTGTTCTATATTTTTACCTTTTTCCTGTCATTAGTTTTATCCCTTTACCTCACCCCTGTCATGCGCCGGGCAGCCCTGCAGTTTGGGATTGTGGATCGGCCCGATGGAAGATTGAAAAGACATAAAAGGCCCATGCCCTATCTCGGGGGAATTGCCATCTACCTCTCCTTTTTGCTCGCCTTGGCCTTTACCTTTAAATTCGACCAAGAGGCCTTGGGATTGCTCCTAGCCGGGACCATCGTCTTGCTTTTGGGGCTCATCGATGACCTCGGTTTTCTCAAGACATGGGTCAAGTTTGCCGGGCAGCTCATAGCGGTCTTGGTATTGGTTAAGTCCGGGATCTTTATCAAACTGGTATTCCTCCCCGCCTACGTCAGCATCCCCTTGACCTTTCTGTGGTTGGTGGGGATGATCAATGCCTTCAACATTATCGATGTCATGGACGGGCTTTCTGCCGGGGTGGCCTTTTTTGCCGCAATCGCCTTTTTCATTGTTGCCCTGCTCAACGGGAGGATGATGATTGCCATCGTGGCGATCACCCTGGCCGGTAGCTTATTAGGGTTCCTGAGATATAATTTCAAGCCAGCCAGAATATACATGGGTGATACAGGGAGCATGTTCCTGGGCCTGATGCTCGGTGCTTTGGCGATGATCGGCAGTTATACGGAAAGGGATGTCCTGGGTTTTTTGGCGCCCGTGGTGATCCTTGGGATCCCTATTTTCGATACGTGCCAGGTCATTGTTGCCCGGTGGCGCAAAGGCATTCCCTTCTATCAAGGAAGCCCTGATCATTATGCCTTGCTGCTTCGATCATCAGGGCTTTCCGTAAAAGGGGTAATATGGCTGAGCTATGGTGCAGCTGCCAGCTTGGGGGGTCTTGGCATCCTCATGATGAATCTATCTTCTCCCTCTCAGGTCCTCACCGTGGCAGGGCTGCTGGTCTTGGTCGGTATACTATGTATTTTCCTCCTACAAAGGATTAAGGTCAGGTGATCGTCATCCTCGGGGCTGGGCTGTCTGGTTTGAGTGCCGCCTTTCATCTCAAGGGCAAGGAGTACCGGATATTCGAAAAAGAGGGAGAGGTGGGTGGTCTCTGCCGCTCATTGGTTAATGACGGATTTACCTTTGACTATACGGGACATCTTCTACACCTCAGCCAACCATACACCAGAGAAGTCCTGAACGGGCTACTACCAGATCAGTTTATAAGGCACCAAAGACGCGCGGCTATATTCCTAAAGGGGAGCTATATCCCTTTCCCCTTTCAAGCAAACCTTTGGGCATTACCGAAGGAGCTTACCCGCGAATGTCTCATCGAGTTCATCCGAGCTTCCTGCAAGGAAGTGCAGAAGGGTGAAGATTTTCTCAGCTGGATATATCAGGCTTTGGGCGCAGGCATCGCCAAACACTTTATGATCCCCTATAACGAAAAGCTTTGGAGGATCTCACTCGACGAGATCTCCCTGGAGTGGGTTGAGAGGTTTATCCCTTGCCCTAACCTTGAAGAGGTAATCGATGGTGCTTTAGGTGTCAACCTCAAGGGTTTTGGCTATAACCAGGAGTTTCTCTATCCCCTGAAAGGAGGGATACGGATCCTGCCCCAGGCCTTTCTGGCTAAGGTCAAAGATGTGCAGCTCAATAAAGAGGTGGCCTCCATTGACATAGAGAAGAAAGTGGTGAGGTTTCAGGATGGAAGCAAGACAACCTATCGGACCCTACTTTCGTCTCTCCCCATGGACGAGCTCCTTCAGCGCATTAAATCCTGTCCAGACGAGATAAAAAACCTACAAAGCAGCCTCTGCTATGTCTCCGTTATCAATATCAACCTCGGGGTTGGCAGAGAAGGAATCTCGGATTATCACTGGGTTTACTATCCTGAGCCTTCATACCCGTTTTATCGGGTGGGCTTTCTCAGCAACCTCTCTCCTTATATGGCCCCAAAAGGCACCAGTGCCCTCTCCGTGGAGATATCTTACCTCCCCTCGACACCGCCACCATTAGAAATGGTGCGAGAGCAGACCATGGCTGCCCTTGTTTCATGTGGGATCTTAAGGGCTGAGGATAAGATCCTGACTGAAAAGACGATCTTGATCAAACACGCCTATGTGATCTATGATCGTTTTCGCAGCGGGCATCTCCCTCGCATCATGCAATTTCTTCGTTCAAATCAGATCTATCCTCTGGGGAGATATGGGCGGTGGGAATATGCCACAATGGAGGATGCCATCCTGCAAGGGAAAGAGGCGGCTGAGGCGCTCTCATGAGACCTGTACATGTCGTCCATATCATCACGAAACTGGAATTAGGCGGGGCGCAACAAAACACCCTTTTTACCGTTGTCCACTTGGATCGAGATCGCTTCCGCCCCTATCTGATAACCAACCCGGAAGGGATCTTGGCGCCGGAAGCCAAAGCCCTCAAAGGTGTCAAGACGTTGTTCATCCCCGAGCTCATCAGGGAGATCAACCCCCTGATGGATATTAGGGCCTTGTTTAGGATCAAGGGGATCCTACAGGGGATAAAAAAGGATGATTCGCCTATGATCGTACACACCCATAGCTCCAAGGCGGGTATTCTGGGGAGATGGGGGGCCAAGTTTGCCAGGGCGGACGCTATCATCCACACCATACATGGCTTTGGATTTCACGATTACCAACCCTTCCCCTTTCGCCAATTCCTTATCGTTCTCGAAAAGGTGACTGCTTGGATCACCGATATGTTTATAGCCGTTTCCAAGGCCAATATAAAAAAAGGGGTTAAAAGTGGTATCTTTCCCAAACAGAAAACAACCCTGATCAGGAGCGGGATCGAGTTGGAGGAGTTTACCGGTATAAAGGTTAATCGCCAGGAAAAGCGAAAAGAGCTGGGGGTTGAGCCAAGCCTTCCCCTGGTTACCATGATCGGATGCCTCAAGCCCCAAAAGGCCCCTCTTGACTATGTCGAGGTCGCGCATAAGGTGCTCCAGAAGAAAGATGCCAGTTTCATTCTGGTGGGGGATGGCGAACTACGAGAACAAGTGCAGAAGAAAGCGGCTCAATTAGGCCTGGGAGGGAGGTTTAAACTCCTCGGATGGCGCCGTGAAATCCCTGGGATCCTCGCTGCTACCGATATCTTCGCGCTCACGTCTCTTTGGGAGGGGCTTCCACGCGTTTTACCCCAGGCCATGGCCATGGGTATACCCATCGTCGCCACCGAGGTAGATGGGACGCCGGAGGCGGTCATCCACAGGGTGAATGGCTTCGTTACCAAACCAAGGGATACAAGGGAAATGGCCGATAGGATTATCTATCTTATTGATCATCCCAGGGAGGCTAAAAATATGGGGAAGCAAGGGAAAAAGATGGTGGGTGAGTTCGATATCCGGAAAATGGTGAGGGAGCAAGAGGATCTCTATCTGAAGCTGCTGAGGGAAAAGGGGAGGGGAGTCCAATGAACTGGATCACGCTTTTTTTCGGCTTTGTCTTTGGAACCATTGTCGGGAGTTTTCTCAACGTCTGCATTTACCGCATCCCTGCGGGTAAATCCATCGTCGCACCCTCCTCTCATTGTCCGCGTTGCAAGACCCCCATCCGTTTCTATGACAACATCCCCCTGGTGAGTTTTATCTGCCTGAAAGGCAGATGCAGGGGCTGTCAGGCCCCCATATCCCTGCGCTATCCATTGGTGGAACTCCTTATGGGCCTTTTTTCCCTCATACTCCTCTTGCGGTATGGTATCTCTACCCTTTATCTTATATATCTCGCCTTTTTTGCCTCCTTAACGCTGGTAAGCTTCATCGATCTTCCCCACCGGATCATCCCCGATGTGATCAGCCTACCGGGGATCGTCATCGGTTTAGTCATCTCCCTGCTCCATCCCCAGATGTCGATTAAGGATTCCCTCATCGGGGTCTTATTAGGCGGAGGCTCCCTCTATGTAGTCGCAAGCGTCTATCACATGGTAACCAAGAGGGAAGGGATGGGGGGAGGTGATGTCAAACTCCTGGCCATGATCGGCGCCTTCATAGGTTGGAAAGGGGTGCTCTTCACCATCCTGTGTAGTTCCTTTGTCGGATCGGTGGTCGGCGTGACCTTGATGCTCTCGTCTTCGGCTGACAGCAAATACGCTGTCCCCTTTGGCCCCTTTCTCTCGTTGGGGGCCATCATCTACGTTTTGTGGGGTGAGTTGCTGATTGCCTGGTATCTAGGGTTTCTACGGGCTGCTGCTGCGTAAGGTGCAGGCATGAAAGGGCTTTTTCGAAAAATACCCATAGGTCTCAGGACGGAGATCGTCCTCAATATCGCCGTACTCACGATGGCCTCGCTCCTGCTGGTCGGCTTTACCATCCTCAGGTTAAGCGAGCAGGAGATCCTGGAGCAGAAGATAGCGGGCTCGCGCATCATCCTCTTTTCCCTGCAGAGGGGGATCAATGCCTTTCAAGCTGCGAATTGGCAGCAGGATCCCCGTCTTTTACAGATCCTCGCTGGGTTTACCCAATTGGGAGGGGTAGAGGGGATTTTGGTTGTGGATAGAGATCTGAGGCCCCTGATCACGCGAGGGAGAGGACAGCGTTACGACGACGCGCTGCTTAAGGCCATCACCCAAGGGGATGAGGGTTTACGTTTAGAAAGGACGGGAATCCTTTGGTGGTCCTTCTATGATAGGCTCATCTTGACCGCTCCCCTGGTGGGTGAAGGGAAGGTCATTGGCGGGGTCCAGGTTGCTTTTTCCATGGCCGATGTCATGGATAGGCTGGTAGTCTTCCGGCGCTTGTTCCTCATTCTGATCGTGCTGGATTCCCTCGTCATCATAGCCTTTGGAAGCCTTCTCTTATCTCGGGTAGTGGTAAATCCCTTAAAGAGATTGGTGAAGGTAGCTCAGAGCATAGGGCGGGGTGATCTGGGTCAGAGGGCACAGGTAGATTACGGGAACGAGATAGGCACGCTGGCCATGGCCTTTAATCAGATGGTTGAGCGGTTGGCAGAAAAACAGCGAGATTTGCAGAGGGCCATTAAACAATTAAAGGATACACAGGAGGAGCTGGTGAGCTCTGAAAAATTAGCATCCGTGGGGAGAATGGCAGCGGGGGTAGCTCATGAGATCGGTAATCCCCTGACATCGGTGTTGGGGCATACGGAGATTCTGCACAAGCGGCTGAAACGTAAAAAACTCAAGGATGGGGAGATCCTTTTGGACTTAGTGGAGAGGACGAGGAAAGAGACGGAGAGGATCAACCGTATCATCAAAGATTTACTGCAATTCTCCAAGCCCCCCTCTCCCCACAGAGAGGATGTCGATGTAAATCGTCTAGTCCAAGATTCCCTGAAAGTAGTAAGCGTGCAAGAAAGGTTTCAGGCAATAGCCATTGATCTCTCGTTGGCGGAAAATTTCCCCTTGGCACAGGGAAACAGCGACCAGTTGCAACAGGTCCTGTTCAATATACTGATAAACGCGGCCGATGCCATGCCCCAGGGAGGATCCATAACCATCAGGACCGAAAAGGATAAACAGTGGGTGATCATTGCCGTCAAGGATACAGGGATGGGGATCGCGCCAGAGGATCTTGGTAAGATCTACGACCCCTTTTATACGACAAAGTCGCCGGACAAGGGGACAGGGCTCGGGCTCTCCATCTCCTTAAAGATTATCGATGAATTAGGGGGAAGGATAAAGGTTCAGAGTGAAAAGGGCAAAGGCGCTGAGTTTATCGTATATCTCAAGAAGGCTACGCGGCGATCATTGCAGGACACGAGGCACATAGGGGAAAAAAAAGAGAGATGATACGGGGTGCAGGGTTAAAAATTCGACAGGGCCTCCCTCCCCGCGAGGAAGGCCTTTTTGTTCAACGCATGGAGTCTTTCCGGCAGATGAGCCAAGAGGCTTTTCAGCCATTGCTCCTGGTCGATATCAAGCAATCTTGAGAGGGCTCCTGAAAGCACCACATTGGCGGCCCGATCCGTTCCCAACTCAGCAGCTATCGCAGCAGCAGAAATGACGTGAACGCTCTTAAAGTTATTTCTTAATATTTCTTCTATATCCCGCGGATATTTCATGTCACCTAGGTTCACGATTGGAGGGTTTACCTCGATGTCGTCCATCAGGATGACGGTAGATTTGTTGCAGTAATTCAGCCAGCGTAAGGTCTCCATCTTTTCCATCATGCAGAGATAATCCACCCCTCCCATTTTTATGATGGGTGAGTAGACCTTTTTCCCGAAGCGAATATGGCTACTAACCGACCCCCCACGCTGAGCCATGCCATGTACCTCGCTCTTTTTGACGTCATAGCCGGCCTGCAGAAAGGTATCTGCCATAACGTCGCTGGCCAAGATTACCCCCTGTCCGCCGACGCCTGCCACCAAGATATTGGTCACATTGCTATGCATGAACCTTTGCCTTTAGGATACCGTCTTTTTCTTATTCAACTGAAATCCGAAGGGGACCTCTGCCTTTACCCCTCTTATAGCCTCGAACTTACAGATCTGGTAACAGAGGCCGCACCCGTTACAGAGCTGTGCATCGATCCATGAGGTCCCCTTCCTCTTCTTGACCTTACCGTCGGCTGTCTTGTATTCCCCCGCCTTGCCAGCGTCCCAGGAGATGGCGGGGCAGCCCAGCTCCAGGCAGCCACGGCAGCCGGTGCAGGCCCCCTCATCAATAGACAGGGGATCATTATAGTCCTTGATCGACCGGCGCAGTAAGACACAGGGGGCATCCTTGGTAATGATCACCGAGGTTCCCTTCTTGCTCGTCTCCTCTTTTACAATTTTGTTTAACTCTTCAATGTTGTAAGGATTAACCCGGCGGATATTCGCCAATGCCACACCGAGCGCCTTTGCCAGCTCGGCGTAGTCGACAACAATGGTCTCCTCCCCCGTGACCGTGTATCCCGTGCCGGGGTGTTCTTGGGCGCCGGTCATAGCGGTGATCCAATTGTCCAGGATGATCACCGTTGCATTGGCTTTATTGAACGCCATGTTTAACAATGGCGTGATCCCACTGTGCAGGAAGGTCGAATCGCCAATAACGCAGACCATCTTGCTCTGCCCTTCCTTATCCAGGACTTGGCTCGCCCCCTCGCAGACACCGATACTCGACCCCATGGAGAAGCTGCTGTTCATCGCCTTAAGCGGAGGAAGGGCCCCCAGGGTGTAGCAGCCGATGTCTCCGTGAACATAGAGTTTGTTCTTCTTCAACACATAGAGAACCGGCCTGTGGGGACATCCGGCGCACAGGTTTGGGGGACGGGGAGGGATCGGACCGGCATACACGGGCTTCGGGACCTTGTAGCTCGGGTCAAAGATCTCCGCCAATATGGTCGGGCTCAACTCGCCACAGAGGGGAACCTTGTCCTTACCTACGTCTATCGTATACCCCATGGCCCTGATATTGTCCTCCCAGAAGGGGTCCAGTTCCTCTATGACATAGACCTTATTGACCTTATCGATGAACTCTCCGATCTTTTTCTCGGGAAGTGGCCAAGACATGCCGAGCTTCAAGAAGGAGGCGTTCGGGAATATCTCCTTTGCATATTGGTAGGAGATACCTCCGGTGATGATGCCCATTGCCGTGTCCTTTATCTCCACCTTATTCCCCTCAAAGGTCTCAGCAAATATTTTGAGTTTTTTCAATCGATCTTCAATTATCTTGTGTCTTTCACGCGCGTAGGCAGGCAGCATTACATATTTAGCTTCATCCTTTACAAAACCTATAGGGCGAGTTGGAACCTTGCGCTCACCCAATTCCACCGGGCTTTTGGAGTGAGAAATCCTGGTTACCGTCCGCAGCATGACCGGAGTATCAAACGCCTCGCTGATCTCAAAGGCCCGTTTCGTAAAATCCTTGGCTTCCTGGCTGTCGCTCGGCTCCAACATGGGCACCTTGGCAAATTTAGCATAGTGACGGTTGTCCTGCTCGTTTTGGGAGCTGTGCAGCTCAGGGTCGTCGGCGGTGACAAGGACGAATCCTCCATTGACGCCGGTGTACGTCACCGTCATGAAGGGATCTGCCGCAACGTTTACCCCCACGTGCTTCATAGATGCCATGGCTCGCGCCCCTACCAACATTGCCCCCATAGCTGACATGAAGGCGTCCTTTTCATTAGGCGCCCACTCCGCCTTGATCTCTTTATACTGGGCGATGGTTTCCAGGATCTCACTGCTCGGGGTCCCTGGATAGGACGAGGCAAAGAGCACCCCGGCCTCCCAAGCTCCCCGCGCTATCGCCTCATTTCCTGAAAGTAAGTTTTTCTTTTTCATTATAGCCCGGACAATCAATCAATCGCCTTTCGTTCGATGTTTATCCTAAAATCCCGCCTTATAGCGGGATTAGCCCCTCAAGGAGTCCCGCCCTTGGCGGGGTAGTTTACTTATATCACAAGCGGGCTTTATGTCAAAGGCGAACAAGAGGATGTCAATCCTGAAAAGCTGATGAGCTGAATGCCTTCTTCTCTCACCGTGCTCATAAAGAGGGGATCTATGAGCATCGCAAAATCCTTCTGTCTCCATAGATCACCCCCCATGCTGGGGTGTACCATCAATTCCGAAATACCTTCGGGGATTTCCTTGAGGGAAAAGGGAAAGATGGGATCGATAAGCTGATGAGGATGAAAGATTCCCTTTTCGCGGAGTGCATCCTCCATCCATTGAGCTTGCTCTGAGCCGAGGACAATATCCTCCCGCCCCAAAAGGGCATAACCTCCTTTGCTGAAACGCATGGCCCTTATGCCATACCTGTCCATGACTTCAACAAGAGGCTCGAAGATCTGCGGGAAGCCGTGGACATGGTGGTGGGTATCGATATGGGAGGGGATCAGCCCTTCATTTAGAAACGACGTCACCTGAGTATCGATCTCTTTCTTTACCTTCTTGATGAAAGCGGGCTCATTCATCATCTCCAAAAGTTTCAAGCGGGGTAATGTCTCTATCCCAGGTGATTGCCAACCCAGCAAGGGGTCGAGATCTATGTGGATACCTACGTGAAAAGAAGGGGTTTTTTTGATCATCTCTATAGCCTGTCGAGTATAAGGCCCTTTTATCAAGAGGGATGCATCCGTAACGACCCCTTTTTCATAGGCGATACGTATCCCGCGATTTACCTCGGGAGAGATACCCAGATCATCGGCGTTGATGAGGAGGAAGCGTGATGGGGTCATAAAAGATTTAGTAGATGGAGCCGGCGGGGAGGGTTGAACTCCCGACCTACTGATTACGAATCAGCCGCTCTACCACTGAGCTACGCCGGCTAAGGTGATCATAAAATACACCTTGATAGTGGGGGGTGTCAAGCAGACTACGAGTTCTCTCAAGACTCGATATCCCCTTGCCCCTTGATGTTTAGTGTGATAATTTGAACCTAATTATGCACTTATGTTAGGAGATTAGACGGTGCTGGGTAACCGGGTGTTGGTCATCGATGATGAGGAGAACCTGAGACACTACCTCCAGATGGTCTTGGGGGAAGCGGGGTATCAGGTGGAGACTGCCCCTGATGGGGCAGAGGGCCTCAAGAAGATGCAGCACCAGGCATGGGATATCATCCTGTGCGATATCAGGATGCCTCAGATGGACGGCATGGCCTTTCTCAAAGAGGCGAATGTCAGGGGTTTGGAAGGGACGATCATCATGATGTCCGCTTATGGCACCGTGGACACGGCAGTGGAGGCGATGAAGATCGGGGCCTATGACTATGTATCCAAACCCTTTAACGCGGATGAGATCGTCCTAACCATCAAAAAGGCGGAGGAGCGTGAGAGGCTCAGGGAAGAGAATGTCAGGCTTAAAGAAGAGGTATGGCGCGATTACGATCTGGAAAAAATCGTTACCAAAAGCCAGGCCATGCGCAAGATCTTCGATCTCATCAAAAAAGTTGCCCGGTATAAGTCGTCTGTCCTCATCACCGGCGAGAGTGGGACCGGCAAGGAGCTTGTGGCTAGGGCAATCCACTATAATAGCGACAGGAAAGATAAACCTTTAATTTCAATAAATTGCGGAGCTATACCTGAGAATTTACTTGAGAGCGAGCTCTTCGGTCATGTCAAAGGGGCTTTTACCGACGCCGTCAGGACGAAAAAAGGGCTCTTTGAGATGGCACATCAGGGCACTATGTTTCTCGACGAGGTAGGGGAGCTGCCGCAAAGCCTCCAGGTGAAG
>Ga0299912_10004330_pt1 | contig 11635 bp, 10 predicted proteins | sample RVTome_2_FD_207667 | JGI IMG/M metagenome (GOLD analysis project Ga0299912, IMG submission 207667) | Soil microbial communities from uranium-contaminated site in the Upper Colorado River Basin, Wyoming, United States - RVT95D214 (version 2) ... | reverse complement strand
TGCCTGTGCCTGTTTCACCAACAATCAAGACGGGATTACATCTGCTGGCAGCGACAAGTTTAATCATTTTGAGAGTATTCTGGATTGCACAACTTTTGCCGACCATAGAAACAGAAGCTGCAAGCTCTTCAGTGAAAAAATCGTTGATGTCTTTGTTATGATTGGTGGTCCTGCATTGTTCTTTTATCCGTTTTGCGATTTGCTCCAGCCGGCTGTAATCTTTTCTTCCCTGCAGATAGTCAAATATCCCCATCCGTCTGAATTCTTCTGCGAGGTTTGTGTTGTTTTCGTCATTGCCGACAACCACAATTGGGACATTTATCGAATTTTTATAGGTCGTATTGAGGACTTCGTGGATATGTCTTGGAGTAAAGTGATGGTCGAAAACGATTAAATCCGGGCTGACAGTCTGAACAATGTCCATAGCTTCAGCTATGTCGTCAGCCACAAATATCTCCTGGCCAACGCTCTGAACTAACTGCTGAATTTGTGTTTCCCTGGTTACCGCAACAACTCTGCGTAAATTCATCTTGCTACAAAATCATAAGCGTTATCCCCCACTTTGTTGTTTCAAAGCACTATGAATATTTCTGCTTCATAGGTTAATAAACTTTACAGTCGTAGATTGATAGATAACTAAATCGACAGACCATTAAAAACAACTTTAATTTTTTATGGGACGGGCCAATAATGTCACCGGCCTTTCTCCGCTAAAATGACTGGTAGAAGGTGACATCCTTATCGGACGTCCTGTATTTATTATGGGACGCATCTTTGATTAAACACAAAGCAATCATTAAGGCGCTGGCCTATTTCCGCCTGGACCTGGATAAAAAGGCGAACATCCAACAAGACAATGTTATTTCTTATGGGACTTTTTGATGTCACCTGCCAATAAAATTAAGCCAATAATCTTCTTTACATAGAGTACGTTACCAATGCCGGTTAGAAATAGGCAAAACTTTCTGGAGTGTAGGAAAATTTATCCTTTAAAAGAATTTTTGATAAGACTACTTTCGAAATGTAAATAAATTTTTAGTTTTCTTAAGATTCGTTAAAACAAGAAGTTACATAAATAAATATAACGACAGATTTAATTTGGCACACCAATTGCCCTTCTTTGCTCAATCAGTAGTGACAACATTATTGAAAAAGAAATTTTTTCGGCTTTGAAAAAGGTAAAAGATTTATGAGTTCGGTATCAACAATCCCCACAGCAACGAGCATCCAGATGGATTATATGAAACTTTTGATAGCACAACTGCAATACCAGAATCCCCTTGAACCTTTGGACAACAATGAGATGGCCTTGCAGCTGGCGCAGTTCTCACAATTGCAGCAGCTTGAAACGATGAATTCGAACTTCGCACAAGTTCTTACTACCGTAGAACACAGCTACGCTGATTCGTTGATAGGTAAGGAAATCTCATACCTCGCACAAACGGAAACAGGAATCGATACGGTAACAGGCGTCGTTGAGAAAGTCATCAAGAATCTTGGTGATGGTGCAATCTACCTCGTGGTTGGAGACAATAATATCAGTTTAGAACAGGTATCAGTAAATTAATAAAATTAGATATAGAATTAAGGAGAGATAAAAATGACTTTTGCACTTTCAGCCGGAGTGAGCGGACTTCAGGCCCATCAAAAAATGTTAGATGTAGCGGGTAACAATCTATCCAATGTTAACACCACTGCATTTAAGTCCAGCAGAATAACTTTCTCAGAACTGCTTAGCGAAACAATAAAAAAGGCATCACAGCCAACTACTGGTATCGGCGGTACCAATCCTATGCAGATGGGTAGTGGCGTCGGAATATCAGGTATAAGCCCCAACACGACACAGGGTAATATCATAAACACTGGCAATCCTTTGGATTTGGCGGTTGAGGGAGAAGGATATTTTGTTCTCAGCGATGGCCAACAGAACGTTTACACTCGTGCAGGCACATTTGCAGTAGATGCAGAATCGACTTTAGTTGACCCCTCGACAGGTTATCGAGTTCAGCGTATCGGCTCGGAAGGGGAAATCGATGGTTTCCAGATTCCAGGCGATGGTAATATTCATGCCCCTTATGATGTGGCAATGCCGGCAAGAGCTACTTCGCAAATGGTGGTATCCGGAAATCTCAGTGCCGATGCAGCATTTCCCACACCTCGAAAGCAGGTAATGGCATCGAATACATCTTATACGTATGGTGGTGGAACCGCAGCAGCGCTGGCTACAGAAATTGACCAGCTTGACCAATTTAGTGGCGGTGGGGAAAGTGATGGGCAATTAAGCGTCGGACAATCGGGGACAATTACTATTTCCGGCTATCATCCGGATGGCACTCCATTCAGCAGCGGCCTAACCTTTACGGTTAATCCCGATACAACGCTTGGTGATTTTATAGACCATTTAAATAATAATGTTCTTAGCGGCGCTACGGCCACCTTAGTCAATGGCCAAATCCGGATAACCGATGATACAGGCAATTATAGCAGGTCGGATATTGCTTTGGCATACTCTGACGACGGCTCACTTATAACCCCAGCATATTTCGAGATACAGACTGTCGGCGGAGAAGAAGTCAAGAACATCAATATTACAGTCTATGACACATTAGGTGGTAAACACGTTCTTTCAGGTGCGTTTGTCAGGACAAATACCGCCAATACCTGGGATTTGGTGCTGACCTCAGTAACAGGCGACATTCATGAAATCACTATGGCAAACCGACGCATCGAAGATATATCCTTTGATGCCTATGACGGCTCTTTTGCTGGTTTAGGGGGTTCGGGTTCACCTGAATTTGTAATAGCCCTTGCCCATGACCCAACAAATCCACAAACAATCCAGTTAGAGTTAGGAACCATAGGTAAATTAGATGGCTTGACGCAGTTTGCCGGAAATTCAACTGCTGTAGCAAGAGAGCAGGATGGTTACGAAGCAGGCAGACTATCGACCGTCTCGGTTAATAACGAAGGCATACTCATTGGTGCTTTCTCTAACGGTATTAAAAGAAATATTGCAACTCTTCAGGTAGCACTATTCCAGAACACCGCCGGTCTTGAAAGTATTGGCACTGGATACTTTATTCCTTCAGCCAACTCGGGTGAAGCGATAGCTACGCAGGGTATGACCGCCGGTGCCGGCATTATTCATGGCGGAGCATTGGAAAAATCTAATGCCGACGTGGCAACCGAGTTTGTAAATATGATACAAGCCCAGAATGGTTTCCAGGCAAACGCAAGGACCATCAGAGTCGCTAATGAAATACTGCGAGAATTGAGCGATCTTATTAGATAGAACCTGGTTCGAGAGTCTCAATTTCAAAGGTAAACTACTTTAGAAAACCAAGATGACAATAGTTCCCATCATCACAACAATGTTGAATATTTACATTTCAGCTCTTACGCCAATAGAGAGGTGGAGAGCTGCAGGTGGTCAGTTCCGCGGAAACTTTTTGTCCGGAGACTGGTTCCTTATCGCTGCAGCAGTTACCTTAGTCGTATTAACTGCGTTGCTGGCAATAGTTAGCTTACGTCAAATGAGGCAGAGGCAAATCCACAGAAATAGCTTATTTGATGAGTATTCTAAAAAAAGCGGCTTGAGCAGACATGAGTCTCAGATTCTGATGAATATTGCCGGTAAAGCAGGATTGAAACAAAGCGAAGCAATCTTTACGACGGCTGGGGCCTTTGACCGCGGCGCCAGTATAATGGTGGAAGAAATCCTTACCAAGCAACAAGAAACCGAAAAAAGCGAGCAGTTAAAAACCGAATTATTACTCCTGCGGGAAAAACTCGGCCTCCAGAGGCAAGCCCCCGCCTCAATAGGTGTCGCAACTAAGACAAGAAGATTGAGCAGCAGACAGATCCCTGTAGGCAAAAAACTGCACATTACCCGCCGTAAGACCCGCAGTCTCTCTACAATTGAGTCAACCGTCATAAAAAACGACGATTTCGAGCTTACTGTCAAATTGGAAAAACCTTTGGAAATCTCACCTGGTGAATCCTGGCGTGCACATTATTATTTTGGGGCTTCGGTTTGGGAGTTCGACACTACCGCAGTCAGTTGCGAAGGTGATATTCTGGTTTTGAACCACAATGATGACGTTCGATTCATTAATCGTCGCCGTTTTTTACGAGTTCCCGTAAATAAACAGGCTTTTATTGCCACTTTTCCATTCTCAAAAGAGATTGTTATAGAAGATGATGATGTTAAAGGTAATTCCTCCTCAAAGCAAATTTTAGATGAAGTCTCTCAGGGCCATTGGGGGCTGCTGGAACTTGTACCTGTGGTTGTTACCGAGCTGGCTGGACCTGGTTTACGTATGGATATCCCGATGGAAGTCAATGTAGGTGACAGAGTGCTGGTGGCCTTTAGATTAGATGAGCAAATACAGCAGGATGTAACACCGCCTCACCAAACCTCAAATAAAACAAAGTTAAAAATAGTAGAAGATATCGGGGAGGTCAGGCACGTTAAACCTACAGAAAATGGTTTTTCAATAGCAGTTGAATTAACCGGATTGAGTGACTCAGATGTCAATGAGCTGATATGTGCCACCAATGCAGCCTCTCTGAAAGCCGACGGCTCAGTTCAAAAAATACCAATACCCGCTGGTGACAGGCAGGGCACAAAAGAAGATGCTTTAGAAACAGCTGCAGTTTAAGGAGTCCAAATTGTCAGACATTATATCACAAGTTAGCTCAAGCGTTGATGCGTTAATGCAGGAATTTGACATAATTACGCACAATATGGCCAATATAAGTACCGCCGGATATAAGCGTATTTGCAATGCATTCTCAAGAGCCCTTGAGGCGCAAAAAGCAGGACAGCAGTTATATTCCCCCGGAACTATTGAATTGAATTCGGCACTTGATTTTTCCCAGGGCAATATCATCGAGACAGACCGACCGCTTGATTTTGCCCTATATGGTAAAGGTTTCTTTGTAATAGAGACATCCGAGGGGCCGCTATACAGCCGCAACGGTGCATTCAAAATAAATCAAAATGGTCATATAGTAGATTCCGAAGACAGGATTGTAGCAGGCCAGGCAGGCCCAATTACAATACCAAGCAATGTGGACCTTGCGGAGCTTAATGTTTCAAGCAATGGCAACATCACCGCCGGAAACGCAGTTATAGGAATGTTCAGACTCGTCGATTTCAAAAATGATGATGAAAGCAAACTCATACCAGTTGGCCTGAATTGTTACCGAATGCCTGAGCAAGATATAACACCGGTTCCAGCTGAAAATGCTATTGTGAAACAGGGCTACCAAGAAGCATCTAACGTTAAGATTATTGATGAGCTGGTTGATATGATAATGGTAACCAGACTCTACGAAGCAAATATGAAGTTCATACAAGCCCAGAAGGAGACTTCCAACAGTATTATGAATGTGGCTATGGGTTAGTAACCTTATAAGATAAAAGGAGAAAAATAGTATGTTAAGAGCATTTTCCACTGCGGCGACGGGCATGACAGCCCAACAGATGATGGTAGATACGATTGCCAATAACCTCGCAAATATCAACACCACCGGTTTCAAACGGAGCCAGCTTAATTTTAATGACCTGCTTTATATAAAGATGAAAGAGCCTGGCACAGAAATTGCCTCAGGTATAAACAGCCCTGGTGGTCTGGAGATAGGTAGTGGGGTTCGTGCTGAATCTACAATCAAGGTTTTTACTCCCGGCGAGCTCCAGAATACAGGCCGACCTCTTGATGTGGCCATTACTGGTGACGGCTTTTTCCAGGTAACTTTACCAAATGGTGATATGAGATATACCCGTGATGGCTCGCTGCAGATAAACGCCAATGGCGAGTTGGTTACCTCCACTGGTTACACCTTAGAGCCGTCAATTACCATACCATCTGACGCAGTCTCGGTAAGTATAGAAAAAGATGGAGGCGTTAACATCACCGACCCTACCGGAACGTTGTCAGTTGTAGGTAATCTTCAGCTGGCTCGATTTCAAAATCCATCCGGCCTTACCAGCGAAGGAGATAATTTATATGCGGAAACTGTAGCAAGCGGTACGCCTATAACCGGCACAGCTGGGGAAGAAGCGTTCGGCACTATTCAATCCGGATTTTTAGAGAAATCCAATGTCCAGATGGTAACCGAACTGGTCAATCTTATAACTGCCCAACGAGCATACGAGATAAACTCTCGTGCCATAAAGGCAGGCGATGATATGCTGCGTACCGCAAACGAAATTGTTAGATAAGGAATTGTTATGAACGTAAATAAGAACATAAGAGCTCAAGAATATAAAGGCACAAGGATACTCTTATTTTGTTTACTGTTAACATGCATATTTTTCTGCCAAGTATCTGCGAATACCAAGAATGCTGACTTAAAGGAAAGTTCAGCATTGCAGATTTATTTGCCGAGAGAAGTTGCAATCAAGGATAGCACTATAAAGTTAGGCCAGGTCAGCATAATTCGGGGTGAAGCTTCTCTTGTTGCTAAGGCAGGTGAAATTGCCTTAGGGCAGATTTCAATGCCGGGCCAAAAAATTATCATCGACAGGCCTATAGTTCTAAACAGGTTGACTTGCAACGGAATTCCAGCATCGCAAGTGGAATTAAGCGGTGCAGAGAAAATAACGATAAAACGACAAGAGCAAGTTATTAAAGGCAGCGAATTTATTGAACTGGCAAGCGAATTTTTGAAAGAGAATCTACCTGCCGGTTCCATCTGCCAATTAGACCCGCTACAGATACCGAAGGATTTCACCATACCCAAACAGGGCAAAGATGTAAAATTTGTCCCACATTTGGCCAAAAGCAGTTCGGCAAATCTGGCTAAGGTTCAGATTGTTGCACTTCAAGACGGCAAGCAAATAGAGGTGAGTGAAGTAATGTTTCGCTTAAAATACAATTGTCGCCAAGCGGTTACATTGGTTGACATTCCAGCCGGTGCGACTATCAGCCCTGAAAATATCAAAATTGAAAACACCGTTTCGAATTACCCGGAACCTGACCAGTGGATGCCTCCCTATGGCCTCACCGCCAAACGTCGGCTGCCGGCAAACAATGTTCTTCAGCCATATATGCTGTCTCAGGCCAAATCTGAAATTATTATTAAGAGAAATCAAAATATTATGATTCGCATCGAAAGTTCCGGTCTTTTAGTGACGGCTACCGGAAAGGCAATACAAGATGGCAGGGCTGGCGAATATGTAAAAGTGCGAAACATAGACTCACAACGAATAATTCTGGCCAGAGTCGATGAAGACGGAACCGTGGAACCTGTCCTCTGAAAGGATAAACGATGGACAATAGAGTAATTTTAATGTTCGTCTTAATACTTTTAATTTTGTGTCCGACCAATTGCTCAAATGCGGATTCTATCTGGGCCAAAAGGGACAAAAATATGAAAGAGTTATACGCCGACGATGTAGCTCGCCAGATAGGCGATACTCTGACTATTAAAATCACCGAAGACAGCAAGGTTGACAACAAAGCAAAAAGAGACCTGAAAAAAGAAGTCGATAAGTCAACCACTTTTAATGGCGAACTGGGGATAGTGACACCAAATTATAATCTTCTGCCCCGGATTCCGGGTTTTACTATGGCAGCCGAATCGACTAATGAGTTGAAAAGCAAAGCTGATTTCAAAGACGAACGCAGTTTCGTTGACCGGGTAACCGTTGTCGTCGTAGATGTTCTGCCAAATGGCAACCTTGTTGTTATGGGGACGCGTAACCGAAATATTGCAGGTGACATCCAAACCATCGAGGTAAGCGGGGTAGTCAGGCCAAGTGACATTGCATCCGATAATACGGTCAAGAGCGAGCAGGTCGCAGACTTTCGTATTATAACCAGAAACTCAGGTATCGCCGCGCCATTTAATAAACCGGGCTGGCTGGGCAGAATATTTGATATTCTCTGTCCGTTTTAGGTGAGTAAGTTAATCACGGTTTCTTTGAAGGTAATGGCTTATGAATCCACAAAAAAGCACAACAGCTCAAGAGCAAAAAAACATAAAATTACTTTTAATTTGTTTCCTTACGACCTTCGCAGTTTTCGTTAATGCTGTTTATGGTGAGAGAATAAAGGATATTATAGATATTCAAGGAGTTCGCAGCAATCCCCTTAGAGGTGTCGGTTTAGTAATCGGTCTTTCCGGTACAGGAGACACCACAATTCTGTCTCGGCAGATGCTGACAAGCATACTTAGAGGCTCTGGCATAGTTCTCAGCCCCGCAGATTTGTCCGGCGGCAATATTGCGGTGGTTATGGTCACAACGGAATTAGGACCTTTTGACCACGAGGGCTCACGAATTGACGTTGACGTCTCCACCATAGGAGATGCCAAAAGCCTCCAGGGCGGAATGCTTCTGCCGACACCATTAAAAGGCCTTGATGGTCAAGTTTACGCCGTAGCCCAGGGCGGAGTATCTATCGGGGGCTGGGCTGCTACGGGTGACAAGGCCTCGATAACCAAAAACCATCAGACAGTCGGGCGAATTCCTGATGGTGCGATTGTCGAAAAAGAAGAAGTAGCTACATTTGTCGAATATATCACCGGCGATGGAATTATCACATTCAATCTTAGAAATAGCGATTTTTCAACTGCAACGCGAATATGCCAAGCCATTAACCGCATGCATTCAGACAGTGCCTTAGTAGTTGACGCCGGAACTGTTAGGGTCAAAATCCCCGAGGAAATTACCCCGGCAGGCATAGCTGAATTCATCGACGATATTACCCAGCAGCAAGTCAAGGTTGATGTCCCTGCGGTAGTGGTAATTAATGAGCGCACCGGTACCATTGTGGTTGGAGAAAACGTCAGCATCTCAGCAGTGGCGATTTCTCAGGGTAGTCTTGTCGTAAAAATTAAAGAAACCGAGCTCGTTTCCCAGCCGATTGCTCCTTTCTCTGATGCCGGCACAACAGAAAAAGTCCCGGATACGATAATCGGAGTCGAAGAAAAAGAAGGATATCTGATTCCCGTATCCAGGTCAGTTACCGTTTCAGAGCTGGCTAAAACTCTCAATGCAATAGGAGCAACGCCGAGGGACATGATAGCGATATTTAACGCCTTGAAAAAGGCCGGTGCTCTTCAAGCCAAGTTATTGATAATGTAAAGAGCTCTATTTTGAAGTAAATCTCAAAATTGGACACAAAAGTGTTTTATGGATAGTCCGGAATTGATACTAACAGAACCTGCCGCCATGCCAATGCCGTTAAAGCAGTTAAACAACGTAGTCGGCACCTCAGAAGAGAGAAAAAAACAAATAGCTAAAGATTTTGAATCGCTTTTAATCAACAAGTTGCTGGACGAGATGAAAAATACCATCGGGGACTGGGGCTTTGACAAAGATGGGCCTTGTACGCAAATTCAAGGAATCTTCTGGTTTTACCTGGCACAAGAGCTTGCAAACAACGGTGGCTTCGGACTATGGAGAGATATATACCAATTTTTAAACAATAATGAGCAGACAACTCAAAAGGCAGAGTTACTGGATAAGAACGTATGAAGATAGCCGAAGCTGAAACAAAGGATAAAGTTGACGAGCTGCTGGCTGTCCTCGATAAAGACATCGAGCACATACAGCAAAACATCTCTTATTTAAACGAGCTGCGCAGCTTAGTTGTTAAACGCGACGATGTTGCTTTAAGCAAACTGCTTGAATGTATTCAGTCTGAAACAAATAGTTATAAAGACCATCAGTTAAAACGTCGGTCAACACGAAAAGACTTGGCAAGTATTTTTGGCTGCGACTTCGAACAAATGACGCTATCTAAACTCGAAGCTAATCTGCCGGAAGAAAAAAAAACTCAAGTAACCATTAAGAAGACAAAGCTAAAAGCACTGGTTAAGGAACTTAAGAAAGAGCATATAAGCACCGCCCTGCTTTTATCAGAGTGTGCCAGATTTAATAATATCCTTTTGAAAAGTATTCTTGGGCTTGGCAAATCTGGAACGGTTACATACAACAGCAATGGTGCGACCAAACAACAGACCGACACGGTGTTTGTTAACTTGCGACTTTGATTCCACACAAGTTTAGCTCAGACTCGAGTGAGTTGGTCTGCATTAACGGCTGAGCCCCGGCTCAGTTCGGGATTGGTGTGAAACAAAAGGATTAAAAATGGAAAGTTACTCAATAGGGCTTAGTGGTCTTGATGCTGCTCAGAAAGCGCTTGATGTAATTGGCAACAATATAGCTAATGCAGCTACTGAGGGCTATCACCGTCAAAGAGTAGAGATGAGCCCGGCATATTCATCACAGCAGGGCTCGGTGCTGATTGGAGGGGGCGTTGAGGTTATCGGCGTTACAAGAATGATTGATTCCCTTTTGGAGAAGGAAATTCTCAGGCAACAGTCGTCATTAGGCCAAGTCTCACGTGAGTTCGCCGCACTACGCTCAATTGAAACTGCATTTGGGGAGCTTTCATCTGGTAGCGGATTGAATGCTGCCATTGATGAATTCTTTAACGCATTGCAGGACCTTTCAGCTCATCCCGCAGAAGCCATCTGGCAAAATCAGGTTATAACCACCGCCGAAACTATGGCCAATCAATTCAGAACATTAAGTGAGTTTCTTACCACCCTGGAGACACAGGTTAGATTAGAAGCTGAAAACACCATCGAACAAATTAATACAATGACAAATCAGATAGCTGAACTTAACAATAATATAGAAAGGATAGAAATAGTTGGCGGAGTAGCCAATAACTTGCGAGACCAAAGAGACCAGCTCATAAATGACCTGTCTGAATTAATCGATGTAGAGACCCAAGAGCGAGAGTATGGAGTGGTTGACGTCAGCATAGCTGGATTACCCGGGGTAGTAGGAGCTACTGCATCCGAATTGGAGGTGGGTTTGAGAGAACAAGGTATGCTAGGCATCTCAATTGCTGGTGCGCATAATTATGACGTTGAAGTGCAAGGAGGCCTGCTTGGGGGGTTATTGACATTAAAGAACAATATTTTAGCGGAGATTCGCAACAACCTCGATAGTTTAGCAAACGCAATTGTTCAACAGGTAAATCAATATCATGTTCAAGCAGTAGGTTCCGAGGGCTCATTTACACAGCTGAGTGGCTGGCGAATGGTCAGCGAAAATTTGGCTGATTTCGACCCGCCTGTAACCGACGGGAAAATATATATAAGAGTCATTAATACAAGCACAGGCCAAATAACACGCCACGAAATTGATGTCGATGTTTCAACAGATTCCTTAACCACAATAGCAGCGGATATTTCGGCGATTGCTGGTCTAACCGCGTCGGTTGCTGAATCGCGACTGCGCATACAGGCCGAGGCAAATTATGAATTTGACTTTCTTCCCTGTGTTCTACCTGAGCCGACTATGAGTAATCTTACCGGCACATCTCCGCCGAGCATATCTGTTTCAGGTATTTACACGGGAACCGAGAACCAAACTTTCACTTTTACGGCAATAGGCACGGATATTGTAGGCAATGGCAATTTGCAGCTTGAAGTAAGAAATGGTATCGGTGAGGTCGTTGCAAATTTAAATGTCGGTGCCGGTTATGCAGCGGGTGACAAACTTGATATAGGCAATGGAATCAAAATAGCTTTAAGTGTTGGTGACCTAAACGCAGGTGACAGTTTTGAAATTGATGCTCTCGCCGACAGCGATACCACAGGCATGCTG
>Ga0299912_10004328_pt1 | contig 11636 bp, 9 predicted proteins | sample RVTome_2_FD_207667 | JGI IMG/M metagenome (GOLD analysis project Ga0299912, IMG submission 207667) | Soil microbial communities from uranium-contaminated site in the Upper Colorado River Basin, Wyoming, United States - RVT95D214 (version 2) ... | reverse complement strand
CCCTCACCCTCGGCATTGGGCACCAGGGTAATGCCGACGCTGGAGGGCTTGGGAGCTGCCGGCTCCTCGGGCTGCGGAGCGGGCTGCTGCTCGGGAGAGGTCGCCTCGGCCTCCTTGAGCGTGTCGAGCGTGACGGTGAGCTTTTCTTCCTTGCCGTTCCGCCACAGGGTCAGCTCGACGGAGGTGCCGGGGCCGCGGCCGGCGATAGTGCGGGACAGATCGAGCGCGTTGTCGATCGACTTGCCGTCGACGGCGATGATGACGTCGCCCGAGTTGATGCCGGCCTTCTGGGCCGGGCCGCCTTCGCTCGGCTCGGTCACCAGCGCGCCGCGCGGGCTGTCGAGACCGACGCTGTCGGCGATGTCGCGGGTGACGTCCTGGATGCCGACCCCGAGGAAGCCGCGGGTCACCGCGCCCTTTTCGATCAGCTGGCTCGCGACCTGCTTGACCACATTGGCAGGAATGGCGAAGGCGATGCCGACATTGCCGCCGTTGGGCGAGAAGATCGCGGTATTGACGCCGACGACCTCGCCCTTGAGGTTGAAGGCCGGGCCGCCGGAGTTGCCCGTGTTCACCGCCGCGTCGATCTGCAGGAAGTCGCCATAGGTGGAGCCGGCGATGTCACGGCCGCGGGCTGAGACGATGCCGGCGGTCACGGTGCCGCCCAGGCCGAACGGATTGCCGACGGCAACCACCCAGTCGCCGACGCGTACGTCATCTTCGGCAAAGGTCACGAACGGCAGATCGCCGCTTCCCTCGACCTTGACCACGGCGACGTCGGTGCGCGGGTCGACGCCCACGACCTTGCCGCTCAGCTCATCGCCGTTCTCGAAGGTGACGGTCACCTTGTCGGCATTGTCGACGACATGGTTGTTGGTGACGATGTAGCCGTCGGCGCTGATGACGAAGCCGGAGCCGGCCGCCACGTACTTGCGAACGGGCGGACGGCCATCCTGGCCCTGCGGTCCGCGCTGGCCGAACTGGCGGCCGAATTCCTCGAAGAAGTCCTTGAACGGCGAATCGTCGGGCAGGTCCGGGAACTGGAAGTTGAACTGACCGCCACCCATCTGCTGGGTCTTGTCCTCGCCCTCGACCACGATGGAAACGACGGCCGGCTTAACGGCCTCGACCAGGTCGGCGAAGCTCAGCGGGTTGACGACGGCGGGGACGGAGATCTGGGCAACCTGCTGCACCTGCGCGGCCGCCATGGGCGACGACGCGGCGAGGAAGGCGGTACCGCCGCCGAGGCCGACCAGGATGGCCAGTGCCGATGCCCCGATCCAGCGGCGCGAACGTGAAAGGAAGGTCGAGCGCATAGGGTTGTTCTCCTTTTTAGGCTCTCAACGAGGCCCTGATCTATGGCGAGTCCCGGCTTTCTGCAGTGTGTCGCCCGCATTAAACTTCGGTAAGGCTGGGGCTAGAATGCCGCCTCCCTCAGGATGTCGAGCGCCACCAGCGTGAGAACGACCTTGAACCCCCAGCGGAAGGCGCTTTCGGGCACCTTGACCAGCAGCCGGCTGCCGATGGCGGTGCCCACGAATCCGGTCGCGATCATGGCCACGATCAGCGGCAGGTAGGCCGCGAAGGCAAAGCCCAGCGCCACGAACACCGCGACCTTGAAGATGTTCTGCAGCGTCATCAGCATGGCGTGGGTGGCAACGAGCTGACGGCGGTCGGCCAGCCCCTTGATGAACACCGCTACCAGCGGACCGGTGGCGCCAACGACCATGCTCGCCGCCGAGATGACGGCGCCGCCGACGAACTGGGCGACCGGACTGCGTCCGACGATCCTGGGTTGCGGCAGCCAGGTGGTGACCAGCACGAAGCCGCCGATCAGGAACTGGAACAGGGTCTCGGGGATCAGGCTGGCGAACTGGCCGCCGACGACGGTGCCGAGGGCCCCGCCCAGCGAGATCCAGAGCACGAAGCGCCACTGCACATGGGCGCGCTGCACCAGCGCCCGGCCGGCATTGGAGCCGAGCTGGACTGCCCCGTGCAACGGCACGACGATGGCCGGAGGGAAGACCACGGCCAGCACCGCCAGCATCAGCATGCCCCCGCCCAGACTGAAGGTCGCAGTGATCAGGGAGGTGACAAGACTTAGGCCGACCAGCGCAAGCGCCATCAGCGGATCGAGGCCGGTGGGAAGCAATGAGGTGAAGGACAAGGCGGGGTTCCGGAAGCGGCCATGCCCTACGCCGTTCCGGCCGACGCTTCAACCCTGGGCAGGAGTTCGCGTGCCTGCGGGATTCCTAGCGGTCGGGTTCTTCGAGTTCCCGCAAGGCTGCGGCCTCGGCTTCGCTGAGCGGCGGCTCCGCGGCAAGGGCCGCCTTCCGCCGGCGCCGGGCGCCTGCCAACACTGCCATGCCACCGATCAACAGCACCACCGGTGCGGCGATCCAGAGCAGGAGGGTGTGCGGTGCCAAGACCGGGCTGAGCAGCACGAACTCGCCATAGCGGTCGACCAGGTATTGCGTCACCGCTTCGTCGGAGTCTCCCGCCACCAGCCGCTCGCGCACGATGATCCGCAGGTCGCGCGCCAGCTCGGCATCGCTGTCGTCGATGGACTGGTTCTGGCAGACGAGGCACCGCAGGTTTGCCGAAATGGCGCGCGCCCGGGCCTCGAGTGCCGGATCGGCGAGCATTTCGTCGGGATTGACCGCCAGCGCAGATCCGAGAAGCGACAGGGCCAGCGTCGCTGCGAGAATGAGGCGCCTCATTCGGCGGCCGCGGTCTTGGCGCGCGCCGGCCGGGGCGCCCCGACCCGCAGGCGCCGGTAGCTCAGCGACAGCAATCCGGCCGACGCCATGAGCAGCGCCCCCAGCCAGATCAGGGTGATGAAGGGCTTGTGCCAGACCCGCACCACCGAACCGCCATCCGCGCCGGGTTCGCCCAATTGCAGATAGAGCTGGGAGAAACCGTAGGTCTCGATCGCCGCTTCGGTGGTCGGCATGCCGCTGGCCGCATAGACGCGGCGCTCGGGGTGTGCGGTGCGGGTTTCGCCGGTCGGTTCGGTAATGGTGAAGCTGCCGCGGTCGCTGGTGAAGTTGGGGCCTTCGGTGTGCGTCACCCCGTCATAGAGGACGGTGTAGCCGGCGAGGTTGCCGGTCTGGCCGGGCTGCATCGTGGTCACCAGCTCGGTCTCCCAGGCGCTCACGGCGACGATGCCGATGACGGTGACGCCGATGCCGAAATGCGCGATCGCCGTGGCCCAGGCCGTGCGCGGAAGGCCGAACAGGCGTCTGAGGCTGGTGACCAGGTCGGTGCGGAACAGCTTGGCCCGGTCGGCAAGGTCGGCCAGCGCCCCGAACGCCACCCAGAATCCGAGCAGCAGCCCGAACGGCACCAGCGAAACGCTCGCGCCGCGGAGCGCGAAGACGAGGATGGTGACGAACAGCGCCAGACCGGCCGCCCAGGCCAGCCGCTGCGCCACTCCGACGAGGTCGCCGCGCTTCCAGGCGAGGAACGGCCCGAACGGCAGGATGACGAGCAGCGGCGCCATGATCGACCCGAAGGTCAACTCGAAGAACGGTCCGCCGACCGAGATCGAGCGGCCGGTCAGTGCATCGAGCAGCAGCGGATAGAGCGTGCCCACCAGCACGGCCGAGGTGGCCGCGGCCAGCAGCAGGTTGTTGAGGATCAGCGCGCCTTCCTTGCTCACCGGATGGAACAGCCCCCCGGCCCGCAGCGAACTGGCCCGCAGAGCGAACAGCACGAACGCGCCGCCGATGAACGCAGCCAGCAGCGAGAGGATCACCAGGCCGCGCGTCGGATCGGAGGCGAAGGTGTGGACCGAGGTGAGGATGCCGGAGCGGACCATGAAGGTGCCCAGCAGCGACAGCGAGAAGGTGATGATGGCGAGAAAGACCGTCCAGATCTTGAGCGCGTTGCGCTTCTCCATGACCAGCGCCGAGTGCAGCAGCGCCGTGCCGGCGAGCCACGGCATGAAGCTGGCGTTCTCCACCGGGTCCCAGAACCACCAGCCACCCCAGCCCAGCTCGTAGTAGGCCCAGTACGAGCCCATGGCGATGCCCAGGGTGAGGAAGGTCCAGCTCAGCAGCGTCCACGGCCGCACCCAGCGCGCCCAGGCGGCATCGATGCGGCCCGAGATCAGCGCGGCGATGGCGAAGGAGAAACAGACCGAGAAGCCGACATAGCCGGTGTAGAGCAGCGGCGGATGCAGCGCGAGACCGATATCCTGCAGGACCGGATTGAGGTCCTTGCCTTCGAAGGGGACCGGCGACAGGCGGGCGAACGGGTTCGAGGTGAACAGGGTGAAGCCGGCAAAGGCAGCCACCAGCAGGCTCTGGATGGCGAGAACCAGGGCCAGCAGGTCGCGCGGCAGGTTGCGGCCGAAAGCGGCCACCGCCCCCCCCATGGCGACCAGGATCAGCACCCAGAGGAGCATGGAGCCCTCGTGATTGCCCCAGACGCCAGTGATCCTGAAGATCATCGGCTGGGTCGAGTGGGAGTGCTCGAAGGCCAGGGCAAGCGAGAAGTCCGAGGTCGCGAACGCCTGGACGAGGGCGGCGAAGGCGGCGGCGATGAGCAGGAACTGCAGGATCGCGCCCTGCTGCAGATAGGCCGCTGCCCTGCCGTCCGAACGCCAGAGCACCAGGCCGACCAGCGCCGACACGGTGGCGATGGCGAAGGCGAGGATCAGTGCGAAATGGCCCAGTTCGATCGACATCAGCTTCCCGAAGCCTCCCGCTGCCACTCACCGCGCGCCTTGAGCGACTCTACCACTTCCTTGGGCATGTAGTTTTCGTCGTGCTTGGCCAGTACGTTGGTCGCCGCAAAGACACCATCCGTCCCGATCGCGCCTTCGGCGACCACACCCTGGCCGTCGCGGAACAGGTCGGGCAGGATGCCGATGAAGCGCACCGTCATCTCGCTCTCGCCGTCGGTCACCACGAAGTCGTTGGCTTCGCCGGTCTTGACCCAGGATCCGTCCTTGACCAGGCCGCCGAGCCGGATCGGCGTGCCGACAGCCACGGCGCGTTCCTTCACCTCGCTGGGCGAATAGAAGAACACGATCTGGTCGCGCAGGGCGACAAAGATCAGGCCGGCAGCGAGCGCCAGCACCAGTCCGAGGCCGCCGATGACGGCGAGGCGTTTCTGTTTGCGGGTCAATTTGTTGTCTCGTTAGCCACTAGTCCGTTGTCCGCGGCAAGCACATCCAGTTCGGTGCGCAGGGCCGCATCGGGATAGGCGCGGCGGGCCGCGTCGTATGCTGCCTGCGCCGCCTCGGCCTGACCGAGGACAAGCCGCGAGCGCACCAGCCGCGTCCATTCCTCGACGGTTCCGCCTTCGCTGGCAAGCCTTGTCGCGAGGCCCTCGACCATTCCCTCGATGGCGGCCGTGTCGGGCATTGCCGGAGTCCCGCCTGTCAGCGCCGCCTGAGCGGCGGCGAGCCCGCTCTGCGCCTGGGCCAGCCAGGGTTCCCCTCCCTTGGAAACGGCAAGCAACTCGTTCCACAGCGCAACCGCCCGCTCGTAGTCGCCGGTCCGGGTTGCCTCGGCGGCGAGATAGTAGCGTGATCGCACGTGGCCGGGATCGGCTGCGGCGGCACTCTGGAACAGTTTGACCGGCTCGCCTTCGGCGCTGCCGTTGTTGGCCATCATCAGCGCCTCGCCCAGGTCGGTCTGGGCGTCGGCCGTAGCGCCGCCCAGTTCGATGATCCGCCGGAAGGCCCGGGCGGCGTCGGTAAAGCGACCGAGCTGCATGTACGCCGGGGCGATAACCGTCCAGCCGCGAAGGTCGTCCGGGGTCTTGGCCAGTTGCGCCTCGATGCGCGCCACCGCTTCGTCCATGTCGAACTCGGCGGGCGGGATGTCGGTGCGGGTGGCCAGCGGCGACGAGGGCAGTTCAGGGCTGCCCAGGAATCCGTAGGCGCCGAAAGCGAGCGTCGCCACGAGCAGGATCGAGAGGGGCATCAGCAGGCCGGCGCGGGACGATGCAGGGGCGGCATGGTCGGATTCGGTTCCCTTGTTGCGCAGGAGCTCGCGCGCCAGCTCGCCGCGCGCCGCCAGCGCTTCGGCGCTGCCCAGCCGCCCGGCGGCGGCATCGGCCTCGATTTCGCGCAACTGCAGGCGAAAATGGACGGTTGTAAGATCGGGTATTGCCCGTCCGGTCGCGTTGACCGGCCGCCCGCGCGCCGCATAATAGAGCGCTGCGCAGGCAATGGCAGTAACGATGATAACCAGAATCCAAAAAAGCATGAAGCCGAGGCTGCCTACACTGCTGGAGATGCCGAGCGCTGCATCTATAGGGCCATTCTACCCAAAAGTGCACGTCCGCACGCGCATGTGTGGGGGGCGCATTGCCGCAGCTGCCCGCAATACTTCCGGACATCGGTCGCATGGCTGAGCCGGCGTTCGACTTCGCCGTCTTCGGCTCCACGCCGCTGGCCGGGCTCGTTGCGGGCCTGTTGGCTGCCGAGCACCACAAGCGCGTGTGCCTTGTCGGCGAACCGTGGTCGCCGTTCCGCCTGCCCCGCAGCTACGACCTTTCGGTGGCGCCCGCCACCCGACCGGAGACCTGGGCCCTCCTCAACACGCTGTCGGTGGAGACGATGAAGCTGCTGGCGACGCTCGGCAAGGGCCTTATCGAGCGCCTCGATCCGCTGGCAGTGGCAGAAACCGCGGCCTCGATGAACGCGCTCCTGCACATGCGGCACATGGCGGCGGGGTATGGCTATGCGGTCGAGCGGGTGCCTGATGCGGCGCTTGCCAGCACCGGCCTGGTGCTGCGCCTGCGCGATGTCGCGATGCTGGTGGATGGCCAGGCCGGACCGGCGATCGGGGGCTGGCTCGACCGGCTGGGGGTACGCCGGCTCGCCCCCCAGGCGACGGGGGCGACGCTGCGACGTGATGGAACGGCGCGCCTCACCGACGGCGACACCATTCTCGATGCCGGCCAGGTGGTGCTGGCCGATGATTCGGCCATCCTCAGCCACCTCGATCCCGACGAGCGGGATCGCGCCTTGCATCAGCGCCGGGTCACGGCGGTGCTCAGCGAGCCTGCCAAACCGCTCGCTGCCCCGTTGATGAGCTTCATCGACCGCGACGTCGTGCTGGTCCAGCGCAGCAAGGGTGGCGGCATTCTGGCGCTGGCGGGCGGACCCGAGGATGACGCCATGGCGCGCATCGGCGCCTGCATCGCGTCGCCGAAACCACTCAAGCGCGTCGGCCAGACGAGTTTTCGAACCCTCGTCACGACCGACGGGGCGCCGCTGGTCGGTCCGGCCAAGGGCCTGCGGGCCGTCGTCATCGCCGGGTTCGGCGCCACCGGAGCGTTCTTCGCGCCGGCCCTGGCGCGGCATCTGGTCGGGGCCGCGAGCGAAACCGAGAAGGCGTATCTGGCGGCGCGCGAGCCGTCGCGAGGCAATGCCAGGCAGTTGGTGGCCGACTACGTGCGGCTGGATGCCCGGGCGGTGACGGCGTGAGCCGGCAGCCCAATCGGCTCGCGGCGGCGGAGCCCCACAAGTTCGCGGGCACCGAGATCGACCGCAGCAAGCCGCTGAGCTTCCACCTCAACGGGCGCGTCATCGACGGCTTTGCGGGCGATACCGTGCTTTCGGCAGTGCTCGCCGCCGGCATCGAAACGTTGGGATTGCGGGCCGGGGAACCCATCGGGCTCAGCGAGCGCTTTGCGCCGGCGGTGGTGCCGGCGGCTTCCACCGGCAATCCCGCTGCGGCTCTGCCTATGGAGCGCATGCCCGCCCTGCCCGGCCTCGACCTGGTGACGCTGGGGTCGCTGCGCGAGCGGCTCGCCGCGGGCGGCTTGCTGGCGAGGCTGCGCCACCTGCTGCTGGGACCCAGCCACACGCTCGACCTCCGGCTCGAAGATCCCGCGGCGCTCGCCGGGTCGTGGCGCGACCTGCAGCCCACGGCAACGCTGGAGACCGGCACCGTCGTCATCGGCGGCGGGGTGGCGGGCATCAGTGCTGCCGCCGCCGCGGCGACCGCCGGCGACAAGGTTATCCTCCTCGAGCGGACACCCGTGCTGGGCGGGGACGCGCGATTCTTCGGCGCGGTGGAGAACGAGGAAGCGCCCGACGCGGCAATCAGGCGGCTCACGCTGGAACTGTCGCACATGGAGAACGTCTCCGTGCTCACCCGGACCGAGGCCTTCTTCCTTGCCGGCACCACGGTTCACGCGCACCAGATCGAGGTCGACGGCGGTCAGGCCGTGCCGCGGGCACTGGCCATCGCCGCCAAGCGGGTGGTGCTGGCGACCGGGGCGATCGAGCGCCGGCCGGTGTTCCCCGGCAACCGTGCGCCGGGCGTCAGCACCGCGACGGCGGCCTACCGCCGCGCCACCCGCTACGGCGTGTGGCTGGGCCGCCGCGCGCTGTTCAACACCTCGAACAACTTCGGCTACCGGCTGGCGCTGCTCGCCAAGGACGCCGGTGTGAACGTGCTCAGGATCACCGACACCCGGCTCAATCCGCAGTCGCGCTTCGTCGATTTCGTCAAGGCCTCCGGCATCACCCTCGCCTCGAGCCTGGTTCCCAAGGCCGCCATTCCGGCAAAGAGCGGCCTCACCGGGCTGTCCGTCGGCTTCGCGGTGGCCATTGAGGACATCGACCAGGAGACGACCCCCATCCACGCCGACCAGTTCATCGTCGCCGGCAACTGGCAGCCGGAGCTGTCGCTGTGGCTGATGGCGGGCGGCAGGTGCGGTTGGAACGCCAAGGAGGGCTGGCTCGAGGCGCAGGGCGGGCTCGAACATGTGGCGGTGGCGGGCTCGGCGGCGGGCTATCGCAACAACTCGGCCTGCCTGCAGAGCGGGCGGACGGCCATCGCCCACCTGCTCGGCCGCCATGTCGGCGCAGTCGACGACAGGCAGATCGACCCCATCTTCGAGACCCCCGACGGGCGGCCGACAGCCGCCACTCACGACGTGGCGGGAAAGTACCGGTCCTATCTGGGCGACGGCTACAGCTTCGCCATTCGCGCTGCGGCGACGTTCCGGCGCGACTCCGCCTCGGTCGTGGCTCTGCAGCGCCAGGCCCTTGATCTCGATGAGGTCGCTGCCTCGGTGCAGGTCGGCGAATTACCCGCGCACGACGCCGGCGCAGTGGCCTCCGAGCGCTGCCTTGCGCCAGGCGTCATCAGCGACACAGGCTGGCGCCTCCCCTCGCCCGTCGGCGAGCCCGAGGTCGCGCCGGCGGTCCCGCCCTACCTCGCCGGACGCTTCGGCGCCAAGCCGCAGTTCGCAGCCGTCGGCGCCGTCGATGCACGCCTGTTCGAAATCGGCTGCCTGATCTTCCAGAATTCGGACGAGGCGAACCCGGCCAGCGCCGTCGGCGTCGTCATCGGGCCGGCGCCGGACGGGCGCGGCGGCGGCCTCGCCATGCTCGGCAAGGCGCCGGCCGGGACCGGGGCCAAGCTCTTCGTGCGGGATTCCGGCGGGCCGGTGCCGGTCGAACTGCGGGAGCGTCTGAAGGCGGAGCCGTCCTCGGACTAGCTCCGCTTCTCCGCTGCTTCCTTGGCGCGCCGCAACACGTCGGCGTATTCGGCGTTGAACCGCAGTTCCGCCATCTTGATCGAGGCGTCGAGCCGTTGCGCCGTGGCGGTATCGGCGGGGTTCTGCCGCAGAATCTCGAGGTTGCGCTGGATGTGGATTTCCAGCGCCTGGCCGACCTGCGTCCAGGTCTGGTCGAAGATCGCATTGAGGGCCAGCGAATCGCGGGCATCGCGGACGCTGGCGAGCACGTAGACGCCGTTGAGCGCCGACAGCAGCAGGTCGCTGTCCAGCTTGTCGGCCCCCTCGCGCCGGCGCAGCGCCTTGTTGAGATCGGGCATGACATCGCGTAGGCGCGGCTCCACCCGCTCCGACACCGATTTGGTCAGCGCCGCGATGACCATCGCCCAGCGGCCGTTGCGGGTGAGTTCGATGAAGCCATGTACCGACCGGATGAGGCGATGGAACCGGTCGATGGCACGGCAGGTAAGGTCGATGTCGGCGAACGGCCCCATCTGCATCAGCGCCGGGACCTGGCTCTGCGCATGCGCCAGCAGGGCATCGACCAGCGGGGCGAAGCCGGCACGCTGGATGGCGGGCTCGGTGGCCGCCCCGGCGATCTTGATGACGGCGGTCATCAGCCGGCTGGGTTGGGTGACCTGGCCGACGGCCGCCTGCATGAGAAGGGCCGTGATCCCCTGATCCTGCAGCGGCATGGACTGCAGCGCCAGTGACAGGGCCGCTTCATCGGTGATGCCGTTCACGGCCCGGCCGAAGCTCTGCGCCTTGTCCAGCAAGGCCCGGCACTTGAGTGCATTGAGCACGAACGGCAGCCGCTCCCAGGGCTCCTCGCCGCCGAGTTGTCCCGTCAGCCGGCGCTCGGCGTCGCGGGAGCTGCTGGACTCCGCCATCACGGCGCGGGCGCGCGCCAGCAGTTCCGGCATCAGCGCGTCCAGCGCCTGGACCGCGGCCGGGTCGTCGGCAGAGGCATTGGCGTCGATGACCTCCGGCGCGACATCGCGCACCAGCCAGACCCAGGCAGCCATCGCATGCGAGTGCGCGACCGCTCCGTCGAACTGGAAATCGACCGGATCGGTGACCAGGACGGCATCGATCAGGCCCAGGAATGGCTTTCCGGTCTTGGCGGCCGGATGTGCGGCCGCGACCGGCTTGGACGCCGAGGCGGGCGCAGCGGAACGGGCATTGAAAAGAGACATATTCAACAACGTGTATGGGGCAGTTGCCCCCACACTACCGAGCGTTGGTAAACAAAGATTGCTCTGGCGGCGACTGAGTTTAGCGGCTTGGGTAAGGTGTCGCCGACAGCCCGCCTGGGCCGTCTCGATCCGGCCGAAACCGTTCAGAGCCTAGTTGGCGACCGACCAGCGCCCGTCGAGTTCGCGGCAGGCCGTCCCCTGGCGGGCGTAGGGCTTGCCGGAGATTGTCACGGTATGGGTGAAGTCGCGGCAGTCGATGTTGTTGACGCGAACATAGGGTCCGACCGTCACCTGACCGGATGCACCCTTGTCGCCCTGCCAGGAGCGCGGCGCCCCCGGCCGGCCGAACTGCAGCGCATTGAACTGCGCGCTCGAGGCCTCGGTCTTTTCGTTGGCGCTCAGCAGGCCGACCGCCGCCGGGTCGATGAAGGCGGTGATGTCGGTCATTGCCTGCGCCGACGCGATCTGCTGGGCAGGCGCGGGCTGCAGCGAGGCGGTCTGCAACGCCGCATTGGGCTGCGGCAGCGTGGCGCCCTGCGAGAAGTTGGTCGCGCTGCTGCCAATGCTGGCGCAGCCGGCGAGAGTCATGACGCCAAGAAGCGGGATTAGACGAAGAATCTGCTGCATCGGTCTCTCGAGGTGGCCCCGGCCTTCTTTCTGCATGGAATGAGGCGAAAGTGCGGTTAACTGCGCCCGAGCCCGCCGAGTTTGGCAGCAGGCAGCCGCAGTTCCGCCAATAGCCCCCCCAGCACGGAGCGTTTCAATTGCAGGCTTCCGCCATAGACGTCAACCAGTTCCTTGACGATATCCAGCCCCAGTCCACTGCCGGGCGTCTTCTCGTCGAGCCGGACACCGCGCCGCAGCACCTTGGCCGCTTCCTCTTCGGTGAGGCCCGGCCCGTCGTCCTCGACCTTGATCAGCAGCATCGAGCCCTGCAGACCGCGCTCG